>Ga0187893_10000455_pt1 | contig 107219 bp, 88 predicted proteins | sample MA1701074metaG_FD_139574 | JGI IMG/M metagenome (GOLD analysis project Ga0187893, IMG submission 139574) | White microbial mat communities from a basaltic lava cave in the Kipuka Kanohina Cave System on the Island of Hawaii, USA - MA170107-4 metaG ...
AACTCCTCTGTAGTGGCGAGCGTGAACCTCCACGGGACAAGCCCGTGGCATCCTGATGCCGCGGCGCAACTCCTCTGTAGTGGCGAGCGTGAACCTCCACGGGACAAGCCCGTGGCATCAATTTTGATTTTTCACAACTTCTCCGGGGCGAAAACACTTTTCCCGGCAGCCCGCTCCGGAGTCTGTCGGAAAAATATTTTTCGTTTAAAACATATTGAGCTAGCACTGCTCGTAGCTTTACATCAGAATGATCGCGACGGCCGTGGTGGCTACAAGGCCTAACATCACCGGAATCAGGTTCTTAATAGCCAATTCCTGAGGCGATACCCGGCAGATCGCCGCCACTGGGATCACCGCCCAGGGAACGATGCAGCCACCTCCCACCCACACCGAGGCGATTTGGCCAAGCGCGGCGATTGTTTCTGTTTTTAATTGAGCGGCCGCGGCAAATGCGCCGGCCAGTGATCCAGTCAACGGCAGCCCGGAAAAGCCGGAACCGTCTAATCCCACAATGCCCCCAATAACAGTCTCCATGATGCCGACTGAAAGCCGGTTCAAAGGCAGGACATTCGACAGCGCTTTTGCCAGATCAAAGAGCAAGCCGGCGGCGCCTTCGCCAAACACCTGACGCGCAATTTCGGGTGAGCCTAAGTAGAAGAATGAGGCAATGATAATTACCGGCGTAAAGATTTTTATGCCGAAAGTAAAGCCTTTGATCAAAAAAGTGGGAACCAGCTCAAAGCTCTCCGCACCATGAGCTAAAGTCGTGAATAACACCAGCAGGAGCAACGTCACGCCGCCAATCATCGTAGTTGCTTCGCCTCCTCGGATTCTAAAAGCAACCATGGCCACAACGGTAAGCAAATAACTTAGTGGCACAATCACCGCTGCGATCCGGGCCATCCGGCGTTGCCGGGCTGATAGCATCAGCCCTTCAGGATTGTTTGCCTTCTCTTCTTCATTAGCATCAGTTGCAGGCGGCTGGGTATCGACAAACCCGGAGGAGTTTTGTTGAGGTCCTGGATCGAGTGTGGCCGATCTCCTGATATCTCTGCGAACTATGATGAAGGCAATGCCCACCGTGACCAAACTCATGGTGAGAATCAATGGGACTTGACTTTGCATCAAGGCTTCCACTGACACATTGGCAGCCCTGGCACTGATGTTTGGAGCACCCTGAATCACATAATCAGTTGAAAGGGCAATGCCGTGGCCAAATAGATTCATTGCTACGGCTGTGGAGATGGCAGGCAGCCGCACAGCGATTGCCACTGGGGCAAGTACAGCCCCCACCAGCGCTGTGGCGGGCGATGGCCAAAGGAAAAAGGAAGTGGTCAACATCACTCCGCCTATCACCCAGAAGGCGATGGCCGGAGATCTCATAAGCGCCTTTGCCGGCGCCACCATCAAGCGCTCGGCGCCAATGCTTTCAAGGGCCGCAGCCAGTCCACCAATGACGGAAATTACCAGAATTATATCCAGCAACTCCCGAGCCGCGATTACGGTTGATTTAAAGACTGTGCCGACGGCCCCAATGGGTGTCGAGGTGACCGCCCACCCCACTACAAAGGTGCCCACGATGCACGGTATGAGTGCATCACGGCGCTTGGCCATCGTCAGGATCACGATCAGGACGAAAAAGGCATACAGCCAGTGGGCTGCGGTAAGATTCATGACCAGAGTCGAAGCTTACGAAGCAGTGAAATTTCAAATGCCATCGGCTTAGACGTGTGACGCTTAAGAGGCTGCGTCAAGACTCGGTAATCCCACCCAACTCAGAGAGATGTATCAAAAATCTGTACTCCCACGGACGGTAGTCCGTGGATCATTCAGATCCTTTCTACGGAACGCGCGAACCACCTTGCTAATCCCACGGACGGCCGTCCGTGGTTATTCAGATCCTTTGTATAGCAACCGCCAATCATCTTATGAGTGCGTAGATGAGATTTGGAAAGACCCAGCTGTTTGCGGGTAGAAAGGATCTGAGCCAACCACCCGGTGGGATTCAGGGAGAAACCTGGCTCCCTTGAAAGGATCTGAATAATCCACGGACTGCCGTCCGTGGGATTCCCAACTGGATGGCGGCGCTTGCTGTAGAAAGGATCTGAATAATCCACGGACTGCCGTCCGTGGGATTCCCAACCGGATGGCAGCCCTTGCTGTAGAAAGGACCTGAATAATCCCCGGACTGCCGTCCGTGGGATTACAGATTTTTGATCCACCCACTGCCGTGGGTGGGATTTCACGCGGATCGAAGATCGCACTTTTTTAGAAACAATCTGAACAATCCACCCACTGCTTTGGGTGGGATTACCGGTTTTTTGGCAGCTTCTACTGTGGGTGGGATTCCCACGGCTAGAGCCATTACCTTGTAACAAAGACTACGAACGACGTAACTGGTAACCGGCTTTCTCACGATCCCAAGTCTCGGGAGTGTTACCGTCTAGCTGCAGCTTGTACTTTTCAACGCGCTGCGTGGGTGTTTTCGGAAGAGCTGAGCGAAACTCAATGAACCGTGGAACCATGAAATAGGCCATCCGCTGATTACAAAAGTCAACCAGTTCCCCAGGAGTTAGTTGCGCCCCGTCCTTTAACACGACCACGACCTTTACATCGTCTTCGCCTAATTCGGAAGGTACTGGAATGGCCGCCGACTCGAGCACACTGGGATGTTGATTGATGATCTTTTCTACTTCAAATGCTGAAATATTCTCACCGCGGCGGCGAATGGCTTCTTTTTTACGCCCGGTAAAATACAGGTAGCCGTCCGCGTCCAAATATCCCAGGTCTCCAGTATGGAACCAGAGGTTGCGAAACGTTTGTAGCGTCGCCTCGGGCATTTTGTAGTAGCCTGACATCATCGTGTAAGGTTCTCGAGGCCGAGTGACAATCTCGCCGACTTGGTGGGGCTGTAGCATCTGGTCGTCTTCATCCACTATCCCTACTTCTGTATCTTCCGTAGGGCGTCCGCAGCAACCTGGTCGACGCGGCTCGGCGATTGCGGGAGGTGTAACAATCCCCTCAGTCATACCGAATGTTTCGTAAACCACTTGCAGATTGAAGCGGCGCTCGAAGCCTTGCACATCTTCTGGTGGCGGCACGACCATTGCCAATCTCACATTATTCTTTCCGTCCTGTGGCTGGGCGGCCGCTTTATAGAGGATATTACCCATGGCGCCCAGGGCCAGAAAGACTGTGGCTCCGGAGGTGCGCACTTCATGCCAGAAGCTACTAGCGCTGAAGTGCTCATATAGTGCTACCTGGGCATCGTAAAGCAGCGCTGCCAGCACCGTACAAACTTGTGCGTTGACATGAAACAGTGGCAGGCAGGTGTACAGTACGTCATCTTCGGAAACCCCCATACCTCTGCCGATTGTTCGAGCGGCGTGATAGTAATAGTGATGCGACATAATCACGCCCTTCGATGGGCCCGTGGTGCCACTGGTAAAAAGAATGGTGAGCGGGTCCGAGTGCTTTACTTTAATGGGAGGTGTTGCCGATGAGGATTTGGCGAAGTTCTTGATGTTGCTCACAGGTATGTTCGTTTGAGAGTCGTCCTGGTCACCTTGTACAAACACCTGCTTGACTTTCGCCAACTGGTTTTCTATCTCCTGGATACGCTTCAGCAATGCTTCGTTAGTGATTACCGCTTCCGCATCTGAACTATCCAGAATATAGCCGAGCAGTTCACCCTTTTGAGCCGTATTCACCGGAACCATCACGGCCCCGATCTTTGCCAGACCGAACCAACTATAGAGATACTCCGGGCAATTAGGCAGGAAAACAGCGACCTTTGAATCTTTCTGGATCCCATTATCGAGGAAAGAATTTGCAAAAAGATTGGCGCGCTTATTAAGTTCCTGGTACGAAAGTTCGGCCTGGCCCTTGAAATTAAGAAAGATACGTTCGCCAAGTCGGCCAGCCTGTTCTTCCAGCACCGCGCCGAGAACCCTCTCCTGTGTTGGATGATCTCTCATCTGCTAAGTTGATCCTTCATCCATTGAACAACCGCTGGTTCCAAAGCTTCGTCGGTCTCCAGAATTTCGTAACCGAGCAGGCCGCCTTGATAGATGAGGAGCCGGCTGGCTCGATTCCTGGTAGCTGTGTAGGCAGCCGCCATCGAGCCATTGGTAATGGCCTCGATTTCCTTGCTGGCAATAAAGAAAACCGGAAACTCAAGTTTGGCGATCGCTTCTTTCTGCGGTGCCGTTATCAACGTGGTCATCAACATCAATGCGCCGACCCGGGGATCGTCGATAGCCGCCTCCAGCGCATAAATTGCGCCGCGATCGGGACCGATTAATCCAATGCGACCAATACCGGGTCGGGATGCCAGGAAATTTACTGCTGCTTTGGCATCAAGCGTGGTCTTGTTACGTTCCTCAGGTGGTAGATCAAGTAACTCACCTTTACCAGTGCTCTTTCCCCGTCCCCGCGTGTCGATGTTCAGCACTGCCACCCCGCGTTTGACCATATTTGCCGCGAGATGATCGAAGATATGTCGATCCGTAAAGCTCGAGTGAATCATCACAACAGCGGGCATTGAAACTGTTTCGCTGGCGGTATCAGGGGTTCGCAAAGTTCCAAATAGAGTCCAGCCATCCGCACTATTAAAGGAAACTTCTTTTACCGAGCCGGCCGCTTTGAGTTGTTCGACCATCCACTCAGTCAGCGTTTCTTCGATGGGCTTTCCCTGCGGGTGGGCCGCCCGCCAAACGCTGAACATAGTTGTGCCAATGCCCATATCTGTGAAGACCTTGATACGACTTTCAGGGCTTTGCGAAAGTCCGTAAGCGTCGGCCATATCGCGCAAAGCTTTCCGATCCTCTTTGCTGACGACCAGAAAGAGAGGAATATCCGAATGAGTTTTGATCACCTCCTTAGCCGGCTCACTCAATCTGCCCGAGATCAGCGCCAGAGCCTTAATACGCTGGTCGCCATCCCAGGCTTTTAGCGCAGCATCGGCGGCTTGGACTTCAGCGACCAAACCGATTCTTGAAGTATCGATTCCGGGCTCTGCTGCCAGGAATGAAATGGCTGCCTGCACATCAAGGTAAAGTTTGTTCAGTTCCTCAGAACTAAATAAATGCAGTTCCTTATTCCCTCTGCTCTTTCCTTTGCCACGGTGGTCAAATCTCAAAGTTGCAAATCCCCGATCACCTATAATTTCAGCGAGGCCAGGATAGAGGTACTTACCATAGGCGTCCCGATCGTGGTCGAATGAATGGAGAAATATGACTACTGGAACTTCGTTTTTAACGTTTTCAGGTTTGCCGAGCATTCCTGAGAGAGTCCACCCGTCAGTGGTCTTGAAGGAAATCTCTCTTTCAGAAGCGCTCGATAATGGCGAGGTCAGCGAGAAGGCGGCCACCAAGACCAAACATTTCAGGAAATACCTTTCCATGATGTCCCCACGAGGAGCGGTCTGCGCTCCATGACTGGCTGTCTTACTGCTTTAATTTTTCTTTCATCCAACGCACGATGCGCGGCTGCAACTCCTGGTCGAGCTTGAAAAGTTGATATCCGATCGCACCACCCGGAAATGTCAGTAGTTCACTGCCTTTGTTTTTGGTCAGGTTGTACATTTCAGTCAACGACTTTGTTACGGGTCCGTGACCGGTACTTGTTACATAGAGTACCGGCACGGGTTGGGTCGTAAAGTAGGACTTTTCTTTTTCTGTGGGAATGTATCCCGTGAGCACAACGGCGGTTTTGATTCGGGGTTCATCTACGGCCGCTGCCATTGCGTGTTTGGCCCCGATCACTGTTCCCAGAATGCCGACCCTATCGACATCAATCCCGGGTACTGAGCCGAGGAACTTCAGTGCGGCTTTGGCATCAAGATAAGCGTTGTCACGTTCAGCCCTTGACAGATTAAAATATTTTCCCTTCCCAACGCTCTTACCATTTCCCCTCCAGTCGATGTTGAGAACGGCCAGACCCGCATGCGCCAGCGCCACCTCAAGCTCGGAATAGACATTGCGATCGCTCAGACCTGAATGAAGCAGAATTACGGCAGGAATCTTTTCGCCACTGCTTCCCTCGGGGATACGTAGATTACCGTAGATGGTCCAACCATCTTCTGTCTGAAGGGTTACTTCAGACAGTTTGCCCGTCATGAGAAGGGCATTGGCTAGCCATTCACCAACCTGATCATGTAGCGGTTGCTCCTTTGGATACTTTGCGCGAAACAAACTAAACATCCAGGTCCCTATTCCCAGACCGTCAAAGACTCTAATATCGCTCGTTTCGCTTTTTGACTGAAGGTAGGCGTCGATCATAGCGGCGAAGCCTTCCTTATCTTCGCTGCTGACGAGGAGCAACAGTGGTAGATCCGGAGCTTGGGCGATCTGCTGTTGGGCGATATCGCTCAGTCTTCCGGAGATCAAAACCATTGCGCTAACCTGGGGGTTGCCAGCCCATCCGCGCACGGCCGCTTCGGCGCTTTTTCCCACCGCTACAATGCCGATTCGTGAGGCGTCAACCTCCGGTTGAGATTTAAGGAAATCCAGCGCTGCCTGGACATCCAAATAAATCCTGGAAAATTCTTCATGGCTGAATGAGTGCAGCTCCTTACTGCCCAAACTCTTGCCGCGGCCACGGAGATCCAGATTTAGAGTTCCCACGTTCCTGGCGCGAATCACTGGGGCCAAACCGGGATATTGCGGGCGACCGGCTCCAGGGTCACGATAGATTTCGAAGGAAGCCCGATCGTGCTCGGTCGACGGTAATAGGAGGACGACGGGGACCTTGTCGCGAGCACCTGCTGGCAGGCTCAAAGTTCCGTGGATTGTCCATCCATCGGCAGTTTTGAACGAGACTTCTCTTTCCTTCGCGAAGGATGGCAGGGCGCAAAACGCCAGTGCCACAAGAAGATTTAGAATGGGCAGTCGTTTCATGGGGTTCAGAAGAAGGAGAACTTATCAGGACTTGACCGGGTTAAACCTGGTCTCCACACAAATCTTGAGATTCTCCCTGGCTCTTGGGTGGTCCTCGCACCTTGGTTTAAAATGCCCGCATTAATGAACGACCGGTCGGTTAAGTTCCCCTATTTATAGGGAAAATCTGGCGCCTGTCAAGATAAGAACAGCGATCAGATGCATTAAGAATGCGTTTCGAGAAACGATCACACCAGCTGGAAAAATCGGGCGAGATAAGGAGCTGATCATGAATGCCAAATCTTCGCTAGACGCCTCACCAACGACTGGAAGAATTTCGCGTGCGGCGTTATCGAGCTTCTACATCGCGACGACCGCGGGCCTGCTCGGACTATTGGCAAGTTTCGGCAGTCGATGGGGATGGTGGCATTTTCGGATTGGCTTCATTATGTTGCTTGCAGTCGTCCTGGGAGCGCTGGTGGCCCTGGTTTTGTCAGTCATTGGGCTAATCTCGAGCCGACCCGGTGGTTCTCGCAGGGGGGCAAGGTGGGCGATCCTGGGTTTGTTAATGAGTCTTGTGGTGCTGGCCCTGCCAGTAAAGCTGGTAGTGGATGGACTGACACTACCTCCAATTAACGACATTACGACCGACACTGAGAATCCCCCCAGTTTCATAGCGCTTCTGCCGCATCGCCAGAACGCAGATAATCCTGCCGAATACCGAGGAGCAGAGGTAGCGGCGCAGCAACGTCAGGCTTATCCCAAGGTACGTCCGGAATTGCTGACGGTTCCACCCGCACAAGCTTTTGAACGGGCACATAAAGCGGCTAAAGATATGGGCTGGGAGATTGTGGAGGCTAATCCGAATGATGGTCGCATTGAAGCTATTGCAACCACCTTTTGGTTTGGCTTTAAAGATGATGTAGTCGTGCGCATCTCACCTGCGAATGAGGGCAGTCGAATCGACGTGCGTTCGGTTTCCCGGGTCGGCACGAGCGACGTTGGGGTGAATGCGAGCCGAATAGAAGAATATCTAAGTCGCGTTCGCAAAAACTGACCACCCGGTCAACTTCGCTACCACCCAACTTCAAATGGACCATTCAATTCAAGGTTGGCGGTACCATCCAAATTTAAAGAAACCATTCAACTCCAGTTAATTTGACAAGTCCAGTTAATTGACAGGTTGGATCTTTAAAGTAGAATGTCCTAAAACCGGTCCAGCGATATTCCTTTGCCGATTTGACCAATCCTGCCTTTACTGGGTTGTTATGAATGTAGTTAATCTTTTGCCAGATCATCCAACTACTCCACAGCGGAAAGGCCTTGAAGCTTTCTTGCCAAACCTGGTGAATGGAGCCATCGTCATCTGGTTCCTGGCGCAAGAAACACTCGCCCCCAGTGAGGTCGATGATCGTGCTAGCCGCCAGGCTTTTCAATGCGCCAGCAAATCCTCTGATGTCACCATCTCGAGGATTGACTATCAGGTGGAAGTGATCTGGCATGACCACGTATGTGATCAGTTTGCACGGCCACTGTTTTAAAAGATCCCCGCAGTCATCGAGAAACCCAAGACAGCATATTTCATCTTTAAAGATTGGAATTCGATGCAAGACATTGCCTGTAATGTAGTGCAGGGCGCCTGGGATGTTCAGGTTAGACCATTTTTTAGCCACGTGAGGATGCCTCCAGTGAGGTGGAGAATTTTTCGTTTGCTAAGATTACTTTTGGTTGTAATGCTTAGCAAGTTGAGTGGGCGCGAGCCTACCTACTGACAATTAGCTGGACTTGAATGGTTCATTTGATGTTGTGTAGTAGCGGGAGTTTAGCGGGGGCAAGCCCACCTTCCCAACCTGTCAATTAACTGGATTTGAATGGTTTCTTTGAAGTTGAATGGTAGCGCCAAGCTGGACTTGAATGGTTCATTTGATGTTCTGTGGTAGCGCGAGTTGAGCGGGCACCTTCCCAACCGGTCAAATTAACTGGATTTGAGTGATTTCTTAAAGTTGCATGGTAGCGGGAGTTGAGCGGGGGCAAGCCCACCCTCCCAACCCGTCAATTAACACCTTCCTGTGAATTAACTCACTCCCAACCTTTCAATTAACTGGACTTGAGTGGTTAATTTAAATCTCACGAACCGCTAGTTCTACCTTGACAAACCGCTGGACTTTCTATATCGCTTTACCGACCGGTCGTTCAATTAGATCAAAAGAGACTCTCGCTATTCCAGCGAGCAGCGTTTAGGAGGGAAAGGCATGACCGCAACCACCTGCCATAGGCTTCTTTTGTTTGTTTTTATGCTCGTATTGGCGTCTGGCGTTTTGACTTCGCCACCCTCCACGGAATCGTCTGAGCGCCCAAAATTTGATTATCCCGCGCCGAGATATCCAAAAATTCCTGACATAACCACAGTCGAGCAGCTTCTACCCTATGTCCGGCGCATCGTCGGCCGGCCAATGCCTTATACAGGGGATCAGCGCCCAGGCTATGGCGTGAAGGGTGGAGAGAAAATCCTCTTTGTCACGGACAGCGATGTCGATCCCCTGGTGGTTGAAGCTTTCCTGCGCGTACTCAGGGACGAAATGAAGTGTACTGTCGATTTCGTTGAAGAGCAGGGTAAGCGCACCATGTATCGGACGGCGGACCTGATGAAGTTACTCGTCCGCAGCAAACCCGCGAAGTGGATGCTTGGTGGCCCAGGCTGGACTGAGGAGTTAGCAAAAAAAGAGGGCTATGACAAAGTCATCGGGCAAACCTTCTGGGCAAACAATAATTGCACTCTCAAGTATTTTAGTTTCTCAATGGATTGGCCTTCGCGCGAACAACTCGCCAGCCCCGCCGTTTTGTATCCGGAGGAGATCATAGAAACAGCAGACCGCATCTCGTGGGAAATTCTTCGCCAGACTGAAACAGTGCGGATCACCGATCCGGAGGGTACTGATCTAACGTTCGACTGGCTTCCAGAATACTGGCAGATCATGGATGGCAACCACGCGAGTTATCTGATCTCGCCCACTGTCGGGTTTGGCACTCATATCTATCAACATGGCGCCCTTAAAGATCCGATCATTTCGGGACATCTCTCCGGATACGCCACTGGGATTGTGTTACCAAAGTCGAATGTTACCGGAGTGGTGGCCGGCACTACAGATCACCTTGGACCCTTTCCAAACATCAAGGTTCACCTCAAGAACAATAAGATCACAAAAATTGAGGGAGGAGGGGAATTTGGCGATCTGTGGCGCGAATTCGTCGAGAAGTATAAGGATTTGAAGTTTCCCCACTATCCGGGTCCAGGCATCGACTGGTTTATTGAAGCAGCAATCGGTACCCATCCAAAAATCATCCGGCCCTTTAACGTTTTTGAGTCAGCAACTGTCAGACCTACCTTTATTGCTGAACGTGATCGGTCAGGAATCATGCACCTGGGAATCGGTCAGATGCTGGATGTTGTTTGGGCCTTGCAAAAAGAATTACCCTTCTACCATTTCCACACACATCTCTACTTTCCGACCTACACTTGTAAGCTCAAGGATGGGCGTGAGGTAAAACTAATTGATAAAGGGCGTCTCACCGCCCTTGATGATCCCAGGGTCAGACAGGTCGCGGCAAAATATGGGAATCCTGATGAATTGCTCCGCGAGGATTGGATTCCTGCTTTGCCGGGGATCAACGTAGAAGGTGACTATTGGAAAGACTACTCAGTCGATCCAGAAACCTACATGCAAAAAGAACACAGACAGGCCTACGGCGAGGCTATCGACAGAAGCAAAAAGTATTACAAGTGAAATCGGCAGGTTGTAGTAACGACTAGACAGCTCACTCTGAGTGCGTCAGGAATTGCGACCACTGGAAGAGACTCAGCACCAAGCGAGCAATCTTAAAGACGCCTCGTCACCGATTTATTACGGCTGGGTGATTGTGGGGGTCTGCTTTGCGGTGATGATGCTTATCTCACCGCTGATCGCGGCGTTTTCAGTCTTCTATGTAGCAATTCTTCAGGATCTGCAATGGAGTCGAGGCAGTACGGCTCTGGCCATGTCTATATATCTGGTAGTCAATGGCCTGACTGCGCCTCTGGCTGGGGGTCTTATAGATAAATTTGGCCCACGCCGAGTCATGCCAGCTGGGACCCTGATCACCGCCATTGCCCTGGTATGGCTAAGTCAAATCTCTTCGCTTTGGCAGTTCTACCTGGCCTTTGGAGTGCTGGCTGCGGTCGGCGCCGCAATGCTTCATATAGTGCCCCTGACAACCGTGATCTCGAAGTGGTTTGTCCGTCATCGCGGCGTCGCCATTGGTCTGGTGACTGCCGGACAAGGGGTGGGGCAGGTAGCTGTCTCGCTAATTCAATACCTGATAAATCGCATCGGCTGGCGCGGAGCATATCTGGTACTCGGCGCAGTTATCTCGATCATTCCCACCTCACTGATTCTGGCTTTTCTTTTTCGCCATCCGGAAGACCGTGGGTTAACGCTGAACGACGAGGCGCCAATTTGGACTGGCGGAAAACACAAACGACAGGCTAATCCGAACGAGCCAATAACTCCGGCGCCAAACAAGCAAGTCGTAATTCTGGACCAGGAATGGGCGGCAATAGATTGGACGGCCGGTAAAGCGGTACGAAGGTTCCGTTTCTGGGCCCTCACTCTGGCGATGGCGATGTTCGCTACCGGGTTTTTGATTGTGTCGGTGCAATTGGTGGCCTACCTAACGGATAAGGGTTATAGCCCGATCATGGCGGCCTCGGTGGTAAGTGTTCAGGGGTTCATCACCATTATTGGCAGGTTCTCGGGCGGAGCTTTGTCCGACCGCATCGGGCGGGAGAAAACCCTGACCTTAAGCGTCATATCTTTTGTTATTTGCCTGGTGCTGCTGACTGTTGGTGGTCTGGTTGTTAGCCCTTTGATCGTTTATCTGTTTGCGTTCTTTTACGGCATGGGATCGGGCATGACGCTGCCGGTGCTAATGGCGTCGGCGGCAGATCTGTTTCAAGGCCAACACTTCGGATCAATTTTGGGGGTAATGACCTTAGGGGGATTTTCCGGCGGGGCCTTGGGGGCGTGGCTGGGCGGTTACCTGTTCGATGTGACGAGTGGCTACACCTTCAATTTTGCCGTAGCAGCCGTGCTCATGTTCGTATCCGGCTCACTCATCTGGATAGCTCGGCCTGGTGGTGTTCGAGTAGTCCGCTTAACCTGATGAGCCGCAAACCAACTAAATTGTCTTTGTCGGAAGGTGTGCCAGAGTCACCCGCTGGTGGTGTGATTCTTGTTCATCAGGCGAAACCGGCGACCGGTAAGCAAAAGCCCAACCGCAGTAGTGAAGGGATCGAGAGACTCGCCGCGGCGACTCTTAAGGCAGGTTTAGAAGTGATTCGCGTTCAATGGCCGCCCCAGAAACGCGCTCACGGTAATGTCCGCTTGGCGCATCCAAGTCTCGAAAAAGCAATCGTCTCAGCTATTGAACGCCTCACAAATCAGTGCGGGCCAAATGGACATCGAATCGCACTGGTCGCGGAACGCGAAGCTGCTACTCCGGCAGTGATCGGAGCCCGAGCTGCCTGGCAGCTGCGGTCATTTGTGTTTCTCTCCGGCCGGCTGAGTTTAAGGGCAAAAGAGGTTCTGGACGAGTGGCAAAACAATCCCGTTTTGTGTCTGGTCAGCAGTGAAGATAAGAAAGCCTTACGCGACATGACCGAAGTTTACTTTACTTCGAAACACCCTGACACCGACATTCAAGTGTTTGAAGGTCTCGGCTTGGGCGCGGAGTTAGTCACTTCCTGGGCCTCAAAGTTTCCCGCTCAGGAGCCCCTGGAAGACAAAATAGCCGCGTGGCTGCGGCGCGAATTGTCACTGGTGGGTCGTGCTCGTGAAGTCAGTTTTATGACCGAGGATGGTTGGAAAATCTTTGGCAACCTGCTCCTGCCTGACTTGAACGGGGAAAAAGCGCCAGGGGTTATCCTGCTACATTCAGGCCGCAGCGACCGCTATGTGTTTGTGGGACTTGAGCGTCTGCTGGTGCGAGCGGGATTCGCCGTTCTCAATATCGATTGGCGAGGCCGCGGGAAGAGCGTTAACAAAGGAAAATACTTTGACCTTTCCAAAGAAGAGCGGGCAAACGGCAAGCTCGACGCGCGCGCGGCAATAGATTTTTTAGTAGCCCAACCTGGTGTTGATAGCCATCGGATCGGGCTGGTAGGAATCATCCACGGAGCTGAACACGCTGTGCGAGGCTCAATTGGGGACGACCGCGTGAAGGCCCTTGCCCTACTAACCGGTTATGTTCCAATTGATGAAAAGGAGCGAGCTTACCTGACGAGTGGCAAGGTTCACGTCATGTACGTTTCCGGACGAGCACATACTCAGGTAACGAAAACCATGCGGCGTTTATACGAGGAGACGCCGGACAAACTGGTGCGCTTTCAGGTTTTTGAGGGTGGAGCCATTGGTTATCAGCTTTTTGAACTCGATGAAAATTTCGAGCCCGCGATAGTCGAGTGGCTCAGGGAATGCCTTTTCGCGTGACTGGTGATCACGTTCAAAATGAGACACCTGACCAATAGTTACCGAGTCTTCGCCCAGGGCATGCTGATTTTGCTGCTGCTCGCCGTTGCCACTTCAGTCGTAGCTCAAGAACGTGAAATCGTGCTCATTGGCGGCACTCTTCTCAACAGCACCGGCTCGCCAATCAAAAATGCTGTAGTCGTGATTCAGGGCAATCGAATCGCCAGTGTTGGTAGCGGGCGCAAAATCAAATATCAAAAGTCAGCCAGAATCATTGATACCAGAGGCAAGTATTTGCTTCCAGGTCTGATCGATATTCATGTGCATTATAGCGACTGGATGGGGGAGATGTTTTTGGCCCATGGTGTGACCACCGTCAAGGACGTGGGAAATTACGTCGAGTGGATCTCCGTGGTGAGCGACGCGGTAGAGAGCGGTAAAGTGCGGGGCCCACGCATCTTTTATACAGGCAATGGTTTAGATACGCCTCCCCCCAAAAGGGATCATTTTATCGGGCTTGAGAGTCCGCAGATGGCAGCCCGCGCGGTGCAGCTTCTGCATCAGCGAGGGGCAATCGCCGTGAAGGTACGCGAGAAAGTACCGCTTGAAATCCTCAAGTCCATCGTACATCAAGCTCACCAGCTCAACCTCAGGGTTACAGGCCACGTCCGAAGAGTTAATGCCTACGAGGCGGCGCTTGCTGGCATTGACGGCCTGGAACATGCCAGCGGCATCGTGCAGGCAACAATCGATAATACGCAAAAGCTCGACCTCGACAGCATCGCCGACGACTACCAACGCTATGTTGCTGAGCGCAAGTCCTACGCCTTAATTAACCCGGCGAAGGCAGAGCGGTTGGTCAAGTTTCTGGCCACCAAAAAGGTAGCTTTAATCCCAACTATGGCTGGTTGGTGGCGAATGGCTACGCCACGACGGGAAGAATTTGCGACAGAGGACGCTGTTTATGCGAAGAATGCCACTCTGAGTTATGTTCCGCTTGAAACCCGGCAGATCTGGGAGACTTCAGCGCTCTACGAACTTAAAGCGGACGAGGATCTCGCTCAGGTAGGCATAGGTTACAAGCATGTCCAAACGCTGCTCAGGCAACATCATCAGGCCGGCGGGAAAGTGCTGGCGGGGTCCGACACTTTTATTTCGGTTCCCGGCCTGAGCCTGCTGCGGGAGCTGATATTTTTTGTCGATGCCGGATTCTCCCCAATGCAGGCGATTGGCATGGCTACCCGGGAAAACGCGGAATTTCTGGGGAAAGGCACTGAACTGGGCAGCATAACAGCAGGGAAGCTGGCCGATATCCTGATTGTTGACGCCAATCCACTCACAGACATTCGTAACCTGAAGCGTGTGGCAATGGTTTTTAAGAACGGACAACTCCAGGATCTGACCTATCACGCCGATTATTCAATCACGAATCCCAGACCAAAACTTATGCGTCCCCTCTGGCTCGAGAAGCAGTTAAAAGCTTCACCGAAAACAGAACTTAACCAGCCATAAGCCTATAAAAGGAATGAAATGTGACTTCTGTGATGAAGAAGTTAAGAAACCCAAATTCGGAACGTGATAAAAGCCGACTACCCCCGCAGAAACTTTCGGGTGGCTCAGAGAGTGCCCGGCAGGCTCGCGAGCGAGAAATCAGTTTTAGAACTGAGGATGGATGGCGAGTCGCAGGCTCGCTCTACATCCCGCCGGTTCAGACAGAGGTGCCCGCCGTGTTGTTTGTCCACGGCTCAAGGCACGAAAGTGATGCTTACGGAAATCTAACAGCCCCGGGGATCCCGCAAACGCTTAGCTCTTGGCGTATCGCAACCCTCAGGATCGATATTCGAGGCCGAGGGTCAAGTCGAGAACCAAGGAATTTTCATAGCATGGCGCCGGCTGAGAGGGCGCGCGTCGAGCTGGATGTTAAGGCGGCAATTAAGTTTCTTGTTGGCCAGCAGCGGGTGAATGCCAGATGTATTGGCATCGTTGCTGAGCAGGACAGTACGACCCCCGCTGTGCTGGCGAGCGCTGCAAGTTCTGAGGTGCGCGGCTTAATCCTGATCTCAGGTCGCCTCAGTGAGGCTGCCAAAAAGTCCATCAGCCGCTTGACTGCGCCGATTCTCTGTATGGTCAGTAAAGAAGATCGGCGAGGTTTCAGGGATATGAGCGAGGCATTTCTTTTATCAAGAAGTGACAAGAGCCGGCTCAGAGTTTTCGAAGGGCTCGCCCTGGGAACGACCATGTTTAGTACTTGGAGAAATGAGTTTCCCAACGAGCCGCCGATCGATGAGCTCGCAGGAGACTGGCTGGCCGATGTTTTGCTGCAGAACACCACATCTGTACGCAGGAGAAAAGCACGATGACGCAAGTTTCAGACTTCCCTGCAGCGCAAACGGTACTGCTTGGTGGCACACTCATTGATGGTAATGGCAATCAGCCGTTTCAAAATGCATTCGTGTTAATCGAGAACAATCGCATTGCCCAAGTTGGAAGCAAGCAGGACTTCCAGCTTCCGGACAATGCAAAGGTCATCGACACTACCGACAGGTTCATCCTTCCCGGCCTGATCGATATCCATGTGCACTATCACGATTGGATGGGTGAACTGTTTCTGGCCCATGGAGTTACTACTGTCAAGGACATGGGCAATGACATCGAATGGATTTCGGGTATCAGTTCTGAGATCGAGCAGGGTAGGATACATGGCCCTCGCATCATCTACGTCGGCAATGCCTTGGATGCCTCCCCGCCGGCGATGGAACACCATGTTGGACTGGAAGACCCTGACGTAGCTGCCCGCGCCGTCGAATTGCTGCACAGCAGAGGCGCCTCGGCCATTAAGGTTCGCGAAAAGATTACGCCAGCACTTATCCGGGCAGTAACCGACAGGGCTCACAAACTCGGAATACCGGTCACTGGACACCTCATGCGCACCGATGCGCGCGAGGCCGCGATCGCTGGCATCGACGGTTTAGAGCATGCTACTGGGATTGTGCAAACATTGGCTGGCCGACCGAGAGAGGTTGAGCCGAATGAAAACCCGGTGCAGACCTTTATTTCGGACTTTGAGGCTTACGCAACTATCGAGGCCAGGGCCGTCGACGAGTTGGTAGACTTCCTGGTCAGTCATCAGGTGTCGTTGATCCCGACCCTGGCGGACCTTTCCCGATTGGTTTTAGAGCACGGCGACGACTTCGCTCTGGAAGACGCACGCTATGCCGCCAATACCTCGCTGGTTTACGTGCCTGAGAGGGTACGAAAGATGTGGGAAACCTCATTTTTCTTCAAAGGTCACGATCGCGACGGTCTGCAAAAAGCTCATGCTGGATTTAAGAAAGAGCAACAATTACTTTTATGCCACCACCAGGCGGGCGGAAAAGTCCTGGCCGGGACCGACACTTTCTTTTCCGTACCTGGATTAACCCTCCACCGCGAGCTGGTAGTGTTAGGTGAAGCGGGGTTCTCCTCCTTGGAAACAATCTCGATAGCAACCCGGAAGAACGCTGAGTTCCTCGGTCGCGAAGCTGAACTGGGAACGATCAGTGCGGGAAAGATTGCCGACGTACTGGTCGTGGAGGCTGATCCAATAGCGGACATTCGAAATCTGAGTCGAGTTTCGCTGGTGATTAAGGAAGGTCAAGTAGTCGACACTAATTATCAGCCTGATTATTCAACGCCCAGTCCGAGGCCAAGGCTCACTCGACCATTGTGGTTGGAAAAACAGCTGCACGGAATATGACTCTCGAATGTTCTTTTATGAGGTTGTGTCAGAACTCTGGGCTGCGTTGTTTTCGGATTAAGCCGGCTCTGCCCGCCGCACCACTCGCACCTGGCTGGGACCCGCCCTCCAGAAGAGTACGGCGGAAAGGAACATAACGGTACCGACCACGACGAAGTTCACTGCGTAGCCGCGAGTTAAGTCAAAGAAGTAGCCACTTAACCAGGCACCCCAGGGCGCCGCCTAAATAACCACCGAACCACGAAAGACCGAGAATGGCTCCGAAATGTTTGCCCTGAAAGAGATCAGCCACCGAGGCCATTAGCGCGGGCAAGACCATACCAAAGCCCAATCCGTAACAGAGTGCAAACGAATACACCAATAAAGGGCTGAGCTGTGTGCCGGAGGCGATTAGCAAGAAGAGGCAGATCATTAATAAGCCGACACCTGATAACAGCGTCTTTTCCCGCCCGATCCGATCAGACATTGCTCCGCCTAAAAATCTGCCTAAGATATTGACCAGGCCCTCAAATCCGACAGCAGACGCAGCCAAAGTCGCGCTGTAACCTTTATCTTTCAAATAGGCAACCAGCTGCACGGAAATCATCACAAAGCCGCTCGAGAGCAGGGCCATCCCAAGAGTCAGCGCCCAGAAGCGAAAGGTAATTATCACCTTGCGGATTGTCCATTCAGTTTCGGCCCATTGCCGATCGACTACAAAAACTTCCCGTTCCAGTTTTTCCTGCTCTGGTCGAAGAGCAGTTTCGCTGTTTGCCGCCGGTGCGTTTAGCGACTTACGCGCTCGTAAGGTGCGCGGTTCGTCATCAATTGAGAAGCCACGGTCTTCGGGACGACTATGTAAAAATAGGATGATTAAACTTGTAGGGACGACGAGTATTACCCCGCCCAGCACCAGATAAGTTCCGCGCCATCCGATAGAATCGATCAAGTATTGGATAAGCGGTATGCCAACTTGGCCCAAACCCTGGCCAGCGCTTACAAGCCCGATCGCCAAGCCCCGATGTCGTACAAACCAATTCGAGATAATCGTGGTCATCGGCACGATATTCAGCATCGTTGAGCCGATCGCACCAAGAACACCAAAAGCCAGGTAAAAATGCCACAAAGATGCCATCTGGCTAATCCAAAGAAATGCCCCGGCAGTTACGATCGCGCCAGCAGGCATCACGAGCCGCGGTCCAAATCGATCTACTAATCGGCCCGCGAAGGGCGACGCCACCCCACTGACTACGTAGAAAATAGAAAGTGTCAGAGCTGTGTCTGCCCGGCTCCAGCGAAGATCTTCCAGTACCGCAATGTAGAAGACGGAAAAGGACGCCAGCATTGGTGCCAGCAACGTCATCACCAAAAAACAAATTAGCACTATCACCCATCCGTAATAGGTGCGAAACGAGGTGCGGTTCCTGTTGTTCATTCGTTTTATTAGCGCGTTAACGGCGTGAAATTAAAAAGCTGCCGCCTGGGCTATCCGCGGTTCAGATCCTTTCTGCGAGAAGCACTGCTGATTATATTTGAATTCCACGGATGGCGGAGGCAGTGTCAAAACTGGGGAAAGGGTTAATTTGCCGGTAGGGATCAATTTGCAGGTAGGGAAGGTGGGCTGCCCCCGCTGCTCCGATAGACTCACCTTCCTTGACTACCAGAGTTCCTCGAAAATTGAGCGTAGCGGAGCAGCGGGGGCAAGCCCACCTTCCCTACCTGCAAATTCTTTCCCTACCTGCAAATTAACGCGTGCCAATTGACCCTTGCTGCAAATTAACCTAGTTTCAAATTAAACCCACCCACTGGCTGTCTGTGGCAGGATACAAGGGTTGATTCGAGGTTATCGCCAACGAGGGGCGGCCACGGAGGGCCGCCCCTACAGCTTTGCCCAATTTCTGAGAGTTTTCTGCTTGACAGCAAGCATTTTTCTCTGATACTAGGGATTAACCGACCGGTCGGTCACTAATTATTTCACCGCCGCTTATGAGCCTGCGAGCGTTTCCCAGTGGTGTGATTCGCCGCCGGCCGAAATTTGCCACCGAAGCCTTTTCAGGAGTTTTTAATGGGATTTTGGAGGCACAAAAGATCTCCTGGTCAGCTTAAGCACCTGTGCTTATCCGCCCTTCTGCTTTCCGCTCTATTCTGCCCGGCAAAGCACGCCTTCGCTTCTGAACCAATCGTTGTCCTGGTTGGGGGCACGCTCATTGACGGCACCGGAAAAACCTCAATTCCCGATTCAGTAGTGGTTATCCGAGGGAGCAAAATCACCCGGGTTGGCCGCCGCGCTACAATCAGGTACCCAGCTTCGGCCAAAGTGGTGGATTTGACGGGGAAATTCTTACTGCCGGGCCTCATTGACATGCACGTCCACTACCACGACTGGATGGGCGAACTGTTCTTAGCCCATGGGGTAACCACGGTTAAAGACCTGGGAAATGTTGTCGAATGGATATCGGCCGTGAGTGCCGACGTGGAACAAGGAAAAATGCGCGGCCCGCGAATCTTCTACGTCGGCAATGGCTTGGATGCGCCTCCGCCTGCCAGAGAAACCCACGTTGGCATAGAAAGCCCGGAGATGGGCAAGCGTGCCGTGCGCTTATTGCACAGGAAGGGTGCAACAGGGATCAAGCTGCGGGAAAAAATGACTCCCGAGCTAATCAGGGCAATTGTTGAGGAAGCTCATAAACTTGGAATCCCTGTGACCGGACATATCAGACAGACCAACGCATTTGAAGCCGCACGTGCGGGAATTGATGGGTTGGAGCATGCCAGCGGAATTGTTCAAGCGATAGGCAATCGCCCGAATGAGCCAGATCAGGACCCGCTGCAGACTCTGATTGCTGACCTCAAGGCATTCGCGAAGTTGGAAGAAGCCAAGATTGATGAATTAGTTAAGGTTCTGGCAAGTCGCAAGGTTGCGCTCGTGCCATCGATGGCTGGGTGGTGGCGGATGGGAACTGAACGCCGTGACGAATTTGCTCGCGAGGATGCAGAGTATGCTAAGAATCCTGCTTTAGCTTATGTTCCAGCCGATGTAAGGAACATGTGGGCGACCTCAGCTATCTACAATCTGAAGAACCCAGATGATGTCGCACAAATAAAACTGGGCCTCAACAAACTCCAGAGCATTCTGTTACGACACCACCGAGCCGGAGGCAAAGTGCTGGCGGCCTCAGATACCTTCAATTTCGTTCCCGGGCTGAGTTTGCAGAGGGAGTTGATTTTATTGGTCGATGCCGGCTTCACGCCGCTGGAAGCTATCACCATAGGCACCCGCGACAACGCTCAGTTTCTCGGTCAAGGTTCACAGCTGGGAACAATTGAGCCGGGCAAGAGGGCCGATGTTTTGGTGGTGAGCTCGAATCCACTTTCGGACATCCGAAATATCAATAAAGTTTTTCTAGTGATGAAGGCCGGTCAGCTGATCGACACGAGCTATCATTCCGATTATGCAATTCCAACTCCCAAACCGAAAATTACCCGTCCGGTCTGGCTGGAGAAGGAATTGCTTGAGGAGAAGGGACGAAAACCTTAAGTAACTGACAGGCGAGATGCGCTTAGTTACCAGGACAGCCAACGGTTCAAAAGCCGTCGAAGTTTTTCTCGGAGGGAAGTCATGCGAGAACTCGTGATGAGATACCTCAACAACGGTCTCTCCAGGCGCGGCTTTCTGAGGCAGATGGTCGCCGCCGGCTTTAGCACACTAGCTGCTAAAGAAATGCTGGAATCTCTAACCCCTATTCAACAGGCCAGAACCAGTGAGGCTTCGGGTAATTTCTCTGGCTATAAGACAGTACAAGGAACGGGTGGTGAAATACTGGTTGAACAATGGATGGCGGCTGGCGTCCAGTTTCTGGTGGTTGGTAACTCATCGCATTTGAGAAATGTTTATGACGCGCTGGTGGATCGATCCGGCATCCACCTGATTTTGGCCGTTGAAGAGGGTCAGGCTGTCGCGATTGCCTCGGGTTATGCGATGGCCTCCGGAAAAGTGGGCGTTACGGCAATGTCAGTAGCCGGAGCACCTCATGCTTCGTCGAACATGTACAACGCGATGGTGGCACAACTTCCGGTAATGGTGGCAACCGATATGGTTCCCTCGGTGTACGAAGATCGCGAAGGGATTTACGAAGGTCGGAACCTGATCGGGGCGGCAGATTCTACTTCGAAGTGGAACTGGTATGTGAGTCAGGCAGAAGTAATACCTGACGTTACCCGGCGGGCGCTCAAAGTTGCAACCACTGCGCCAGGTGGTCCGGTCTTGATTACTTATCCTGAAGACGTCCTGGCTCGCGGCAACCTTAAAGCAACGATCATTCCGCAGGAAAAATTTAATGTGCCGGCGAGAATTAAGGCCCCTCCTGACGTAATCGAAACAGCTGCACGAACGCTGCTCGAAGCGAAAAGCCCTTGTATGTATGTCGGCCCTGAGGGTTGGACCAGTGGCGCTCGCGCGGCTTCTGTCGAGTTGGCGGAAATGCTTGGAATTCCGGCCATGCGCGTGTTGATTGATTCATGGGTAGATTGCTTTCCAACCGATCACCCGCTATTTGTCAATGCCGAATACAATCCAACCTTGCGTTTTCCGCGCAACGTAGATTTGCTGCTGGTAGTGGGCGGTTTCATGCCTAATCCCGGAACCGCAAAAACTATTCACATCACAACCTGGCGGAATGATATCGGCAAAGCGCATCCTGAAGACTTGCCTATTCTGGCAGATCCCCGACTGGCGCTTCAGGACATTATCGACTCTATCAAGAGTCTGACGACCAAAGAGCGTCTCAGGGGCATCGCCAACCCGCGTATTGAAGAGATAAGAAAATTCGATCAGTCGATGCGTGAATCTCTCGACGTGGTAGCGAAAAGGAGTTGGAACCACAGTCCCATCTCCTGGCCCCGGTTGGCTTTGGAGCTGGATGCCACTCTCGATAAGGACGCCCTGATCGTGGACGAGTTGAGCACCGAGAAGACCAAGGTGTTCAGCTACTTGAGAACGAGCGAGGGTGGGCGCACGCGGATCGGTCGAAGTATCCAGCAAGCGCTTGGCTGGGGGGTGGGTTTATCAATCGGCGCCAAGCTGGCTAAACCAAATCAACAAGTGGTGTCTTTAGTTGGTGATGGTGCCTTTATGTTTGGCCAGTGCGAGGCGCTTTGGAGCATGGCTCGCTACGAAGTTCCTGTCATTACGATCGTTTTTAATAATCGCAGTTACAACGAACCGCGCCAAAGAATTATGGGAAAAATGGGTAAACAGGGCGTAACCGGGAAAGATATGGCCTGCTATTTGGGAAGTCCTGATGTGGACTTCGCGAGAGTGGCCTCGGCGTTTGGAGTTGCCGGCGAAGTTGTAACTAGTCCAGACCAGCTGCGCCCGGCGCTGGAACGGGCTATCAAAGCGACGCGTGGTGGTAAACCTTACCTTCTGGACGTGGTAGTTGAACGAAGCGGAGTCGGCGCTGAATCCACCTGGTATCCAGCATTCTCTGTCGCCGACTATCGCGATCGGCGCGTCTAGAGCGTGGAGGAAAAATCATTATTTTTTGGTGGGTTCGTGTGGTTTCGTGGATCGTCTGATTGCCCTTAGAAATTACGATCCACGAAACCACACGAAGAACACGAAAAGGCCAGACTTGAGAAAAGCAGATTATGGTTTTCCAAAAGACTAAACTTCAATTTCTCTTGGTCATTATCGGCACTCTCGCCGTTGGCGGCTTGATTGTGCGCGCCCAAACTTTGAAAACCGCTACGCGTGCATCTCTATCACAAAACACTACGAGTCAGGTGGACGCTTTACCTGAAGGGATGGCCAGGCAGCTGGTCCTGAGAGAATGTACGGGCTGTCACGTTCTTAACAAAACCACAGAGGCGCGCAAGGATCCCCTGGGCTGGCGTGGAAATGTAAAAGACATGATCCGGCTTGGAGCTAAATTAAGCTCCGACGAAGAGACGGCAATAATCGGCTACTTAACGAAACATTTTGCTCGTCCGGCCATAACCGGAAAGGCCAGTCAGGAAGTACTTCCAACATCTGCCATGGAGGGAATGGCACGCACTACGACTTCTCCGGCGCAGTTGCTGCCAGACGACGAGGGCAAGGGCTTGATTCTAGCTACTTGTGTTCAGTGCCACTCCACTTTGGGTTATATCCTTGGCCTTCGCAAAGATGCTGAAGGCTGGAGGCAAACCGTCGACGACATGATTGCGCGTGGTGCTCAGGTGACTAAGGAAGACGCAGAAGTAATTACTACTTATTTGACCAAATACATGTCCTCAAAGAAAGCTGATTAAAGAAGCCCAGATCTCATGGTTAATGAAACAGAGGTATCTTTTCAAACCAGTGATGGTTGGACCATCCATGGGATTCTCAGTTTGCCCAACACTACTGAAAACGGGAAAAATGCCGCAGTCGTATTGATACCGTCCCCTTCACACGATCGAGATGTTTATGGACATAACGGTTATCCAAGTGTTAGGGCGGCAATCGAGGAAAACAATGTAGCTACCTTGAGAATTGATATCCGTGGCCGAGGCAGTAGTTCAGAGCCGCTCGAATACCATAAGTTTACAGGTGATCAGCGGGAGCGTGTCTCACTAGACATAATCGCCGCGATCGAATTTCTCGGTGGCCAAAGGAACATTGATTCCAATCGCATTGGCATTCTGGCCGAGGGTCCAAGCGCTGAGGCAGCCGTCACAAGTGCGGTCCTGGATCCTCGTGTTTGTGCTTTGGTATTGCTCTCCGGCCGCGTGCGCCCAGCAACCCGGAACTCGATAGTAAGCCGAAAAGATTTGCCAGTGCTTTGTGTCGTCAGTTCAGAGGACCGGACAGGCCTCGCTGACATGGTTGACGTTTACCAACACTCAAAGCATTCCGCCAGCGACTTAATGATTATTCGCGATGTTGGAATTGGTAATCCGATGTTCTTCATGTGGGCAGCAAAGTATCCCAATGAGCAACCACTTCAGTCTAAGGTGGCGACCTGGCTGGCTGGTCAATTGCAAGCTTCAGTTGAGGTTAAGGAAGTTTCATTCATTACAGAGGACGGATGGAAAATCGTAGGCAATCTTAGCCAACCATTCGGCAGTGAAACAGGATCCCCGGGTGTAGTGCTCGTGCACTCAAATCTCAGCGACCGTCACATCTTTCATGATTTAGAAACAAGCCTCGCCGGCGCCGGGTTTGCCGTCCTGAACATAGATTTTCGTGGCCGAGGAAAGAGTCGGAATAAGGGCTCGTACTTTGAGCTATCGCCAGAGGAACGCGACCGAGCCCACCTGGACGTCCAGGGAGCACTTGATTTTCTAGAGTTGCAAGGAGTAGCTGCTGCAAATCGGCTCGCAATAGTTGCCACCTCGGTAGGTGTGCAATATGCCCTGGGTGCTGCTTGCTCCGATCCGCGGGTAAAGGCTTTTGTCATGTTAGGAGGATTGCCAAAGCCTGCTGAAGTTGCCAAAGCGGCGTTTCCTTTTCTGTTTGTGGCCAACCTGGGTGTTCCGCAGATCGCTGAAGCTTTCATGGAATCTCACCAGGCAGCAAAAAATTCCAGCAGCCAGCTGTTGAAATATGAAGGCGGTGCTGTTGGTTACCAGCTTTTCGAGATGGACGACAAACTTCAACCCCTAATCGTGAATTGGCTGAAGACTCAATTCACCAGCCTTACTAATTAAGCGGTGGCGCAATTGAAAACCACTCAGCTCAAAAAACTTTTTTTAGTAGTAACTGCTCTACTGGTCGCGGCGGGGTACAGCTGGTCGCTTGGTAGCCCGAGTCAGGAGAAATCCGGTCCGGAGCAATCCTTCGACGAAAAAGATATCTTCTTTAAAACGGGGGACGGATGGACCATTCATGGAACTTTAAGTTTGCCTGCCGGTCTCGAGCCGACTGAAAAAGTTCCGGGCGTAGTTTTGATTCACTCTCCTGCGCACGATCGCGATATCTACTTAGGACGACATCAGGTCGGACAAAACACTTTCGCCAAGATCTCTTTGAGGTCCGCCTTTGGCAAAGTAGCCACGCTGCGCATCGATATTCGTGGCCGGGGCAAGAGCACACAGCCCCAGGCCTACCACACTCTTACAGAGGAACAGCGGTCTCGTGTTGCCCTCGATGTTAAAGGAGCAATCGAATTCCTGAGTCAGCAAGATCAGGTAAACGATAGTCAGATTGGGGTAGTAGCCGAGGGATCCAGCGCGGAATATGCGGTCACCGGTGGAATTCAGGATCCACGCGTCCGGGCAATGGTGCTTCTTTCGGGTCGTTTGGGAGAACCGGCGATGAAGTTAATTGCCGGTCGTAAGAATGTGCCTTTTCTTTGTCTGGCCGCCAAGGAGGACAAAATCGGGCTTGCTGACATGACTGGGGTTTACAAGCTATCGCCCAATCCCGCGAGTGACCTGATCATATTGCGGGATGTGGGTATTGGTAATTCGATGTTCATCATGTGGGCCAATAAGTTTCCCAACGAAAAGCCTTTGGAATCAACCATCGCGGAATGGCTCGTTCCGAAATTGCTTTCGTCCCCACAAGAGGTCTCGTTCAGGTCACCAGACGGATGGACCATTTATGCTGATCTAACTCTCTCAAGCAAGGGCGAAACGAAGGTTCCGGGAGTGATTCTGGTTCATTCATACCTGAGCGACCGCCACGTCTTTGCCGAGCTTGAACAGATGCTCTCCACCGCAGGTTTCGCGGTCCTCAATATAGATTTTCGAGGTCGAGGCAAGAGTACAAACAAAGGCTCGTACTTTGACCTTCCTCAAGCTGAGCGGGACAAAGCCTATCTCGACGTGCAGGCGGCGACAGATTTCCTGGCAGCCCAGCAAGGAGTAGACCCGAACCGATTGGCTATAGTTGCTACCTCGATTGGCGTCAAGTATGGCCTGAAGGCGGCCAGCTCTGATTCTCGTATAAAGTCATTTGTGATGTTGGGAGGAATGCCCGAAAGCGCTGACGTGGAAAAGTCGCGTTTTCCGATTCTCTTTGTCTCGAGCCTGGGATTGCCTCCTATCGCCGAAGCCTTCAGACGTTTCTACCTACAAACCAAGAACCGGGGCAGCCAGCTCCTCGAGTATGAGGGAGGAGCGGTTGGCTATCAGATCTTCGAGATTGACGATGGCCTGCAGCCCTTAATTGTGAGATGGCTAAAACCGCAGCTTTAATTCTCCCTGAAGAATCCACATCACGGGTTTGCAAGAGGTGGGAGAATTGTTCGCTTTTGAGTTTGAACAAAGGAGCTTTTGACGATTTGTCGTAGGAGGTACCGTGAGTTCATCGGGAACGAGCCGAAAAAGCCGGAAGGAGTTGTCGCGGCGCGATTTTATTAAGACCAGCGCTACTACCAGCACTGCAATTGTGGCTGGGCTTGGTGGCATCGACATAGCCGAGACCGCAGGCTCGACAAACACTGAAGGCTCGTTGCCACGCCCGGCAGCGAGCGAGCTGGTCCGCAGTTCACCATCGGTCAATCGCCGCGAGATCATTTTCGCTATCGGCGACACCTTAATCCCATCCAGACCGGGGGATCCTGGCTATAAAGATCTCGAGTGGTATGGGATTACCGAGGAAATAAACAATCGACTAGAGGCGTTGCCGGACGCGGACTTGGACGGGTTCAATAAATCGAGTGTTGGCGTCTTTAAGAAAAACTTTACAGAACTCTCGGAAGACCTGCGGTCTAAATATTTCGAGCTGCTCTTGCAGTCAGGGAGTCTTAAAAACGAGCCGCTGCAAAAGAAACTTCTGGAAGTTTACAGCAACACTCGCGAAGTGGTCTTTACAGTCTTTTATCAGAATTTTCCTCAGAATCATTGGCCACGCGATGCCAACCGGGTGCCAATACTTAGACCGGGTGATGATCATCAGATCACCAACCCGAATTCGTCGGCGATTCCCACGGGTTGGGATCTGGCCGGTTATGCCGGACCACTAACCTGGGAAGAAGAAGAGCGACGGAGGAAATATTTCAAGAAGATCAATTGGGTGAACTCTGATACTTAAAGGCGGATCGTAAGATTTAGGACTTGGGACCTAGGAATAAGAATTTCGTGGACAGTGGATCGACTATGGATCCTCAATAGCTGAAATCACAATCGTCAATCCTAAATCCTAAATTTCTTCGGAGGCTACAATGAAAAGTCTTTATCTTAGTTGTGCTGCTCTTTGTCTCGTAATCGGTATAAGCGGAAGAGAAACTGCTCCCTTGAGCACCCCAAAAGGCATATTGAGGCACACGGTTGCCTTTAACTTCAGAAATGACGTATCGCCGGAGGTCATCGAGAAAATCCTTGCGGATGCGAGGGCGACTTTACCCACCATTGCGGGAACGTCGAACATCATTGTGGGACCACAAACAAGTAATTGGACCAAGTACAAGTATGGGATTTCGATCGATTTTGTGAATAAAGAAGCTAAAGAAGCATACGCCAAAAGTCCTCAAAGCAAGAGGCTACACGAAGAATATAAGAAATTTACAGAGGACGAAGTAGTAATTGATATTTTGAGTGAATAGCTAGTTGGTTTATCTAGTCCGCGTAGCGGACGTCTGATAATAGCCCAGCGATTTATCGCTGGGACAACAGTATCACCAATCGCAGTCCGCGAAGCGGACGGCTGAAACTTGGAGAAAACCACGCGGTCATTCGCCCGTTTCACGGGCGTCAGTAAACCGAGTTTTGACGAGGCTCAAAAAGCCCGGTGTTAAGGAATATTTTTTGGAGGGTTTAGACCTTGAAAACGCTGACTTCTAAGTCTGCGAGTATTCGCGCTCAATTGGATCACCCCGTTATCGACTGTGACGGGCACATGATTGAATTTGAGCCTGATATTTTGGATTACCTGCGCGACATTGGCGGTCCCAGGATTTTAGACGAGTATGTCTCGGCGATCGCTGGAAGCAAGCTCTTTGGTTGGGACTACCTCTCAACTGATGAACGTCGCGACAAGCGCGTGGCTCGATCACCCTGGTGGGGAGCGCCCACTAAGAACACCCTGGACAGGGCGACCGCCACCTTGCCTGAACTCTTGTACGAACGGCTCGACGAGTTTGGCATGGATTTCACGGTGCTCTTTCCCTCCGTGGGGATGACAGCTACCTATCCCAAAGATGAAGAAGTACGACGCGCGGTTTGCCGAGCCTACAACACCTACTACGCAGATCTTTACAAGAATTATTCGGACCGTATAACGGCTGCAGCAATCATTCCCACTTACACTCCCGGGGAAGCAATTGAAGAACTTGAGTACGCCGTGCGAAGCCTTGGTCTGAAGGTAGCTTTCATGCAGAGCTATGTCAGAAGACCCGTTCCGGTGGTGATGCGCGAATCCCCCCAGGCCGCTCGATGGGCATTTTGGCTTGATAGTTACGGCTTGGACAGCGAATACGATTATGACCCGGTGTGGGCAAAATGCGTTGAGCTAAAAGTAGCACCGTGTTTTCACACCGGGGCCACCGGTTGGGGAAGCCACAATTCCATCAGCACCTACGTGAACAACCACATTGGCAACTTTGCGGCCGGTGGTGAAGCGGTTTGCAAGTCGCTGTTTTTAGGCGGGGTAACCAGGCGCTTCCCCACCCTGAAGTTCGGCTTTCTTGAGGGTGGAGTTGGTTGGGCCTGTAATCTCTACTCAGATTTGATCTCTCATTGGGAAAAACGAAATCCGGAAGCCCTTGAGAACACGAATCCTGCAAATCTTGACCGAGCACTGCTGCTGGAACTCTATCAGAAATATGGCGGGAAGATGGTCGATAAGTTGGAGCAACTCGGCAAGGACCCGCTGGGGCTTGGTGCAGGTGCCGGCGTATTTGAGGACGTGACATCGCCTGAGATGCTTGACGAATGGATGCACTGTCAAATCAACCAGGCAGAAGATATCAGGGATTTGTTTGTTAACAATTTCTACTTCGGTTGTGAGGCCGACGATCCCATTAACGCCTGGGCTTTCAATACCAAAGTGAATCCTCTCGGCGCGCGGCTGAGAGCGATTTTTAGTTCTGATATCTCGCATTGGGATGTACCCGATATGGCCGAGGTGGTAGCAGAAGCCTTCGAACTAGTCGAGAAGGAACTTATTAGCGAGAGAGATTTCCGCGACTTTGTTTTTGGAAATCCAGTCTCGTTCTTTAGCGGCGTGAATCCGGAATTTTTCCAGGGAACGGTAGTTGAAAAATACCTTAGACAACATTCGACAGCGTAGTTCTGTCGTCGAGGAGAGCTTTGTTGGAGCACGCTCAAGATAGACAGAACCGGAAGGCTTACGCTGGGGCTGTGAGTAAACTTTACTATGGCTGGGTAATCGCCGGCGTGAGCTTCGTTGTGCTGGGCCTGATCTCGCTGATCATTTCCTCTTTCCCGCTTTTTTATCCACCGGTATTGCAGACCTTTAACTGGAGTCGCGGAAGCACTGCTATCACCATGTCAATTTACCTGGTAGTTAGTGGGATAGCTGCGCCATTTGCAGGCGGACTCATCGACCGATTTGGACCCCGCAACGTGATGCCGCTGGGCGCGTTAGCTACTGCGTGTGCCCTGCTGAGTTTGAGCCGCGGATCTGCCTTGTGGCATTTCTATTTCGCCTTCGGTGTGATCGCGGCGCTTGGCAGTGCGATGCTTTATATCGTGCCCGTGACAGCGCTTGTCTCGAACTGGTTTGTGCGGCATCGAGGCACCGCAATTGGAATCGTCACAGCTGCTCCCGGCACGTCCCAGTTGCTTTTGCTTCCTTTGCTACAGATTTTAATTAATGAAATTGGATGGCGAAATTCTTATCTAGTGCTCGGGGCGGTCTTGCTATTGCTTCCGGCGACTCTGATTCGTCTGTTCCTCTACAGCCGGCCGTCAGATCGAGGGCTCACTCTGGAAGACGAGATGGCACCCGGAGAAACCAGGAACGAATCAACAGCAACGGGAGCAAAACCGAAGAGTAGAACTGAACTGGTTATCGTAGACCCGGTGTGGGCAGAAACGGAATGGACGATTGGAAAGGCGGTCCAAACCTTCCGTTTCTGGGCACTGACTCTGTTAATGGCGATGTTTACGATCGGCTTCTTCCTGATCTCAATACATCTGGTGGCATATTTAACGGACAAAGGCTACAGCTCACTAGTGGCCGCTTCCGTAATCGGCTTGCAAGGGTTTGTCAATATTATCGGGACCCTGCTTGGTGGCTTCGTGGGTGATCGCTGGGGTAGAGAGAAAACTTTGACTCTAAGCATCTTGATCTTCATCTCCTGCATTGCTCTGTTGAACCTGGCAGGATGGGTCATCAGTCCGTTCCTGCTTTACGCTTTTGCGGTTGTTTACGGGATTGGGTTCGGAATGTCCTTTCCCACTCTGATGGCTTCGGCCGCCGACCTTTTTCAGGGCAAGCATTTCGGGTCGATTCTGGGAGTCATTGCCCTGGGTGGATATTTTGGCGCCGCGTTTGGAGCCTGGCTGGGAGGCTACTTTTTCGATCTGACCCGCGACTATCGGCTCAACTTTATGGTGGCTGCGTTAGTCATGTTCTTTGCCGCAGCGCTTATCTGGAAGGCCCGGCCGGGACAGGTACGAACCTTACGTACTGTCAGGGCCTGAGATTGAGTCAGAGTTAGGTCTGGTTTTGCGTTGAGGGCCGCGTCGCCCGTAGAACTTCATTGATTGATTAAGAGGAGAATAACGTATGGCAACGTTTGTAATGCTTATCAAGATGGCGCCTGACTTGGCGAAGAATTTCAAATCCATGGAGGAGATCGGAAGAAAGGTCGGGGCTCGCTACCGCGAAGCCTGCCCGGAGGTAAATGTAACTACGCATCTGGCCCTGCTGGGACCGTACGATTTTATGGATATCCTGGAAGCGCCAAACGAGGAAACCGCTTTCAAGATGGCCTCGGTAATTCTTGCTTCCGGAATGGCTTCATCGGTTGAAACCTGGACGGCACTTCCTTATCACAAGTTACTGGAGTTAACTCGTGATTTATAGGGTTTTTTCGAGTCCGAACTGAACCTTTGATTTTTAACCACAAATAGTTTGAGGGGGGCTCTGTGGCAACCTTTGTGATGTTGATCAAGTCTTCAAACGAACTCGTCAAGAATTTTGGTTCACTTGAAGAGGTGGCAACAACAGTCGACCAGCGCTGTCGAGAAGCGTGCCCTGACGTTACTGTCGCGACTAAATTGGCGTTACTTGGACCATTTGATTTCCTCTACCTGGTCGAAGCCCCTAGCGAGGAGAGGGCGTTCAGACTGGCTGCGGTAATTCTTTCGTCGGGATTGGCGGCTTCGGTAGAAACCTGGACAGCCATGCATTTTAACTATCCCAAAATGTTGCAGTTGATGGTGGGCATGGAAGGCAGTTTATGAGTCGAGGCCTTTTTAAGAAAATTCCGAGGGCATAGATATGGGGAAGAAGAAAGTCTCACGCCGCGAGTTCCTGAAAACGTCAGGGGTTGGCCCAGCCGCCGTCACCGTGCTGGCGCCCGGCCTAATCCAAGCCAGCCAGAGCCAAAAGGGGATAGCGCTGCAGCGTCAGGAAATCTTTGCCGCGCTGGGTGACACCTTGATTCCCACTGATCCAGGTGATCCTGGCTACAAGACTCTTGAGAAATACAAGATTACCCAGGAAGTTATGAAGGGTCTAACAGCGATCAGTGACGCCGAACTTGAAATATTTAACCAGGGTAGTTCCCAGGTTTTTGCCAACCGCGGTTTCCTGCAGCTTACGGAATCTCAGCGAGCCGATTACCTGCGCCTGATCATTGACGGCAAAGAGTTTAGTGATAAAGCCCAGCTCGGGACCTTGCGGAAGGTTTATGAGCAAACTCGAGCGCGAGTATTTACGGTGTTCTATCAGAACTATCCGGAGAACGTTATCGCGCGCGACCGGAATGGAATCCCCATCCTGAAGCCGGGCGACAAACACCAGAACACTAACCCCAACACCAGGGAGTTAGTCACAGGTTGGGATATAGCCGGTTTCAAAGGACCCCTGACCTGGGAAGAAGAAGAAGAGCGGCGTGCAAAGTTCAAAAAGATCAATTGGCAAGAGTGATACGAGAGAACCAAGAGGTCATGTCAACAGGAAAAAGTTATGACGTGGTGGTTGTAGGTTCCGGAGTAGGCGGGAGCATCGTGGCTGCGCACCTAGCCGAGAAAGGAATTAACCTGAGAACCGGTCAACGTCTGCGGGTAGCAATGCTCGAAGCCGGGCCCTACTGGAAAGGCTCGCCCCGACCCGGTTATGGAACAGCTCTCAGGCGCCGGATGATCACAAACTTTATCAGTGATTCGCCGCCAAACCTTTGGCCCTGGGGAATGATGAAGATCGTTGGAGGAACGGCCCTGCACGCCGGCGCCAGTGTTTACCCTCCCTACGATGTGGACTATCAGCACTGGGTGGAGGAAGGCACCGATTGGACCGCTGAAAATTGCCAGAGAGCTGAGGCAGAGGTGCGTCGAATGTACAACATTCACGCAGAGCCTGATGAGCTCTTGTCCAGGGGTAATCTGCTGTTCCGTGAGACAGTCCGCAAGATGGGCCGCGAGGTTCATCAGGCTCTGGTTGGCCGTAAGAATTGCTTGTACACAGGTTTTTGCGAAGGTGGATATTTTTGTCGCTACGACAGTCGAATGACGCCTTTGACAAACTACATTCCGCAGGCAGAAAACTACGGCCTGGAAGTGATTCCTGAAGCCACTGTTGAGCGGCTGATCATAGAAAAGAGGGGCACGCGCAAGGTGGTCTCCGGACTCGTGTTTAGAAATAAAGGCCGAGCAGTTCAGTTACGCGCCGCTAAGATCGTCATCAGCGCTGGGGTAGTTGGCACCCCGCTTTTGCTTTATCGGTCGGGCTACGGAGCCAGGGAAGACCTGGGCAGTAAGCTGATTGTGGAAAATAACAATATTGGAAAGCACCTGGACATTCATGCGGCAGTAGTCGTTAGTGGTTACTTCGACGAACCAATCAAGGATGGTGCCCGGGGACCAGCGCCGGCAGGGTTTTTCCTCCTGGATGATGCAGGGCCGAGTGCTTACGGAAGGTTGAGAATCAAAGATAGTGGGATGAACGGGATTGAAGAGCCCTGGATGTTGGCCCAAAGCCCGCAAGCTCCCGCCTTTGGCCGCGAGCACAAGGAGTTTATGAAAAAAGCTCGGATGCATCGTGGTGGGATCTTAGTCGTGCTGATGAAGCCTGAAGGTTACCGAGGCCGTATTAATCTCCGCACAGTAAAGATGGAATATGAGGGGAACAGAATAATAGAGCAACGCCTGCGTCAGGGCGGCGAGCTGGCCCGCGAGATTTTGGAGAAGATGGGAGCGAAGAAGATTGCGGGTTACGACATGCCACCGATCTATCACATTGCTCACGGGGTCAGCACCTGCAAAGCCGGAAAGGATCCAAGGGTTTCAGTAGTAAACGAGAAGTTTGAATCACACGACATTGAAAACCTTTTCATTTGTGATGCCAGTGTGTTGCCTCGTTCTGCTTCTGGTGATGCCATCGGACCCATAGCCACAGTGGCTGGATTGGCCGCAGAACGGATTGTGGCCAATCATTTTAGCTGACGCGCTGGACTTGCTGGCTGAGGTGCCAGATATGGAAGCAACTGAAAAAGAGGTGAAGTTCATAACCGAAGACGGAATAACGATCTACGGTTCGCTTCACCTTCCCGCTAACGGGGAAGCACAGCACCAAGTACCGGGAGTGTTATTACTTCATGCTGCCGGGCACGATCGGGACGCTTTTACTTCCTTTGTCTATCCCGGACTGGCGCAGCTGCTAACAGCTGCGGGAGTCGCGGCCCTGCGGATCGATTGGCGCGGTCGCGGGCAAAGCATCGCTGATCAGGAATATCACTCATTCACTAGTGAACAGCGATCAAAAATCTTTCTGGATGTAAAAGCAGCTCTGAACTTCATCGCGTCGCAGCCTGAAATAGACGCACACCGGCTAGCCATCTGTGCTGAAGAAGTTAGTGCTGAATGGGCAGTAGCTGGGGCCGCGGGTGATCCGAGAGTAAAAGCTTTCGCTTTTATCTCTGGACGTTTAAGTCACAGCGCCCAAGCTCAGCTTGCGGAGCGCGCACAGGCTCCGATTCTTTGCGTTGTGAGCAAAGAGGATATTTTAGGTTTGTCGGACATGACGTCTGCCTTTGCGGGATCGAAGCACGCGGAAAGCGATTTTCGGGTTTATGAGGATATGGGCATTGGCACCACAATGTTCACCTTATGGCGTTACAAGTACCCGGATCAGAAGGGCGTAGATTTCCTCTCGAAGCAGCTGGGCGTAAACACGGAAAAGCTTGGGCTGGTACCGAAAGACCCCGGCGATGAAAAACCCATCGAGGATGTCATTTGTAACTGGATTGCCCGCCAATTAAAGGCTTTGGGACAGTTGCGAGAGGTCTCGTTTAAGACAGAAGATGATTGGACCATCTACGGCAATCTGTTGATTCCCGAGACTCTTGCATCGGGAGAGCTCGCCGCCGGCATTGTCTTGTTGCATTCAGGGTGGAGCGATCGATTCGTCTTCCACAGTCTGGAGAGACTTTTCTGCAAAAAAGGAATAGCGGTTCTCAACATTGATTGGCGTGGCCGAGGCAAGAGTCGGGGAAAGGGAAGCTTTTTCGCCCTCCCTAAAAACGAAAGGGATAACGCTCACCTCGATGCCAAAGCAGCTCTTAGCTTCCTGGCCGAACGACCCGAAGTGGACGCGCGAAGATTGGCCATTCTGGGAACTTACATTGGAGCAAAGTTTGCGACTGCGGCAGCGCTCGGCGACGAGCGCATTCGCGCGCTGGTCATGCTTTCAGGCTTCATCCCCAGCCAGCAGGAGCGCGAACAGATTGCCGGGTTTCAGTTTCCGACTCTCTTCATTGGCAGTAGCGGCTTTGCTCCGATAGCCAAAGCGATGGCCGATCTTCACGAACTCACTCAGGCCAGAGGCAGTGAAATCATGATTTACGACGGTGGGGCCATCGGCTATCAATTATTCGAGTTTGATGAAGGTCTGGAACAGAGGATCGTCGACTGGGTTGCAGAGAAACTTTCACAAGCCAAAATGCAAACGGCACTAACGGATTGAAGCTTAAAAGGGGAAAATTTGCTCCGCGTATGACGATTCAAGATGCCACGGGCTTGTCCCGTGGAGCTTCACGTTTGCGACTACAAAAGAGCAGCGGCAGACGAGATGCCACGGGCTTGCCCCGTGGAGTTTCACGTTCGCGACGATGAATAGAGTTTTGTAGTTAATAGCGTGAAATTCTACGGGACAAGCCCATGGAATGCCGAGGCGGTTTTCTGTTGCAGTTGTCGGCCTGAGCGCTGCTCTTTGTAGTCGGGAACGTGAAACTCCACGGGACAAGCCCGTGGCATCTGGAATCGTCAGCTGCTGCTGTCTGTAGTCGCGAACGTGAAACTCCACGGGACAAGCCCGTGGCATCTGGAATCGTCAGCTGCTGCTGTCTGTAGTCGCGAACGTGAAACTCCACGGGACAAGCCCGTGGCATCTTGAATCGTCAGCCGCTGCTGTCTGTAGTTGCGAACGTGAAACTCCACGGGACAAGCCCGTGGCATCCTGAATCGTCAGCCGCTGCTGTCTGTAGTCGCGAACGTGAAACTCCACGGGACCAGCCCGTGCATCTTTTCAGGTTACTAGAGGGGTCCTATCAATGGCCGAGGTAAAAAACTACGATGTGGTGATAGTGGGTGGCGGAACTGCTGGTTGCATCCTCGCTGCCAAACTTTCTGAAAAGGGAGTCAATCCCGAAACCGGCAAATCACTGCGCATTGCTGTCATCGAAGCCGGGGCCTACCTGAAAGGAGAACCGAAACCCGGCCACGGCATTCCTCTACGCCGCCAGATGTACACGAATATGCCGCAAGACATCCGCTTTGGTCGAAACTTTGTGACGCCTCAGGGGCGTGGCCGAGGCGTTGGCGGGAGCTCTTTGATTTTCGGCAGCGGTGCCTGGTTTCCTTTTGATGAAGACTATGAGGAATGGCAGGAAGAAACGGGCACCGACTGGTCCAAAGAAAACTTTAAGTCCGCAATTGAAGAGGCTCGTAGAGTTTTTAATGTCACCCTGCAACCAGAAGAGACCCTGTCAAATCGCCGAGCCGCAGAGATGTTTAAGACCACTGCTGAGGCGATGGGTTATGAGGTTCTGCCTGGTCATTCGCGCGCTGTCAAGAATTGCATCTTCTGCGGACACTGCGCCGACCGGCAGATCTGCAAATACGATTCGAAACAGTCGACGCTTGTTACCCATGCTCCTTTGGCAGAACGTAATGGGGTTGAGTTCATTGCGAACGCTCGTGCAGGGCGAATATTGATTGACCGCAAGGGAGGTAAACCGATTGCGCGCGGCGTTCTTATCCGAAAGCTCGATCTCCCGGACGAAATCTATCCAGGAGATGAATTTGTCGATTGGAATTCTGCCAGGGAGATAACCATTCTGGCCCCGAAGGTAATTGTCAGCTGTGGCGACCTTGAGACTCCGCCGCTTTTATACGCTTCGGGCTATGGCTCCAGGGAGGACTGTGGACCTCGCCTCCTGGTCGCTAACCGCAATGTAGGTCGGAACGTTGATGGTCATTATGGTGAAGGTGGGCAGGTTGGTGTCTCGGGCATCTTTGAGGAAAAGGTTTCGGGTATGGATGGTGGCTGGGGCGTGGACCCCTTCTACCACTTTCAAACGAAGATCGGCCGAGATCGGATTGTCTTACTCCACGGCTATGGCTCGTTCCCGCGTTACAGCTTTTGGGATGGGCAGCCCGAGCGGCATGCGCTGTCACCCTTTGCGCCGGCTTTTGGCCAGCCTCACAAAGACTACATGCGGCAGATTTGTGATCCCTGGGAAAAAGAGAGCGCCCTTTCGCTAAAGCTAAGAGAACCAGTGTTACGAGTCACGCGCATCGCAGTCGACACCAAGTTGCCGCGGACTGCGCCGCGTGGCCGCATTGATAAGGATCGGCGGGTGCAGATCTTTGGTGAAGAAATCATCGGTTACAGTCGCGAAACGGGAAAAGAGGAACGCAATTACCGCAGTATTCATCCAGAAGTGAAACGGGTTTTTGTTGCGGGTCAGGAAATCGCCACGAAGCTTTTGGAGAAGATGGGGGCTAAAAAGATTTTTGTCGAACCGATTATCCCCCGAGATGGCCTTACCTTTAAGTGGTTGACAGGTGGGTGCCGGGCCGGCTCAGACCCAAGAAATTCTGTCATTAATCAGAATTTTGAGTCGCACGATATCGATAATTTGTTCATTGTTGATGTGGGTTCAATTCCGCGCTCACCTACGCTCGGATTGTTTCTTTCCATCTGTGTAGTCTCGATTTTCGCATCTGAGAGAATTATTTCGCGTCATTTAACCAAAAAGGCATAACCGGTAAATGAGCTTGATTGTTTAAGGTTTCAACTGCCCGGGTTAGAGGAAGGAGAAGAAATGGTACAGACAGCTTCGTTTCTCAATGAATTAAAGGCCGCCAGAGATGAGCGCCACAGCAAGGATCACCCGTTTATCGACAAATGGGAGAAAGGCGAACTCACAAAACCACAAACGGCAGTTTATGTAGTTCAACACTATCACTTCGTGACAGACTATCTTAACTGGCTCGCTTTTATTTGGTCTCACTGTCCGGTGAAGGAAGTCAAAGACAGCATTCTCGACAACCTGAAAGAAGAGGAGGATCCCGAAGATCGGCACCTGGAGATGTTGATCGACTATGCGGCCGCCTGCGGTCTAAAGCGAGAGGAAGTGGTGAACGCCAGAGTACTGCCATGGACGGAAGCGCTTAAAGACTGGGGTTGGCGGTTGGTATATCAGAATCCCTGGGAGGTTTCTTGTGCCGGGCTGATGATCGGTCTTGAATCTCAGCCGCCGCACATTTATCCGCGGATAATTCCGAGCTTGCACAAGAACTACGGGTGGAATCCGGGTGACCATGAAATCCGTTTCTTCCGAGGACATGTGGAAGCGGACGAGATACACAGTGCCCGTGGATTTCAAATGACTGAGAAGTACTGTAATACACCCGAGCTAAAGAGGGCAGCAGTAGAGGCTGTCCGGACAGCTGCCCGCAAGCGTTGGAACCATATGAACGGAATCTACTGGTTCGCCGTGCACGGAAAATATGACGACACGCCTGAGCCGTAAATCGTAAATCGCCGAAGGAGTTGCCATGGCTGGAGAAATAACACTTGAGCGTATCGAGCAGTGTTTACACAAGGGGAAGCAAAAGGCGCTCGAGCTTGGCGTCGAAGCCTCGATCGTGGTGGTTGACAGCGCCGGACACCTGGCTGGCGCGCTGCGAATGGATAATGCGCTGTGGGTGACCCCGGAAATCGCTCAGGCTAAGGCTGTGACTTCTGCCGCTTTTCGCGCAAGCACGGCCGAACTTGAAGAGCGCTGGAAAGGTAGACCGTTGTTTGCCACCAGCATTATCGGATTAGGTCCCGGTCGTTTCTTAGTAGGGAAAGGAGCGGTACCCATCGTCGAAGGGGGCAGGGTTATCGGAGCGGTAGGCGTTAGTGGTGGGATTCCAGCTGATCTGGATCACCAAATCGCTCAGGCGGCAGTTGAACAATAAGACAAAAATCGAGACAGCCTGGTTAGCTATACATCCTGGTGTCCCGGCTTTTCGGACCAACGAAAATGCGCATCGGCCTAATTGGGTTTGGAACTATCGGTAAGCAAGTCGCTCGGGCGGTTGAAGAAGGGCGAGCCGGCGATGCTCGTCTGGCGATTGTGCTGGTGCGCGACTCGGCCAAAGTGCCGTCGCCTGAGGCAAAGCTGCTCGAAGGTAGAATAACTACTGATCCGGAAAGATTTTTCTCAACCGACATCGATGTAGGAGTTGAAGCCGCTGGACATGAAGCCCTCAAGCAATACGCCGTCAGGATCTTGCGCAACGGTCACGACCTGCTTGCGGTTAGTGTTGGTGCCCTCGCTGATCAGACGCTGCTTTCCTCGATCAGGAAAGCCACCGAAGAAACGAACCGCAAGTTGCTGATACCCTCCGGTGCTTTGGGTGCTCTTGATGCAGTATCTGCGGGGGTAGTTGGGGCAATCGAGGAGCTGACTTTGATCGTGCGCAAGCCTCCCTCCGCCTGGAAGGGAACTGCTGCTGAAGAGGTAGCCACTAAGATTGGCGACACACCGGTCTGTTTTTACGAGGGAAAGGCTCGAGAAGCGGTAATTTCGTACCCACAAAATGTCAACGTCCTGGCAGCTCTGAGCCTGGCAGGCCTGGGGTTCGAGCGCACCAACGTGCAGATGTATGTGGATCCTACAGTCAAGCACAATACGTTCGAGTTGTTCACACGCGGCGAATTTGGCGAACTGAAGCTGGAGCTCAGGAACCGTCCATTCCCAGAGAATCCAAAAACCGGACACCTGGTTGTGTTTAGCCTGATTAAGGCAATTCGCCGGCTGCAAGAGAGAATTGTGGTTGGTTTCTGAAACGACGGGTTTGATGAAATGATCCAACAGGCAAAGGCAAAGACCTATAAGAACCTAATTGGCGGAGACTGGGTTGAGTCCTCCAGCGGTCAGACTTTTCCCAGTGTTAATCCTGCCAACACCCTTGATGTGATTGGCCTGTTTCAGCAGGCCACGCTAGACGAGACGAGGCAGGCAATTGCTGCGGCCAGCGAAGCCCAACCTGCGTGGGCAGAAGCAGCTCCCAGTTACCGCGCCGAATTGCTTTATCGGGCCGCCCACCTGATTGATGAGAAAACAACGGAATTAGCAGAAACTCTTACTAGAGAAGAAGGGAAGACTCTTGCAGAGAGTACTGCCGAAGTAAAAAGAGCCGCGGCTAACTTTAGATTCTATGCCGGGCAAGCTCATCTAGTCAGCGGCGAGACCCTGCCGTCCGATGAACCCTCGACCGCACTTTATACTTTGAGGCTGCCAGTTGGGGTTGTGGCCGCGATTACGCCCTGGAATTTTCCCCTCACCATCCCGGCCCGCAAAATTGCTCCCGCCCTGGCCGCGGGGAATTCAGTCGTGTTTAAGCCGGCATCTCTGACTCCGCTGATGGGCTTAAAGCTTGGCGAAATACTCGTCGAAGCAGGTCTGCCTAAAGGTGTGATTAACGTTATTACTGGTCCCGCCTCAATCGTTGGCGACGAAATGGTCAGCAATCCCGCCATCAATGCCATCACATTTACAGGCTCTTATAAAGTGGGCGACCAAATTCAGCATAGGGCTCTGACGACTTGTCGCACGCAGCTGGAGATGGGAGGCAAGAACCCGATCATTGTTCTTGAGGATGCGAACCTTGATCTGGCTGTTTCCTGCACCATCCAGGGAGCGTTTGGCTTGAGTGGTCAGGCATGCACCGGGACAAGTCGCGCGATTGTTTGCCGAGAGGTGCTGGAGCCCTATAAACAGAAACTACTGCAGGCTACTAAAGAAATAACGATCGGTGATGGATTCACAAAAGGCGTCAAGATGGGGCCAGTTGCAGATGCTCAGCAGGAGGAAACGATCCTGAACTATATTGAGATTGGCAAGCGTGAGGGGGCAGCACTGATTTATGGTGGTAATAAACTTCAGGGAAGCGGCTACGATCAAGGGTACTTCATTGAGCCTGCGATCTTCAGTGAGGTGAGGCCCGAGATGCGCATCGCCCAGGAAGAAATCTTTGGCCCGGTTCTGGCGATTATTGAGGCCCAAAATTTTGACGAGGCAATAACAATAGCCAATCAAGTGGAGTATGGCTTATCAGCTTCAATCTGCACCCGAGATCTTGAGCGAGCCGAGCGTTTTACCCGATTGATTGAAGCGGGAATGGTTAAGATCAATCAGCCCACCACCGGGGTGGCCTTAAACGCTCCGTTCGGCGGAATCAAGAAATCGAGCAGCGAAACTTATCGCGAGCAGGGCCGTATGGCGCTGGATTTTTTCACCCGCGTGAAAACTGTGTCGGTTAAGTATTAATTCTCTAAATCCTAAATCCTAAATCCTAAATCCTAAATGGACCTTCATAGATGATCACCCCGGAGTTGTTACGAAATGGCAGTCCCTCACGAACAGCTGCACTGGTAGCAGGAGAAGATCTGCACCTCACATACGAGCACTTAAGTCGGCAAGTTGAGTCACTGGCTGCGGAGTTGAGGAGTTTTGGGATTCGTCCAGGAGACCGGATCGCGCTCGCTCTGCCAAGTGGAATTGAAATGTTAGTTTCATTTTTGGCAGCCACCTTGGCCGGAACCGCTGCCCCGCTGAATCCCGGGTATAAAGAGGAAGAATTTCGATTTTATCTCTCAGATACCGAGGCACGGGCATTGATTGTTCCGGTGGACGGTGCAGAGGAGGCCCGAAAAGCAGCTGCCGGGAAGCTCTTAATTATTGAGGTTGATCTGAATTCGAGCGGTCAGGTGACGTTTCATGCCGCGGCCTCAAAAGCTTCGAACCTAAATGTAACCTTACCTCAGCCAGATGATACGGCGCTGGTGCTTCATACCAGCGGAACAACCAGTCGTCCCAAGCGAGTGCCCCTCTCGCACGCGAATGTTACCGTCTCAGCCCAGACCGTAGCCGATACCTACAAGCTTACACCTGATGACGTTTCGTTGTGTGTAATGCCACTTTTCCACGTTCACGGGCTGGTGGCGTCAGCCCTGGCAACTCTGCGTTCAGGCGGAACCATTGTTTTTGTACCGAGATTCAATCCCCTCTCGTTTTGGTCCATAGTTCGAGACCACCGCGTGACCTGGTACTCTGCGGTTCCCACCATACATCAATTGCTGCTCTCGCGAGTCAGAGAAGGCACCCGACCTGCGGGCGCAGAGTATCTGCGCTTCATCCGCTCATGTAGCGCAGCGCTCGCGCCGCAAACAATGGGTGAGTTGGAGAACAAATTTGGCGTTCCGGTGCTCGAGGCTTACGGTATGACCGAAGCGGCACACCAGATGGCCTCAAATCCACTGCCCCCGGGGGTGCGTGAGCCTGGTTCGGTAGGCCTGGAGACCGGAGTAAACATCTCTATCCTCGACGAGAAAGGTGAATTCTTACCCAGCGAGAGTACGGGCGAGGTGGCCATAAAGGGCTTAAGCGTTTTTAAAGGCTATGAGGATAACCCGGAAGCAAATGCGGCAGCCTTCAGCAACGGCTGGTTTCGTACAGGCGATCAGGGCTATCTGAATAACCGCGGATATCTCATCCTAACCGGACGCATCAAGGAACTAATCAACCGGGGCGGTGAAAAAATTTCGCCTCGGGAGATCGACGAAGCGTTAGGTTCTCACCCGGCAGTGGCCGAAGCAGTCTGTTTCGCGGTATCCGACCTGATTTATGGCGAGGAAGTGGGGGCCGCAGTCGTGCTCAAGACTCCGGCCACTGAAGCAGAGCTGATGAAACACTGCAGGACTGTCCTGGCTGAGTTCAAAATTCCGAAGGCAATTCACATTCTGGAGTCCATTCCACGCACGGCAACCGGCAAAATACAACGCCGGATGGTGGCGGCGGAGGTGACCAGACAAGCAGGTAAAAATCAGAAGTTATGAGATTTGCGGTAGTTGGCGCGGGGGCGATTGGAGCCTTTGTTGGAGCATTGCTCTCGAGGGCTGGCGAGGACGTGACTCTGATCGCGCGCGGAGCTCATCTGCGGGCCATGCAAGACCGGGGTGTGCGGGTGCAAGGTTCACTGGGAGAATTTGAAGCCCGACCCGCAGCCACGGACGACCCCAAGGTGGTTGGTAATGTTGATGTCGTGCTGCTAACCCTCAAGGCGCATGGCTTAACTGAGATTGCTCCGCGACTTGCACCCTTATTGGGACCCGACACAGCTATCGTCAGTGCTCAAAATGGTATCCCCTGGTGGTATTTCTATTCTCATGGTGGTGAGCTGGAAGGAGCTCATCTGGAAAGCGTTGATCCAGGTGGCTCGATCCTCAAAAGTCTGAACCCGCGCCAAGCCATTGGTTGTGTCCTCTATTGCTCCACAGTGGTTACGGAACCTGGGGTGATTCATCACCTTGAAGGGACTCGTTTGGCCATTGGTGAGCCGGACGGCACCAGGAGCGAACGTTGCCAACGCATCTCTGAAGTTTTAATTCGCTCAGGTTTGCGCTGCCCTATTCGCTCCGACATCCGTCACGACATCTGGGTGAAGCTTATGGGTAATGTGGCCTTCAACCCTATTAGCGCCCTCACCCGGGCAACACTATTAGAGATCGTCCGCTGTCAGGAAACCCGCGCGCTGGTCTCTGAGATCATGGTCGAGATTGAAAGCCTCGCCGAGAGACTGGGGATCAAATTAGGTATCACGGTTGAGCAACGTCTGGCCGGGGCAGAGAAAGTGGGGCATCACAAGACTTCCATGCTGCAGGATATTGAATCCGGACGACCGTTGGAGTTAGAGCCAATCGTTGGCGCTGTGGTCGAGTTGGGGCAACTGCTGGGTATCCCGCTTCCGCGCACCAAAGCTGTTTATGCTTGTGTGAAATTGCTGGCCGAGAATCTGGAAAAGCAGCGATCAGCTTGAAATAAAAAATTAATTTAATCCTGGTTTTAGCCTGCGGAGCAGGCGAAAGCATAAAGCCTGGGGTGGAGCGGAGCGGAACCCCAGGATTACTTTAAATAAAGACCGGCGAGCCCGCGGCAGCGGGCGACAGCGAAATCGCAAACAATTTTCACGTCTGAACACAATCACGCTATCGCCCGTTATCACGGGCTGATTGTTGATAATCGAATGTTGACCTGGGGTTCCGCTTCGCTGCACCGCAGGCTTTATGCTGACGCCTGCTTCGCAGGCTGATCGAACAGCTATTCCAAACCGACTCCTTAGCAGGCTTCCTTATCCTGGTAAGAGGATGCTGCAATCTTTAAGGAAATTTCGGTGCGTAATCTTCGTCTGCTTTGTCGATTCATTATTATGGGGTTGGCGACAGTGTGCATTGTTGTCGCGTTCTCGTCTCCTGCCTTCAAATCGCAAATCAGCTTGAAAGAACCGGACATCGCCAGGATTGCAGAAGGCAACTTGACAACCCGGGGGACCGCCCAATTTCTGATCAACCGAGACGTATTCGCTCGTGAGGCGATACAGATTGGCCGCAGCCTGTTTCATCATAATTTTGCCGCAGACAAGAACAGCGGCTGCAACGGTGTGCCCTGTAAGCTTCGCGATCCGAAAGCGACTCGGGCCTGGCCTCAGTCCCACTTCGAAGCCGGCAGTTGCGATACCTGTCATAGTCTGCCGGCGGGTTCTGCTGGCTTTGGGCCTAAAGAGCAGAATACTTTCAAAGTGGAAAACACCATTCGCACCAACGATATGTTTGGTGGCGGTCTAATCCAACAGCTGGCGCTTGAAGCTACTGCGGATCTTAAGTCAGCCTCCGCTAAAGGGCTGCCTCATGTGACTGCTAACAACGTCAACTACGATACAGGACTGGGAATCTTTGACGGAGGCACAGTGAATCGAGACCTGGTTGTCAGGCCCTTTGGCCGCAAGGGAATCGAATCACACTTGCGGGCATTCAGCACTCGGGCCGCTTTTAGCCGGCTGGGAATCCAGGCACAGGATAAATTTCAATGCCCCGATGGTGATGAGGATGAAAATGGTCGCTGTGACGGAATGATTTCAGCCGGACTCGATCCAGATGGTGATGGAGTGGCAGACGAACTGACCCAGGGCTCGCTAACGATTCTCGAACATTATCTAATCAACTACCCCGTGCCCGGCCGTGGACCCATAACAGATGAGGTCCGCGAAGGTGAAAGCATTTTCAAGCGCATAGGCTGCACTTACTGTCACCGGCCACAGATGCAGGTGCGGCAAGACCCCCGCATCGAACACCTAACCATTTTCTGGAACGACAAAACAGCCCGGTTCGAAGCGGAAAGACGGTTCCTTTATGACCTGGTTGATGATGGCTATCGAGATCCGGACAGGCAACGGCCGGTTCCACTGGTTGTGCCAAATCGCCGGCCATTTGTCGTCGCCCTCTACAGTGACTTAAAGCGTCATGAGATGGGACCACGCCTGGCTGATAAGAACGATGAAATGGGCGTAAGCAAGAGCGTTTTCATTACCAGGCCGTTATGGGGAATTGGCAGCTACCAAACCTTTCTAAATGACGGCAGCGCTTCGAGCCTTCAGGAGGCAATTCTACGCCACGGGGGCGAAGCAACGAGATCCAGAAACAATTTTGCCAGACTATCCCGAAGGCAAAAAGCTACTCTCGTCAAGTTCCTTAAGAGTCATCTTCTTTTCAGCGTCGAGGATATCTTAAGAGCCAGGATCCGGATTACCAGAGGCGATGTGCCTTAACGAGCAATAAGAATGATTAGGAGACCGTGATGAAGAAAAACTCGCTGGTAGTGTTGATCAGCTTCCTTATCGGAGGAGTGCTGTTTTCTTCGGTGCAACTATTCTTGTCAGGCGGTAAGGCCGCTTCCAGGGCAGCAGATTTGCAGTCACCAAAACGAATTTTGGTCCCTTTCATGCATATGCGTGGTTTCGGGGCCGGCGCGGGCTATGATAAGCGAGCCAATGAGGATCAGATCGGAGCTGGCAGCGAGATCGAGATATGGAATGCAGACGAGACTCGCTCGCTAACAATTACTGAGATCTATTTTACGGCGCCTGATGGTAAAAGCCGCTTGGAAGGGTCCAAGTACGGACTACCTTTGCCCCTTGAGTTGAAGCCTCATACTCATTATCACTTCAATTCATTTTACGAGCATTTCACCTTGCCGCCTCACCTGATCGAGAAGATCGATAAGAGTCGCAGAAATTTCGTCCATGGTTATCTGGCGGATATTCGCTGGACTGGACCAGCTCCCCGGGTCAGAGGCTGGGATCTGGGTGTGAAAAACGGACAGTATTATCTGGCCATGCCAATAACAGTTTGGGCTGAATAATTTGAGAGACACAAACGATCAGGCCTCCCAATCCCGGAAATGGCTAAGCTTTATAGCCATTGCCCTGGGAACGTTCATTAGTTATTTGGATTCCAGCATTGTAAATATCGCCCTGCCCACACTGGCGCGTCACTTTCAAGCTGACATAGCGTTGATTAACTGGGTCGTAACCTCGTACCTGCTGATGATCACGGGTCTGGTGATTATCTGGGGCCGGTTGGCGGATATGTATGGGCGGAAGCGGCTTTACATCTTTGGACTTACCGTCTTTACAACTTGCTCAATCTTATGTGGTGTAGCTCCGAACATCTGGTCGTTGATAATCTTCAGGTGTATTCAGGGCGTGGGTGCGGCTGCGTTGCTGGCGAATGGGGCTGCCTTAGTCACCGAAACTTTCCCTCCCAGTGAACGTGGCAAGGCAATGGGGATGCTGGGATCGGTCCTGGCGGTGGCAGTGATTGTGGGGCCGCTGTTGGGAGGGTTTCTCACGGATCAGATCGGGTGGCGCGCAATCTTTTATGTGAGTGTTGCCCCTGGCATTGCGGGGATAATACTGGCGGCCAGAGTGTTGCCGCAAAAGGCGGTCGCGAAACACGGAGAGAGCTTTGATCTTGCGGGAGCAATTACCTTGTTTGCCTTTTTGAGTTGCCTCCTGTTCCTAACCAGCACACTCTCCAAACCACAGTGGCAGTTAAGTATTTTCCTGCCCCTGCTGGTAGCCACCACCGCTTTCTTAACTCTGTTTGTGGTTAATGAAAAGAACCGTGAGCATGCCCTCTTAGATCTGAGCATTTTTCGCCGGCCCGGTTTCAGTGCCGCTGCCTTGAGCAGCTTCTTAAGTTTCTGGGCAATCTCGTCCATTTCATTCCTGCTGCCATTCTATTTTGACCGGGTCCTACTACTAGACGCCACCATGTCAGGTGTTTTGCTGGCGCCTGTTCCAATAGTGCTGGTGGTCGTGGCCCCTTTGGGTGGCTACCTGGCTGATCGGTTTGGTGTGCGGGCCATTTGCACGATAGGGGCTTCGATTAATGGCTTGGGCCTGCTGTTTTTGAGCAGTCTCGACATGCAGACCAGCCTTTTAGGTGTGGTCATGCGGTTGATACCTTTTGGACTGGGAATGGGACTGTTTCAGCCGCCCAACAACAGCGCCATGTTGGGGGCGGTACCGGTGAACCGCCTGGGCATTGTTTCAGGAATGATCAGTGCCTTGAAAAATCTAGGTTCGATGACCGGGGTGGCGGTGACGAGTCTGGTATTGACTGTCACGCAGCTTACCGTAATGAACCGCCTTGCGGATTTGGGTGTAGCGGGCGGCCTGGCGGAGCGTCAATCATTCGTGACGGCGGTACGACTGATGGCCCTGCTTTCTGCCGGAATATGTTTAGTAGTGGCATTGACTTCCTTCCTACGAGGTGACAGCCAAGCCAACAAAGAGAGTAAGGATCTGGCAGCAGTGGAAGGTTGAAAACCGCTGCTTGGTGCAAACGGAAATTCGTTAGAGATAGACTCCGGACCTCCGAAAGCTGCGAACCATTAGCCGCTGGCCCTCCGAAGCAGCAAACAATTAGGCGCCGCCCTCCAAAGCTGCGAACAATTAGGCGCCGCCCTCCGAAGCTGCGAACAATTAGGCGATGCCCTCCGAAGCCGCGAACAATTAGGCGCTGCCCTTCGAAGCTGCGAACAATTAGGCGCTGCCCTTCGAAGCCGCGAACAATTAGGCGCTGCCCTTCGAAGCTGCGAACAATTAGGCGCCTTTGAATAGACCACTCAACTGGACAAATTTTCAGGTTGGGAAGGGTGGCTTGCCCCCGCTGTTCCGCCAGACTCAAGCTTGAGGAAAACTGTCTTAACCAATGCACGTGAACTCTGGCGGAACAGCGGGGGCAAGCCACCCTTCCCAACCTGAAAATTTGCGTAGTTCAGTGATTTCTATAAAGACCCAATGTTTCACAGCTTCTTCCAAGAAACCACTGCTGGCAATTGTTGAGCCTTCCCAGGGTGGTTGCAGGAGCTTCAAACCCTGCGAAAATTTACTTTCTGGTGGTTTCCCAAGACCATCTGCAGGCGGGGCAGCCTGCTGGTGAACTCCGTGGCGCTCCTAGGGCTCAGCTAACTCGAATAGGTGACGCAGCTTTGAGCACTTACGGTTGCGCCGTAGTTGTGAGGGAGGCTTCGTGTGATTTCGGGGATCGTTTGTTTTACCGGCAATAGTACGATCCACAAAATCGCCACGAAACTGCACGAATCATACCCCCAATTGGCCGTGGTGGTTTCTTGGAAGGGCTGCCCCTACAGATTTGACAGCGCTTTAAAGCTAACGCGTCCATTGAGATGTGAAGCGTGGGTGTTCTGGTGAGCTATGCCAACACGCGCACGCTCTCCCTCAGCTACAATAATCGGATGTTTCTGACGCAGTGGAACATTCCCGGCGTGCTCGGTTACGCCTACCACTACAACAACTATGGGGAAAACAATACGGGGCGCGTGACCTTTGCCGACAACCTGACCAATGGCGCGACGCGCGATGGCACGCTGGATCGGTCGTGGTATTACTTATGTGCAAAGTGACCCAGTGAACTTTGTCGATCCAAGTGGGCTGTTACCATCAGATGGTACGTGCCAGGGAGCAGAATGCCCTTGGAGTAGTATTGGCGGCGGTTTTTGGGGTGGTGGGTTCGGACCTGGAAACGGTTGGGGCGACGACCCACGTCCAGGCTTAGGGGATATAGATGAGGCCCAACAATACCTTCATCCAATTTCCATAGTCATCGGGGACGTAAAGTACAATTACCGCTTCCTGTCAGTCTTTACTGGCTATTCGCTGTTCTTTGGCTTCTCGGGAACAGGACCCGCAGGATTCCTACAATCTGAACCGAAGATTGATCCCGTAGAAGTTTGCGTCGCATCTGCGGTCGCAAGTTATCTTGGCCGGTAAGCTCTGACATTACTGAAGCAGTCCGCTTTGCAGTCGGGGATTGGATTGAGCCTGCTTGCCTCACGCTTCTTTATTGGACATGCTGTTGGAGGGACGATCGCATCTGGCACGTTAACGCAGATTGGCATAGCCGCGGGAATAAGAATGGACCATCTTGGGAGGGGTCTTGCGTTTTTGGGTGGGGCTGTTTTGGCTGGTGCGAAGTTCTATCCAAAATTGATTCGGGAGTCCTTTAATAATAAACGAGAAGCAGTCCGGGCTTTGAAGGCATGCTTCGAAGAGTAAGGGAATTTTTGATGTGGAAGGTCGTTTGCTTTCCCTTTTTGAACTAGAGGACGCTAAGATGATTTGGTTTGCCACGGTTTTCCTAGTAGTAGTTCTTTGCGGCGGCTTGGCCAGGTTACTTTTGATTCTTGGCGGTAATTCTGCCACGTTTCCTGACTCTGAACGCCTGCTGACGAGACAGAAGATTTTATCCTTAGCTATCGTAAGCATCGCTTGTTCGATTCTGGGAGTTTTTCTTCTCTTGAAGAAGCTTCTTGGGCCTTTGGAGGTTCTAGTTGGCGTTGTCCTAGTTGTTAGCCTTGTTGAGATCGCAATTAGAACCGTCAGAAATAAGGCCCAGAGCTAACATAGATTTCAGTCTATGTTTTGGTTGGTCCTTGCCCCAGTATCCAAACCAACTTGTTCACAAATGCAGTTGGTGTCAGCGAATCCGTTCCCCTTTCGTCACGGCTTCGCCGCCTGTTGTGAGGTGTGGCTCCGCCCCGCCGTCGGCCAGCAATAGAGATTGGGCTTCGCCCCTGGTGCGGGGCTCTGCCCCTTCAATTACGTTGCGGTTTTTCTTTCACTGATAATGAAGGACTGAGAAGTAAGATTCTTTGTTCGCTGGTTTGAGTGAGTTGATTTCTAGACCCTACATCTCAAGTGCCAAGACACTTTTCGGTGTAAACGATGTCGTGACACTTGTCACCGACACACTAGCTATGCTTGAAAGGGCAGAGCCCCGCACCAGGGGCGGAGCCCAATCGAAAGGTGAGGCCGGAGGGCGGGGCGGAGCCACGCCTCACAACAGACGGCAAAGCCGAATTGTGGATTCATCCGGCATGAGCACTTCATAGCTGCCTGAAATCCCATGTTTGAAGAGTAGTAACGGAGATGCACCTTAGCGCACACCTTCGCCCAAACTCTCAGCGCACCCAAGCCTCGATATCACAGTTCAAATTGGCCAATTTGCCAGTTGGGAAGGGGGCAAGCGCTTTAGCGCGCGCCCCCGCTCAACTCGCGCCAGAAGGTGTGAGAGTACAAAGCATTTAGGAAGATCGTCAGAGCTGCGCCGGATCCTTTCAGTTGAATGGTGATGCAGCCAAGCGGGGGCGCGCGCTAAAGCGCTTGCCCCCTTCCCAACTTGCAAACTTGCGCGGCTTGAGTTGTTTGATTTCTATTCAAGCATTCTTGGTGTTTTTAGTTTACTCCGCTATGATGATTTCTACCCGGCGGTTCATCTGTCTGCCAACGGCTGTTTCATTGGTAGCCACTGGCTTGGTCTTACCTAGTCCACGTGTGGCCAGGATTCGAGCGGGGTCGATGCCGGCCTGAACGACGTAGTTCCGCACTGAAGCTGCACGCGATTCAGATAGCCTTAAGTTATATTCGTCAGAACCAATGGAATCGGTGTGACCCTCGATCTCCATTTGGTACTTGCCCGGATAAGCTAAAAGGATGCCTACTAGCTTACTCAGCTTCTCCTTTGCCCCTGGCTTCAATGTGGCTTGATTAAAATCGAAGAGGACATCAGACAAACTGACGATTAACCCTCGTGCTTCTCTACGAGTCTCCAGGATTTCGGACAGCGAAATGAAAAGACGTTGTTGGGCTGCGTCTCTCTCGCGCCGGGCCTGTTCAGCTTCCAACCGGGCATGTTCGGCTTGAGCCTTTGCCAGCTCTTCGTTGGCCTTTGCTTTTTCAGCTTCGGTCTGAGCTTGGTCGACGCGTTGACGGGCTTGCACCAGTTCATTCTCCGAGCGCATTAGAGCATCCCGATAGTTTGCGGTCTCTTCTTTCGCCCGTGCGGCCTCATCTTTAGCTTCCTCGGTTTCCAGTCGTGCCTGGGCAATCGTGCGGTCAGCCGCGCGACGTTCGGCCGAAAGCCTTGCTTGCTCCTTCCTTTCCACAGCTAATACGCGGGCCTGCTCTGCCAGTCGCATTACTTCATGCGCCTCGCCTTTGAATTGTTTCTCCTTTCCACGATGTCGAGGCCAAATTTGTTCGAGCGCCGCTAGCCTGATTTCCGCCTGGCGCAACTCCTCCTCGGCGTATTCAGTAGCACGGGCGCGACGGGCAATCTCGACTGCTCGGCGAGCGCCAAGAACCGGCAGGGGAGTGTTATAGTCGATGGTCGACACCAGCTCACCGCGAGCGGCGACCGCGTCTAGCAAACCTGGATCACCGCGATACTCGATTTGACTCGCCGTTACCCCACCCTTTGTATTCCTGCGCAGGATATTTTCGGCTACCACTGAGGGCCCCGGCAGTTTTACCAGAGCATGCGGTTCTGCAGTGATAATTAACCCGAAAGTTTTGTAAGGAGTCGTGAATTCGATTTCCCGTTTGTTCCCGATGGTCACTGGTAACTCGCCGAGATTATCAGCTTGCCCCTCGGGCGCGATGGCCCATAGTACATAGGTGGTGTAATAGCTGCCGAGACTTAGTGGATTATTAAGATTAGTTATATCCAGCTTAACCCGCGTCCGTCCCTCTGAGCGTCGGACTTCCGCTTTACCAGCTGCTCTGGGATTTAAAGCAGTGCCAACCAGGTCTACCGAGGTGCCTTCATTCTCCGGGTAGCTAATCGCGACGGTACCCCGTTTCGCCAAAATCTGCGCGTTCGCGACTCCACAATCGGAGAGCGGTAACACGATTGCTGAAAACAAGCCGAACAACGCGATGATCACACTTCTTAAGAGCTTCATGGTCCCCCCTAACTAATCAAATCATCTCCTTGGTTTGCGTAGTTGACCGGATTGATGAGCAAGGCCTGTGCCTCGCAGCTCAGGTTTTGAGCGTTTAGAATCGTGCATCGCACAGCACTGTAGATGGTTAGTTCATGGTTCGGATTAGGTTTTGCGGGGACTCGATGTGGACTACGGGAAGGGAGATGTACTATTCCCTGGTCTAATCGTACCAATGGAATACATTGTTAAATATTTACTTTTTAACACAGGAAATTAAACTAACGCGCAACAACTTGGTGGTTTCTTGGAGGGGCGCCTTACCGGCACACTAACGCGACCAGGTGCTTCCGTTATCGCTTGAATGGAATATTCCGGCGCCGGTGCCGGCAAAGATTTCGCCCTTGGAATTCACAAGGTCGTAGACCGTTAGGTTTGTAAAGCCTTTATTGATCGGTTTCCAGCTGGTCCCATCATCCGTAGAACGAAATACTCCTGCGTCAGTGCCGACAAAAATGTGACCTGCTGAGTTCAAGGTCAGCGCATAAAACTTGGCATTGGCCACGCCCGGATTGATTAATGTCCAATGCTCGCCGCCATCAGTAGAGCGCAAAACTTTTACTGCCCGGGCTCCAGCCAGAATGTGACCACGGGAATTAAATACCAGGCTATAAACCGTAATACTGGCCGGACCAATCTTGAGTTGCTTCCACGTTTCGCCGTTGTCGTTTGAGCGAAAGATGCCTCCACCCTTGACGCCACCGGCAAAGTGACTCGTCCCGACAAAAATTTGTCCCCCCGGACTTACTGCGATCGCGTGTATGGTGTTGTGCGTTAGCCCTGCATTGATCGCTTTCCAGCTGTCACCGTTGTCCGTCGATCGGAAAACTCCGCCTCCATTGGTTCCTGCAAAAACATGGCCCTCTGAGTTAACCGCAAGAGAATAGATTGTGAGGTTCGTCAAGCCCTTATTGATCTTTTCCCATGTTTCTCCCCCATCGGTTGACCGCAGGACGCCCTCGTAGCTTCCCGCAAAGACTTCACCCGAAGAATTAGCTGCGAAGGCGAAAACCACAGGGTTGGCTAAACCCGTGTTTATGGTCTTCCAGGATGTACCGCCATCGGTTGACCGTGACAGGCCGCCACCTGCGCCTGCGAACATTTGCCGGCCAGTATTAAGCAGGCGAAAAACATGGGCCACAGTGAGCCCGGTATTCACTGATTTCCAGGTGGCTCCGGCGTTGGTTGTACGCCACACACCCTCGTAACTTCCGGCAAAAGCGTCGCCCTTCGGCGTTACAGTCAAGGAAAAAACGCGAGGATTGGCCAGCCCGGTATTGATTACGGTCCACGACCCACCGTTATCAGTTGACCGAACCACCCCGAGACCAGTGCCCGCAAAGATGTCGCCGGAAGAAGTAACGGCGAAGTTGTAAATATGTGGGTCAGGCAGCCCCTTGTTGAGAGCTATCCAGGCACTTTCCTTCGGACTCCAACGGAGTATTCCGCCGCCATTGGTTCCCGCAATCACGTTTCCGGCGGCATCCTGGCTGAGGGCGTAAATGGTCTTTGCGGTAATACCATTGTTAATGGGCACCCATTGCTCGCCTTCCGGATTTAATAGGAAAGCGCCATTATCCTTAGTGCCGGCGAAAATCTGACCGGCCTTGTTTGTAGCCAGACTATAGACGAGGGCCTTATCAAGGCCGGAGGCCAGATGGGTCCAGGTTTTCCCCTCATCAGTCGAACGCCAGACTCCCTGATCATGCGTGCCGGCCAGAACATGTCCCGATGAATTTAGCGCAATGGCGTAGACGGTTGTATTCAAACCAGCGTTAAGGGGTGTCCATTGATTTCCGCCATCAGTCGAGCGAAATACGCCGGAGCTGGTGGCGGCAAAGATATGGCCGGTCGAGTTCAGGACGAGTCGGTAGACATGCGCGGCGTTCAGACCATTATTGATCGGAGTCCAGGTCTCGCCTTGATTGGTTGAGCGGACTATGCCACTGGCAAACGTTCCTGCAAAGATGTGGCCGGCAGAATTGGATGCCAGAGCAAAAAATTTCGGAGGACCAACAGTTGCGCTGGTCGTGGTTTGAAAAGAATGATTAGCCTCTGATCGGCGGCTTGAAGTGGGAAGCAGAACGATGAGAAGCGATACCACAACGCTGAGCAGAGTTCTAGAATAACTATTGAATGGCATCGGGCCCTCCTACTCAGCTCGGCTGACAAACTCTTATGCTTCGTGGTAGTTCGTGGATCATTGGCTTTTTGTTCCAACGATCCACGAATCATACAAGCCACTAGCGAACAGAATACTTATCAGAAAATCAACTTCAGTCCGAATTGCAACTGCCGAGATGGCGTTGTAGTCCTGGTAATTCTCCCGGCTGAGGACGACTCGGCGTCAAAAACTGCTGGCAATGCAAAGTTCGCCCGGTTCAGGAGATTGAAGGCTTCAGCGCGAAACTGGATGTCTACTCGCTCCCTGATTTTGTGCGACTTCATGAGCGAGAGATCGACGGTGAACACGTCCGGCCCGATTAGGACGTTCCTGCCCACATCACCGAATTGTCCCTCAGGCGCTCTGCGAAAGGCTGCCGGGTTGAAGTACTGCTCGACTCTTCCGGTAACCGCATTACTCGGATTGAACCCCGTTACCCAGTCTGGCCGTTCATTGTTATCGGTATTACCGTTTCTGGAGTTGGTGACAGAAATAATCGGGTTGAAGGGCGTCCCTGATTGGTAGGTTATGATGTTGTTTAGCTGCCAGCCACCGAGGAAAAAGTCTGCTACTCTTCGTGCTCCCGATGCGTCCGGCTTAGTCTTGTAGGGAAGCTCATAGAGCGTATACAGATTGAAGACGTGCCGACGGTCAAAAACCGACAGTCCTCGATCGGCTGCCAAATTGTCCGGATCCTGTGGGAGGTCGTGCGACGCCTGGGCATAGTTTCCTACGGCGTCAGACGCGGTATCAATCGATTTTGACCACGTGTAAGCCATCTGAAATTGCACTCCTCGCGAGAGGCGGCGTTCGACGTTTAGCTGCAAACCGTGGTAATAGGAATCGGCGTTGTAGTAGATGATCCGTGTTGGTCCGAGAGCGGGGTTTCGCCGTGGGTTTTGCCCACCGGTCGGAAATTGCTTCTCACCGTTGGGAAGGATCCTAAAATTTATAGCGGTATTACGTTGGCCATTGGTCGTCAGGTGTATGCCACGTGATCCAACGTAGGCCACCGTCGCCGTAATCCCGCCGAAGGTCTCTCGCTGCAAGCCTAGATTCCATTGCTGCATGTAAGAGGGTGGCGGATTACGCTCGTATCCCGAGAATCCAACCAGGGCCGGAAAAGCCGACAGGTTGGAAAAGGCGTTTGGAAATGGGCCGCCAAATGCCACCCCCACGGTGAAGAATGGAGGATTGGTGGACATCGGAAAGCGATAAAGGTTCGGGAATTCTTGCACATAGAAAATGCCATAACCCCCTCGCACAGACGTTTTTCCGTTACCAGTGAGATCCCAGGCGAAACCGAACCGCGGAGCGAATTTCTTATCTGAAGGTACAAAGAACGGATAACCAACAGTGGAATTGGTGCCGGTGAGTTGTATGTTTGCATATCGGCCCTGGACTTCTGTTGGGCTAGTGACTATTTCGTACCGGATCCCGAAATTCAAGGTGATATTTCGGCGCAGTCTATAGTCGTTTTGTGCATAAATGGCAATCAGGGAGCTCCGAAATCCGCGATACGGGTCGCTGCCTCTGAGAGGAGCCGCGAAGATTTGTGGCTGCGCTCGCAAAAAGGCCTGGTATCCCCCGTAGAGAAAGCCGCCAAAAGGCGCATTTGTTGAAACTGCATTGAACTGAATGCGACGGAAGGCGCCGCCAAACTTCGCGTTATTCGGACCATGGCTATAGGAGAGGTGCTCGGAGACTTCGAAACTATTCATGGCGAGAAAACGCGGTACCAGCGATCTCGACGAGAGTGGCGCAATCTCAATGCCCCGGAAGAATCCGATGGCGGTTGCGCCAGGAACCCAGAAGAGATTAGAAGGGACACTCACTATGTCCAAATCGTCGCCCTGAATAAAGGACCGGTTGTAGGCGAACCGCAGACTGTTGACCATCTTGGGAGTGAAAATGTGTGTCTCCTCGAGCCCGACGTACTGGTTGCGAGTCGCCAGGAACAAGTCGGTAATGACGCCATTCGGATCGAGCACTTCCGAGTCGTCAATGCTATAGCGCGCGAAGAAGGTGTCTTTATCACCAAGTCGATAATCTCCCCGCACAGATATATAGTCTTCGTCAGTTCGTCTAGTTGCCCCGCGAACGTATGTTCCCTGACCGCCAACGCTGCCACCAAAGTTCGGACGCGGATACAGAGCGATATAGGGTCTGACAGCAGGACTGACGGTGATTACAGGCTGACCCGGCAGGGTTAGAGTGCCCCCGTGCACTTCGTTGGTGGGGACAAGAAACTGCCGGCTGACGCCCAATCGTTCGCGCAAACCTTCATAGGCTCCGAAAATGAAGAACCGGTCCTTCTTGATCGGGCCTCCCGCACTGCCACCAAATTGGTTCCGCCTGAAGGAGGGAACCTCGCCCGGATCAAAAAAGTTGCGCGCATCGAAGACTGAGTTTCGGTGGAACTCGAAAAGGCTGCCATGAAAATCATTAGTTCCCGATTTGGTTATTACGTTGATGATCCCGCCGCCAGCACCGCCAAACTCGGCGCTGTAGTTGTTCGTTAGGATCTGGAACTCCTGAATGGAATCGACGCCAGTAAATCCACCAGCTGCTGAGCCGGGAGTCGTATTCTGAGCCTCATTCACCGACGTGCCATCAAGCATGAAGTTGTTGAAGTCGATTCGACCACCATTGATTGACATCTTCTGGGCGCCAGCGCCTGACTCGATAGATGGATCCGTCAGGGTGGTGGGAACGCTGACGACACCGATTTGCAGCACTGCCAGCTGAAACAGATCACGCCCGTTGAGCGGCAATTCAGTGATGGTCCGTTCATTCACCAAAGCAGAGATTTCCGAGGAGGTCGTGTTCACGAGGGAAACGTCCTCATTTATTTCGACCTGCGTCTCAATAGACCCAACTTTCAAGGTGAAGTTGACTACTGCCTCACGGCCCACCGTGAGTACGATGCTGCGGCGTATTTCTCTATTGAAGCCAGACTTTTCAACGCCCACTTCGTAGTCCCCGACCGCCAATTCCGAGATGATGTAACGACCGCTCTCGTTCGAGGTCGTTGTTCTGGTAGCGTTGGTGTTCAGATTGCGCGCTGTGACCTGGGCTCCCGGAACGACGGCATTTCGCTCGTCTAATACCTCTCCAGAAATAGAAGCGTTTATGTTTTGAGCGAACGAGGAGACCGAAAGCGAAAAAAGCATTAAAAGCGCGGGGAAGAGTTGTCTGGTGTGTGGTAGAAGGAATCGGGCTACGCTCGAAAAGTTCGGGTCTATTCGCATAATCACCTCACATGTCAGGATGGGTTAATCGGGTTTTTGCCGAAAGTTTTGGTCCTCTCAACCTTGTCATTGACTGCTGCCTGGCCGCCGCTTGAAGGACTTTAAGATTGCCTCGTACTGCTCTCTCGAGTAATGCCCCTTTATCGACGGGTCCGCATCGTACTCTGGCACCCATTCTTCGCGCAGCAGTTCGTCAGGGTCTCCATATTTCGCCGCAATGCGCCGGATGGCCGGATCGTCAAGCAGCATTAGATGGCCGTTATCGACGATCTTGGTTCCGTCAACGGTAACAGTCGGATATGGCAAGAAAGCATCACGGTGCCAGACAGGCAACTCCTGCTTTAAGCCATCGGAACCTGACCAGCCTTTTCCGAAACCGATGTGCATAAAGCCGGAACGCTTGATGTCACACCACCAGTAATTGTAGGAACCCTGCTCTTCAAAATATTTTGGATTGAAGAAGTCTGGCCGAATAACTTTGGGATTGGTGCCGATGTAAACACCTTCCACCCATGACGACCCTCTACCATGGGGGAATCCGTAATCGATGTCTTTGTGTTCCGCAATTGAGCGCCGCCACTCTTCGGCGACGGGATGATCTCCCTCTACCCTGACGATTCGCCCGCCTTCTACATGAATCTTCATTAGAGGTATGGGCCCGGAAGCCAATGAAGTGGTGACTACAACTCCTCGAGCGTCAGGTTTTCGGGATAGGCCAGGGGCCATCTTGTTATGGTGAAACATGTACTCAGTCCGGTGAGTGAGCGAGACCTCGATGCGGTTAGGATCGTAGGCAAAGGTTTTACGGATCCAATCGCGATCGATGTCCTGAGTAAAAGTGAGGTCCGTACCCAGAGGATCTGTGATGCGAATGATCTTTGGACCGGCATCCACATTTGTCTGGTTATAGAGCCCTTTTTGGAGAGCAACGTCCAGTTCAGCGGGGTACGTGGTCCATTTCGTGAAGGCCAGCTGTTCGCGAGTATAGATGTTTCCCGGCAGACCGATTCGACCCCGGTTCCACTTCTTTTCAACTGTCTGACGCTTGATGCCATGATTAATATTGATAGGCGACAGCACCAGGGTAGCGTCAGCCTTCATGATTGCGTGATCCAGCCAGGTAGGCCACCAGCTCGTGCTTTCCGATCCCAGCGGACCAACCTCAGGAGTGGGTCGATGCGAAACCAAGTCGAGCGAGACCACATCGACAATCGCGCCTTGTTCTCGAGCCGCTCGCGCCCAGGCCTCAGTTATCAGGGGATCGCCCACAGTCGAGTCGGTAACGATTAGCACCTGCTCGCCCTTCTTGAGTTTAGTTGCATGCTCGAGGTAATACCGAGTACCAGGTAAGAGCTGTTCGATGGAAGTGACCTTGTATTGGTCAGGAATCTTTGGTTTGCCTGTGCCGACGGGAAAATACGAGATAATCTTGTTGGGCTGCGCGGGAGCATTATCCTGGGCCTGCTGTCCAAGGCCCTGCGTTAAGACCAGTGTCAGCAGCGTAGTTCCGAATATCAGAGCGGTCAGGCGTTTCATTTTCATCTCACAGCGTTCTTGATGACCTTTCCACCTTTCATCACGAATTTCACATCTTCCAGGACCGCAATGTTTTGTAGCGGATCACCACTAACAGCAATGAGGTCGGCATACTTACCTGCTTCGATTGTTCCCAAATCCTTAGCCAGCCCCAGCATCTCCGCCGCAGTCGAGGTGGCCGAAAGAATGGCTTGCGACGAGCTCATACCCCACCTAACCATCACGGCGAACTGTCGGGCGTTGGCGCCCTGGGGAATAATTCCCGTATCCGTTCCGTAAACGATCTTGATCTCCCCTCGAAGAGCCCTGGAAAAGCTATCGCGCTTAAGCTCATGGAGTTTGCGGGCTTTTTCAATTGCATGGGCCGGCTGTTTGTTCTTTTCACCTTCTGCCAGCGTGTACTCAGATGTGTAGATAGTCGGTACCAGGTAGGTGCCGTGACGCCTGAACAACTCAACGGCTTCATCATCGAGTACGCTTCCGTGTTCAATTGACCGCACTCCGGCCCGAATGGCCGACTTTGTGCCTTCGACCCCGTGTGCGTGGGCGGCAACGTAACGGCCAAACCTTCGCGCTTCGTCCACCGCTGCTTTCATCTCTTCAAAGGTAAACTGCGGCAGCCCGGGGTCGTCGCCAGCTGTATAGATGCCACCGGTGGCCGAGATCTTGATCCAGTCGGCTCCCCACTTGACTTCTTTGCGCACAGCTTTGCGGACTGCATCGACTCCGTCCACGATTTCACCAAAGCCGGGAATATTTAGTTCTGGAGCCGCGTTGTTAAAGTCTGCATGTCCGCCGGTGATCGACAGCAAGTGCCCGGCTGCAAAGATTCGGGGCCCTGAAAACTTTCCCGCATTTATGGAATCACGAACGGCGAAATGGGAGTAGAAAGGATCCATGTCGCCTGGATCACGCAGCGTTGTGAAACCGGCATTGAGGTTTTTCTGGGCATGCATCAGGCCATCAAGGGCGTTTAGTGCTGATGACCTTTGGAGAAACGAGTCCTGTGTGTAACCAACTTCGGGAATAATATGCGCATGCACATCAATCAATCCCGGAAGCACTGTCCCGGCGGTGAGGTCTATGGTCGTTGCCCCCGGTGGAATCGTGATCTCTGAGGCTTTGCCGACCGCTTCAATTCGCTCGCCTCTGATCAGGATCAACATGGCATCCTGCAACTTTGTAGTGCGAGCATCAAGCAGCTTGCCGCAACGAATTACGACTGCAGTCTCTTTGGCAGTATGGGCGTAAGCCGATTCCCTGGGAAAAAAGGGCAGGGAAGTGGTGACCATCAGTGAAGCGCACAGACTGGCCAACAACATTGAACGGCGAGTCTGGACTTGTCCCAAATTGCTTCTCATTTCGGTACCACAAAAAGGTGGCCGTGATTTAAAGTGATTTTCTGATTGCTGTGCGCTCTGAGCCCATTACCACGGGATGTAGCCGTCAAAAAAATGCCCAGGCTGGCTTACCAACCTGGGAACTGGTCCGCCAACCCACAAACTTGGCTAAAGATTGATTACAAAGGCCAGAAACACTAATTGAACGGTCGGTTTGTATCACCGCCATCCGACCTATGTCAAGCTTTTATGCTAGGGCGAAAGGCGCCAGGTTTGTTGGGGCACAGGGAATGTGTAAGTTTCAGACTCAGAGGGAGAAAGCCAGAACCTTATTTCCCGGCAGGAATGATCCGGCGCCGGCACCTACAAAGAGCATTCCGTGAGCGATTGATGGCCCTCCAGCGATCGGTTGCGACGCTGGCGATTCCCAGAGAGGATCGCCATCCGTTGCTCGCCACGCTCGCACTTTTCCATCAACCAGCCCCATGTAGACAACTCCGTTGGCGACGGACATTGGGCCGAATTCGTAGGCGGGAAGTGAATGTAGCCAGCGAATTCCACCGGTCGCTGTCTCAATCGCGGCAATCAAACAGCTTTTATCGCTGTGATTGTTGGACGCAAAAAACACCAGCCCGTTCGCAGCTGCGGTCGGTCCCGTCTCGGGTCCAGAGGTGGGCAACGACTCCTTACCGTCAGGCGGCAGAGCAGGCGTGAGTTGCACACGCCAGAGCCGCTTCCTTGTCACGCGGTCCCACGCACGAAGACCATCCTTTCCGCCCGCTACAATCAGCTGCAAATTTTTGCCCCTATGTGCGCCTGAGATGAGCATTGGTGGACAGTTCAAATCGAGGTTTTTTTCGTCATGAGGGTGAACTTGATCGGCCCAGCGCAAGCTGCCGGAGTTGGCATCTAAGGCAATCAAACTACAACTGTAAAGAAGCGGTCCGGGACGAATTTGGAATGGGCTTCCGGTGACGCCATAAAGTGTTTGCGTGCGACTATCAAAAGACAGAGCCGCGAAGACCGCACCGCCGGCGACTTCTGGCGCGACCGTAAAAAAGTTCCAGCGAACGACTCCCGTAGATGCATCAAGGCAAATAAACCGACCGCGCGTCGTCTTTTCGCTTCCGTCGGATACGCCCGCGAAAACTTTGCCATCGTGTACCAGTGGAGGGGCCCAAAAGTATTCAAACGTTTTATCCGGATCACCAATGGTTCGTTGCCAAAGCAGCTTCCCCGTATCAAGATCAAGTTTGAAAAGGCGATCGCTGGCCACGTAAACCGCATTACCGACAACGGCCGGGGATGCGAAAATACCGAGCTGGCGATCAGGTGGATAACTACGCAATCCAGCTTCGAATGTCCAGAGAACTTTTCCAGAAAGCCTTTCGACCGCATATAAACGACCATCCCATGAGCCGAAGATGACGCGGTTACCCACGACTGCAGGTGTGCCGGTGATACCGGAGCCCGCTTCAAATTCCCAGCGCAGCCGTAACCCAGACACATTCTCATCAGAGATTGTTGTCTCGTGCGAGTTACAACGCGTTTGCACGATGCCACATCCATGATCAGGCCAGTCCCCGAGAGAAGGAGTAAGCCGTTTGGCGATAAATGCCCCGGCCGCTGCCATTGTGGATGATGTGAGGAACGTTCTGCGCGAAATCATGTTTACGGATCTCTTCGGGGCAGACGCAAAGGAACAAACTGTTTTCGCAGTCCGAATTGAATTGGAATCAGTTTGCCTTCAACGCGTAGGGCTGTGGTCGCACTCCAGGCATCAAATATTCTGTCATCTTTTCTGTCTTCGGATCGAACATGCCAAGACGATCAGTCAGGAACTCGGTAAACCAAACGCGGCCTTTGGAATCAACGCGCACACGGCGGAAATGAGCCCGCAGTGTTCAAAAGATCAACTTGACGCCAAACTGTAACTGACGTGAAGTCGTTGCAGTTCTCGTAATTAATCCAACATTAGCTGTGTCAATGGTTACGTTTTCGGGCAGCCTAAAGTTAGCTCGATTGAACAAATTGAATGCCTCGGCCCGGAACTGTACCGTAAGGTTTTCTCCGACCCGATTCGATTTCAACATGGAGAGGTCGACAGTAAAGAGATTTGGCCCGATCAATACGTTTCTGCCTACGTTGCCGAACTGTCCGGGCGGAGCGACTACAAAAGCATTCGGGTTGAAGTACTGGTTGGGGTTGCCGGTGACCGCGCTCTGGGCAGTAAACCCGGGCGCCCAATCCGGCCTTTCTACAGCGTCCGTATTTCCGTCATTTGAGTTGTTGCCGCCTATGATCGGGTTAAAGGGCGTTCCCGAGTGCGCGCTGATAATGCTGTTTAGTTCCCATCCGCCAAGGAAGAAGTCCGCCACGCGTCGCCCGCCGCTGGCCCCCGATTCTGTTTTGTAGGGCAGGACGTAGATTGTGTTCAGCGAGAAGTTGTGACGAACGTCGAACACCGACAACCCGCGCTCTGCACTGAGATTGTAAGGGTCTTGCGGCAATTGAGTTGATTCCAGTAAATAAGCACCGACAGAGTCAGAAGAGGTGTCGATGGACTTGGAGAAGGTGTAGGCCATCTGCATCTGGAGGCCCTGTGCAAAGCGCCGCTCCAGGTTAACCTGCAAGGCATGATAATAAGAATCGCCGCTATGTGTTGTCACCCGAATAGGACCAAAGGCCGGGTTACGCAGTGGGTTGCTGTCAGCCACGGGAAACTGCTTCTCGCCGTTAGAGAGCAAGGTGAAGTTGGCGGATGTGTTGCGGTTGCCACCGGTAGGAAGATGTACACCTCTTGATCCGACATAAGCTACAGTTGCGGTCAAGCCGCCAAATAACTCTCTTTGACCGCTGAGGTTCCATTGCTGCACGTAGGTCGAAGCCGGATCGAACTCGTAGACCTGCGTGGCAATCAGGCCGGGGATGTCCGCAAGTTGATCGAAGCCGTTCGGAAAAATATCCGTCCCGCCAGCAAGCACGCCAAATGCCAGGCCTAATATTACGAAGGGAGCCTGGGTAGACATCTCGAACCGGTAGGCATACGGGAGAGGAGGCGCAAAGAAGATTCCATAACCACCGCGCAGACTTGTCTTGCCATCACCGTTGATGTCCCATGCGAAGCCCACCCGGGGGGCAAAGTTTTTCTTTGTATTATTTTTGAAAAATGGAGGTCCCTGCGTGGGCGCACTATCGCGATAGATATCACGCAGGTTTGATAGCTTGCCGTTGGCTTCTGCTGGGCTGGTGATTGGGTCGTAGCGAAGCCCAAGATTGAGGGTGAGGTTCCTTCGCACCTTCCAGTCATCTTGAAAGTAGACTGCAGTCCAGGTAGTTCTGATTCCTCTGTATGAATCATTGGCGGTTGCCAACGGCGCAGCAAAGATTATGGGAAGTCCAAACAGGAACAGGTCATAAGATCCGACGTAAATGAAACCTCCAAACGGAATATTGGTCGATTGCGCGTTGAGCTGCAATCTACGCACGCTAGCGCCAAACTTCATGTTGTGCGAGCCTCGCGTGTAGCTCATCTGATCCGACACCTCAATATTGTTCATGACCAAAAAACGAGGCACCAGAACCCTGTCTGACAGTGGAGAAAGGCCACCAACCTGAATGAAGGCGCCAAGGGCCGTTGCGCCCGGGACCCAAAACAGCGATGACGGCACCGGAACCACATCTACCAGGTCCCCAAAGACTCTTGATCTGTTAAAAGCAAAGCGCAGGTTATTCAGGAGATGAGGGGTGAAAATGTGGGTCTCTCCTAATCCAAGGTATTGATTGCGCGCTACTAGTGTTGAGTTTGAGATTACGTGGTCCGGTTTGACTTCGTCGGAATCATCAAACGTATATCTTGCGAAAAAGTTGTCTTTGGAAGAGAAGTTATGATCGCCGCGGATCAAGAAAAAGTCCGCGTTTGTTGCGCCACTCTCACTTCGCAGGTAGCGCCCCAGGCCCTGGCCCGTATCGTCTATCGGCAACGGATAGAGATCTAAATAGGGCCTCACATCAGCCGCCGCGGTGAGACGGGCAGCAGGCGTCGGCACGAAGAATGTTCTTGTCTCGGCAAGCCGTTGCCGCAATCCCTCATAGGCGCCGAATATGAATGTTTTGTTCTTTCTTATCGGAGCCCCGAGGCTTCCGCCGAACTGGTTTCGCTTGAAGGGCGGCACGTCAGCATTACCGTCACCATCCAGGTCAATGGTATCGAAAAAGTTGCGTGCATCGAGTTTGTCGTTGCGTAAGAATTCAAAAGCGGTGCCGTGCATCTGATTGGTTCCTGACTTGGTAACAAGATTTATTATCCCTCCCCCAGCACCGCCAAACTCTGCGCTGTAGTTATTTGTCAACAACTGAAACTCTTGTACAGCATCAACGCCTGTGAAACCTCCCGCGACTGAGCCTGGCGTCGAATTCTGAACTTCATTGACCGAGGTTCCATCGTACAAGAAGTTGTTGAAATTAATGCGGCCGCCATTGATCGACATCTTCACAGCACCAGTCCCGGAATTAAGCGCCTCTGTCGTCAGGCTGCCGGCGTTTACTACTCCGATCTGCAGGGTGGCCAATTGGAACAGGTCGCGTCCATTGAGAGGCAGTTCTTTGATCGTGCGTTCATTAACCAATGCCGAGACTTCTGAGGTGGTGGTATTAACGAGGGGAGCGTCTCCACTGACCTCTACCTGCTCTGTGATGGAACCCACCTTCAAATTGAAGTTAACAACAGCATCACGCCCGACGGTGAGCACGACCCCGCGGCGAAGCTCTCTGCTGAACCCCTGCTGTTCCACCAGCACCTCGTACGGTCCGAGTGCCAGTTCCGAGATCAGGAACCTTCCGTCTTCGTCTGCGTTAACGGACCGTGCGATGTTTGTTTGAACATTTGTGGCAGTGATCTTCGCGCCAGCTATCTTTGCTCCGTTCGGGTCCGAAACCTCACCGGAGATCGTGGCTGTAGTGGTTTGAGACAGCGCCGTCAGTGTCAACAAAAATAGAAGCGGCAGGCTCCACATACACATAGAAACACTTGTGAACTTTTCGCTTGCAATTCGGGGGATTTTCATGGTCACCTCCAATAGGACTGTTTGGTCTCATTCATTGATGAGGCGGGGTAACCAGTTCAGGGAGTCATTGCGACTCGAAAACCAGTGCTTGCGTATCGTATGCGCGGATAGTTCCACAGTCGGGCGGCGCACTGCAGATGTTGCGGACCACCGAACCAGGACCCTCCTCGAAGTACGCGTCTTTCACCACTGTTGGGACCAGCTGGGGATTTTGCGGGGGACTGGGAGTAATAGTTTTCGTCATAGTAGTCAGCACACCACTCCCAGACGTTACCCGCCATGTCGTACAGTCCGTATCCATTCGGCGGGAAACTGCCAATGGGTGCGGTATAAAGAAATCCGTCTTGTTTTCGAATGCGATCGTTGTCGTAGTCCGATCCGCAATTTGCGCGATAAATGCCAGAGCTATTAAATTCTTCATTGCCCCAGGGGTAGGACTGGCCCTCGACACCGCCACGGGCGGCTTTCTCCCACTCAGCCTCGGTCGGCAAGCGATACTTCTTTCCGGTCTGCTGGCTCAACCACTGGCAATAGGCGACAGCGTCTTCCCAATTAATGCCTACAACCGGATAGCCTGGACGTTCTTTCAGATAAGCGAGGGTGGTTTCACCATCAGGTGACCATTCTGCCACTGGGTAGGGACGCGCAGTTGCATCACAAAACGCTCTGAATTGAGCATTAGTCACTTCAAACTTTCCAATGTAATACGCCGCTAGATCAACACGGTGAATAGGTTGCTCGGCGGCGGTGAGATTATTGCTTCCCATCAGAAATGGGCCCTCGTTAATCAGCACCATCGCGGAGGCGATTTGCGAGGGGTCAACCATCTCCGCTACTTTTCTGGCCTCTTCAGAGGCTGGGGTCGGAGTGGCCTTTTGATCACCTCCGTTCTTAAAATCGCAGCAGCAGAAGAACGTGATTAACAGTGACGAGAGCACGATTCGATGCATTCGCAAAACTGATAGTCACCTAGTTTGCAGCCACTTGTGTTCGAGACGGGATTTGCAAACGGAAAATACCGCGCACCCGTCTAAAAAGATCAAAATTGCCTACCGCAAAGAACAGTAGCAGGATGAACCCGCCGATAGCGCCTTCGAGATCCTCATTGAACATGCGATAAAGAGAAACGTAGTAACCCGCGATTAACGCAATCTGAACATATATTGCCAGTATCAGATGGTAATAACGGCTTTTTGTTCTAGTGATGAGAGCCAGATATGCGAAAGCCGCGGAAGAGATGTATAGATGACCTGGAGTGAGATAAGGCTCAAACCATTTCCGTTCCTGATAATCCAGCTCTTCCACAATCAGCATCTTTATGGCTACAGCAAACGCACCCACAGCCATCCAGCAGAAGAGGTAATAGTTGGCATACCAAAACAGGCGTGAGAATTTTGAACCGTCTGCGACGTAATGGGTTCGTCTAGTCCTCCTCAGCACCCACCAGAACAAGCCGGTCGCGAGTACGGTTATTAACGGTGTATAGAAGTAAAAGTAAAAGAAATTGGCACGGTGTAGCGGGCCTACAATGAAGTCGAAGTGTCGGCCAAATTCCCAAGTGTAATGATAATCCATGCCTTTACACCCTTGGGCCGGTAGGTCCGAAGTTTGGGAAAGAGAACACCCGATAGAACGGCAGTCGCCCCCATTCGGCTAGACTCCCAATACTCGAATAAAACAGAATTATTTACAGGCTGGAAGGGCGATTCTGGGCATTCTGATCGCTAATTGAACGGTCAGTCTGTATCACATGGTCTGGCTGGAGTCAAGCTTCTCACTTTAACTTAATACCCCAGGGCACAACCGTCTTTTCGTGGATCCGACCCCCCGAAAAGGGTTCCCTCCAAAACCTGGATCACTTGCGCACCTCCGAAATGGTCGCCTTGCGAAGCGGCGGGGTCGAGGTTGTGTCCCAGCGACGCCAACTCCGCGCGCACCTGATCCTCAATGCCTTCTTCGATTGCTAACCTATCTTCTTCCAGCACGCGAAATCTTGGGGCCTCCACGGCAGACTGTGGATCCATTCCAAAGTCGATAAGATTACAGATTATCTGGAGCTGCCCTTGTGCCTGCATCATACCGCCCACCACGCCAAGGCAGGCCCATGGCTGATTATCCCGCATGATCATGCCGGGCATAATCGTGTGGAAGGGACGTTTGCCGGGACCCAGGAGGTTCGGATGGTTCGGCTCAAGCACAAAGCCAGATCCCCGGTTCTGCAAAAGTAATCCTGTCCCGGGTATCGTCACGCCAGAGCCGAATGCTTTAAAGAGACTGCTAATCATCGAGACTACATTCTGAGCTTCGTCGACCACGGCTACATAAACTGTGTCGCCGGACAATTCGGCACTCCTGCTTCCTACAGTCCGAGCTCTGCTGCTACTAATTTGGGCCCGCAATTCCGCGGCATATTCTCTTGATAAAAGGCGGGCTACTGGGGACAACATCTGGGGATCGCTAATATTAGCCTGGGCCTCGTAAAGGGCTGTCTTCATCGCTTCAATCAGATTGTGCAAATACTGGGTGGAGTTGTGGGTCAGCTCTCGGAGCGGATACCCTTCGACTATGTTCAAGGCGATCAGCGTGGTTAAGCCCTGGTTATTTGGCGGCAACTCGATGACCTCGTAACCACGGTAGATCGTCCGAATCGGTTCAACCCAATCGGATGTGTGTTCACTTAGATCAGTAAGGCTTATCAGACCACCGAGAGCGCAAACCGCATTTACGATTTTCTCTCCCAGGGATCCATTGTAGAGAGCGTTGTGTCCTTCTCCAGCGATTGTTTTCAGGGTTCGGGCCAGATCAGCATTTCTGAACACTTGGCCAGGCTGCGGGGCACTTCCTTCTGGCAGGAAGACATGTGCTGATTCGGAGTTACGCTGAAGTTTATCAACGCTACGCTGCCACATTTGCGAAGTTATCTCGGGAACCGGAAAGCCGCTTTCGGCAAATTCGATCGCCGGCTTCAGGGCGTCCTGGAGTGAAATCGTCCCGTAGCGGGCTAGGCACTGAACCAGCCCATCCAGCATTCCCGGTACAGTGATGCTGAGTGGGCCCTCCAGAGGCATCTCCTCGATACCGCGCTTGTGGAGCGCTTCCACCGATATTGCATCCGGCGCCCGGCCACTCGCGTTTAGCCCCAACAGCCTCTTTTCCTGGTTTAGATAAATTAGACTAAAGCAGTCACCTCCAAGTCCGGTGGACATCGGCTCGATAACCGCTAGCACCAGTGTGGCGGTAACCGCGGCATCGATGGCGTTCCCGCCCGAACGGAGAATGTTAATCGCCGCTTCAACAGCCAGAGGCTGGCTGGAAGCCGCCATACCGCGGCGACTCATGACCACGGATCGCCGAGAAGGAAATTTGTATTGATTAAAGTTCAACTATGTGGAATGTCTTACGCGACGGCTGTCGCCCGCTGCCGCGGGCTCTCGGTCTTTAATTGCAACGCATTCCTGGGGTTCCGCTGCGCTCCACCCCAGGCTCTATGCGGTCGCCTGCTTCGCAGGCTGATCGAACAGTTTCTTCCGTCCCACCAGGACAACGAAAAAGAGCCCTCTGGTCAAGAGGTCTGTTGCACCACTAGTCGCACTCGACTGGGTCGTGCCTTCCATATAAGAGCCGCAGAAACCAGCATCACCAACCCGGCTGCCCAGAAATTCATCTGATAGGCCTGAGTTAAGTCAAAGAAATATCCTCCCAGCCACGTCCCCACCGCGCCGCCCGTAAAGCCTCCGAGGATCATGACTCCCAGGATGGCCCCGAAGTGCTTGCCCTGAAATAAGTCAGCAGCCGAAGCCATCAAGGCCGGTAGAGCCATGCCGTAACCCATGCCGTAGAAGATCGTGAACAGATAGATTGTCAGTGGACTAAAGACGATTCCTCCGATGTTCAGCAACACGATGCAAGCGATAAATATGGCTATGCTGAGGGTGAGAGTCTTTTCCCGGCCGATGCGGTCACACAATAAGCCGCCAACGAATTTCCCGAGTACGTTTATTAGTCCTTGCAGTCCCATGACCGAGGCCGCCAACACGGGGCTGTATCCCTTGTCGATCAAGTAGGCCACCAAATGCACCGAGATCAGAAAGAATCCCGCTGCGAACATAGCCATGACCATTGTTAAAGCCCAAAAGCGAAATGTTCGGACAGCCTTGCCGACTGTCCATTCCTTTTCGGCCCACTCTTGATCCAGAATCACCACCTCTCCCTTTCTGATAAGCCCGCGCTTGCGCTCGAGCACTTCTCCGTCGGTTTTGACAAGGACGTCAACGGCTTGTCGCTTTCGGCGTGGTCTCATCTCGTCGTCTGCGGATAGACCTCGATCGGCTGGACGGCTGTACAGAAAAAGCCAAATGAGCAAAGTGGGTATGGTCAGGATACTTAAACCAAGCAGAAAGTAGGCGTTGCGCCAACCTATTTGACTGATAAGGTATTGCAGCAGAGGCAGGGAAAGTTGGCCGACTCCGGAACCAGCAGCAACAATGCCGATGGCGGTACCCCGATTCCGCACAAACCAGTTAGAGACAATTGTGGTCAGGGGAACAATATGCAGCATCACACTGCCAATGGCAGCAATTACGCCAAAGGCAACATAAAAGTGCCAGAGGGCGGTGCTTTGGCTCAGCCACATCAATGCGCTCGCCGTCAGAACGGCGCCGATCGGCATCACCCGTCTGGGACCGAATCTGTCGATCAGGTCACCAGCCAGCGGTGAAGCCAGACCACCGACTATTAGGTGAAGAGATAGCGCAATGGCTGTACTTCCGCGGCTCCATTGAAAATCATTTAAAACTGCCACATAGAAGACTGAGAAGGAAGAAATAATGGGCGAGACGAGCGCGATAATCACAAAGCAGGACGCTACGATTAGCCACCCATAGTAAATCGAGCTCGAATCTTGCTCCGGCTGCGGGTTTGATTCGTTCGTTTGCTCTACTTGTGCCATTTGTTAATTAGTCTGCTGCCAGTTCTCCTGAACCGATGACAGCTCTGTGGCAACTCGCTCCAGATCCTGGGGAGCATAGCGCACTCCGTTCTTAAAGACCGCAGTAATCTTCTCAATCGCAGAAATGTCTTTTAGAGGATCTCCTTCCACCAGCAGGAAATCTGCTCGCTTCCCTGATTCAAGCGTTCCTATTTCATCGCTCTTTTGCAGGGCCGCGGCCGCGACTTTGGTAGCTGCACCAATGGCGTCGCGAGTTGAAAGCCCGGCATCGGCCAACAGTCTGATTTCATCAAGCAGCGACTGCCCAGGAATCAGGTATGGGTTGGGTGTGTCTGTGCCGGCGCAAATAAGCGCTCCTCTTCGCTGAATCGTACTGAGCCACGATTTCAGCTTTTCAAAAGACTTCTGTCCCGTTGCGTAGTCGTCCGTTTGCCAGCCGAGAGTGAATTTACCCATGCGCTCGCGCCAGTAGCTGGCCAGAACTTTGGGCAAGGCTGGCATATCGAGGGCGGTTCGTTGCAGTTCGGGGAAGCGCAAGATGCGGTCATAGACCACCAGGGTGGGATCTATGTATACCCTACTGTTAATCGCCGCGTCAGATAGTTTATGGGCAGCTGAACCGTTAAAGTCGACAGCAGCTACCCGACGAAACACATCCGGCGAAAAGGGGTTGCGCGGTTCCCCTGCGAATAGATCAAACGCTAGTGAGGTTAGATGTTCTATACCGCTGATACCAAAATCGATCGCTTCCTGGGCCGAGGTTTTCCCGAGATGTCCGCAAACCGGTATATCCGATTGGCTGGCTTCCTTGATCGCGGTCTGGGCAAGATCAGGGAGAAGTTGATCGTAAATTTTCAAAGCGTGGACGCCGCCATCACGAAGTGTCCGGACGGTCTTTAATGTTTCTTCCAAGGTCTGAAGGTTGCACATTCCGGGGCGAAAACACTTGCCGTTGAGTTGAGGGCCGCAGAAATAGACATGCGGACCGGGTAATTCGCCACTTTCAATTCTTGACCTCAAGCGCTTGATTTCTTGTAAGTCGCTGCCAACGTCGCGAACTGAGGTGACTCCATGCGCCAGGTAAAGAGGCGCCAGGTTGATTCCAGCACCGGGCTCCTGCCGGGTCAAATGCACGTGCATATCAATTAGCCCGGGCAGCGCAGTCTTATCTGATTCGTCAATTAATTGAATTTGTGAATCCGGGTCCGGAATAGAATTACCGATACTTGAGAAGTAACCATTCTTAATGTGAAGGTAGACAGCCTCTCCAACGCCCAGATGATCGCTGCATCCCACGGCGTGTTTTACTTTAATAATGTATTCGCTTTTCACCTGGTTACAGCAGATTGTAAAAACGTCCGGCATTGTCACCCAGAATCTTCCGTTTCAAATCAGCGGAGATGTCTGATCGGTTATTTATTGTGCTAACCGATTCCGGAAAAAGACCATCGGCATGGGGATAGTCTGAGGAAAACATGATTATGTCCGAACCTGCTAATCCGGCAACCGTTGGAATCAGATCCTCATCAGGCGAACAGCTAATGAAGCACTGCCCGCCTTTAATGTATTCACTGGGTTTGTCCTTTATCAGTGGCACCTCGAGGCTTCGCCCGTGATATTCTTCGTCCAAACGCCACATCATATAAGGCAGCCAACCACATCCCGATTCGAGAAAACCAAATTTCAATTTAGGAAAGCTAGCCAAAACTCCTCCACAGACGAGTGACATCAAAGCGATCATCTGTTCAAACGGATGTCCTACCACATGCGTGAAAAAATGTTTGTTAAAGCGATCTGTTCCGGCGGCAGGAAGGTAGGTACCATTACCCCAGTGGATACCAATGGGCACATTTAGCTCCTGGATCGCCGCATAGAAAGGATGAAAGGTTGAATCATCGAGGTTTTTTCCGGGCAAAGAAGGCGGAATGCTGACCCCAATCAGACCCAATTCTTTGACGGCGCGTCGAGCTTCGGCGATTGCGGCTGGGACATCCTGAAGTGGTACAACTGCTACTCCTTTCAGTCGATCCGGAAAAGCCGAACAGAATTCAGCCACGTAATCGTTGCACGCTTTACAAAATGCGAGGGCAAAACCGCGATCGCGGAGGGTACAAGCCGCCAGACATAAACTGCCCAAAAGGATTTGGATGTCGATACCCTCGATATCCATATCTTTTATGCGCGCCTCAGGGTTGTTGACACCTTGCCGGCGCATGGCCATCGCGACGCCCTCAAGTAAACCTTTTTCTTCGCCTTGCGAGTCATGGTGTTCGTGAGCCTCACTGTCATGTTCATGAGGGCCATGATGGTGATTGTGGGAATGATGATGATCGCGAATCTTCTCGTGGGCGTCGTAAACCGTGATCGATGGATCGGGATAGAGTCGACCCTCCATCAAAACCCGGATTATGCCCCACTGATCCCGGAAAACCCTTGGACTTCGATATTTGTAGGGTTGCTCCAGATATTTGTCGAGGTTTTCGATGGGCTCAAACACATGTGTATCCGCATCAATGACAAGTGGCTTTTTCATTTACTTCTTCACTCCTCCAACGCGCCAACGGTTTGCGCCCGCGCCCGGTTTCGCTAAGAGAATGATGTCAGCTTCCTACATGATTAGACCCGGAGGGCCATTAAAGATCAGGAGGATCGTCGTCTCTTTCAAGATGTCGTATTCGTATTCCGTTCGGGCGGTTATGTAGGTGAATGAGCCCGCGCCTAAAACCTCTCCTTCAAAGAGAATTTCACCTTCCAGGAGGTACTCCACCCGGTCGGCAACGTGGCTGTGCTTGTCAATATGGTGACCCGCTGGAAACTTGACCATATACACCCAGGGTCCGTCTTTAGGATTTTGTCCGAAGTATTTGTAGTAAATACCCTCGATATTTCTAACTTGATCGGGAATCTTGCCCACTCCTGGATACCTTTCGGCGCGGTTTACCTGTTGGAAAGGCACTTTGTTTGTGTCAACTGCTAGCTTCATCTCTTGATCTCCTGGTTGCCCTCAGCCCACAGGTTCTGGAAGAGAGTAGGGCCACGGATATTCCCTGATCGCGATCTCCAGCCCAAGCTTCCGGCAACCGTCTAATAGGGCGCGAAGCGCAACTCGCCATTCTGCTTCTACCTCAGCCCGAGTTACCTCAGTGCCCAGGGTGATTATTCGCGTCAAATGTTCAAAGAATGGTGCGGCGTAACTGTCCAGGCTCTCGTTGATGGCCGCCAAAATCACAGTTCGGTTCTCACTTGAGTTCTGGTTGGCTGCACTAATTGCCTGCTGTATTTGCAGTAGTGAATGCGAGAAGTGATCCACGTCTTCAGCAAGGAAAGGCTTGACCGGCTGAAAGTATCGGCTACCTCTCGGCAGGAATTTTCCAAAAACGTGGACGGCGGATTGTTCCAGCGTAAAAGCACAACCCGCCATGAAGCGCAACCAATTGGGGTTTTGACCGTAAATTTTCCGAATATCAGGATAAAAATTCGTCGGCGTAATTCCCAGTGCTTTACACGTACGCACGCAACGGGTGAAGTGACCGCTTTCTTCAATAATTTCTTTGGCAATATATAGCTTGGTTTCGAAGTCTACATACGGAATGTGTCGTGCCAGAATCTCGATCACACCTGACGAGAAGTTATATGAAAGCGTTTCGAAAAGTAAGACACCAGCCCGTTCCTCCTCGTTTAAGGTCGGGAAAATTTTTACCTGAGCGTCACTGATATCCTGCGGGCTGGGGTTCCGCGATTGTTTACTGGCTATCTGCTCGATTGGCTGCATAAAAGTCGCCCCCTGACAAACAAAGCCCAGTTCGGCGTTGAGTTTCAGCGGATCTGATTTAGCGGCAGGCTGTAAGTTTCCAAATTGTAAACCGGACCCGCGGCCTTGGGATCGTCGCAGCGGTAATCAAAGCCCTGGGTTACGTACAGTCTGCCATTCAGAGTTGCGTAGATTACCCGCTTGAGCGCAGGCGGACTGGTCCCAATCTGCACGGGTTGCCACTTGAATGGTCCATCGCCGGCCACCCGAACGCTCCACACCTCTTTGGTGGGATTCTGCTGCTCACTGGCCTGATCGGTGAGGCAGCCGCCCGAAGGAATATCGCCCAGGGCTATCACAAACTGATCCTTGTGGATCGCCGCCGCGCCGTGAGTTCTCCCCGTAATATTAGTACTCTTCTCAGAGATTATTTCGGTGAAGGTATTGGTTGGAATGTTATATCTCCATAGATCATTTCGCTGGATCGTTTTGGTCTCCCGGTAATTACCGCCAAAGATGAAAAGATCCTGGTTTGTTGGGCCAACTTCAAATCTAAAAATGTATCTTTTTGAAGGTGACTGAGGATCATCATCGTGCTTCAATTTCTTCCACGTGTCACTGTTTAGATCGTAGGACCATAAGTCGTTGTGGGCCTTGAAACCCAAATCGTAACCCCCAAACAGGTAGAGTGTGTCTCCACTGATGGCAATCTCTGGTCCCAGTCGGGGTCCGGGGCCTGCATTCTGATATGTTCGCTGGACCATCGTGTTCGTGAGGGGATCGTACTCCCACATGTCTTCGTACATTTTGACCGTGCCGAGGGTTTTTACGCTGTACTCAGAGCCACCATAAATAACTGCTTTATTCTTTTTGGCGTAAGTTGTGGCTCCAAAGAAAACCCTCTTGGCTGGCAGGGCTCCGGTAGCAGACCGGGGGTTTTGCTTTTTCCATTTTCCTGTGGTCACGTCCAACACATAGATCTCGTCATAGTAAACATGTTCACATCTCTCCTTCTCAAAACACTCAAGAAAACCGTAGAGCACCACTAGCTGGTTGCCGACTGCAACCATCTTTCCCCCGCCCCTGGCAGAAGGTTTATCTCCGGTTGTTCGCTCCAGTCTCCAATTTACCTGTTTCGCTCTCGGTCGATTTGCTTCAACCATTTGTGATCGATAGATCTCTGGTGAAAGCAATCCGAACCCGGCACTGCAGATTAAAACGATCAGATAACACCGAAGATGATTGGAAACAATATTTTCGCGAATCAATTTCATCTGCATCTCTCCAGTAGTTTGGCTTTGACAGGGGAGTTAACATGTCACCCTCACGGGGTGAAACTTTGCTATGGTTCCCGTAACGGAAAAGAAGTATGTTCATGGACGATCAACCATCTTCCATCCAGCCTTTCTGCGATTACTGTCCAACGACCTTCCGTCGAAAACTTTTTGCCATCGGGCGTAACTCTGTCAGCGCGAAAGGTCGCGGCAAACCATCCATTGTTACCGGAACCGCCCGAGCGGAATTCACCGGTGCTAAGTTTTAGACTCGCCACCGCCTGTACCAAAGCGTCCATTGTGCGGTCGATTTCACTCCAGGAATACGTCAGCTTACGTTCCCAAAAGAAGAGCGCCCCAGGTTGTTGGGCGTAGAAATTCTTGAGTGTTTTTGTATCCCGTCTCTCGTAGGCGGCGATGATTTCTCTGGAGAAGTCACGCATTGCCTCAGCGACTGACTCAGCCTGTGGCTGACCGGCTAAAGCGGGATCAGGAGAAAAGCCGTTGACCGCCCACACTGCCAGAGCCAGAGCAACAGCAAAAGTAGCTTTTGGTACCTGGGCGCTGTGATTAATTCGTTGCCACACTTTCATTTGTACTCATCCGTTCTTGCGGCTCAGGGAGATCATTCTTGACCTTCCGAGTAATCCTGATGCTGCCAGGTCTGGCGCTCCAGACCAGAGCTGTAGAAACGCCAAAGGCGAGAGCCGCTATCACAAAGTTCATCTGGTAGCCGCCAGTGATATCCCGGAGATAACCACCACTGGCCGTTCCTAAAGCCCCGCCGAAGAGTCCCCCGAGCGTCAAATAACCAAGGATTGTGCCCAGACTGGGTCCCTGAAAAAGGTCTGTGTAAGCAGCCATCATCGCCGTTAAGCTGCAGCCATAGCCCATGCCGTAGGCAAAGATGGCGACAAAAAGCAGCCAGGCTGACGGGTAAACCTGCATCATGGACAGCAAGACGAGTCCAAGAATGATCAACCCCACGCTTAGAGTGATGGTTTTCTCCCGGCCCAGGTGATCTGAGACTGCTCCTCCCACAAATTTGGCGGCACCTTTGTTCAAACCTTGCGCTCCAATGATGAATGCGATTACCACCGACTGCGCCTGAAACGTTTCGTATTCCTGTGTCAGAACAAATAGTTGCGGGGCAATCAGGAAGTAGCCAAAAGCAAAGAGGAAAGTCATCGAAGCCATCGCCCAAAAACGAGAAGTACGAACAGCGCGTGCCGGGGTCCAAATCGTTTCGGCCCACCGCTTATCTATCACCACTACCTGCCGCGGCACCCGGCGCTTTTGCTCTTCGACTTCGCCGTAGGGCTTAAAGCCTTTGTTTGCCGGTTTATGGTAAAGAAACAAAAGGATCATAGTGGTTGGGACAACGACTATGATCGATGCTGTCAGCAGAAAAGCTGCGCGCCATCCGAAACTCAAGATCATCCACTGGGTAGTTGGCATGAGCCACAGTTGGCCAATACCTGACCCGGCAAGGGCTAATCCGATGGCGGTGCCTCGATGACTGGTGAACCAGTTTGAGATCACCGCAGTGTGCGGCACTGACTGCAACATCGCGACACCCAGTGCGGCGACTAAACCGAAACTAAGGTACATCTGCACAAGAGAGTCGCTCTGGCTGCTCAAGACGAGGCCCACTCCCAGGATCAGTGCGCCTAGAGGCATCATCCGCCGGGGACCGTATCGGTCTATCAGCCAGCCCACCAAAGGCGAGATAGCACCATTGAGAAACTGGTGCAGACCGTAAATCCCAGAGATACTGGCGTGACTCCAGTGGTACTGATCTTTAAGAGCTTGATAGAAAAGTTGAAAGGTTGTTCCGATAGGAGAGACCAGACTCATTGTTACGAATGAAACGGCGACGATAAGCCAACCGTAGTGAATCCGGCGCTGCAAGAGCTTCTGTTCTCCCAGGGAACTGAACCAAACTTAATACGAGAGAAGAGAACGACCTTTAATTAGTGACTGCCGTGCCTCTAGTATCTCCCGCCCCGCTGGCCTTGGGAATTTGCAGGCCAACGAACCGAGCTCCATTCTTACTAAGAATCTTTTCTTTTGATTCCTCGGAAATGTCGCTTCTTTCCCTGATCCATTTAACGGAATTCGGAAACTTGCTGTCGGTGTGAGGATAGTCTGATCCGAAGACGATGATATCGTCTCCCAAAACTTTGAGCACCGCTGGTAACATCTTTTCATCCGGCTCAGTGGCGAAAAAGCAGTTTCTATCTGCCAGATATTCAATCGGATCCTTCTTCATTAGTGGGACTTCTCCGGTGCGGCGTTCGTAATGCTCATGTAGACGTTCAATCCAATAAGGTAACCATCCACAACCGGCTTCCAGAAATGCAAATCTGACTTTGGGAAACAACTCGGTAATCCCACCGCAAATAATGCACGCTACGGCAATCATCTGTTCGAAGGTATGTCCCACCGCATGGGTCATGAAGTGCGTATTGAAACGCTCAGCGCCGGCGGCTGTAAGGTAAGCTCCGTTGCCCCAATGAAGGGCAATCGGCAAGTTTAGGTTTTGTGCTTCTTCGTAGACCGGGTAGAAATCCGGGTGGTCCAGGTTTTTTCCGTTTACGTTTGGTGGCATGGTAATGCCGGTCAAACCCAGCTCCTTAACGGCGCGCCTCATCTCCTCAATCGACGCGGGTACGTCCTGGAGGGGCAAAGTGGCCATACACCTGAGCCGTTGCGGATTAATACTGGCAAAATCCGCATAATAGTTATTGCAGGCGCGGCTCATGGCGACAGCAACGTCCTTATCCTCGAGAGCTGAGAGGGCAAGTCCAAAGCTGCCATAAATCAACTGGACATCTATACCTTCCAGGTCCAGGTCGCCTAGTCGAGCTTTTGGTTCGCTCGCCCCAGCCTGAATGCCACCCATCTTTGGGCCTTCGATCTTTTTTGAGTGAACCTGTTTGAGCCGGGTCTCGGGATATAGACGACCCTCAAAGACAATCCGGGTCAGGCCCAGCGTATCGGTAATCTTTACTGGGCGGCGGGAGCGGTAGGGCTCTTCCAGGAAGCGTTCAAACGCCTCCAACGGCTCATTAATATGGGTGTCGTTGTCTACAATCATGGGTTTCCTCCTTGGTTCCAAACGGGTTCAAGAACCTTCGGGCGAAAGTTTCGGAGGCCCAACTTCGTGGGCAGCAGTTATTAGTGAACGACCGGTCGGTTAACGTTCAATTATCAGGCTATTTGGGCCGTTGTCAAGGTTTTATGGCCACAAATGTTAAGGGCCATGAATCCGAGATTACTGCGCAGAGCGTCAAGACTTCGATAATCCCTCCAAACGGCAGGGGTGTGTCACAAATCTGTAATTCCAGGGACGGCAGTCCGTGGATGATTCAGATCCTTTCTACGGAACGCGTGGACCACCTTGCTAATCCCACGGACGGCAGTCCGTGGATGATTCAGATCCTTTCTACAGCAAGCACTGCCAACCAGTTGACAATCCCACGGACGGCAGTCCGTGGATGATTCAGATCCTTTCTACAGGACGCGCGGACCACCTTGCTAATCCCACGGACGGCAGTCCGTGGATCATTCAGATCCTTTCTAGGCGAGACAGGTTTCTTCAGAATCCCACGGAAGAGCAGCCTTGTATTCTCAATTCATGCCTACAAGCAGCCGCCCAACTTAACCCGACACCACCAGCTTGCCGTCCATGAGATTGTCAACTGGTTTGGCAGCGCTTGCTGTAGAAGGGATCTGAATCATCCACGGACTGCCGTCCGTGGGATTAGCAAGTTGGTCCGCCTTCCCTAGAAAGGATCTGAATCATCCACGGACTGCCGTCCGTGGGATTACAAAACTAATTTCCAGCGCTTGCTGTAGAAAGGATTTGAAAAATCCACGGACTGCCGTCCGTGGGATTATGAACTGGTTTTCCAGCGCTTGCTTTAGAAAGTAGCGGCTAAGGAACAGCTAACTGCAGCTTAAACCAATCAGCAATTGTCTGCTCAAGCCTTCTGTCGACGCTGAAAAGGGCGTATCCCAAATGTCCACCCGGATACGTCATTACCGTGTTGTGTTTACCCTGGGCAATGTACTCTGCGAGCTTTTTGGTCGATTCACCCAACCCGTCGCTAGTCACCAGTAAGATGGGTTGCTTGATTGAGGATACGGTCTGCTGATCGCTGGCCAGTTCTTCTGGTTTGGTAATGGGGCTGAGGAGGGCAATGGCTTTAACCTTGTTACTCTGCTTCGTGACGCTCATTGTGAGCTTCGCTCCAACAGCACCACCGAGAATGCCTATGCGTTCTGGGTCGACTCCTTTATAGGAACTAAGGAATTTGTAAGCGGCCTCCACGTCGTTGAGCGCCTCAGCAAAGATAGTGGCTGACTGCTCTATGAGCGTCCCTTTGTTGGTGCTTTTCCCAATGCTTCTCCAGTCCAGATTGAGGACTGCGATGTCATTGCTGACCAGCAGTCGCTCGAGATTGTGAAAGCTCGTCCGGTCTGAAAGGGCGGTGGGCAGCAGGATTACTCCGGGTACCAGCTTGCCATCATCGATACTGGCCGGTAGACCAAGGTTGGCGTATAAAGTCCATCCGTCAGCAGTTTGCAGCTTAATCTCGCTAAAATTTCCGAGACTCCTTAGTTGACGGACCAGCCAATCCCCGGCCTGGAAGTCTATAGCTTTCTCCTCCGGCACTTCTGGATTGCGGTTCCGCCAAACGCTTCCCATCGCTAAGCCTGAGCCGAGCCCCTCGAGTACCCAAATATCGCTCTTCGGGTGCATCGCTGAACTATAAACTTTGGTCATCGCCGCAAAACTTGGCTTGTCCTCTTTGCTGACAATTACCAGGATTCGCTTGTTAAAGTCTGAGGAGACCAAATCAATCGATTTCTGACTAAGTAAGCCTGAGATGAGAACCAATACCTGCACGCGCGGATCGTCCGCGGTCGCTGTGAGAGCTGGATCTGCCGTGTTTCCTTCGGCCACAACTCCCAATCGCCTTTGATCGACTTCGGGTTGAGCGCTGAGATAGTCGAGTCCCGCCCGGATATCAAGAGCTATGCTGTTGCGTTGATGCTCGTTGAAATCCGTGAAGGAGATCGGTCCTTCGCTTTTTCCGCGTCCCCGCAGATCGATTCGCAGCGTTACAATAGCCTCCTGGACCTTTAACCACCCGGGGTAAACTCCCCAAACGATCTGGGTATGCAGGGGAGAGTGTAGTAGTAGGGCCGCGGCCAGTTTGGTACGACCATCATGACCCGCAGGTACCGTGTAGGTGCCTGAAATTTTCCAGCCATCCTGGGTTTGAAATGACACCTCTCTCTGAGTTGATCTTGGCTTGGGGATGGCTTTGGTGGGAAGGTCCTGGTTCCCTTTTTTCTGGCCCGTTTCCTGTCCAGAGACAAAACTAATTGTCAGCAACGAAACAAAAGCAATGGCCACAAACCGGTGTATTCGCATACCAGTTGATTCGGTAAACCAGGCGCACAAAGTCAGGCGGCTTTCTTTTCAGTTACCGGCTCAGACACGGCAGACTCACCTAAGGGTTCCGGTACAACTAGAAAGAAGAAGATTAAAAAGGCCAGGGCTGCCATGCCCGCAGCCGTGAGGAAGGGCAGGGCCCAGCTGCCAGTTTCCCGATAAAGATACCCGGCACTTATGGGGCCAAATACGCCTCCAAGATTTCCCGCGCCAGTCATTACTCCCGAAATAGCGCCCACAAGTCTTGGATTAAGCTCCAGAGGAACCGCCCAGTAGCCTCCGGTCGACAGAGTGATAGCGAAAAGATAGATGGCAAAACAAGCAACCGACAGCCCCCCGGAAGGGACTAGCACAGCGATAACCAGGAAGGGCACACCAAGAATAATGCATAGCGCCGGTCCCTGCGCTCGCGCGAAGCGCGTGCTGAAGCCCCGCTTAAGGAGAATGTCGGAAAGCAAGCCACCGCTAATCAGACCTGCAAAACTGGTAACCGTCGGAATCATGCCAATCCAACCCATCTGCTGTACCGTGAACGCTCGAGCCTTCACCAGATAGGTCGGTAGCCACAGGATAATCATCCATACACCGTAGACCAGACAGAGGTATGAGAGGGCAAGAAAGAAAACCTGGCGCGACTTGAGAACAGCCCAGGGTGACCCTGTCGCTGTCGATCGAACCGCGCGGTTCTCTTCAATATCTTCTAATTCCGAGGGAGAGATTCTGGGATGTTTGGCTGGATCATCCGAAGCGAAGGCGATCCAGGCCAGCATCCAGACTATACCGAGAAGCGCATTAATGTAGAAGGTCCACTGCCAGGACAGAGTCAATACCAGCCAGGTGGTCAGTGGATAAGCAATAGTCTGGCCCAGGTAGGATCCTGAGAGGCTAATAGTTTGCGCGCGGCTGTACTCGCGGCGAGGAATCCATCGTGAATTGATCGACGCATAGGCCGGAAAACTCACCGACTCGAACATGCCAACGCAAAAGCGAATAGCAAGCATCAGCAAGAAGGCCAACCCACCCAGCGGCGTCAAGGCAGTGAAAACGGAAAACCCCAGACAGGATAAGGCGACAACCTTTTTGGGGCTCCAGCGATCGGCGATTAACCCTCCAGGGAATTGAAACAACGTATAGCCGGCAAGAAAGGCTGAAAAAATCACGCCGAATTTCGCTTCATCCCAACCGAGCGCGGGCATGATAACCGGCGCGGCCACCGAAATATTTACCCGGTCAATAAAGTTGATCATGCTGCCGAAGGTCAGCATGAGAACTAATCTGTAGCGAACTGGCCAGGACAAGTGGCCCTCCTTTTGATTCGATGAGTTGTAGGTTTTAGGATTCGCTCCTTTGCGTCTGCTTCGTGTGATGCGCGTGGATCGTCTTTTTGCCTAACAAAAGGGTAGCGATCCACGAAATCCCACGAACTTTCCTCGCGTTCTGACATCATTCTCAATTTGAATTTTTCTCAAAACAACAAATTGAAGTTATCGCCTCAGTTCCGAGTCAGCAATCGTTCAAAAAATAATGGTCGAGTAAGATTCGGACGTGCGGGCGGCATCGTGTAGTTGGGATTAAACGCCGTGTCGATCTCTCGTCCGTTTTGAAAGACTTTCTCGATGGTTTTCAAATTCCGAATGTCTAATAAAGGGCTTGCCGAAACGATGATTAGATCAGCAGTCTTGCCGGGCTCGATCGTTCCGAGATTATTGCGTCGTAAAAACCGGGCCGCGTCTCGAGTCGTCGCCATTAAAGCTTCCCTGGGAGTCAAACCAGCTTCTACCAAACTCTCGAGCTCACGGTGCAAACTCAATCCTGGAACATCGTTCAGATTATCTGAGCCGGCCAGCACTACGCCCCCTGCCCGTCGAAACTGACGCACAAAACTCGCAAGCCTTCCATAACCTTCGCGCATCAGTTCCATTTCTTCCGTTCCGAATCGTTGCTGAATAGCTTTTTCCAGGGGCGCCTCGCGCCAGCTTTTTCGCACAGCTTCCGGCACGTATCCGAGTCCCGAACGGCCCGCCATTTGAGCCTCTTCCCTGGAAATTCGCTCTCGCACTTCGCTTTGGGCGACAGCTCGACGCCTGACCGCGATCGTCGGTATAAGGGTGACCTTCCGGGCCGCAAGCAGCTTGAGCAGGTCGGCTTCCTTCTTCGGGCTCATTTGGGCGAAACCTCGAAGATCTTCGAGAAAAGCCTCGAGCCCTTTAACATTTGTCTTTATCTGATCGGGAGTTTCCGCAGCCGCCAGGGCCACACCTGAGGCATGCTCAAGCCCATCAATGCCCGCCTTTGCGGCATCTGCGGCAGACGTCACGCCAAGGTGTCCAGTGACCGGAATGCCCCTGGCGTGGGCGGCTCTGGCGATCAGCCCAAGCATTTCCGGAGTGATCTTATGCCTCACTTTGATGGCATTCACATTGAACTGGAACAGCAGGGCGACCGCTCGTTCAGCGTTTTGCAGACTTTCCATTCCCACATTGTGATCACCTTCGGGTGGTGGCCCGTCAAGATTGTTGCCTACATAAAATATCTTTGGAGCTCGCAGCTGACCCTCGGCTTGCAGGCGGCTTAATTCTGAGATCCATTCGATGGGATTGCCCAGATCCTTAACCGTCGTAATTCCGTGGGCGAGAAAAAGTTCACCTTGCCATTCACGATAGTGCACATGCATATCAATCAGTCCTGGCAGGACGTATTTGCCATCCGCGTTTACTACACGTGCGCCAGGAGGAATGGGAATGCGGTCCTGGCGGCCGACGGCCTTGACCTGGTCGCCTACGATCACGACTATGCTGTTGGGTTGGGGAGGTCTTCCGGTACCATCAATTACAGTCCCGCCTTTGATGACAGTTACCTCCGCTTCTGAGGAAACTGCAGACACAAGAAGCAGGGAAAGAGAAAGCGCCAGCAGAGCGGCGATCATTTCTTTCCTTTTATTGTTCACGGATAGACTTTTTCTCCGCTAGAGCACTTTTTGTACCTGGGTCAGTGGTACTGGCAAATTGGTGGAAGATATCGCTTTTGACAATGTCCATCAGGGCTTCGGCTTCTCTTTGCAGATCTCTCCCGGGAAACATCTTGTCAGTTATCTGCAACAAGTTCGGGATAAAGTTATCGAAGGCAGCAAAGTTCTTGAATCTAACGATCTGAATGTGGGTGTAACCGACGTTGCTGCCGAAATAAACCGGATGTTCGAACACCTCCCAGCTTTCAATGATGCCGGCTTTAACAGCTTCCTCCCACATTGGCTGAAACACTTGAATGGCAAATTTTCGATACTCACGGTCCTTGCCGGGCTTGGCCTGGACAAACGTCAGGTGGTAAATGGGCCTTGACTTCTCTTCGAACCCGGCTCCCGCTTGGGCGAGCACATCAGAAGCACTAAAGAATATGACCAGTAAAGTAGCCAGCAAAAGTTTCATTTTGTTTCTCCTGTCAGCAGCAGGTTTAGTAGTTGTACTTATCTCACCCACCAGCAGATAAGCAGTGGAAGGTTTTGTTAGCAACGTTATTTCGCAGCTTTCTTTAATTCCACTTCCAGCCAAACCGGACGCACAAGTTTGGGCCGCGGGACGGGCATCGCAAAATCGGCATGATAGTTTCTATCGATAATCTTGCCGTCTTTCATGACCATCGAGATGGTGCCGATATTCCTGATATCTAACAGGGGACTTCGGTCAACCAGGATCAGGTCGGCAAGCTTACCAGCGGCAATCGTGCCCAGCTCCTTGTCCTGGCGCAGAAATTCGGCATTACGCCTTGTTACGATTTCGATCACCTGATGCGGTGGCAGGCCAAGCTCAGCCAGCAGCAGCATCTCTCGGTGCAAACTGAGACCCGGCACGCTCTCTCCCGTCGCCGAACCCGCCAGCAGTAACCCACCGGCATCATGAAAAAGCTTTAGAAAGCGGCTCATCTTTTGGTAGGCAGTGCGAAAGCGCTTTTGATCGCTTTCATTTTGGGGTTCGTAGATGGAAGACGTTTTCCACATGGCCATGACCCGCGGCGGCACGTAACGTAAGGCTTCGATCTGGGCGTAAGTTGCATCCTCAGCGGCAAAGGCCGCTCGATGATCAGAAGCAACCCGAAACCAGGTAATCAGCGTCGGCACAATCGCTGCTTTCTTTTCAAGGAGCAGTTTCAGAAGCGGAGCAAAATTTTCCTCCTTCATCTCTGCGGCTTCATAAAGATCGTCATAGTAACCAACCAGCTCGTTCTCGGGATCATCGGGCTTGAGTAGCTCGGGGTTCGAACCGGTCGACCGTGGAATTCCGGTCGCATGCTCGAGCCCATTTATGCCCGCCAGCAGAGCTTCGCGTGCTCCGATCCGACGAAGGTGCCCGGTCACGGGCATGCCCAAACGATTTGCTTCATCCGACACGGTACGGAGTAGGTCCGGCGTGATTTGCTGGTGCACTTTGGCTGCGACTGCCCCATGCTTACGCAGCAGGCGTACGGCAAGGCGAGCCATTTCCGGACTCTGTAAGCCTATGTGATGGTCTCGGATAGGTTGCGGCGAGGTGAGGCTGTTGCCAGTGTAGAAGAGTCTTGGTCCGACAGTGCGCCCATCAGCGATGGCCTTGCTGAGAGCTTCGAGCCATTCGACTGGATTGCCGGTGTCCTTGACTGTGGTCACACCGTGAGCAAGATGGAGTTCACCGTGCCATTCTGCGTAATGCACGTGTATATCAATTAGCCCAGGCAGTATGAATTTACCTTGGGCGGGAACAACTCGAGCACCACTGGGGATGCTTAGCTCGCTCTTTTTGCCAACCGCAGCAATTGTGTTACCGCGCACAATTACCCGAGCGTTCTCCACTGGTTTTTTGCTTGTTCCGTCGATGAGTGTCGCTCCCTCGATGACCGTAACCTGAGCCTCTTGTACACCCTGGGGAGCAGGTGAAGACGACGAGAGGTTGGCCAACGAAGACACTGGGAGAAGGGGACGAGAATCTGCGGCCAGACGGGAAGCGAAAGTCAGAGCGACAAAAGGGAAGATGAGCAGCAGGACAAACACTGATTCGGTTAATGTCTTTTTGGTCATGGCTGAAGTTTCGCCCACACTGGTTAGGTAGGCCCCTCTCAACTGACTTACTGAATTAGTTTGAATTTACATGTCAACTACATGTTTGCTTTTTCGATTGCTCAAAGACGCTGAGTGCCAGAGCGAAGGGCAACAGCACCAACGTCCGGATGTAGTAATCCTTGCCAGGCAGCTCGATTTGAGGTGCTATGACAGCACCGACTATTGCTATAGCTATGGGGAGAATGCCTAGTACGGTGGTGAGCGCCATTAACTTCCTTCCCAGCGTGCGTTCCTTTTTATTCAAGGTGAAGTATGTAATCCAGAGCGCCAGGCACCTCGACCAATACCACCAGGATTAAAGCGAGTACCAGATACAACCCGCGCCGACGTTTGTAATTTGGCTTGTCATCGTCGCTGGTGCCATTGACGCTCCGATCATTCATCGCGAATATCGCTGATTTGCGCCTGTTCGATTAAGTGATTGTATTTATTATGAGTCTGGCGGTGCTCCTGATCGGCACGATAAGCCTTGAGAGCAGCCTCGTCATCAAAGTCCATTGAGATGCCGTACTTGAATGACGACATCTGATTCACCTGGGCGCCAATGAAAAGATTGTGCACACCTTTGAGTTGCGCGAGGTTATCCCTGATTTCGTTAAAGATTTTATTGATTTGCTCCTGGCTCGCTTCTGGTTTGAACGTCAGCAGGATTGTGCGGCGAATCTTATTACTCTTGGACGGCTTAGACGAAGCGGATAGAGTAACCGTAAACAGCGTTCCCAGCACTATTAAGGCCACAAACATTGCCAAAAAGTTCAATCTTTTCATCCTGATTTACCTCTTTCCGTTAGATTGGTTAGACATTTTGTATCAACTACCGGGCTTGACGGTTCGGGAACTATGAAAGTGCACTAAAGACCACTTGCCTTGTTTTTTGAGAAAAACATCGGTCTGCTTTCCTTCGTAAGCGTAGAGTTTGCCTCCCTCGGCCTCACCAGTTTCCACGTAGTGGTAGGTAACAATGGCCAGATCGCCATAGAGCTGAACGCGTGGTTGAAGTTTATAGAGGCCTGTCGGCGTTGAATATTTGTAGAACGTCTTTAGCGCGCTTTCGATCTTTTGCCGGCCATCGATGCGGTATGGATTTGAAGCATGGAAGCCGCTCAGGGTTTCATCAGCTCCATGAGAGAAAGCGTCCAGATTCTTGTTGAGGTAGTCAGCGCTAATTTGATTCTCGAGCGCAATCAACTCTTTTTCAACAGCGCTCTCTTGTGGAGCACCTGCTGGTTGGGCGACAAAGAAAAGCACGGCTAAGATAGAACCTACTAATCTTTTCATACCTGTCCTCCTCCTTTTCCTGGTTCCGCTTTTGCAGATTTAATCGGCGATCACTAGCTCCCACCTGGACGAAGTATGTCCCGGGCGATAATGGATCGCTGTATCTCAGAGGTGCCTTCATAGATCTGGAAAACCTTGGCATCGCGATAGAGCTTTTCAACTACGTAATCTTTGATGTAGCCATATCCGCCAAAGATCTGCACTGCCTCACAGGTGACGCGGACGGCCATGTCAGCAGCAAAACACTTGGCCATTGAAGCCTGGCGGGAATTTCGACGGTTTTGATCAACCAGCCAGCCTGCATTCCAGCACAGCCAACGCGCGGCCTCGATATCCATCGCCATGTCAGCAATCTTAAATTGGATGGCCTGGTGCTGACCGAGCAGGACTCCAAAAGTCTTCCGCTCACCGGCATACTTAACTGCTTCTTCCAGTGCTCGACGGGCCACGCCCACAGCCAGAATACCGGTTCCCGGACGTGAACGATCAAAGGTATGCATGGCTATCTTAAAAGCCTCGCCTTCACCGCCGAGCAGATTCTCTTTGGGAACACGCACGTCCTCGAGAATCAACTGTGCGGTGTTTGATGCTCGTTGTCCCATCTTGTCGTCTTTGCGGCCGGGGCTGACCCCTGGCCATTCACGTTCAACGATAAACGCACTTATGCTGGGGCGCTCGGCGGAGCGATCGGTTACAGCAAAGACTATGTAGAAATTGGCCACGGAAGCATTTGTAATAAACTGTTTCGTGCCGTTCAGGATGTAATCATTGCCGTGGCGTTCAGCTTTCGTCTGAATCGCTCCCGCATCTGAGCCGGCGTCGGGCTCGGTCACAGCGTACGCAGTCATTTCCTGATCCACGGCTAAGCGGCCGAGATATTTCTTTTTTTGTTCTTCGCTGCCGGCCATAATGATTGGTAAAGCAGCAACGTTATTAAGGGTGAGCGATGCGGCGATGCCGGCACAGCCCCAGGAAAGCTCTTCATCAATCAACAGCTCGTCGAAGATTTTCAGGCCCGACCCGCCATACTTTGTGGGTATACCCGGATTCATCAGGCCAACTTCGTGAGCCTTTTTTACGATGGGCCAGGGAAATTCAGCCGTCCGATCATAATGTTCAGCAACGGGCACGATCTCCTTTTGCGCGAACTCGTGCGCTAGTCGCTGGATAGAGCTTTGTTCATCTGTCAAAGTGAAGTCTGGCATCCGTTAACCCAGCCTAAACAGACAGTGCTTGCTTTGTCCGAAGCTTTGAACAAACTTAGGCTTGCCCCAAAACCACGACACAAGAAACCGAACCCGGACCACCCAGGTTGTGTACCAATCCCAACTTTGGATCCCGTACCTGACGAGCCTCGGCCTGGCCGCGCAACTGCCTGGTAATCTCGTAAATCATTCGGACCCCGGTGGCCCCTATTGGATGGCCCGACGACTTCAAGCCGCCCGAGGGATTGACCGGCAGGTCGCCCTCGAGCGTGCTGCGCCCCTCACCGATAAAGTGGGCTCCCGAACCTTTTTTACAGAAGCCCAGGTCTTCGTAATTAGTTATTTCGGTCCAGGTGAAGCAGTCGTGCACCTCCGCAAGGTCTATTTCTGCGAGCGGATTTTCGATGCCCGCCATGCGGTAGGCTTCGGCGGCTGCGGCCGTGGTGGCCTCAAACCCTGTAAAATCGTACCCCGGTTCGAACCAGGGCCGTCCACTAGTAACTGCTAAGCCAATTCCTTTAAGCAGCACGTAATCTTTTCGGAACTGAGGTGCCAGGTCAGCGCGACAGACGATCGCTGCAGCCGCGCCGTCTGTAGTCGGGCAACAATCAAAGAGGCCAAACGGATAGGCAACCATCGGTGCCTGCAAGACCTGTTGCTCACTGACCTCCATCTGAAAATGGGCCTTGGGATTTAGCGAACCGTTGTGGTGATTCTTGACCGCAACTTTGGCGAGCGCCTCTCGTCCAATTTGAAAACTTTCAAGATAGCGAGTGGCGGACAGGGCAAAAATGCCCGGAGCCGTAGAGCCATCGTGTTGATAGGCATGATTTCCTTCAGAAACAAGTCCACGAGCAGGTCGATCTTTCAGTTTCTCAACGCCTAAGACGAGGGCCACATCGTAGACACCAGCAGCAACTGCCATGGCCGCGTTGCGAAAGGCATCGGTCCCGGTCGCACAGTAATTTTCAACGCGCGTAATTGGCTTGTCATAAAACCTCAACGAATCGGCCAGTGATACGCTAGCTTTGCCGTGGCCCTGACCCGGCGAAAAAGTACCCAGCCAGGCTGCCTCAATCCGGTCCGGCTCAATTCCGGCGTCGGCCAGGGCTTCAAAGCCCGCTTCAGCCGCCATTTCTTCGTAGCTCAGATCGAAATTGTCGCCAAACTTCGTGCAACCGACGCCAATGATGGCAACCCGATTTTTAAGTGTGTCGGTCATTTTATATGTCCTATACGTCCTATCTGTCCTATTGTCCTATAGGACCTATAGGACTTATAGGACCTATACTGGCCGGCATTTCCAGTAATAGTGATGCATTCCACCACCATCTTTAAGCCTCCTCAGACTTAGTTCAACAGTCTGGCCTATCTTCACCTTATCGGGATCAACATCGGCTACCTGGCAGTAAAAACGAGCGCCATCCTCAAGTTCAATCACAGCCATAACTGTTGGCGGGTGGGGCGAGCTGTATAAGTAGTCTTTGGTATACGTGAAAATCGTGCCACGCCTGGCCAAACGCTGTTCCTGCAACTGCTCCCGACTCCGGCACTTTAAGCAAACGGGGGCAGGAGGAAACTGTACCGTCTCACAACTCGAGCAGCGCATTGCGTGCAAACGTACATTCTGTCGTTCTTCCTTCTCAAACATCACGTTTGAAAGCACTGCCCCGTCAGTGGCCGGTTCCCGAGTGAACTCGCGAAACTTCCGGTAAATTGCATAACTGGGAATTTCGAGCGTAGAGGCGCCAGCGGCCACCGGTTTGGTTTTTCGCCCCTGATCGGTCATTCGGAAAATGAAAGCGTTTGCCCCATCTCCATGGCCAGCGACAAGTATTAAAGCTCCGGTGTGCGCCGCATCCAGGGCGCTGCAAAGCAGACTTAAGGGCAAGGGCGTGCCTGTAAGCCCTCCTTCATTGAGGTGAATGTCGACGATTTGTTCGGCCGTGAACCCGATTTTTTTCGCAGCCAGGTTGTGAGCACGCCCGTCCGGTGAACTAAGGGCCACCAGTGCGATATCCTGAGGCTTTAATCCCGCCATCTGCAAAACTCGATTGCTGGCCGCCACGGTGTTCGCTAAATAACCTCTTTCAGTTGTGTAGCGCGAGCTCAGGCCTGTGACATATCGATCCTGATCTCGCCTCCATTCATCGAAGAAGTTATCTGTCCTAGCTGTCTTAGCGACAAGTTCAGCACAAACTCCCTCTTTGCCTATCGCCAGCGCTGCCGCACCATCACCAAAAAGCTGCTCCTCAGGGGATTCGGGGGCGCCGTCCCGCACATCTGCAGCGGCAACAATTACCCGTGCTGCGGCACCGGCTGCTACGGCATTAAGCGCTGCTTCCAATGCGTTGGTGCCAGCGCGCAAGCTGCCGGCAAAATCGACCGTTTGGATTTCATCGGGAAGATCGAAAGCCGTGGCTATAAAACTGGATGCCGCGCGCTGCCAGTATGGGGCCGTGGTCGAGGCAAAATAGAGAGCGTCAATCGACCCGCTCAAACCATCTCTATCTATTAAACTCCGGGCGGCTTCGAAGGCTGCGGTTAACGAGTCTTCGTCGAAGTTCGCAACCGCCTTTAGACCGCCAAGTGACTTTGTTCCCCACTGTTGGGCAATCAAGTCTCGGCTGAGCCGACAACGAGGGACGTAGATGGAGTAATCGGTTATTCCGACCAAGAGCAATATCCTCGATCTAGTTTCCAGCGCCTCTTCTCATCATCATCAAGGTATGTTCACCTTCCTGAACCACCTCGCCACGTTGATTTATGACCGAAATCGCCATCCGCAGAATCCCGCGATCTATTTTTGAGGTCTCACGTTTTTCGATAACCCGCTGGCGCACGCTAATTGTGTCGCCGAACTTCAGCGCAGCCTTGAAGTTCCAGGTGAGACCAAGAAAGGCAATCACGGTTTTCTCCGCAATTCCCATTTGAGTGATCAGTCCCGAGGCTATCGACAAGCCCAACAGCCCGTGAGCTATGCGGGCGCCGAAGATTGTTTTCTTGGCAAATTCTTCGTCGGTATGCAGAGGATTATAGTCACCGGAAAGGCCGGCAAAGTTGATCACGTCAGCCTCGGTAATGGTTCGGGAGCGGGTAAGAAACTCCTGACCTAATTCGAAATCCTCAAAGTACATTGATTCCATTTTCTTACTTCCTGGCCTGACGTTCTGCGTCCAGATTTCCAGACTAGTGTGCAGGCTTGAATTGCGGCAACGTGATCTCTTCGCTAACCTTTTCAAAAGTCACTTCCACCGGCATTCCAATCGTAATCAGGTCCGGATCACAGTCAATTATGTTAGTCATCATTCGCACGCCCTCATTCAATTCGATCAGGGCCAATACATAGGGAACCTTGTCACGAAAAGCCGGAAAGGGAGCTCGATGTATCACTGTAAATGAATAGACCGAGCCCCGCCCGGAAGCTTTGCGCCACTCGAACTGGTCAGAAAAGCAGTGGGGGCAAACAGATCGTGGATAGAAGCGAAAGCGTTTACAGGAGCCGCATTGCTGTAACAACAACTCATGGCGGCGCGCGCCCTCCCAGTAGACTTTAGAATCCTGATCGGGTTTAGGTAACGGTCGTTCGGTATCCATTAGTCGCTACTTTCCCAGAATTAGCGTTGCATGCGCCGATAGCCATCCACCAATCCCGTGTACCAAAGCAAATTCAGCCTCGGGAATCTGTCGAGCTGCGCACTCGCCTCGCAACTGCCGGACTGCTTCGATAATAAGGAAAATTCCTAAAGCACCTGGATGCGTATAAGAAAGCCCGCCCCCTGAGGTGTTTGTTGGTAGCTCCCCACCCGGAGCAAGCCTTCCGTTCTCAACAAACTGGCCCCCTTCACCCTTCTTGCAAAATCCAAGATCCTCAACGGCAATCACCACCGAAAAAGTGAAAGAGTCATATACTTGAAGCAGATCGATATCCAGAGGTTTAAGCCCGGCTCTCGCAAAAGCCTGGCGACCTGCATCAACCGCTCCAGTCCTGGTCAGATCCTCCATTTGATTTATTGTCAGGTGAGTAGCACTGAAGCCGGAACCAATCAGATAGACAGGAGGTTTGCGTAAATCTCTCGCTCTTTCTGTTGATGTCATAACAACAGCGCCCCCTCCGTCCGTCATTAAGCAGCAGTCGAGCTTATGAAAAGGACTGGCAATCATGGGAGAGTTGAGAACATCCGCAGTAGTTATTGGTTCACGCAGCAAAGCCTGAGGATTGCGCATTGCCCATTGTCGCGAGGCTACAGCCACCTCGGCTAACTGTTCGCTGGTAGTGCCGTATTCATGCATATGGCGGTTTGCTGCCAGAGCATAGGCCGCGATGGGAGAAAGATCACCGTATGGCATCTCAAACTGGGCAGCCGGCATGCGGGGATCTACTCCACCTTGTTCCACCAGACGCCTTCGATCTGACCAGAGAGAACTACCATAAGTGATCAGACATACCTCGCAGAGTCCTGCCGCAATTGCCAGGGCACCATGCTCGACGAAAACCTCGAATGCGGAACCACCGGTGATCGTCGTATCCGTGTAGCGCGGCTCTATTCCCAGGTATTCAGCAACTTGCAGGCTTGGCAATCCGAGAACGTCCGTGGCCATTACCGCGTCTACATCGTTCTTGTTTATCCCGGCGTCATCCAGGGCCCGCTTCGCAGCGAGTGCCTGGTGCTGTAGCACTGAAAGATTAATGCCCCTTCCGCACTCTGATTCACCGACCCCGACTATGGCCACTGTCCTTGAGAAAGGGTCCTTCACCATGATGACTCATTGAAGAGCAAAGTGGTTTACACCGTCTCGGGTATGCATTTGAACTTTACCCTTTTCTTTCAGCAGCTCCAGGTGGGCCAGCACTTCATAGGCAGCGACCTCCTTATGTAAGTCAGGAAGCGATTGGTCGAATAGAGACAGCGCCAGTTCGTAAGCCGTGGCAAAACTATTATCCAGTCGGCTGACAATGGCTGCCTGACGTTCCTCATGATGCTCGAACGTTTCTTTTATGCGACGCTGGTGGTCTGAGAAACAAGGCCCATGAGCGGGCAAGACCTGTGCTATTTCGAATCCTTTCAGCGATTCTAAAGAGTCTAGATAACTGTCGAGAGGGTTACCCTCCAGTCCGGTATGGATTCCCACATGGGGCGTTATGTCTGGGAGCAAATGATCTCCGACGATCATTATCCTGGTCTCATTCCAGTAAAGAACAACGTGACCAGGGGTGTGGCCGGGAGTCCAAATCACCTGCAGGCTGAAGTCACCAAAGTCTAGGGTCTCACCATCGGCAATGTACTTATCCGGCACCACCGGCAAGTAGTAGTCCCTTAAAACTCGGATCGCCGGGGGCATCAAGGCGGTGCCATTTACGGGCAGCCCGTGCGACCTTAGAAACTTCCGATAATCATTGGTATTAAGTAATAAGGTTCGAAAGAGATATTCAGAGTCGGCCTTGTGCAATAACACCTCGCAGCCGCTCAGTTGTTTTATTCTTCTTGAGGCACCGTAATGATCGGGATGATAGTGAGTGCAAATGGTTACAGCGATATCGGCAAAACTACAACCGATTTCCCTTAGCGACGTATGCAAAACCTCGAGGCTCTCTTCAGTACTTAAACCGGTATCGATTAAGACTGAACGATCTCCGTTGTGAAACAGATAAACCTGAACCCCCTTTGGCCGAATCGGCAACGGCAGCTTGATTTGAAACAAGCGTTCGTAAACTGGTGCAATGCTTTCAGCGGTCATCTCACTTCAACGAATGGCCAACTTACATATACGATCCACCCGTGACCAGGAGCACTTCGCCGCTGACATAGTCCGCAAGCGGCGAGGCTAAAAAAAGGACGGGTCCTGCTGCTTCGTCGGGGGTCCCTGGTCTGCCGAGTGGAATCATCTGCTTGAAGGCTTCTCGGGCTGCAACCGGTATACCGACGTCGACTTCCTGATCCCCAATTTGGATCTTGCTTTCTTTATCTTTAACAGCTGTTAGACGTGTTTCGATGAAGCCGTAAGCCACCGCGTTGACGTTAATATTGAATCGGCCCCACTCGCGGGCCAGAGACTTTGTCATCCCCACCACACCCATTTTAGCGGCCGAATAATTGAGCTGACCGGCGCTTCCCGCCAGTCCCGAAACCGAAGATACGTTGACAATCTTGCGCTGGACCCGCTCGCCTCGGGCTATCTCCCGCTTGGCCGTCTCTCGAAGATATCCGGAGGCGGCACGAATAATTCGAAAGGGAGCCGTTAGATGAACCGACAGCATTGCCTCCCAAGCCTCGTCGCTCATATTGTGAACGACGGCATCCCAGGTATAGCCGGCATTGTTAACAATGATGTCGAGGCGCCCGAATTGATTAAGAGCGGTATTCAACAGCTTCTCAGGAAAACCAGGGGCCGTGACGTTTCCTTGACAGGCTATGGCTTGCGCCCCGGCAGAACGAATCTCGGTGGCGACCGTTTCGGAACATTCTTCATCCAGGTCGTTAATGACGACGCTAGCTCCTTGCACTGCAAACAGTTTGGCAATGCTTTGGCCGATTCCTCGTCCCGAACCAGTGATCACGGCCGCTTTGCCTTCAAGAAGCTTCATGAATTTCTATAGACCCAAGAGCTCCGCTACTCGAACGCGGTGATAGTTAGCGTCCCCGAAAGTGAATTCGTCCGCTTTGGCCCGCTTGAAATACAGATGAACATCATGTTCCCAGGTGAATCCCATCCCACCATGAATCTGAATGCCTTCCCCGGCTACCAAACGGCAGGCGTCACTGGTATAAGCTTTAGCGATGGAAGCGTAGAGTGCTGTTTCCGCTGAGTCGTTACTGGCCATCCAGGAGGCGGCATAAACCGCCGATCGAGCGCTCTCTATCATCAAAAGCATATCGGCACATTTGTGCTGAATGGCCTGGAAGCTGCCGATTGGACGGCCAAACTGAACCCGTTGCTTGGCATAGTCAACACACATCTCCAGAACTCGCTGCGCTCCCCCAACCATCTCTGCACATAATCCAATCGTAGCTCTATTGAGCACTCGTTCAATGATCGGCCAAGCCCTTCCTATCTTTCCCAAAACCCGATCGGTCCCAACACGCACCCGGTCGAAGGTAACTTCGTATAGAGCACGCGTCTGATCCATGGTTTTCAGCCGCGAGATTTTTACGCCCTCGCTGTCTGAATCGATAGCAAATAGGGTGATGTTGCTTTCGGCGTTGGCGGAAGGTCCGGTCCGTGCGACACAAATGATCAAGTTGGCCGTCTGAGCGTCAGGAACAAACAGCTTGGTTCCTTTGATTATGTACTCATTGCCACTGGGTTCAGCGGTTACAGAAGTCATTCCAACCCCCTGCAAACTGCCGTTGGGCTCGACCAGGGCCAATGTTGCTCTAAGCTTCCCGTCGGTTAGAAGGTTTAGCCAGGTACGCTTCTGGTCTTCATTCGCAGCATCAAGAAGTGAGAGGCCCCCGAGTATGACCGTTGAAAAAAAACTTCCAGGCACCAGCGAGCGACCCATAGCTTCAAGCAGCACCACCAGGTCAACGAAGCTGAGGCCCGCACCACCATGCTTCTCGGGAAAGACCAGGCCCAGCCACCCCATCTGTTGTATTTTTTTCCAGAGGTCGTCACTGTAGGCGTGCTCACTATCCATGAGCTCACGGATCTTCCCGATGGGGCACTCATGGCGTAAAAATTCCGCCGCCTGGCTTCGAATCATTTCCTGTTCTTCGCTGAATCCAAACTCCACTAGTTATTCCTCTATTCGACTTCGATTAGTGATTTGCAAAGTATCTCCACGGAAAGCAGTGGGCAGTTCAGCTCTTTTCTACTAAGCGATGCCCGCAACAACCAATCCCACCCACGGCAGTGGGTGGTTGGTTCAGATCCCTTCTAGTCAGCGATGCACTCAACGAACCAATCCCACCCACGGCAGTGGGTGGAATTCGAACCCTTGACTCGCAGTTCAGCCTTTACTTAGAAAGGATCTGAACTATCCACCCACTGCCGTGGGTGGGATTCGGACCCTTCACTCGGGATTCAGCCTTTATTTAGAAAAGATCTGAACTATCCACCCACTGCCGTGGGTGGGATTTCTACTTCTGCTCCTGGCTCTTCGGTAGTCCCAGCACCCGCTCGGCGATGATGTTTCTTTGGATTTCAGAACTCCCGGCGTAAATGGTCCCCGCCCGTGACCACATGAAAGCGCGTGGCCAGCGGCCATGGTCTATAGTCCACTTTGAATTCTGCAGTAACTGAGAATACGGACCCAGCATCTCCATCCCAATCTCTTTCTGCCGGCGATCCATCTCGCTCCAGAAAAGCTTGATGATGGAACTCTCAGGACCGGGCTTCCCGCTTCGCATGATTTGGGTCGCGCTTCGGTAAATGTTGTATTTAAGAATTTCTACTTCAATGAACGACTGGGCCAGTTTCTGCTTAATTAAGGAGTCTTCCAGCATTTCTGGATGTTCACGGGCGAAGGACTTGCTTAGGTTGATCAAATCATCGAGTTCGCTGCGAAAGCGTATCTGATATCTGATGGCGGATGTTCCCCGTTCGTGAGCGAGAATCGTCATGGCTACTTTCCATCCCTGATTGATACCTCCCAACAGGTTTGCTTGGGGCACAATGACGCCGTCGAAGAACACTTCGCTAAATTCTGCCTCCCCCGTGATTTGGACCGTGGGTTTTATGGTAATTCCCGGCGTGCGCATATCCACCAGAAAGCAGCTAATGCCTTTGTGTTTCGGCGCCGAACTGTCGGTGCGAGCAAGCAGAATGCAATAGTCAGAATATTCAGCCCAGCTAGTCCAGACCTTCTGTCCAGTTAATACAAAGCAATCTTCTTTGAGTTCGGCCCGCATTCTTAGCGAGGCAAGGTCAGACCCCGCTCCCGGTTCAGAAAATCCCTGCGACCAGATTTCCTCACCGCTCAGGATCCTGGGTAAGTATCGCTGCTTTTGCTCTTCGGTCCCGTGATGAATTATTGCAGGCCCAACCAGCTCGATACCTATGCTGATGTTCATCAAGTTTGGCGCCTTCGCGCGCGCCATCTCTTCGGTGAAGATCAGTTCCTCGATGATTGTTGCCCCTCGACCACCGTAATCTCTGGGCCAGGATATTCCTGACCAGCCGTCATCATGGAGCTTTCGCTGCCACTCTTTAAGGTAGGCCATCCAGTCATCCATGGGCATCGAGTCGCTTTCGAAAACACGGTCATCAGTCAGGTTGGCGGCAAGCCAGGTTCTGACTTCGTCCCGAAAAGCTTCTTCTGCCGGTGTATAGCTCAGATCCATTTCAGACCTTATTCCCTGCCTTTATTAGTCGAATGCGTTCCGCTAGTTTTTGATTCCGGCCATTTCCCGCGCATAGGCCTTGAACTTGGCCGCATCATGCTCGCGCCAGGTTGCCATCTTTTCCGCCTCAATCGAGCCTTCCGCGTGCACCGCAAGCACTGCTTGATATCCCCCAAAATCTGTCGTCGTTAATTCTTTAATGAGGTTCATCACTCTAAGCCGTTTCTCGCCATCGACCCCTTTACGCCCGCCCAGATATTTACGGACGTAATCACCGATTTCCTCACTGTCCAGATCATCGGCCCCGGGAGCAGTGACCAGCAGTCCCCCGGCAATATCTTGCACGCAGGCGATGGCCTGGTGGTAATTCTTGGCAAAGTGCCACTTGGCCATGTTAACGATCAAGGTGTTGGGAACTGCGATCTCGAGCTCAACGGTCTTGCATTCAATCGCTGCCATCTTGACCAGGGCTCGAAGGGTTTCTGCGTAACTGACCAGCCAGGTCAGTTTGTCCCGAATGTGCGAGGCCCGCTCTGTTCCATTGTAGTCAGCAATCAATTCGGCCGCTCCTAAGAGCAGATCCACCAAGGGGAGCTTGTAAGAGATGGCTGTGAAACGGTGAAATTCGACGAAGGTTTTGGCCAGGGGACCAGCCATTTGCCATTCACCCTTCAGGAAGACCCGATTCCAGGGCACAAGCACATCATCGAATACCGTCAGTGTCTCGATCATTTTGTGCCGGGAACTCAGCGGATAATCAAAATCGTTTTTGATCACTCCTTCGGCATAGGGGCTGGCTATTAGTTTCAACCCCGGAGTATTGGGAGGTATGGCAAACGCCACAGCATAATTGGAATCAGCTTCAGTCAGATTTCTCGTCGGTAAAACCACAATTTCATTCGAGTTGATTGAAACTGACGTATGCACTTTGGCCCCACGAACTATAATGCCTTCACTGTTTTCCCCAACTATATGGACATAGTAATCAGGATGTTCCTGTCCGAGGGGTCCCAGACTCCGATCACCTTTGACATCAGTTTGCGCCACAGCAACCGCGAAATCGTATGCGCGGCAATTCTCAAAGAAGTCTTTTACGCGCCGGAAATACTGAGTGCCAAACTTCTGGTCAGTCTCCCGAGCGATCAGCTGGAGGGCAAACATGGCATCCGTTCCGATTTCCTTAATCAGAATGACCAATGTCCCTCCCCGCCTGGTGGTGGTCTCAATCAGGCGGCTTCTTTTTAGAAGATCATCAGCGTTGCGGGGAATGTGGTAATACCGACTGATTAGTTCACCACCTGGGGTTTTGACCGTGGCTAAGTCGCGGTAGTCGGGATCTTCGGCAATTTGATAATCGATCGACGCATGATTGACAGCAATGCCAAGGTGCGGATGAGTGGTGACGTCAGGCACCAGTTCGCCGCGATAGTAAACCACTCGACCATCACGCAAGCTGGCCTTGTATTCATCTGCGGATCGCAAACCCATGCGTTTCTCCTAAGATGGGCGAGTGCCAATCGCTCGAACGAATTAGAACGAGAATCAAACGTCAGGCCGCGGTTTGGCCGCCATCAATCACGATCACGCTGCCAGTCATGAAATCTGAGGCATCGGAAGCCAGATAGACCACTAGCGGTCCGAGTTCCTCAGGCTGGCCGATTCGTCGCAGTGGAACCTTCCTCGTGAAGGCGTCCGCAAGTTCCGGATTATCGAAAACCCGGCTGGTCCGTTCGGTGTATATGTAACCGGGGGCAAGGGCATTCACGGTTATATTGTGTTCGGCCCACTCCAGAGCGAGCGCTCGGGTCAGTTGGATAATCGCCCCTTTGCTTGCACAATATGCGGTTACGTTTTTCTCGCCAACCAGGCCGTACATCGAAGACATATTGATTATCTTGCCCCGGCGCCGCTTTATCATGTGCGGTCCCACCGCCTTGCAAATCCTAAACATGGCATTTACGTTGAGGTCAACGGTGCGGAGCCATTCGTCTTCAGTCATCTCGATGATTGGCTTGAGATCACCACCCCCGGCATTGTTGACCAGAACGTCAAGCTGACCGAATTCGCTTATTACCCTGGCAACCATGGCGTTAACGGATTCGGTGTTGTGAACGTCGCATGGCACTGCGAGCGCTTTGCGCCCTCGCTCTCTAACAGCCGCGGCAGTTTCCTCGATAGCCTTTTCGCTGCGGGCCACAGCCACGACATCAGCGCCGCCATCCGCAAGCGCGATAGCCATAGCTCGCCCCAGGCCCCGGCTCGCGCCCGTAACTACGCAGACCTTCCCGTCAAGCCTGAATTTTTCCAGGGTGTCACTCATAAGAAATCGATTCGGGTCTACAATAGACTTATATCTGGTCGCCGGTGATCTTTAACCTGGCTTGAGGTTACTTCCTCACAAGCACGGAACCCAATGGTTCAGCGATCGACCGCTCCGCGTTCGTCGACGACCGTGGGGCCGTCTTCCCACTCTTGAACAATCTCGACCTCATTGGGTTCGAACAGCAACCTATGGGCCAGCTTCTTTTTGACTACTTCGCTATCGACCGCGTTTGGATCTCCCTGCGCCTTAATCTTCACGTGGTCTGTGGTCCCCGTGGGCCGTGAGATAAAAACGCGATACTTGAGTGGATGCACTCCCGGGACTCCGGCCAAAGCCAACACAATCACCGAGGGGTAGAACTTAAGGCCCTTAACGCGATACATCTCTCCGGTGCGACCGAAGACACCACTCGGTAAGGTCAGCTCACGCCCGCATTTGCAAGGCACGCGATCAAGAACGGTAAGATCCCCAGTCCTGAAGCGTATGAAAGGCATCGCCCGCCGGTTGACGTGTGTAAGCACAAGTTCTCCACGCTCTCCATAAGGCAAGAGGTCCCCGCTCTCTGGATCTACCACTTCGGCATACACTTCATCCTCGAGAATATGCATGCCATTCTCATGACGGCATTCCATCGCCACTACATTAAAGCCACTCAGGCCGTAAAGGTCTGCGGCGATGATGCTTCCACCAAAGGCATTCTTGACTTGTTCGCGTCGACCTTCAATTGAGCTGAATGGTTCACCCCCTGCAATCATGACGCGGATACGACCCTTGGCCCCCGCCTCTGCCAGTTTTAGGCAATAGCTGGGAAAACCGAAGAGCACCGTTGCTCCGAAACGATTGATGATTTCTACTTGTCTTTCAGTTTCGCCTGGTCCCAGTGGTAGAACCTTCGCTCCAAGCTCCACGAAGGCGCTTTGCCCGGTATGGCCGGATACTACCAGGTGATAACTGGAATTGATTACCACGACATCGTCCTTAGTCACACCTGCTTCAGCGAGCCGTTTCGCCACGGCCACGGCACAGGCGTCTATGTCTGCGCTCGTGTGATACTCAGGAACCAGCCCAATTCCAGGGGCAGGAGTGTGGGTGATGAGCACCGTTTCCGGGTCCCACATGCTCCCCATTGGGGCATCTTCGTCGAAACTTGCTACCTGATCCTCACGCTTCATAAATGGAAGCCGTCGAAAATCTTCAAAGCTGCGCACATCTGCCGGCTTGATTCCCCATTCGTCCATGCGCTTCTTATAAAAGGGAATAGTGTAATTATGAGCTAGCTGTGCCTTTAGCCTTTCCAGCACCTCGGCGCTGTCCTGTTCTAACGCTCTGGCCTTTTCCATGTTGTTGCTCTCCTTTCTACTCTTTGGTTACATCGACGACGCGAACTGGTTTATAGGTTGAGCGGTAGACAGCCGTGTCAACTAACTCCGGTTCTACCTCAATTCCGAGTCTGCTCCGAAAATGCTGCTTGATCTTTTCGCTAAATACGGAGGTATCGGTGATGCGCTTGGGATCGTATTCGAGATTGACCTTCAGTCGATCCTGAACCTTACCCCACCGCTCCATCTGAAACTCGACCGGCCTATCTCCCAACTCCGGAATTTCATTCAGAGCCACCATCACATCCACCGGGAGGATCTCCTTACCATCAACATTAACCACTTCCTGTCTTCGACCTTGCCAGAAAAAGCGAGTGTGGGTTTCGCCGCAGGGGCAGGGATCGGGGTTAACACGCACCAGATCTTCAAGGTTGTAACGGACGACGATATTGTCGCGATCAAAAGTGGTTAGAGTGAGATACCCACGTTCACCCGGAGGTGTTGGTTCATTAGTGTCCGGATTGATTACCTCCAGGATTACGTAATCTTCGGGCGCGTGCATGCCGTCGTGAACTTTGCAGTCACTCGCCATGATGACCCCAATCTCAAGGGAACCATTGAGATTGTGAATTTCACAATCAAAGAAGCGCTCATATTTCTTCCGAGTTGACTCGTACTGGCAAGCGGCCTCGCCGATCAGCATGATCTTCATGCCAAAATCTTTCGTGGGGTCGTATCCGAGCTTGAGCGCTGACTCGTGGTAACGAAGCATCACCGGGCCAAACAGAACATAGGATTCAGGTTTAACTTTGCTCCAAAGTTGCAAATGGTCCTTAATTATGTCGTCGCTTAGTGGTGGTCCCATCGGTACATTCATAACCCCGGCCATTTCAACAACCGAACCCAATCGGTCTGCGCCGGCGTAAAGACCGCCGGGGTGGGTATGAGTAAGTTTCATGCCCGGCCTGATGCCGCAGCGCCACATCGAACGGGCGGACAGCTCGGCGTCGATTTCGTAGTCCTTTTTTGTCCACAGCAAGCTCGAGGGTTTACCGGTGGTGCCAGTAGTTCGACCCAATCTGATGCAATCCGTAATGGCTGCGCCCCGGTAGTCTCCGTAGGGGGGATGCTCCTCTTCGTTGACGCGAAACTCGTCCTTCACCGTGGGCGGGAAGTTTTTGAGATCGTCGACCGTTTTTATATGTTCGGGGCGCAAGCCCGCTGCCTCCATTTTGCGTTTGAAGAAGGGGATCGGTTGGTTCCAGATACGGTCAATTTCGCGCTTAAGTTTTCGGTTCTGTAATTCCCGCAACTCAGCGCGGGGCATTGACTGTGCGTCAGGACGATAAAAATTTTGTGGTTTTTCAGCAGCTACCATTTCAAATCTCCTTAAGCTTTAAAGTGAATGAGCTCGAGCGGGCTTTTTCGCAAAGCCATCACTTCTCGAGAAACTGGTCCATTCCCGTCCAAAAGTTCTCAAACACCAGCGCCGAATACATAAACGCTTTCCCGATTCGGGTCTGTTGATCCTTAGCGGCAGCAAAACGCTGCATCAGACGCCGAGCGTTTTCCGCATGCTGCTCCTCAAGCCCAGACCCCTCATCGTCTTCAGCCAAATGGATGGCCCAAAACCGCATGCCTTTTTCGTCAAAGTCGTAGTTATCCCGGAGTCCATCGTGGATTAGGCGTCCCCATTCGGCGGCTGGGCCCTCGATCGCAAACCCAAAACCGGCAATGGCTTCGTCAAAGGGGCCGCGCAGGAAATGGCTTAAGGTGTACATCGCGCCCAGAGTTGAAGGCAAAGGAACATGGGCGTCGAGTTCTGCCTCGGTAACTCCGGTAGCGAGGGTAAAGTCGCGATACAGCTCAGGATGAGGGGGTGTATTGAGAAGCCCCGCCTCACCGGCAAAGTTTTGTAACATGAGCTTGTACGAATGCTCGTCCGGGGCATTAGCCACCAGAGCGGCGAAGGGACGTACTGAAAAGGCGGAATACGCGTAGAACTCTTTGGCGAATTTCTGCAACGCTACTTTTGAGGCGGTGCCCTTCACAATTCCCTGAATAATTTTGCTGTCCTTTGGATGATGTTGTGCGATGAAGCTCTTCAAATCGGTGAGAAATTGATCAACAGGCTTTGCTTCGTTAGCGACTTCAAGTTTAGTAGCCATTTCCAAATCCTCCGTTCTTCAATCAGGTTTGATTCTTATTTCCTTGAGACTATTCGAACTCATCAGTTAGAACTCATCTTTGCAGCACGCTGACGGCACAGTTTCCTAAAGCTCCATAGACATGTGTCAGCCCAACCCGCGCGTCTTTAACTTGCCTGCTGCCGGCCTCCCCTCTCAATTGCCACACTACCTCCGCTACCTGAGCTAAAGCCGATGCTCCCAGGGGTTCGCCTTTAGAAAGAAGGCCTCCACTAACATTTACTGGGATTCGACCGTTAATTTCGGTGGCCCCATCGTCGAGCAATTTACCTCCCTCACCACGTTCGCAAAGACCGAGCTCTTCGCTGTAAATAATCTCTGAGGCCGAATCAGTGTCTTGAAGCTCAACCAGATCGAGATCCTCTGGCCCAATCCCTGCGAGTTCGTAGGCCTCCTTAGCGGCGGTCATGGTTACGGTTGGCGCCTCGACCCGCGCACTGACGGAAATATGTGGAACCTCGGCGGTTCCATACAGCGGGGAACCGAGTACTGTTGCCGCCAATTTGATCAACTCCGTCGACTGTTGCCTGGCAACCTCCCTGGTTGATAAGACTACTGCGGCTCCGCCCTCGTTTGGCGCGCACAGCATCAACAACCTTAAAGGATCGTTGACCATCGGAGAGTTTGCGATCTCCTCGAAGCTCATCTCCTTGCGATACATAGCAAAGGGATTCAGCGCGCCGTTGCGGTGATTCTTGACCGAGACTTGCACGAGTTGATCTTCGCTGGTACCAAAATTGGCCATGTGCCAGCGAGCCTTCAGAGCAAAGTATTGCGGATTGACCGCGAGTCCCATTCCTGCGAACCAGTCATTTGGGTTACCAGCAATGAACCCCCGAGGCATTTTCTCCATACCAAACGCCAGAGCCACGTCACAAAAGTCCCCGGCTATTGCCTGATAGGCCGCTCGAAGCGCCGAACCGCCACTGGCACACGCATTTTCGACATTCATGATCGGGATTCCGGTAAGGCCAACTTTGGCAAGCACCTTGTTGCCACCCATGGGACCCGCAAACACTGTTCCGCAATACGCTGCACCCACCCTCTCCCAGGGAATGCCGGCATCTCGCAGGGCATTGGTGACAGCCTCGCGGCCAATCTCGATCACGTCTTTGTCGCCAAACCGGCCGAAAGGATGAAGCCCTACTCCCAACACGTATACTTCTCTCATAACGCCTATCTGATCCCGGGCGCCCCGATTGGCTTGAACTTGTAAGCGACTACATCGCGCCCTTCTTCATCCTCAAAGAACTTTGTTATTACTAACTCCATTTCCATGCCCACTTTCAGCTTGTCAGGATCGCTTTCTTCCAGAACCGAGGTAACCCGGAGACCTTCGGGCAGCTCAACCATACCTACACCATAAGGCTCGAAAGGCTCGCGGCCCTTAAAAGGGGGAGGTGGTTTGAATCGCTGAACAGTAAAGCTATACAAATAACCGCGCCGGTTGAGAGCAATGTTCTGGGTAGTTTCTCGACAGCACTGAGGGCAGAAAGAGCTGGCGGGAAATGTCACCTCACCGCATTCAGCGCACTTGCTTCCCAGTAGATGCGCGCCATCATCGAGCCAAACGAACAACCCGGGAGCAATGGGAACCTGATTCTCAGGCGGCGCGTTCGGCGAAATGGAAGAATCAGGAGCTTTCATCCTCAGGGTTTCCATCACTCTTGCCACCTCGGCCGGCGTTTTTGAGCGAAAGCGGACATCCCCTCGAGCCCTTCGTCGGAGCTGAGCGCCTCGACCACGATCTTCGAGTCAAATTCAGGAAGATGTTCGTTTACCATCTGCTTAAACCGGCGGCGAGTTTCTGGCCCGCCGGCCAAAATACGTTCGATCAAGCGTTCCGTGGCGCTGTCCAGCTCTTGATGAGGAACGGCGCGATTGATCAGACCAAACCGTTCCGCTTCCCTGGCATCAATCGTCTCGCAAGCCAGCAGTAAAAGCTTGGTGCGCTTTAGACCGATTTGAGGCGTTAGCAGGGCCGGTGAATAGGGCTCCCATATCCCAACGAGCGCTTCCGGGCACTTGAACGTAGCCTGATCCGAGGCGATAGCCAGATCAGATGCTGCCACAATCAGCAGTCCACCGGCCTGCGTGATGCCGTTTACTTTCGCCACCACGGTCTTGTCACTGCGAAGGATCTGGTTCAGCATCCGTTTTGATGCTTCCGCAAACCTTTCCGGATAGTCGCGGTTTAGCAAGTCGCCCTGCTTAAGGTCCCCTCCGGTTGAGAACGCTCGACCCGCACCGGTGATGACAATCACCTGGGTTTCGTTGTCGTTGCTCGCGGCGATCAGGGCATCGCCCAGCTCTAGATAAAGTTCGAGACTAAGGGCATTCAAAACATCGGCGCGATTGAGCGTGATCTCCGTGACCTTCCCGCGCCTCGTGTAGATCAGCTGCTTGAAACCGTTCTTATTCATTCGGTCTCTTTTTCAATGCACTTCGAATAAATCATCGAGAGGGATTCCGGTTTTCTTTGAATGCTCGCTCAAACGATCGAGTTCGCGTTTCGCCTGCTGTGCGGCAGGAAGTTGTGAATGACGCTCGGCGCTGCGACTATTGTGCCTGCCAAAGTTGGAGTTGGTTCGGGAGTGCTGTCGCTCAAGACCCCCGCCGCAGCTCGGGCAACCATCTGGTCCGGCAGCATTCAGAGACTGCAAAACTTCAATTGCCGTATGGCACTCCTTGCAAACATATTCGTAGATAGGCACCTGACCTCCTTGTATGTACTAAAGTTGGTTCGCCAGGATCGCCGTCCCGTGCGAGGACATAATGCCTCCTTCTGCATGGACGAGAGCGGTGACCGCGCCTGGGACTTGCCGGGCCGCGCACTCCCCCCTCAACTGCCGTACAGCTTCAACCGCCAGCAGGAGGGCGCCCGGATTTCCGGGATGCGCGTAGGAAAGTAATCCTCCATTCGTGTTCACTGGCAGTTTGCCGCCGAGCTCGATCTCTCCCGACTCGACGAAGGCTCCGCCCTCGCCCTTCTTGCAGAAGCCAAGATCCTCCAGGAACATGACCACGGTAGGCGTAAAAGGATCATAGAGCATTGCCAGATCCATATCTTCCGGGCCAACCTGGGCCATGGTGAAAGCGCGGGCTCCGGATTCGGCGGCAGCTGTTTCTGTCAGACTAATGGCCTGGGTAACATGCTCATGCTGGTGTGCTTCGCCGACCCCCAGCACGTAAACAGGTTTTGATCCCAGATCTCGCGCCCGTTCCGTCGAGGTTAGAACGATGGCGGCGCCACCATCCGAAATCTGTGCGCAGTCGAGCAAATGAAGCGGCGCTGCCACACTCTTGGACTCTTGCACATCCGCCACCGTTAGCGGTGCGCGCATTTGTGCTCCGGGATGTAACCCCGCGTGTTTGCGCGCGGTGACTGCCACTTTGGCAAACTGTTCGCTGGTCGTGCCGTAACGGTGCATTTGGGCCCGGGCGTACAACGCGTAAAGCGCCGGAACAAAACTTCCATACGGAATCTCGAACTGGTAATGACCGGCGTTCGCAGCCATTAATTCCACCATCTTTTCCCGTGAGAAGGCACTTAGCCAGTTGTCAGCCGCCGCCAGCAACACAACCTGACAAAGGCCCGACTCAATAGCGCAGACTGCCTGCGTCACTGCGGCAATGATTGTGCCGCCGCCGGTGCCTACAGTCAGGCAGTGATGCGGAGAGCTACCGAGGTATTCCGCAATCCATTCGGCGTGATAATAATGGGGTTCTGACCAGGAGTTGGCGGTGATAACACCATCCACGTCCTTATTAGTCAGGCCAGCATCTCTAATAGCGCGGCGACACGCTTGCACGCACATTTGC
>Ga0187893_10000456_pt1 | contig 107204 bp, 88 predicted proteins | sample MA1701074metaG_FD_139574 | JGI IMG/M metagenome (GOLD analysis project Ga0187893, IMG submission 139574) | White microbial mat communities from a basaltic lava cave in the Kipuka Kanohina Cave System on the Island of Hawaii, USA - MA170107-4 metaG ...
CCACGTGATCCTGGCCTCGAGCTTGAGGCTCGATCTCGACCAAGACCAAGCCCGTCTCCAGGAGACCGTCGCTCGGTATCGGCCGCGGCTCCTCGTCCTCGACCCCTTCGTCCGGCTCCACCGGATCGACGAGAACTCGGCCCTCGAGGTCTCCGGCGTCCTCGCCTACCTCCGCGAGCTCCAGCGGTCTCTTCGGGTCGCCGTCCTCGTCGTCCACCACGCGCGGAAGGCGGCCGCCGGCAGCGAACAGGCGGGGCAGAGCCTGCGCGGATCGGGCGACTTCCACGCCTGGGGCGACAGCAACCTCTACCTCCGCCGCCGGCGCGGCGTGCTCGAGATGACGATCGAGCACCGGAGCGCGCCGAGCCCCGACCCCATCCGCCTCGCTCTCCGCGCCGACGAGCGGCGCCCGCCCCACCTCGCGATCGCCGGCCCCGGCGACGGGCCCCCGCCGCCCGAGGACGATCTCGCTCGCCGGATCGTCGAAACCATCGCCGCCGCCGGCCGTCCGCTCACCCAGGAAGCCCTCCGCGCGCAGCTCGCCGTCCGCCTGCAGCGCGTCGTCGGTACGCTACGCGACCTCGAGCGCGAGCATCGCCTCGTCCGCTCGCCGGGGGGCTGGTCCCTCGCCAACGGCTCGTGACTCCCCGCGACGGCGCCCGGGCCCGGGTCGGCCTGACAAGCCGCTCGGGGGGACCCCGGGGACCGCGCCCTCGGGCGCACCCGGACCCGGGCGCCGTCGCCTCTCCACCGATCCGAGATCAGGTCCGGAGCCCCAGAGGCGCGGTGCCTCGGGGTCCCTCCCCTTCTTCCTCATGTCCGCGCGAAGCGGGGCGAGCCCAGAGGCGAGCCCCGCAACTTCGCGCGATCCGAGGCCCGCGGTCGACATCGCGCCGGCCTTCCCTTCCCGCCTACAGCGATGGCGTGGGAAGGGAAGGCACGCGCCGCTCAGCATCGTCTACCGACGATCTCCTGGGAGAACGGGCACGCGAGCCTCTGACCGATCGCGCTCGGTAACACCGGGCGTTCAGCGCACGGAGCCGGCGCCGTCTCGTCGCCCCTCATTGGCGCGTTCGCCGGCCGTTCGTGTCGCGAAGCTGCTCCTTGCGACCATGTCGCGAGCGGGAAGGTCACGCGCCCCCGTCCGCCCTCCCCCGGGCGCTCGGCCCCGCGGCCAGGCGGCGCCTGAGATCGTCGAACTCGTGGGCGTCGTCCGTCGCGAGGGAGACGTTCTCGCGCGCGAGGACCTCCTGCGCCTCGTCGAGGAGCCTCGACGCCCGCGCGTGGTCGTCGCGGGCCAGGGCGACGGCGGCCCGGTTGAAGAGCCGCAAGGCGACGTCGTAGGGGTCGTCGTTGGCCGCGTCGAGCGCGGCGCACTCGGAGAAGCAACGCTCGGCCGCAGCGACGTTCCCGCGACGCAGCTCTACGTGCCCGAGGTTGTGAAGCTCGACGAGCACCATCCCGCGGTCGCAAAGCCGGCGGTTGAGCGCGAGGCTCTCGGCGAAGAGGGCGGCGGCCTCGTCCGTCGAACCGGTGAGCCGCGTCGCCTGCGCGAGCATGTGGAGAGGCGCCTGGACGAACGCCTCCCCGAGGGGTCGGAGGAGCGAGCGGGCCGCGGCCGCGTGCTCGCGGGCCTTCGCCGGACGACCCTCCGAGAGCTCGACGCGACTGAGGCCGAGGAGCGAGAGACCCTCGGCCTCGCCGTCGGCGGCGGTCCCGGCCGCGGACAGGGCCGCCTCGCAGCGGGCACGGGACGCGGCGAGATCGCCGAGGCGGAACGCGAGGAGGCCATCGCCATAGAGGGCCAGCGCGCGGTCCCGCGAGAGATCGGTCGGACCGGGGCGATCGAGGACCATCGCGAGAAAGGCCCGGCCCTTCGCGTCCTCACGGGCGAGGACGAAGAGGCGCCAGACGTTGGCGGCGAGCTCCGTCGCCGCGGGCCGATCGCCGTGCTCGACGAGGACCGTCGCCGCGTCGGCGAACGCATCCCGCTCCATCGCGAGCGCCTCGACCCCCGGCGGGGCGTCGGGCGGCACGGGTCGACCGGACGACGACGGGAAGGCCCAGCGGGCCTGGCGCGACAGGTCGAGCAACCGAAGGGCTCTCTCGCGATCCATCACGAGCCTCGCCTCCATCGCTCGGGCACCAGGAAAGTCACGCGGCGCCTCTCAGTCGGCGCAGCAGCCGGCCATGCCAGAGGAGCACGAGCGGCGGGACGACCAGCTCGATGGTCATGAACGCGATCGCGACCGGGCCGGGGCGACCATCCACGAAGAAGCCCGTCAGCCGGGCAAGCCCGGCCAGCAGCGTCACGGCCAGGGCGAGCCGGATGGCGCCGGCGCGCGCCTCGAGCGAGCCGAGCGCCCAGGCGACGAGCGCGGCGAACCCGGCGAAGAAGAGGCAGATCGCCCGGAGATGGTTGCGGAGCGAAGGGTCGAGCCGGATGGTCTCGGCCCCGCCCAGGGTCGCGCCGAGAGCTTCGAGCCCGGCGAAGGCGCCGATGGGACCGAGGCCGAGCGGGATCAGGACAACGACGCCGACGATCAGCCGGAAGAGGCGAAGCTCCGTCGAGAGTCGCATGGCTATCCCGCCCCTTCGAGCCGGAGCGCCTCGCGGGCTCGACCTTCGCGAGACGCCGGGGTCATGCGCCGATGTCCTTCTCGAACTTCAGGGTCTCGGGGCTCATGCTGTCCCAGGGTTGAGCGCTCGATGTCCAGGCATCGATCGTCGGCCGGAACGAGCCGGGATCGTCCAGGCTGGCGGCCTTGATCGACAGGAACTCGGGGTGGGCACCGCTCGAGGCGAAGAGCGGGGACCCGCACTCGGGACAGAACCCTCGACGGACCGTGTCGCCGTCGTCGGCCCGGGTCTCGTGAGACCTCGGCGGCGTGCCCGTCACGGCGACGGCGGCGGCCGGTACGACCAGCACCGACGAGTGCCCCGTCCCGCTGGACCGCTGACAGTCACGGCAGTGGCAGTGGCCCATCCCGAGAGGCGAAGCCGAGCACTCGTAGCGGATGGCTCCGCACGCGCAGCCGCCGGAGAACGGCACCCTCATCTCGGTCCCCCGAGCCCCATGCGGCTATCTAAGACCCTTCAGGAACTCGCGGATCAACGGGTTCACCGCCTCCGGCTTCTCGAGCGGGCTCTGGTGGGCGGTGCCGGCCACGACCTCGAACCGGGCCCCCGGGATGAGCCCCGCCTGAGCGCGCGCGACCTCGACCGGGTAGATCGCGTCCTGGTCGCCCGTCACGAAGAGCGTCGGGACGCGGATCCGGGGAAGGTGGGGCAGGAGCGACGGCCGGTCGAGCATGGCCGAGCGGATGGCCAGCGCGAGGCCGCGCGGCTCGGAGCCGCGCACGCAGCCGGCGACGACCGCCGCGCGCTCGGGATGGGCCGCGCGCACGGACGGCGAGAGCTGGGCGCCGACCACGGCCTCGACGATGAACCCCGCCGGACCGAGAAGGCGAAAGAGGCTGTAGAGCGTCCAGAACTTCACCCGGAGCAGGCCGGTCCAGGCGTTCATGGGGGCGTTCATCGCGACGAAGGCGCGGAAGCGCGGGGCGAACTCGGCGACCGTCACGGCGCCCACGTGCCCCCCCCAGGCCGTGCCGACGAAGACCGCCCGCTCGACCGCCAGGGCGTCGAGGACCCGGACGGCCGCGCGGGCGCACGCGTCGAGGGTGAAGCGCCCGGGCGGCGGGCCGCTCCGGCCATGGCCGGGGCCGTCGACGACGATGACGCGGTGGTCGCGGGCGAACTCGTCCACCTGGGGCTCCAACGTTCGGCCGTCGCAGAAGAGGCTCGGCCAGCAGAGGAGCGCCGGACCCGAGCCCGCGCTCTCGACGTGGAGGCGACCGGCCACCGTGTCGACCTCGTGGCGCGTCCGGTCGGCGGTCACGGGGCCACCCGCTCGCCCGCCTCGGCCGATGTCACGACCGGCTCGACCTCGAACTCGACCAGGTCGCTCCACCGGGCCATCCACTGCTCGAGAAGCCGCCGGTCGTCGCACTCCACGACCTGATAGCACCGGGTCAGGTCGGCTGTGACCCAGCTCGACACGTACGTGAGCCCCTCGGGCATGAGCCGCCCTCGCTCCCGGAAGCGGCGATAGACCGGGACGGGGTCGCCCCCCTGAACGACTCGAGGACCATGTAGCGCATCGCCCCGCATTGTAGCGAGCGGCGGCCATCGCGGTCACGAGTCGAGGGTTCGGGTCCCGGCAGAGGCATCCCGGCGGGCGGCGGACGCGTCACGAGCGCCGGAGGAGGAGGGCGCGGGGAAGGCTCAGACGGTGAACGCGGGCGCGCCGCGCAGGAGCGCCCGGGCCGCGATCCCGAGATCGCGCGCGAGCAGTCGCCCGTGACCCCAGCGCAGCCAGCGGAGCAGCTCCACGGCGCAGCGCAGGCGCTCGGCCGCCGCGACCGGGGCGGCGGCGACCGCGGCCACGAGCTCGCGGAAGAGCCGCCACTCCGGGAAGGAGAGGCGGTGCGCCCGGCCCGTGATCCAGGAGAGCCGGACGTGGCGCCGGTGCCGGAAGCAGCGCTCGGACTCGTCCGGGTGCCGGCGCCGGTACTGGAGGCGCTCGGGGACCTGGATGAACGGGCCGCGGAGGGCGAGCTCCGACACGAGGACGATGTCGTGGGCCTCGAGGTCGAGCAGCAGGCGCGTCGTCCGCAGCGCCTTCGTCCGCATGACGGCGAAGACCTCGCGACAGTCGTGGCCGTGGAGGATGAGGTCCCGGAAGCGGAGGTGCGGGGCGGGCGCATCGACGGCGAAGTCGTGGCGCTCCACACAGTGGCCGTGCTCCGCCGACGCCATCGGCCGCCCGTCGGCGTCGATGTGGATCGAGTGCGGGAAGGCGAGGACCGCCTCGGGCGCCCGCTCGAGGGCGCCCACGCAGGCTTCGAGCAGCCGGGGCGCGCAGGGGTCGTCGTCGGCGCACCACTTGAAGTACTCGCCGCGCGCGAGCGAGAACACGCGGCGATAGTTCCACGCCGCCCCGCGGTTCTCCTCCGCCCGCACGTAGCGCACGCGCCCGTCGCGCGCCGCGTACGCCCGGCACATCTCGGGCGTCCGGTCGGTCGAGGCGTTGTCCGAGATCAAGAGCTCGAAGTCCTGCAGGGTCTGGGCGAGGAGCGAGTCGAGCGTCGCCTCGAGGAACCGCTCTCCGTTGCGGACGGGAAGGCCGATGGTGACCTTCGGGGGCGGCGGAAGCGGCGGCGCCATGATGAGGGTTCTGGGCGCCCGGTGGCCGCCCATCAAGCGGACCGAGCGCTTGCCCGAGCAACGGCGCGGGTCCGCGGGCGCCCGGGGCGAGAACGCCCACCACCGCGTGGAGCCCGGGCGAAACCCGCCCGCGCCGCGCGCCGTACCTTCAGCGAAGCCGCTCGACCGGGGAAGGAGCGCCATGCCCCAGACCGCCCCGAGGCTCGCGATCCGCCTCGCCGCCGCCGGCGCCGCCGTCCTCGCCGGCATTTTCGGTTGCGGCGGGGGCGGAGGAGGCGGCGGCGGTGGAGGCGCCGCCCCGCCGCCCGTGCCCGTCACGACCGTCGTCGTGGCCGCGACCGTGGACGCGAGCGTCGAGACCGGGGCGCTCGAGCCGCTCTGGCGCGACCACTACGACCTCTCGTACACCCACCTCCGGTACGCCGGGGAGCCCGGGTTCCCGCCGATCGTCGCCGCCCTCGGGCCGCGCTCCTGGCGCTGCTCGGTCGGGCGCTTTGAGATCGGGACGCCGCCGCCGCCGGGGGCCGACAGCCTCGATCCCGGCGTGCTCCGCGCCGTCGAGCGCGAGTTCTACCGCGGCCCGAGCACGCTCGCGGCCGCGGACGACCCGGCGAGCTACGACTTCGCCTATCTCGACGCGCAGCTCGCGGCCCTCCGGGCGACCGGGGCCGAGCCCTTCCTCTGCTTCGACTACACGCCCTTCACCCTCGCCTCCGTGCAGGACCCGCTGAACCCGCGGAACCTCGGGCTCTCCGACCCCGCCTTCAGCTTCTCGAACGGCATCCGCACCGCGCCGCCCGCCGACCCCGCCGTCTACGCGCGCGTCGTCCGCAACACCGTGCGGCACGTGCGCGGCCTGTTCGCCGGCACCACGGACCTCGGCATCCGGTACGTCGAGGTCGGGAACGAGCCCGACCTGTTCGGGGCGGGCTTCGCGCCGCTGCCGATCTTCTGGACCGGGACCCGGGCGGAGCTCATGGCCGTATACCGGGCCGTCGCCGCCGAGATCGACGCCGACCCCCAGCTCTCGCCGATCGTGCGCCTGGGCGCGGCGTCGTTTCGCTATCTCCCGCCCGAGCCGGCGCCGCGCTTCCTCGACGAGTTCGCGACGGACGTCGCCGCCCGCGGCACGCGCCTCGACTTCCTGAGCTTCCACAGCTACGGCGACGACCCCGACGCCCACGCGCGAGCGCTCGCCCGGGTGCGGGCGACGCTCGCCGCCCTCGGCCTCGCACCCGAGCTCATCGTGGCCGAGTGGGCGCGGGACCTGGGCGGGCTTCCGGACCCGGCCTTCGACCGGATCGAGCACGGCCTCTTCCGGGCCAAGGTCATCGCCCTCATGGAGGCGGCCGGGGTGAGCATCGCCCACGAGGCCCTCTTCCGCGATCCGATCGCCCTGCCCGGCCTCCCCGGGCTCGTCGCGACCGGCCCGGCCCGGCGGAAGCCGGCCGCCGATGTCTACCTCGGGCTCCGGCGGCTCGACGACTGCCCGCGCGCCCTGGCCGTGAGCGCGCCGCCCGGGCGGTTCCTCATCGCCGGGCGAAGCGCCGGAGCGACCAAGGTCGTCGTCGCCTTCGTCGTCGACGACCCGGGTCCGGGCCGGGAGACGCGCCTCGAGCTGACGGTCCAGGGCCTGCCGTTCGGGGGGGGCCCCTTCGACCTCAGGCGCTACGCGGTGTCCGAGGCGACCGCGGCCGCGGGGACCGGCGTCCGGCTCGAGGAGGACCGCCTGCTCTCGGGCGACGCCGTCACGGCGACGTTGACCGTCGGCGCCGGCGACGCCCAGCTCGCGATCTTCGAGCTCGAGCGGCGCTGAAGCCGGGGTCTCGGTCCGCGCGGATCAGGCGGCCGGCGGCTCGCCCGGGACGCGGCGCCACTTCTTGAAGACCGAGTGGACCCTGCGCGTGGCCGCGTTGATCCGGACGACGATCTTGTCGCCGTCTACGATCGTCTCGGGATCGGCGAAGTGGTACCACTCGATCTCGTAGGACGACTGGTCGCCGGTCTCGCGGAGCGTGATCGACGGGTCGGTCGCGCCCGGCGGGAGCGGCGACACCTCGGCCAGGGCGATCTCGAGCGCGGCCTTCCGGTCGATGACCTTGTCGCCGCGCTCGGAGGCGGCCGTGTAGTTGCGCCAGGCCATGAGGTCGCCGGTCCCGGCGTTCTGCTCGACCCCGACCTCGGCCTTGAAGCGCCAGAGCTTGACCTTCACCCGCAGGCGCGGGCGCTCGTGAGCATCGCGCTCGTCGTCGGCGCCGGCGACCGTGGCGTCGATCAGCGGGGCGGCCGAGTCCTCGTCGACGAGCGGCGCCGGCCCCCCGCCCGGGGCGCGCGGGTGACCGAGCTTCTCGCGGAGCTCGGCGTCGGCGCGTCCGAAGGCCAGGCGGAGCGCCTGCTCGACCAGCTCGGGGCGCGTCGGCCGCGGCGGGATCGCGCTCATCAGCCGTAGCTCTCGCTCTTCACGAGCTCACCGCTCTCGTCGGCGATGTAGAGGTCCGCGATCGGCCCGTAGTCGCCCGAGAGCTCGACCACCCAGCAGAGGATGTCGCGGATCGGGCCGGGCTGAGAGGGGTCCTTCGCGATCTCGACCCAGCGCCGCGTGGCGCCCATGATCTGGTCGCCGGGCTCGAGCTGGCGGATCTGCTTCGCGCGGTCGATCGCGTCTTCGCGGGTCATGGGGGCGTCCGGAGTCTATCAGGTCGGGCCGGCGACCGCGCCCCCCTCCCCTTCCGGCGCTTCCCCCGCCGCCGCCGGCTCCGCCGGCTCCGGCGGCTCGGGCGGCTCGGGCGGCGCCGGCTCGAACTTGAGCCGGTAGAGGCGGCCGTTGTTCGCGTTGACGTACCCCTCGACCTCGTCCTGCGGGCGCGGCCGGCCCTTGCGATCGACGCGCGGCGGGCGGCTGGCGACGCGGATCGCCTTGCCGCCCAGGCGCGAGCGCACGTACGAGGCCGTGAGCGAGTCGCGCGACACCCCCGCCATCCGGGCGACGACCTCGATCGCGTCCTCCTCGCTCCGGTGGACCTCGTCCGTCGCCGGGGCGTTGCGCGGCTCGTCCAGCTCGAGGAGCCGGCCATCCGGGTCGAGCACGACCTCGACCTCGTCGGAGCGCTCGTAGACGCCGAACCGGGCGTCGTGGATGAGGCGGAGGTGCGGGCGGCTCCACTCGACGCGCGTCTCGCGGAGCGGCACGGCGCGCCGCTCGACCTCCTCCTCGCCGCGCACGGCGGCGAGGGCGGCGGCGCGGGCGCGCTCGTCGAGGGACTCCGGCGTCTCGGGCACGGGGCTCGGGCCTTACTTCGCCGCCGCCGCGGCGCCCTGCTTCTGCTCCCACGGCATCTTGTCGGGCACGGCGACCACGCGCCCCGACCGGAAGAAGAGGCGCGGGTTCGCCTTCGGCCGGTCGTTCTCGTGCTCCTTCAGGTAGTCCGCCCGCCGCTGGGCGGTGTCGGCGTCCTTGATCGCCGCCTCGGCCTGCTCGTGCTCGCGCTTGGCGACGTGGGCCGCCACGTCCGCCTCGAGCTGCTCGCGGTGCGCCTTCTTCACGGCCGCGTCGGCCTGCGCCTGCTCCTTCGCGGCGGTGACGCGCGCCTGGTTCGCCTCCTCCTGCTCCTTGCGGGCCTTGTCGCGGGCGGCGATCGCCTCCTGGCGCTCCTTCTCGGCCGTCTTCTCGGCCGACTGCGCCTCCTGCTCCTCCTTCTGGGCGCGGGCCTTGGCGTCGTTCGCCTCCTTCTGCTCGCGCTCGGCGGCGGCCTTCGCGTGGTCGGCCTCGGCCTGCTCCTTCCTCGCGACGGCGTGCGCCTTGTCCGCCTGCGCCTGCTCCTGCCGGGCGACCTGGGCGGCCTGCTTCGCCTGCTCGGTCTCGATGTGGGCCTTCTTGGCGGCCGCGTCGGCCTCGGCCTGCTGCTTGACCGCGTCGCGGCGCGCCGCGTGGGCCTCGTGCTCCTCCTTGCGCGCCGTCTCCTCGGCCTTGACCGCCTCCTCCTGCTCCTTGCGGAACCGGTCGACGGCCCGCTGCGCCTCCTCCGTCTCGCGCCGCGCCCTCTCGTGGGCGGCGTCGGCCTCCTTCTGCTCGCCGATCGCCTTGTGCTTCGCCTGGTCGGCGGCGGTCTGCGAGTGGCGCGCCTGCTGCTCGGCCTGCTGGGCCTCGCGCTCCTCGTGGATGGCCCGCTGCTTCGCCTGCTCGGCCTCGCGCATCTCCTGGTCGGCGCGGCGCTTGGCATCCTCCGCCTCGGCCGTCTCGCGGTGGGCGGTGCGCGCCGCCTCGTCCGCCTGGGCCTGCTCCTTCTTGGCCTTGTCGACGGCCGCGTGGGCCTCCTTCTCCTCCTGCTGGGCCCGCTTGACGGCCTCGTCGGCCTGCTTCTGCTCCTGCTGGGCGCGCTGCTTCGCCTGGTCGGCCTCGGCCTGCTCGCGCTTCGCCCGCTCGACCGCCGCGTGCGCCTCGGCCGACTCCTTGGCGGCCCGCGCCTTCGCGGCGTCGGCCTGGGACTGCTCCTGGTGCGCCCGCTGCCAGGCGCGGTCGGCCTCGGCCTGCTGCTCGCGCGCCTTGGCGATCGCGGCGTGGGCCTCGGCCTCCTCCTTGTGCGCCTGCTGGGCGGCCTGGTGGGCCTGCTGGGCCTCGGCCTGGGCCTGCTTGTGGGCGGCGTCGGCCTGCGCCTGCTCCGCCTTCGCCGCCGCGGCGGCCTGCTGCGCCTCGAGCGCCTGCTGGCGCGCGTAGGCGCTGTTCTGCTGGACGACGACGATCCGCTGCTGGCAGTGCGTCCGCGCGTCGCCGACGAGGACGAGGACCTGCTTCTGGAGCGACGCGACCTCGGCCTCGTGGGCCTCCTGCTGGGCGACCCACCGGGCGTGGTCGGCCTGGCGCTGCTCGATGACGGCCCGGTGGGCCGCGGCGCGCGCCTCGGCGGCCTCCTTGTTCGCGAGGGCCCGCGCGTGCTGGGCCTCGGCTTGCTGCCGGCGCGCCGCGCACTGGGCCGCGTTGGCCTCGGCCTGCTCGCGGGACGCGTGGTGCTTCGCCCGGTCGGCCTCCGCCTGCTCGACCCGCGCCTTGTGCTGGGCCGCGGCCGCCTCGTGCTTCTCCTTCTCGGCGTTCGCCCGCGCGTGGTTGGCCTCGGCCTGCTCGCAGGCCGCCTTGTGGCGCGCCGCCGCCGCCTCGTGCTGCTCGACGGTCGCCCGGTGCCGCGCGACGACGGCCTGGTGCTGCTCGATCGCCGCCCGGCGCCGGGCGACGTTCGCCTCGGCCTGCTCGTGGGCGGCCCGGCAGCGGGCGGCCCGCGCCTGCTGCTCCTCGACGGCGGCCTTGTGCTTCGCGACGGCGGCCTCGTGCTGCTCCTTCGCCGCCTTGTGCTTCGCAATGTCCGCCTCGTGCCGCTCGGCGTTCGCCCGGCAGCGGTCGCGGTGCGCGATCGCGTTCTTGACGGCCGCCTCGTGCTTCGCCCGGTCGGCCTCGGCCTGCTCGGTCGCGGCCCGGCAGCGGGCGGCGTGCGCCTCGGCCTGCTCGTGGGCGGCCCGCACCCGGGCGCAGGCGGCCTCGTGCTTCTCGCGCTCGGCGCGCGAGCGCGCGGCCTTGGCCTGGGCCTCCTCGTGCGCGGCCTTGCAGCGCGCCGCGTCGGCCTCGGCCTTCTCCTGCTTCGCCTTCGCCTGGGCCCGGTCGGCCTCGGCCTTCTCGCGGGCGGCGTTGTGCTTGGCGACGTCGGCCTCGTGCTGCTCGGCCTTCGCCTTGTGCTTCGCCGCATCGGCCTGACGTTGCTCGACCTGCGCCTTGTGCTTGGCGGCGTTCGCCTGGTGCTGCTCGACGGCGGCCTTGTGGTGGGCGGCGTTCGCCTCGGCCCGCTCCTTCCTCGCCTTCGCCTCGGCCGAGCGCGCCTGGAGCTCCTCGTGGGCGGCGACGCGGTGGGCGGCGTCGGCCTCGTGCTGCTGCCGGTCGGCGTGGGCCTTCGCGGCCTTGGCCTCGGACTTCTCGCGGTCGGCGTCCTTCTTCGCGAGGTCGGCCTCCTTCTGCTCCTTCTGCTGCTTGGCCTTGGCGGCGTCGGCCTCCTTCTTCTCCTGGTCGGCCTTCTTCTTCTTGACGTCGGCCTCCATCTGGGCCTTCTTCGCCTTCTCGACGGCCTCGTTGTGGCAGAGCTCGTAGTACTTCTGCTCGGCCTTCTTGAAGGCGGCGAAGATGGAGTGCTCGTCGACCTTCCCGTTCCACTCGCCGATGAACTGGCGGATCAGCTCGTGCGCCTTGTTCAGCTCGACCGGGTTGTCGAAGCAGGAGTAGCCCTCGGCCCCGCGCGAGAAGAACGAGCGCGCGAGCTCGGGCGGCACGTGCTGCGGGCGACCCGGGACCGTGCGCGGGCCCGTCGCCATGACGAAGCGGGGGCCGAGCTTCGCCGGGATCTCGGTCAGGACGTTCTCCGGGCGCACGGCCGCCTTGGGCGTCAGCTCGATCAGGTCGGGGTGGCCCTTGCCGCAGACGAAGAGCGAGAGCATGAGCTCGGCGAAGTCCAGCAGCCGCGGGGCGTTCGGGTCGACGGGCTTGCTCGCGCCGAAGCCGTCCGCCTTGAAGGACGCCTTGGCCGAGCCGTCCTTGTACGTGACCTTGGCCGTCCCGAGCTTGTTCGCCTCGGCGACGAACGCCGCCTGGCCCTCGCCGGCCGCCTCGTCGACGAGCAGGGCCTTCGTCCGCTCGAGCTCGACGTCGATCGTCTCGCCCCGCGCCTCGCGGGCCGCGTCCTCGAGGGCGATCGCCGCCTCCTTCTTCTCCTCCTCCGCCCGCTTCTTCGCCTCCTCGGCCTCGAGCTTCTCGGCCTTGGCGTTGGCGGCCGCGATCCGCGCCTCCTTCTCCTCCTTCTCGGCGACCGCGCGGGCGTGGTCCGCCTGCTGCTGCTCGATCGTCGCCCGGCGGATGGCCTCGTCGGCCTCCTTGCGCTCCTTCTCGTAGACCTTGCGGGCCTCGTCGGCCTGGCGCTGCTCGCGGTGGGCGACCTCCCAGGCCTGCTTCGCCTCGGCCGCCTCCTTCTTGGCGGTGGCGGCCGCCTTGGCCGCCTCCGCGTGCTCCTTCTGGGCCTGCTTCCGCGCCTCGTCGGCCTGCTTCTGCTCCTTCTCGGCCGTCTGCCGCGCATCGACCGCCTGCTTCTCCTCCCTCTCGGCGACCGACTTCGCCTGGTCGGCCTCCTGCTGCTCCTTCTTGGCCCGGTCCTCGGCCGAGCGCGCCTCCTGCTCCTCGCGGGCGGCGATGCGGTGGGCCTGATCGGCCTCCGCCTGCTCCTTCCTCGCCCGGTCGGCGGCGAGGCGGGCCTCGTGCTCCTCGGTCGCCGCCTTCTTCTTCGCCGCCTCGGCCTCCCCCCGCTCCTTGCGGGCCTGGGCGGCGGCCTGGTCGGCCTCCCGCTGCTCCTTGACCGCGACGTCGTGGGCCTGGCGCGCCTGGGCCTCCTCCTGCGCCGCCTTCTGGTGGGCGGCGTTGGCCTCCTGCTGCTCCTTCGCCGCCGTCTGCGCCGCCTGCTGGGCCTGCTTCTCCTCGCGGTCGGCCGCGGCCTTGGCGTCGTGCGCCTGCTTCTCCTCCTGCTCGGCCTTCTTCTTCGCCTGGTCGGCCTCGTGCTGCTCCTGCTGGGCGCGCTTGACCGCCGCCTCGGCCTCCTTCTGCTCGCGGTCGGCCCGGGCCTTGGCCTCGCGCGCCTCGGCCTCCTCGCGCCGCGCGTTCTGCTCGGCCGCCTGCGCCTCGGCGTGCTCCTTGTGGAACTGCTGGGTCGCCGCGTGCGCCTGGGCGTGCTCCTGGCGGGCGCGCTCGGCCGCCTGGTGGAACTGCTGGAGCTCCTGCTGGAAGCGCTGGCGGGCCTGGACCGCCTGCTGGTGCTCGCGGGCGAAGCGCTCGGCGGCGGCGCGCGCCTGCTGCTCCTCGCGGGCGGCGGCCTGGGCGGCCGCGTGGGCCTCGGCCTCCTGGCGCTGCGCCTCGTGGCGGGCGGCGATCGCCTCGTGCTGCTCGCGGGCCGCGCGGTCGCGCGCCGCCCGGGCGATGGCGAGCTCGCGCCCGCAGTGCGACCGCTGCTCCTCGGTGATGGCGGCGATGAGCTGGGAGTTCCAGCGGGCGACGTCGGCCTCGTGCTGCTGGACGGCGGCGTTGTGGCGGGCGATGGCCGCCTCGCGCGCCTCGGTCGCCGCCTTGCAGCGGGCGGCGTGGGCCTCGGCCTGCTCCTGCCGGAGCTTGTGCTGGGCGGCGTTCGCCTCCGCCTGCTCCTTGTCCGCCTGGAGGCGGGCGTGGTCGGCCTCGGCCCGCTCGTGGTCGGCGCGGGCCTGCGCGTGCCTCGCCTCGGCCTGCTCCTTCTCGGCCCGCTTGCGCGCACACTCGGCCTCGTGCTGCTCCTTGTCGGCCCGCGCCCGCGCGCAGCGCGCCTCGTGCTGCTGGCGGGCCTGCTCGGCCTTCGCGCAGGCCGCCTGGTGCTGCTCGACCGCGGCCTTGTGCTTGGCGGCGTTGGCCTCGTGCTGCTCCTGGTTCGCCTTCGCCCGGGCGATGGCGGCCTCGTGCTGCTCGCGGGCCGCCTTGTGGCGGGCGGCGTCGGCCTCGGCGCGCTCGCGCACGGCCTTGTGGCGGGCGACGTCGGCCTCGTGCTGCTGCTTCTTCGCCTCGGCCCGGGCGCGGGTCGCCTCGTGCTGCTCGAGCGCCGCCCGGTGCTTGGCGTGGGTCGCCTGGGACTGCTGGACGGCGGCGTTCTTCTCCGCGCCCTTCGCCTCGTGCTCCTGCGCGGCCGCGACCTTCTTCGCCAGCTCGGCCTCGTGGCGCTCGCGCTCGGCCTGGTGCTTGGCGGCGTTCGCCTGGTGCTGCTCGACGGCCGCCTTGTGCTTGGCGACGTCGGCCTCGTGGCGCTCCTTGGCCGCCTTCTGCTTGGCGGCGTCCGCCTGCGCCTGCTCGTGGGTGGCGACGGCCCGCGCCTTCTTGGCCTCGGCCTCCTCCTTGCGCTGGCGCGCCTTGGCGTGGTCCGCCTCCGCCTGCTCGCGGCGGGCCTTGTGCTCGGCGGCCGCGGCCTCGGCCTTCTCCTTCGCCGCCTGCCTCGCCGCCACGTCCGCCTCGTGCTGCTCCTTGATGGCGTTCTTCTTGGCGAGGTCGGCCTCCTTCTGCTCGCGGATCAGGTTCTTCTGCGCGAGCTGGGCCTCGGCCTCCTGCTGCTTCGCGTGGATCTTGGCGGCGTCGGCCTCGGCCTGCTCCTGGACGTACTTCGCGCGGGCCTTCTTCGCCTCCGCCTCCTCCTTCTTCTGCTGGTGCTCGGCGGCGACGGCCTCCTTCATCTCCTTGTCGGCCCTGGCCTCGGCGAGCTTCGCCTCCGCGACCTCCTTGTGGGCGCGGGTCTGCGCGGCGCGGACGACCTCGTTGGCGACGACGTTCAGCTGGATCTTGCTCCCCTCATCCCAGATCTTGTTCGTCGCCTTCTCGAAGAGGTGCGGGAGCGGCAGGTCGACCTTCACCTTGCCGCCCGACTCGACCTTGGGCACGGGCGAGGGCTCGAAGACGGCGAGGGTCTCGGACCGCGAGTCCTTGTCGGTCGCGAGGAGCTTGACCGTGATCGGCATCTCGGAGCCGGCGGCGAAGACGTACTCCGGGACGTCGAAGGTGAGCTTCACCTTCTTCGCCTTGTCCGGGGCGTAGGCCGCGACCGCGGGCGTGATCGGCGCGATCTTCGGCGGATCGAGCTTCAGGTTCGAGATCGCCCGGACGGCCTCGATCTTCCTCGGCTGGGGGGCAGCGCCACTCGCGGTCACGTGAAGCCCTCACCCTGAACCCTCTCCCGGGGGGAGAGGGGATTCGTTCGTCTTTCCCTACTTCGCCGGGCCCTTGTGCGCGATCTTGGGCGCGGGCGGCGGGTTCTTGTCGATCGTGTCGCTGAAGAGCGGGACGGGCGGCGGGGTCTCGGGCCACGTCGCGACCGGCATGGGCTCGAGCCCCTTCTTCGGCTTGATGAAGAGCAGGCGGTCGCGGACGCGGACCTCGAGGCTCCCGGGCGGCACCGGCTCGACGAGGAGCTTGCCCCCCTTCTCCGTCGTCACCTCGCGCTCCGTGTTGTCGACGAAGCGGAAGCAGACGGCGACGTTCTCGTGGGCCTTGCCCTTGTCGTCGACGAGGACGCCGTCGATCCGGTCCTGGAAGCGGGCGACGGAGGAGCGGGCGCACTCCTTCTCCACCTCGACGGTGAAGTAGTACTCGGGCGCCACGTAGTTGCGGGAGCCGCGCTTCTTCTCGTAGTCGGCGAGGGCCTTCTCGGCCTGGTCGACCTCCTGCTTGGCCTTGTTCTCGGCCTTGCGCGCCTCCTCCTCCTCCTTCTTCAGCTGCTCGAGCGCCTTCTTCGCCTCGGCCTCCTCCTTCTCGGCGACCTTCCTGGCCTCGTCGGCCTCCTGCTGCTCGCGGTGGGCGATGCGCTGGGCCTTGTCGGCCTCGTCCCGCTCCTTCTTCGCCCGGGCGGCGGCGGCGTCGGCCTCGGCCTTCTCGCGGCGGGCGGCGGCGTGGGCGGCGTCGGCCTCCTGCTGCTCGCGCTTCGCCTTGTTGGCGGCGGCGGCCGCCTCGGCGTGCTCCTTCGTGGCCCGGGCGCGGGCGTCGGTCGCCTCCTTGGCCTCGCGGCGGGCGACGTCGGCCGCCTGCCTCGCCTCGTGCTCTTCCTTCTGGAAGCGCTTGTGGGCGGCATCGGCCTCGGCCTGCTGCTTCCGCGCCTCGTTGGCGGCGCGCACGGCCTCGTCGTGCTCCTTGTGGAAGCGGGCGACGGCGTGGGCGGCCTCGGCGTGCTCCTTGCGGGCGACGGCGGCGGCGTGGTCGGACTCCGCCTGCTCCTTCCGCGCCTTCTCGGTCGCGGCCTTGGCCTCGGCCTCCTGCTTGTGGGCCTCGGCGCGGGCCTTGACGGCCTCCTGGTGCTCCTTCACGAACTGGGCCCTGGCCTTGTCCGCGTCCTCCTGCTCCTTCTTCGCCCTGTCGGCCGCCTTCTTCGCCTCGTCGTCCTCCTTGGCGGCGAGCTGCTTCGCCTTGTCCGCCTCCTGCTGCTCCTTCTGGAAGCGGGCCTTGGCGGCGTCCGCCTCCTTCTGCTCGCGGGCGGCGTTGCCGGCGGCGGACTGCGCCTCGCGCTCCTGCTGGGCGGCGTGCGCCTTCGCCCGCTCGGCCTCGGCGTGCTCGCGGCGCGCCGTCGCCTCGGCGTCCTTCGCCTGGCGCTCCTCATCGGCGGCCTTGCGGGCGGCCTCGTGCGCCTGCTGCGTCTCCTGGTGGGCCTTCTGGGCGGCCTGGACGGCCTCCTGCTGCTCCTTGTGGAAGCGGTCGATGGCGGCCTTCGCCTGCTGCTCCTCCTGCTGGGCCGTCTTCTCGGCCTGCGCCGCCTGCTGCTCCTCCTGCGCCGCCCGCTGCTTGGCGGTCTCCGCCTCCTTCGTCTCGCGCTGGGCGACGGCCTTCGCGTTGTCGGCCTCCTGCTGCTCCCGGCGCGCGGCCGCCTCGGCCTGCTGCGCCTGGTGCTCCTCCTGGATGAAGCGCTGGACCGCGGCGTGCGCCTCCTGGGCCTCCCGCTGCGCGTTCGCGAGCGCCTGCTGGGCCTCGTGCGCCTGGCGCGCCGCCTCGGCCTTCGCCTGGGCGGCCTCCTGGGCCTCGCGCGCGGCCGCCTGGGCGGCCGCCTGGGCCTCGTGGAACTCCTTGATGTAGCGGAGCTTGTTGCCGTGCGCCGTCTGGTACTTGGCGCTGTAGCAGAGGCCCCCGAGCCAGTCGGGCGTGCCGTAGAAGGCGTAGTGGCGGGCGGCCTCGGCCTCGTGCTGCTGCCGGATGGCGTTGAGCCGGGCGGCGTCGGCCTGGGCCTGCTCCTGGCGGGCGCGGCAGGCGGCGGCGTGGGCCTCGTGCTGCTCGACCAGGGCCTTGTGGCGGGCGGCCTCGGCCTGGCGCTGCTCGATGATCGCCCGGTGGCGGGCGTGGTCGGCCTCGGCCCGCTCCTTGCTCGCCCGCGCCTGGGCGCACTTCGCCTGGTGCTCCTCGGCCGCGGCCCGGCTCCGGGCGCAGCGGGCCTCGTGCTCCTGGACGGCCGCGTTGTGCTTGGCGATGGCCGCCTCGTGCGACTCGCGGGTCGCCTGGCAGCGGGCGGCGTGGGCCTGGGCCGACTCGACCTGGGCCCGGTGGCGGGCGGCGTCGGCCTGCGCCTTCTCGTGGTTCGCCCGGCACTGGGCCGCGCGCGCCTCGGCCGCTTCGTGGTCGGCCTTCTTCCTGGCGGCGTCGGCCTCGCCGCGCTCCCGCTTGGCGCGGGCGTCGGCGCACTTCGCCTCGTGCTGCTGGATGGCGGCGTGGTGCTTCGCCCGGTCGGCCTCGTGGCGCTCGATCGCGGCCTTGTGCTTGGCGGCGTCGGCCTGGGCCTGCTCGTGGGCGGCGCGGCAGCGGGCGGCGTTGGCCTCGGCCTGCTCCTGGGCGGCGCGGCAGCGGGCGGCGTTGGCCTCGGCCTGCTCCTTCCGCGCGATCGCGTGGGCGCGGGTGGCCTCCGCCTGCTCGTGGGCGAGGCGGCAGCGGGCGGCGCGCTCCTGGGACTCCTGGATCTCGGCGTGCTTCTTCGCGATCGCGGCCTCGCGCTTCTCGCATTCGGCCCGGTGCTTCGCGTGGTCGGCCTGGGCCTTCTCGACGTTCGCCACGTGCTGGGCGCGGGCGGCCTCGTGCTTCTCCTTCTCGGCCTGGATCTTGGCGACGTCGGCCTCGGCCTTCTCCTTGGCCGCCTTCTTCTTGGCGGCGTCGGCCTCGCGCTGCTCGCAGAACGCCTTGTGACGGGCGAGGTCGGCCTCGGCGCGCTCGCGGGCGGCCTTCTTGGCGGCCTCGCGGGCCTCGCTCTCCTGCTTCTGGGCGTGGCGCTCGGCGGCGATCGCCTCGTGCTGCTCCTTCGTCGCGATCGCCTTGGCGATGTTGGCCTCGTGCTGCTCCCAGGCGGCCTTCTTGGCGGCGCGATCCGACTCGGCCTTCTCGTGGGCGGCCTTGACCTTGGCGGCGTGGGCCTCGGCCTGCTCCTTGGCGGCCTTCTTCTTGGCGGCGTCCGCCTCCTTCTGCTCCTTGATCGCCTTCTGCCGGGCCGCGCGCGCCTCCGCCGACTCCTTCGCGTACTTCCGCCTGGCGATGTCGGCCTCGCCGCGCTCCTTCTTGGCGACGATGCCGGCCTTGCGCGCCTCGTCGGACTCCTTGCGGGCGCGGGCCGCGAGGGCCTTCGCCTCCGGCCCGCCCTCGACGTCGTCCTGGTCCTTCCGGAACTCGTACTTGAACTCGGCCTCGACCAGACCGGGCTGCGTCTTCGCCTGGATCGTCTTGACGTTCTTGTCCGTCTCGCCCTCGTAGACCTTGAACGTGGCGGCGCTCCCGGGCTTCACCCAGCCGAAGACGTCGGCGCGCATCTTGACGTTCTCGCCGATGAAGGCGATCGGGCCGGGGACGTGCGGCTTCCCGATGATCTTGCCCTTGAAGACGATCTCGGGGTTCTTCGGGTCGTCGCGGACGATCTTCAGGCGGTAGCGGCGCCCGGGGATGACGCCCGTGAACCGGACGGTCGTGTTGCGGTTGTCGGGGACGAGGTCGTCCTTCGTCGAGCGCGACTGGCAGTAGACGCCGTCCTCGCTCTCGAGGACGACGCGCGCCCGCATGTCCTCGGGCTTCTGCGGGTCGAGCTGGACGAACGTCTCGAACGACTCGCGGGGGTCCTTCGGCGCCGTCTCGTTGCGCGGCGGGAGGTCGCCCTGGCTCGTGACCCAGCGCGGGTTGGCGATGGCCGGGCGGACGTGAAGCGGGGGCCCGTCCATCGGGTGGGTGACGTCGGCGTCGGGCACGCGGACGACGAAGGTGTACTCGAACTCGTCCTCGAGGCACTTCCCGAGCCCCTTCGGGAGCGAGACCGAGTACGGGAGCTTCACGCGGGCCTTGTCGATGACGCCGTCCAGGCGGCCGACGAACTCGAGCTTCTCGAGGTCCTTCCCGCCGCCGCCTTCGACCTTCGCCATGCTTCCCTCCCGGGGTGAGGCGCGGCGGCGAAACGATGTTCCCCGCGCGCCCTTCGCGCTTGCAGCTTCGAGCTTAACTGCCTAATTTTAGCGTGCGGATCGACGATTCCAACTGGTAGGTTGCGGGGCCGCGGAATGGGTTTGGAGACGGAGGTCGCGCGCCGGGTCCTCGACTCCCTCGTCCCCGAGCGGGCCGAGGTCCGGGTGGTGTACGCCCGCGACCGATCGGCCGGGCTCGAGGCGACGGCGCGGCTCGCCGGCGAGGCCGTGAGGCGCTATGCGAGCGGGCTCGAAGAGGCCGCCCGCGGGCACCCGCTGTCTGCGCTCAAGCTCGCGATCGACAAGAAGTTGCGGACCGAGCGCCCCGAGCACATGGACCTCGACGCGACCCCCGAGCCCGTGCGCCTCCAGATCATCGAGGGGCTCGCCCTCTGGAACCGGCTCGTCCGCGCGTACCCGACGTTCGTGCGGGCCGTCGCGCCGCTCGTCGAGGCGGCCGCGGCCGCGGGTCGCCGGCCGGCGCGCGTCCTGGAGCTGGCCTCGGGGCACGGCGAGCTTCTGGCGCACGTCGCGGAGTGGGCGGCCGGGCACGGGATCGAGGTCGAGCTGACGGGCTCGGACATCGTCCCGGCCTACGTCAAGCTCGGCGAAGAGAAGGCCCGGGCGCGGGGCGCGCCCGTCCGTTACCGCGTCCTCGACGCCCTCGATCTCGGCGACGTCGAGGACGGCGCCTTCGACGTCGTCCTCCTCACCCAGACGCTCCACCACTTCGCCCCCGGGCAGGTCGCCCGGCTGTTCGCCGAGGGGTCGCGCGTCGCCCGCACGGGCGCGCTCTTCCTCGACCCGGCGCGCTCGGTCGCCGTCCTCGCCTTCGTCGGCGCCGTGACCCGGGCCTTCTTCTCCCGACCCATGCACGAGGACGCCGTCACCAGCATGCGCAAGGTGAGGACGGACGCGGAGTACGAGCTGCTCGCCGGGGTCGCGCCGCTCGCCGGGCGGGCCCAGGTGCGGTTCGTCCTGCCGGGCTACACGGCCGTGGAGGTGCGGAGGTGAGAACGAGGCTCGCGGTCGCGCTGCTCGCGCTGGCGACGGGTTGCGGGGAGGAGGGGCCGGCGCCGATGCCGGTGCCTCCCCCGCCGTCCCGAAGAGTCGGCCCTAGATGAGCGAAAAGCGCGCAGATGAGGCCCTCTCGGCGCCGGAGAGGCCTCAAGTGCACCAACGGCGCTCATCTGGTGCGTTCACCAGACGAACGACCTAAAGACCGGGGCCGACCCGCCGTCGTGGCCCCCGGTCGGCCGCTACCGGACGCTGAAGGCCGCCACCCCCACGTCCACCAGGTCCAGCGTCCCGCGCTCGTAAAGGCGGGCGACGACGCGGTAGGCGCCCGGCGCGAGAAGCGGCAGCGTGGCCGGGACCGAGGCGCTTCCCATCTGCCCCTGGCGGAAGGAGACCGCGGTCGTGCCCGCCGGCTGGGCGTACGTCCACGACATGGACGAGGTCGTCGCCGGCTGGATCTCCAGGCGCAGCTCCAGGTCGCGGTCGCTCCCGAGGTTCGAGAGCGAGAGCGCCAGGTGCTGGGTGTCGCCGGGGGCGTAGTCGCTGCGATCGAGGACGAGGTCGACGGTCGGCTGGTAGTAGTCGAAGTCGTAGAGGTAGAAGGGCTCGTCCCGCGCGTCGATGGCCGCGCCGTTCGCGTCGAACCGCGAGTACGCGGCCCAGATCTTGAGGTCCGTGTTCTCGTAGACGACGCACTGGAGCGAGCCGTCGGGGATCGCCACCCCGCGCGCGAGCGCCTTCAGCTCCTCGGCGCCGACGGGCTGGCCGGCGTTGACGTAGGCCATGAGCCGGTCCGCCTGCCCCTTGTAGCGCTTCTGGTAGGCCCCGGCCGCGCGCGGGTCGCCGCCCGGGCCGCCCGACGCCGTCTGGAAGCGCCGGACCGTCGGGTCGAGGGCGCAGTCGCCGCGGAAGACCGCGTTCGGGATCCGGATCCCGTAGGGCTGGCCGTTCCAGAGCGCCTGGTCCTCGCGCGGGTCGTCGTCCGTGAAGTCGGCGAAGAGGTTCGGCGTCGACTCGGCCGTGCGTCCGGAGGCGGCCCCGCCGCGCCCGTCGCCGCGGTCGGCGAAGACGAAGTTGCAGCCGTAGGTGCGGTTCGGCTCGTTGCGGAGCGTGCGGACGGCGTCGTCGCTCGTCCACGCCTCCGCCAGCATCCGCTTCATCGTCATGCCCCAGGGCTGGCCGAGCCGCGTGTCCGTGCTGAACCCCCAGACCTGGGAGATCGCGACGCCGTGGGCGTTCATGCCGCTGCAGACCTGGGTCATGCCGGCCCAGCCGACGTTCGCGTACGGAACCTTCCCGGCCGGCTTGTAGTAGACGACGAGCGGGTAGCGTTCGAGGCCGCTGCCCGTGAAGAGGTCGATGCAACGCGTCTGGAAGGTCTTCCCGTCCTTCGCGATCGGGCCCCAGACCGCGATCCCCGAGCAGTTGATCCGGATGAACGAGGCGATGAAGTCGAGGTCGAAGACGGCCCCGAGGTCGACGATCGCGCCCATGAAGTAGAGGTCGTCCTCGGTGACGCCCAAGCGCGGGTGCTTGTTCCGGATCCCCTGGACGATCCCCCGGATCTCGTCCTTCGCGTCCTGCGGGAAGTACGGCTTGAAGAGCGAGGCGCCGATCGGGATCAGGCCCGGGACGAGGAACGACGGGACGCCGTTCTGCCGCACGAACGACTCGGCGGCGCGCACGCAGCCCTCGATCTCCGGGCCGCCCATCTCGCCGTACTGGACGCCCATCTCGTACGGCGTGCCCTTCAGGTGGAGCGTCCGCCGCCCGCCCTGCCCCGGGTCTTCCTCGAGGAAGCCCGCGCCGGACGTGGCGATGACGACGGCCGTCTTGGTCTTGACGGGCGCGAGCGTGGGCGCGCCGGGCGTCGAGCCCGTGCCCGCTCCGGATCCCGATCCCGGCGCCCCGGGCGCCGGCCCCGCCATGGGCGCGCCGCCCCCGCCGCCGCCCGAGGAGCAAGCGGTCGCAGCCGCGAGGCAGAGGGCCAGGAGGGGCAGAGCGGGTCTCGTCATCGCGGCGGTCTCCTCACGGACCTTGGGACCCTCGGGATGGAAGGGGCCAAAGTTAAGCGCGGGCTATCCGGGATGTCAAGCGGGCGATTTTCGCCGCGCCGACGGCGGCGGGTCCCGGGGCTAGAACTCGACCTTGTAGTCGAGGCCCGTCGGCCCCTTGAGGATGCCGTCGTCCGCGCGCGGCTTGAACGCGCCCGGGATGCCCGGGATCGCGATGCCGCCGCGCTCGACGCTCTCGCGCAGGAAGGGCGGGAGCGCGCGCACGAAGCCCGCGAGCGCGCCTTCCTTCCCGCGGCCGCGGACCGACTTCGCCGCCTTCAGGGTCTCGAGGGCGACGTCGTCTTGGAAGCGGCGCACCCGCGCATCGATCCGGTCCTCGATCTCGCGCCGGCTCGGGCAGCCCGCCGGGCGCTTCGCCAGCTCGGCCTCGTCGGCGCGGATCGCGCGGAGGGCGTCCTGCATCTCGCCCCGGATCCGCCCGGCGAGGCGCGCCTGCGGGCCGGCCGGGTCGCGCTTCGCCTCGGCCGCGAGCGAGGCGAGCGCGGACTCGCCGAGCGCCGAGACCCGGCTCGATCCTCGCCGGTCGGGGTGGGGAAGGAGGGCCGCGCGCGGGAAGAGGTCGACGCCGCCCGGAGAGCGGAGCCCGAGCGGCTCGAACGGCGCCGGGGCGGGGGGGCGCCGGTACTCGTCGTCCTCCGGCGGAAGACCCACCGGCCCGCGCGGACCGCCGATGCCGCCGACGCTCATGGCTCGCTCCTCCTGCTCCCGCCCGGCGCGCCCGCGGGGAGCGCGCCGGGCGAACGGCGGCCGGCGGGTGGGCCTACGGCCCGAACGGAGGCGCCCCGAGCAGGAACGTCGCCGCCTCGCCCTGGGCGGCGAACGTCGTGGCGGCGTTGCTCGGGAAGTCGAAGAGGAGCCCGTGGCCGCCGCGGTACTGCGAGACCCCCGAGCGCGTGAAGCCGTCCACGTCGACGTTGCGCGTCGGGATGCCCATGTCGAAGAGGAACGCCTGGCCCTGCGGGTTCCGGCCCGAGACGAAGTGCGGGAAGTCCGTCGGCGCGGGCGCGCCCGCGTTGATCGCGCGGGCGAGCCGCGCGTTCGCGCTGTTCGGGACGACGCGGTCGTTGAGCGCGAACTGGAGCAGGACGCGCAGCGGCGGGCTGCGCGTGCCGCCCGAGACGCCGTCGTTGAAGATGAACGGGGCGAAGGCGAGCGGGTCGATCGGGCCGATGATCGTCTCGCTCATGATGTCCGAGACCTCGCGCTCGGGCGACTTGCTGAACTGCGATATGTCCGTGCGGCCGGCGACCGGCCCGAAGGGCGCCGTCGCCGCACCGTCGAGCGCCAGGTTGTTGAGCGGCGAGATCTCGACGCTCTCGCGGACGATGCCGGCGATGCCCCCGCCCGCCACGTTGATCACGGCCCGCCGGACGGCCGGCGACACGGCGACCACCTTCGTCGCCAGGACGCCGCCGAGGCTCTGCCCGAGGACGCGGACGTCCGTGTAGGTGTCGTTCCCAGCCGCTAGGTTGAAGTCGAACGCGCCGGGGGTCGACAGCAACCGGATGAGCGTCAGCTCGTCGACGACGGTCTGGAGCACCTTGTCGCGCGAGCGCTGAAGGAACACGCCGTTGACGAACGGGTCGGGGAAGGCGACGCCGAGCGCGGCCAGGCCGGCGTCGGGCTTCGTGGAGAAGTTGCCCTCGGGGACCCCCATGGGGAAGTTCGCGAGCTGGCGATCGCCGTGCTGGTAAGCGTCGATGCCGATCAGGGCCATGCCGCGAACGTTGATGGCGCTCGCGATGGCCGCGAGGTCGAGCTTGCTCCGGCCGAGACCGTGGAGGCCGACGACGACCGGGACGGGCACGCCGGCCTGGGCGGCCGCGGGGAAGAAGCCGACGTAGGTGATCGGCCGGAACGGGGCGGTGGCGTTGAGCCTGAGCCGGTTCGCCGGCTGGTCGCCGAACGGCGGCGCGGGCCCCGTCGCGGTCGAGTTCACGATGCGGAAGGCGCCGTTCGTGAAGAGGGTGGCGCTTCCCGGGGCCGTGAGGTCGGCGAGGTTGGTGTTGAAGTTCGAGACGAACTGCGGCCCCACGACCACGCCGCCCACGATGCGGTCGATCCCGGTCGTCGGCAGCCCGGCCACGCCGGCCGCCGCGAACGCCGCCGGGACGTCGGCCGCCGTGGCCGCGAGCACCTGCGCGCCCACCGCGGCGCTGTTCGCCCCGACGTCGACGAGGACGTTGCCCATGCTGTCCAGCGAGGCCAGGATGTTCCCGCTCACGTACCGCCTCAGGAACACGGCGGGCGCCGTGTCGTCCTTCGTCGTGAACTGGAAGTAGGCGATCGTGTCGAACCGCGTCTCGATGTCCGGGTCGGCGGCCGCGACCTTGGCGAAACCGGCGTCGGTCGAGGACTGGCCCGACTGCTGGATCCCCGCGTAGGCGTTCGAGGCGAAGACGACCCCGCCGCTCACCGTGCGGAGCTGACCCGCCCGCACCGCCACGCCGTACGTGCGGTTCGGGGCGAGGGTCACGACCGGCCGGAACGTCAGGGCGTTGTTCTGGGTCACGGTGAACTCGCCTACGGCCACCGCGGTCGCCGTCGAGGCGGTCACGTCGTACATGCGCACGGCGCCCGCCGCCAAGTTCACGTCGACCTGGCTCGCGCCCGGCGTGACGATCGCGACCCCCTGCGAGGGCTGGAAGACGCTCGGCCCGGGCGAGAACGGGATGCGCACGGACGTGGTCGTCGACCAGCCCGTCTCGCCCGCGATCGCGAGCTGGTTCAGGAAACTCGCGTTCGTCCTCTGCTCGGCCGTGAAGCCGACGAGCGCCCCGTTCGCGAGGTACTCGTCGCTCGGGAAGACGTTCAGCGTGACGTTCGACGCGCCCGAGTTCTGCTCGAGCGTGGCCGGAACGGTGACGGTGTCGCTGCTGTCCCCGTTGCAGCCGGCGATCAGCCCGAGCGCGAGCGCCGCGCTCGCGAGCGCGAGCCGCCAGGGCCGCGCGAAAGGCGTGGTCTCCCCCATGTCCTCTTCCCCCCTCTTCTCCACGTTTCGTGGGACCGCTAGGGCGAAGGGTAATCGCAAGCGCGCCCGGGCCACAAGATCTTCGTTCGCCTTAGGGTACTTTCAGGGGTGTCCGCTCCGCCCCGGCGGGCGCGGCGGTGGGCGCCTCGGCCGGGGCGGCGGCGGCCGGGTCCCCGCGCCGCCCGAAGGCCCGGCGGGCGAGGCGCCGCAGGTCCTCGGCCACGAGGTAGAAGGCCGGCGTGAGGAGGAGCGTGAGCACGGTCTGGACGCCGAGCCCGAAGCAGAGCGCGGACGCCATGGGCCCCCAGACGATGGAGCGCCCGCCGAAGCCGATCGCGGCGGGCAGGAGGCCGACGATCGTCGTCGCGCTGTTGAGGAAGATCGGCCGCAGGCGCCGCGGCCCGGCGTCGAGGATCGCCTCCTCGGCCGTCGCCCCGTCGCGGCGGCGGTCGTTCGCGAACTCGAGCATGAGGATGGCGTCGTTGACGGCGATGCCGGCGAGGCCGACGGAGCCGAGCCCGATCGCGACCGTGAACGGGTCGCCCGTCGCGTGGAAGCCGAGGACGACGCCGAGGAGGGCGAACGGCACGCTCGCGAGGACGACGAACGGGTCGAGGTAGGAGCGGAACTGCGCCCCGAGGATGGTGTAGATCGCGAGCATGGCGATGACGAACGCCTGGAAGAGCGACTCGAACGACTTGTTCGTCTCCTCGAACTCGCCGGCGTAGCTCACGCGCAGCGCCGGCTCGCGCGCGAGGAGCGGCTCGAGGCGCCGCTCGATGGCGGCGTTGGCGGCGAGCGAGTCGGTCGCGGCCGGGTCCACGTCGGCCGTGACCGTGACGGTGCGGCGCCGCTCGTAGCGGCCGATGGCGGCGAACCCCGACTCGACGTCGAGGCGGGCGACGTCGCCGACCGGGACGAGCGCCCCCGAGGCGTTCCGGACGCGCACGGCGCCGAGGTCGGCGACCGTGCGCCGGGCCTCGGGCGAGACGCGCACGCGCACGTCCCACTCGTCGTCCTTCGCCTTGAAGCGCGTCGCGATGCGGCCGTCGTTCGCGTCGGCGAGGGCCTGCGCGACCGCCGCCGGCGCCACGCCGTTGGCCGCCGCCCGCTCCTCGTCCACCCGGGCCACGGCCGTCAGCTTGCCGAACTCGAGGTCGAGCTGGACGTCCTTCACGCCCCGCGTGTCGGCGACCTCGCGGCGCACGTCGATGGCGAGGCGGCGCAGGTCGGCGAGGTCGTCCGACTGGACGCGGACGACGATCGGCCGCCCGATCGGCGGCCCGTCGTTCAGCTCCGTGACCTCGATCGTCGCCCGCCCGAGGTCCTCGCGCTCGAGCCGGCCGCGGATCGCGGCCATGGCCTCCTTCGTCGTGATCTTGCGCCGGTCGGGCTGGGCCAGGGTGACGAGGATCTGCCCGTAGTGGGCGTTGACGTGCGGCTGGTAGTTGTAGTCGTAGGAGAACCCGGGCGTGCCGAACGTCGACTCGACGACGTCCTCGCCGAGCCCGCGGATGGCGGCGTCGACGTGGTCGAGCACCGCCTCCGTGTCCTCGAGGGACGCGTCCGGCGGCAGCTTCGTGTTGACGAAGAGGAGCTGGTAGTCGCTCGGGAAGAAGACGACCTTCACGTAGCGGAGCGAGAAGATCGCGAGCGCCGAGAGGGCGACGACCGCGACGACCGTCAGGTAGCGGTGCCTCACGGTCACGCCCAGGAGCCGCTTGTAGACCCGCATGGCGAGCGAGTCCCGCGGCGCCCCCTCGCCCGACCCCGCCCGCCCCGTCCCGATCTCGGCGATGTGGATGGGCAGGAGGGTCAGCCCCTCGACGAGCGAGACGACGAGGGCGATGCAGACGGCCGTCGGGATCACGGCGAAGAACTTGCCCGTGACGCCGCTCATGAGGAAGAGCGGCAGGAAGGCCGCGAGCATCGTGGCGACGCCCGCCGTCACGGGCCCGGCGACCTCGGCGACGCCGTTGCGCGTCGCGGTCATGAGGTCCTCGCCCCGCTCGCGCCGGCGGACGACGTTCTCGATGATGACGATCGCGTCGTCGACGAGCAGGCCCGAGACGAGGACGAGGCCGAAGAGGGTGAGGACGTTCAGCGACTCGCCGAGCGCCTTCAGGCCGACGAACGTCCCGAGGAAGGCGAAGGCGATCCCGACCGTCGCCAGGAGCGACATCCGGAAGCCGAGGAAGAGCCCGAGGATCACGAAGATGAGGGCCGACCCGAGGAGGACGTCGGAGGCGAGGACCGACACGCGGTCGCGGATGCGCACCGTCGTGTCGGCGACGAAGCCGAGCTCGAGCCCGGGCGGGACGAGCCCCTCGTCCTCGAAGCGGCGCACCGCCTTGCCGACCGCCTCGCGGATCTCGAGCGCGTTCGCCTCCGTCGTCTTGACGACGGACAGGGTGGACGCGTCGCGCCCCTGGTACTTGGCGAGGATCGTCGCCTCCTCGTAGCCCGGGCGGACGCGCGCGACCTCGCGCAGGCGCAGCGTCCCGCCCTCGGTCGGCGTGCGGATCGGCGTCTCGAGCAGCTCGGCGATCGCCTCCCACTCGTTGCCCGTGCGGACGACGATCTCGGCGCCGCCGCCGCGCAGGACGCCGCCCGGCGCGCCGACGTTGCGGGCGGCGAGCGCGCGCGCCACGTCTTCGAGCGTCAGCCCGTAGCCGGCGAGGCGCTCCGGGTCGACGTCGACGTGGACCTCGCGGTCGCGCACGCCGAAGATGTTGCAGCGCCGCACGCCCGGGAGCGCCTCGAGGCGGCGCTCGAGCTCGTCGACGACCCCCTTGCGCACGGCCTCGTCGGCGTCGCCGTACGCGACGACGATCACGACCGGGTTCAGGTTCTCGATCTCGATCCGCTCGATCTCGGGCTCCTCGGCGAGCGGCGGCAGGTCCTTGACCTTGCGGATCTCGCTCTCGAGGTCGCGGACGGCGAGGTCGAACTCCCGGTCGTCCATGTCGTCGTCGAACTTCACGTGGACGCGCGAGCTGCCCGGGATCGAGGTCGACTGGATGTAGGTGATCCCCTTCACGTCCTCGACCTCGTCCTCGATCTTCTTCGTGACGAGGCGCTCGACGTCCTCGGCCGAGGCCCCCGGCCAGATCGTGATGATCGAGACGCGGTGGAACGAGACGTTCGGGTACTCCTCGACCGGCATGTGCCGGAGCGCGAAGGCGCCGGCGAGGAAGACCATGGCGTAGCCGAGGTGGCCGAGGATCCGCTGCTCGAGGAGCTTCGCGAACAGCGACCCTCCGCTCCGGGGGGCTCCGCCCCCCGAACCCCCTGCCGCGGAGCGCGCGGCCGGGATCTGGCTTCGGTCTCCGCGCGCTTCGCTCACCGGGCTACGGGGCCTCTTCGACGACCCGCACGGCGTCGCCGGTCCGGAGCCTCGCGACGGCGTCGACCGCCACGAGCTCGCCGGCCGAGACCCCGTCGACGGCGAGGAGCGCCGGGTCGAGGTCGGGGATGTCGAGCAGGTCGACGTGGCGGCGCTCGGCCCGCGCGAGGCGCTCCGCCCCGCCGCCCTCCCCCCCGCCGCCCCCCAAGGCGACGAGGACGAGCACGTAGCGCTCCTCGAGCCGCTGCCCGACGGCCTCGCGCGGCACGACCGAGAGCGCGCGCCCCGAGCGCGCGATCGACACGGAGACGACCGCGACCATGCCGGGACGGAGCGTCCCGTCCGCGTTCTCGACCCGCAGCTCGACCGGGAAGCGGCGCGAGCGCTCGTCCGCGCGCGGGCCGCGGAAGAGGACCTCGCCCTCGAAGCGGCGGTCCTTCAGCTCCTTCACGGTGAAGGGGACGCGCGTCCCCTTCTCGAGGACGGCGAGGCGCTCGCCCGGGACGTCGAAGTCCACGCGGACGGAGCGGTCGTCGAGGGCCTGGACGACGGTGCGTCCGGGGACGACGTAGTCGCCGGGCTCGACGAGCCGCGATGCGATCCGGTAGCCGGGGGCGGCCTCGATCCGGGTGCGCTCGAGGGCGAGCTTGGCCTCGGCGACCGCGACGTCGGCGCCGCGCTCCTCGGCCTGGGCGAGGGCGAGGGCGTTCTCGGCCCGGTCGAGGTCGGCCTCGCTCAGGGCCGCCGTCTCCCGCTTCATGAGGCCGGCGACGCGGTCGCGGTCGCGGAGAGCGTAGGCGGTGCGCGCCCGGGCGGCCTCGAGGCCGGCCTCGGCGCGCTTCAGCGCCAGCTCGTAGCTCGCCGGGTCGACCTCGACGACGACCGGCCCGCGGGCCCCGGGCGCCGCCGCCTCGACGGCCTCCCCCACCTCGTAGCGGACGCGGACGACGCGCCCGGCGACCTCGGCCGCGATGCTGACGGTCCGGTCGGCGCGCACGCTCCCGACCTCGCGGTAGACGGCGACGTCCGGGATGCCGCGCACCCGCTTGGCGCGCACGGCGGGCGGGCCGTCGACGGGGGCGGCGCCGCCTTGGTTCGCGCCCGGCGCGGGCGTCGCGGCCGTGGTGCCGCCGCCGCAGCCGCCTGCGAGGAACGACGCGAGCAAGACCGTCAGACACCCGCCCACCGGGCGCGCGAGCATGATCCTATCTTACCGCAGAGAAGGCGCGGAGGGCGCAGAGTCTCGCGGAGGACCCTGCGAGACACCGCGTCCTCTGCGCCTCTGCGCCGTTCGTCTCTTCATTCTCGCAGGGTGGCCGCCAGCGCGGCGGCGCGCGCCCCGATGCGGTCCGCCGCGTCGCGTCCGAGGCACCAGCCGCGCTCGTAGTCGTAGAGGTCGTCGTCGAAGTCCTTCGCGGCGATCAGGTAGCCGAGCTCCTCCTCGGCGAGGGAGACGAGGAAGCGCGGGCGGCCCGCGAGCCGCGACTTGAGCTCGAGGCCGGGCCCCGGCAGGATCTCGCCCGGGACGGTGACGAGGTCCGCCGGGCCGATGGCGACGGCCACGATCGGCGTCGTCAGGACGCCGCCGTCGAGCGGCCGGCCGAAGCGGCCGAGCATCGCGAAGAGGTTGATGAAGCGGTTCGTGGACGCGATCCGGAGGGGCGAGCGCCGGAGGGCGAGGCGGGGCGCGGCCTCGAGCGGCCTCGCGCCGGCGAGGGCCGCGAGGGCGGCGTCGGCGACCGCCGTCCCGGCCCGCTCGGCGGCCGCGAACGTCCCCTTCTCGTCCGGGCGGAGGTCGACCGTCACCATGCCGCCGAGGGCGCCGTTGGCGAAGACGCAGACGCCCCCGCCGCGCCGCTCCTCGACCCGCGCGCACAGGTAGTGCGGGAAGTCGGCCGTGATCAGCGTGTTCTTCGACCCGAGCGCCTCCGGGTGCATCCCGAAGTTGACGAGGGTCGCGATCGGCGCCCCGTCGTCGACGGCGTCGACGGCGAGCACGGAGACCTCGCGGTCGATGAGGTCCGCGCGCCGAGCGTTGCGGGCGACGCCGTCCGGCACCGGCCCGCTCGCGAGCGCGATCCGCGCCGGCTCGAGGCGGGCCGAAGCGGCGTCGACCGCCTCCGCGATCCGCGCCCGGAGCGTCTCCAGGTACGCCTCGTCGCGCCCGGAGACCACGAAGGCCTCGCCCCAGAAGCCGAGCGTGTCGGGCCCCGCGTGGTCGTGGGTCGAGGCGACGATGACGTGCGGCGGGAGACAGCTCTTCACGAGGGCCTTCGCCTTCTCGACGTCGGCGAGCCCGAGGCCGATGAGATCGCAGACGACGAGGGCGATGCGGAGCCCGCCGCGCTCGAGGACGAGCGCCCGCGCGTGGAGGCGGTCGTGGACGCCCGTGCTCTTGCGGCCCTGGCCGAAGCCGGCGAGGTAGCCGGGCTTCTCGGGCGTGATGTCGACCTTCGCCGCGCCCGCGAGGAGCGGGCCCTCGTCCTTCGAGTCGGCGCGGTAGAGCGGGAGCGGCTTCGCGGGGTCGTCGAGGGGCTCGTCGGGGCCGGCGAGGACGTCGAGCCAGAGCCAGGAGAGGAGCGCGACGGCGGCGAGGGTGAAGCCGGCGAGAGCGCGCAGAACCCGGCGCCGACGGGGTGAGCGCGCGTGGGGTGGGGTTTCGGGCACGGCTACCGGACATCTTAACCGCGGGGAGCGACTCGTGCCGGATCAGGCGATCTCGCCCGACCCGATCCGGAGCCTGCGCATCCTCTCCCAGAGGTTCTTCCGCGAGATCCCGAGCGCCGCCGCCGCCCGCGCGCGGCGCCCGCCGCAGGCGCGCAGCGCGCGGATGAGGTGGTCGCGCTCGAACGCCGCGAGCGCCAGGGCGAGCGGCGTCACCCCCCGCGGCTCGGGGGCGGGCGGCGCGGCCGGCGCCTCGCCGGGCCCCGCCGCGCTCCCGATCTCCGGCGGCAGGTGCTCGAGGTCGATCTCCCCGCCCCGGGCGAGGACGACGGCGTGCTGGATCGCGTGCTCGAGCTCGCGCACGTTCCCGGGGAAGGGGTAGCGGCCGATCGCCGCCAGCGCCGCCGGCGTCGGCGTCGGCCGCCGGCCGGGAGGGGCGAAGCGGCGGAGGAAGTGCTCGACGAGGAGCGGCACGTCGTCGCCGCGCTCGCCGAGCGCCGGGACGCGGAGCTGGAGGACCTTCAGCCGGTAGTAGAGGTCCTCCCGGAAGAGCCCGGAGGCGATCCGCTCCCGGAGGTCGCGGTGCGTCGCCGACACGATCCGGACGTCCACGATCACGGTCCGGTTCGTGCCGAGCGGCTCGAACGCGCCCTCCTCGAGGACGCGCAGGAGCTTCGCCTGGCCGGCCGGGGGGATCTCGGCGACCTCGTCGAGGAAGAGCGTCCCGCCGTGGGCCGCCTGGAAGCGGCCCTCGCGCCGCCTGACCGCGCCCGTGAAGGCGCCGCGCTCGTGGCCGAACAGCTCGGCCTCGAGGAGCGTCTCGGGGAAGGCGGCGCAGTTGACGGCCACGAACGGCTCGTGCCCGCGCGCGCTCCGCGCGTGGAGCCGGCGCGCGATCAGCTCCTTCCCCGTCCCGCTCGCGCCGGTGACGAGGACGGGCGCGTCGCTGGCGGCGAGCGTGTCGACGTGCTCGAGCAGCCGCAGGACGGCCGGCGAGCGACCCACGAACGCCGGACCGGCGGGCACCCGCTCGGGGGCCATGGCGAGCGCCGCGGCCGCGACCAGGGCGGGCGCCGGCGCTCGCATGGATGCGATGCTGTCCATGCTCTAGGGGCTACTCGAAACGGCCCGGCTCGGCCAGGGCTCCATGCCGGAAACACCGTATTTGCGGGCTGCCCGCCGGAAAAATGTCGGACCCCTCGGTTATTCTTGGATCCCGTGCGCGGGCTGCCGAGCGGACCCTACCTGACGGACGGAGCGCGGGAGCGCGCCCGGGCCGCCATCCGGGCGGCCGACGGCTGCGAGGTCTTCTTCCTCGGCCGCGCCGAGGACGGCCTCGTCCACGAGGTCGAGGACTTCTGCCGCGGCAACGACCACATGGTCCCGGTGCTGCGGCGCGTGGCCCGCGGCTACGACGTCGCGATCCACAACCACCCGGGCGGCGACCTCACCCCCTCCGACCCGGACCTGCACGTCGCCGCCGAGCTCGGCGACCTCGGCCTCGCGTTCTACATCGTCGACAACGACGTCGAGCGCGTGAACCCCGTCGTCCGCCTGATCGCGCGGCCGCCGCCGCCCCCGCCCATCGACCGGGGCGCGCTCGCCTCCGTCTTCGGCCCGGACGGCCCGATCGCGAGGCGCCTCGGCGACGGGTTCGAGGCCCGCCCCGAGCAGGTCCGCATGGCGGAGGCCGTGGCGTCGGCCTTCGAGGACGCGGAGGTCCACGCGATCGAGGCCGGCACCGGGACGGGGAAGTCGCTCGCCTACCTCGTCCCGGCGCTCATCCGCGCCGTCCTCTCGCGCCAGCGCGTCGTCGTCTCGACGGCCACGATCAACCTCCAGGAGCAGCTCGTCCGCAAGGACATCCCCCTCGTCCTTCAAGCCTGGCCGGAGATCGCGGCGAAGGCGGGGCTCCCGCCCGCGCCGCCGCGCGCCATGCTGCTCAAGGGCCGGGCCAACTACCTCTGCCTCCGCAAGGTCGAGGACTTCGAGCGGGCCCCCGACCAGCTCTTCGACGACGAGGGCGAGCGCGCCGAGATCCTGGGCCTCTGCTCGTTCGCGAGGCGGACGCTCGAGGGCTCGCGCGAGGAGCTGCCGACCGTCCCGCCGCGCGGCACCTTCGAGAAGGTCGCGTGCGAGGCCGACGCCTGCAACCGCACGGCCTGCGCCCACTACGAACGCTGCTTCTACTTCAAGGCCCGGCGCCTCGCCCACGAGGCGGACCTCCTCGTCGTCAACCACCACCTCCTCTTCAGCGACATCGCCGCGCGCCGGACCCTCGGCTGGACCGCGTCGGCCGTGCTGCCGCCCTACCGGCACCTCGTCCTCGACGAGGCCCACCACCTCGAGGACGTCGCCTCCGAGCACCTGGGCGAGCGCGTCACCGGCTTCGGCCTCCGGCTCCTGCTCGGGCGCCTCCGGGCGTCGGCGCGCTCGGGGCGGGGCGAGCGCGGGCTCCTGCCGGCGCTGCGGGCGCGGCTCGAGCCGGCCGCCGTCCTCGGCGGGGAGGCCGTCGCCTTGGCGCTGCGGGCCATCGAGGAGCAGGCGCTGCCGGCGCGCGCGGCGGCCGACCTCCCGCTCGACGCGTTCGTCGAGGCGGCGGCGCGGCTGGTGGAGACGGGCGCGCGCGAGGGGGAGGAGCCGGCGCCGGCCGGCGGCGACGAGCGCGACCCCGGGCCGGCTCCGACGGCGCTCCGGCTCCGGGCCGAGGTCGCCGGGCGCCCCGAGTGGCGCGAGTTCGCGCGCGCCGGGGTCGAGCTGGCGCGCGCCCTCGACCACGTGCACGCCGCGCTCGGCCCGGTGCTCGAGGCCCTCGGCGACGTCCCGGACGGCCTTCGCGACGACGTCGGCTCGCTCGCCATCGACCTCCGCGCCCTCGCCGGCCGGGTCGAGGCGGCGGCCGGGACCGTGTCGTCGTTCTGCGAGGCGCCGCCCGCGGGCGTGGCCGACGCGGCCGGGCTCGTCCGCTGGGTCGAGCGCCGGCGCGAGGCCCCGGGCGGCTCCTCGCCGCAGGTCACGCTCCAGGCCGCGCCCCTCGAGGTCGCGCGGTCGCTCGCCCGCGACGTCTATCCCTCGCTCGGCGGCATCGTGCTCACGTCGGCGACGCTCGCCGTCTCCCGCACCTTCGACTACCTGGCCGTGCGGACGGGCCTCGACCGGCTCGACCCGCCCGAGCGGTTCCGGACGCTCGCCCTCGCCTCGCCGTTCGACTACGCGAGCCAGGTCGTGCTCGCCGTCCCGCAGGACCTGCCCGAGCCGGGCGCGCCCGGGCACGAGCGCGCGCTCGAGACGGCGCTGCTCGAGGCGGCGCGCGCCTCGGGCGGGCGGGCGTTCTTCCTCTTCACGTCGTACGCGCTCCTCGGCCGCATGCACGGGCGGCTCGAGCGGCCGCTCCGCGCCCTCGGCCTCACCCCGCTCCGCCAGGGCGAGACGACGCGCCGCCGCCTCGTCGAGCGCTTCCGCGCCGAGGCCCCGGCCGTGCTCTTCGCGACCGACAGCTTCTGGGAGGGCGTGGACGTGCGGGGCGGGGCGCTCCGGCTCGTGGCGATCGTCAAGCTGCCCTTCCGGGTGCCGACGGAGCCGCTCCAGCAGGCGCGCGCCGAGGCCGTCGAGGCCAGCGGCCGGAGCCCGTTCCGGGCGCTGACCGTCCCTCAGGCCGTGCTCAAGCTGAAGCAGGGCTTCGGGCGGCTCGTGCGCTCGAAGCAGGACCGCGGGGCGATCCTGCTCCTCGACCCGCGCGTCGTCGCCCGGAGCTACGGGCGGGCCTTCCTCGAGTCGCTGCCGCCGGCGCGCCGCGCGATCGGGCGCCTGCGGGAGGTCCTGCGCGAGGTCGAGAAGGCGTGCCGGTGAAGAAGCCGAGGAAGGGGCCCGGGAAGAAGGCGACGAGCCGGAAGGACCGCGCCGCCGAGGTCGTGCGCCGGCTCGAGGCCGCGTACCCGACGCAGACGACGACCTGGCTCGAGCACCGCGACCCCTACGAGCTGATCGTGGCCACGATCCTCTCGGCCTCGTGCACGGACGCGCGCGTGAACCAGGTGACGCCGGCGCTGTTCCGGCGCTTCCCGACGGCGGCGGCGCTCGCGGCGGCGCGGCCGGCGGAGGTCGAGCCCTTCATCCGCTCGTGCGGGCTCTTCCGCGAGAAGTCGCAGCGCCTCGTGGGGATGGCGAAGGGGCTCGTCCTTCGCCACGAAGGCCGCGTGCCGGCGACGCGCGAGGAGCTCGAGGCCCTGCCGGGCGTCGGCCGCAAGACGGCGAGCGTCGTCCTCGCCGTCGCGCACGGGCAGCCGGCGCTGGCCGTGGACACGCACGTCCACCGCGTCGCGAACCGGCTGGGGCTCGCGCGGGCGACGAGCCGCGAGCGGACGGAGCGGGCGCTCACGAGCCTCGTCCCCGAGGAGAAGTGGCGGACGATCCACCACCAGCTCATCCATCATGGAAGGACGGTGTGCACGGCCCGGAAACCGAGGTGCGAGTCATGCGTGCTGGCGGACGTCTGCGACTACTTCAAGCGTCGGTGACGGTCGCGCTCGCGGCGGCGGCGGCGGCCTGCGCCTCGCCCCCGCCCGGGCGCGTCGTGGACACGGCCGCCGTCGGCCATCTCCAGCTCGGATTCATCCACGAGCGGGAGCTCGACGACGTGGCCGAGGTCGTCGTCGTCGCCCGCGGCGTCGCGCTCGCCGCCGACCGCGAGGTCGGCAGCGTCGTCGTCGACGGCGCCGCGCGCGTCGGCCTCGTCAAGTGGACGCGCGTGCTCCAGCTCCGCGACGGCGCCCTCGTCCGGGAGGTCGGCTTCCGCGCGGGCGAGATCTCGTGGGACGAGCTGCGCGCCCAGCCGAGCCCGGCGGCCGTCATCGCCTACCTCGAGGCGGCCGGCGTTCCCCTGCCGCCCATGGCGCGGGGGCTCGCGGTCCCGCCGGGCAAGGGCGAGCCCGTCAGGTCTCGACGCGCGCGGCCCGCAGCTCGCTCACGTACCGGCGCCCGATCGGCAAGACGAGCCGGTAGCTCAAGCGCGTGAGCCACCACAGGACGCGGGCGTAGAAGGGGAAGATGATCAGCGGGCGGTTCCTCTCGACGCCGCGGAGGATCGTCCGGGCCGCGGCGTCCGTGTCCATGAGCTTGAACGGGATCTTGGCGGCCAGGTCCTCCTTTCGCGTCCTCAGGTAGGTCGACGCGTCGTAGATCCCGGACTGGACGTACCCCGGGCAGACGACGGTGACCTTGACGCCGAGCGCCTCGCCCTCGACGCGGAGCGAGAGCGAGAGGCCGACCACGGCCGCCTTCGTGGTCCCGTAGGGCACCATGGTCGGGGCCCCGGCGATCGCGGCCAGCGAGGAGATGTTCACGATGTGCCCCGAGCCCCGCGCCGCGCGCCGCCCGAGCTCCTCCGCGAGAGCCCGGCCGATGCCCGAGGCCGCACCCGTGATGACGGCGACCTTCCCCGCGAAGACGCTTCCCATGGTCCCCCCCGGCCGCTGGCGGCGGCGTCCCTGTACGGGCGCCGCGGCGCGCCCGTCAACGGTCGAGCCGCGTCCTCCTTTGCATTCCCGCCCCGCGGCTTCCATGCTTATCTCGTGATCCGGAGCGATGACGGCGGCGAGGGGTGGCTCCTCATCCGCCAGCCCGAGCACGCGCGGCTCGCCGGCGACCTCGCCCGCGCCTGGGGAGAGCCGCCCTTCCGGCCGCCCGAGCCGTTCGCCGAGACGGTCCTCGCGATCGCCCACCACGACGACGGCTGGGCCGACTGGGAAGCCGCGCCGCGCGCCGATCCCGAGACCGGACGCCCGCTCTCGTTCCTGGAGGTCGGCGCCGCCGAGCACGTCGAGATCTGGCGGCGCAGCACCGCCCTCGCCCACGAGCGCGACCGGTACGCGGCCCTGCTCGTGAGCCGGCACGCCGTCGACCTGCTCCGGTACCGCCTCTCCGCGCCCGGGACCCAGGCCGAGGACCGGGCCGCGATCGAGGCGTTCTTCGCCGAGCAGACATCCCTCCGGGCCGCGATCCTGGCCGAGGCCCGCGGCCTCGAGGCCGGCCCGGCGGGGATCGTGCGATGGCATCGCCCGGCCTGGGGCCGCCTGGCCGAGGACGCGACGGTCGAGGCCGGCTTCCGCCTGCTCCAGGCGCTCGACTACCTCTCCCTCGTCCTCTGCGGCGCCTTCCCCCCCGGCCGGATCGAGCCCGTCCCCGGCCGCGACGGCCCCGAGGGGCACGCGCTCGACGTCGCCGGCCGCGGTCCGTCGGGCGCCGCCCTTCGCCCGTGGCCCTTCACCATCGGGCCGCCGCTTCGCGTGGAGATCCAGGTCCAGCGGCTGCCGGCCGCCCGCCACGACGATCTCTCGCTCAAGGAGGCGCTCGGGCGCGCGCCCGTCGAGAGGATGGCGCTCACGCTCGAGGCCGCCCCCTGATGGGGCTCCGCGTCGCCGCCATCTCCGACCTCCACGTCGACTTCCCGGAGAACGAGGCCGCGACCGCCTCGGTGGCCGCCGCGCTCGTCGAGGCGGACCCGGACGTCGTCATCGTCGCCGGCGACGTGTCGCCGAACGCGCGCCTCCTCCGCGACGCGCTCGCCGGCTTCTCGGCCGCGGCGCCGCGCGCGCTCCGCCTCTTCGTGCCCGGCAACCACGACGTCTGGTGCGCCCTCGGGGCCGAGGAGGGCGGGGCGGCCGCCAGCCGCGCGAAGTACGAGACGGCCATCCCGGAGGTCGTGCGGGACGCGGGGTTCCGCGCGCTGTGGGCGGACGGGCCGCTCGCGCACGCGGGCGTGGGCTTCTGCGGCACCATGGGCTGGTACGACTACGGCTTCCGGGCCGACGTCTTCGCGGACGAGCCGGACGACTTCTTCGCGAAGAAGCGCTACGGGCCGCTCCGTTGGGGCGACGCGCGCCGCGCGCGCTTCGGCGAGGACGACCGCGCCGTCGCCCGCCGCCTCGAGCAGGACCTCGCCCGCGACCTCGGGGCCCTCGCCGCCCGCAAGGACGTGGGCGCCATCGTCGTCGTCACCCACGTCCTCCCCTACCGCGACCTCGTCCCCTACTCGCGGCGCGGGAACGCGGCCTGGGACTACTGCTGCGCCTTCCTCGGCAGCCCGGGCCTCGGCCGGACGATCGACGAGCACGGCGGCGGGCGCGTCCGCCTCGTCGTCTGCGGGCACATCCACGTGCCGACGGACCGCGACCTCGGGGGCGGCAAGCGCGCCGTGATCGCCCCGCTCGGCTATCCCGGCAAGGAGTGGTCGGGGACGCCCGACGCGATCGCGCGCGCGAGGCTGCGCGTCGTGGACGTGGGGTAGGCCCTACTCGCGGCGGAGCGCCCGCCGGAAGAAGGCCGACACGCCCGCCACCAGGAGCAGCAGCCCGCCGACCGCCACCAGGCCGAGATCGGCCGTCAGCTCCTCCCGGAGCACGACCGCCCGCCGGGTGACGAGGCCGAGCGTGACGGCGGCGGCGACGGCCTGCACGAGCGAGCCGATGAGGTTCGGGCGCCCGCGCCAGGCGCCGATCAGCGCCGCGACGGCCGCCGCCAGGAGCCAGGCGGGGGCCGTCCGGACGCTGAGGGCGCCGACGTCGATCGGCACGTGCGGGAGCGCCAGCCCGCCGAGGGCGATGAGGACCCCGGCCAGGGCCACGACCTCGCGCCGCGTCCCCTCGGGGACCGGCGGCGGCGGCGGCGCGAGCGCCGCCGCCGCCGCCGCCGCCGGGGCCGCCGGCACGCCGGACGGACGCCCGCCCGGGAGCGCATCGAGCGCGACGAGGTTGCCCCCGTAGAGCACCCGGTCGACCTGGAACGGCGACCGGCACGCCGGGCAGCGCCAGTTCCGCCCGAGGTAGTGGTCGGGCACCGGCGCGACCTGCTGGCACTCGGGGCACCGCGTGCTGTACGAGCTGGGCATGGCGGGCGGCCGCCGCCTCAGCGCGCGGGCGTGGCCGCGGCGCCCTGCGCCTCGAGCGGTTCGAGGGGGTGGATCGGGTCGAACATGCCCCAGTCGAGCGCGTGGGCGAGGATCGTCAGGGCCTGCTCGCCGAAGATCGACGTCCCCTGGTGGTCGATCGCCGGCCCGAAGGTCGCGATCGCGCCGCGCCAGGGGCTGACGGCCACGATCCCGCCGCTCACGCCGCTCTTGGCGGGGAGGCCGACCTTCACGGCCCAGCCGCCGGAGCCGTCGTAGAGCCCGCACGTCGTCATGAGCGAGAGGCAGATGCGGACGTGCTCCGGGTCGACGACAGAGCCCGTGGTCGGGTGCCGCCCGAGCCCGGCGAGGAGGAGCCCGAGGTCCGACAGCTCCTCGGCCGTCGTCAGCATCGAGCAGGCGCGGAAGTACGCCTCGACGGCGACGATCGGGTCGCCCTCGATGACCTTGAAGTTGCGCATGAAGTAGGCGATCGCCCGGTTCCGGAAGCCCGTCTCGCTCTCCGAGCGGCACACCTCCTCGTCCACGACGACGGGCTTCCCCGTCGCCGCCTCGATGAGCTGCTGGACGGAGCGGCACTTCTCCTCCGGCGTGTCGCCCGGGAGGAGCGAGGCGACCGCGATCGCGCCCGCGTTGATGAACGGGTTGCGCGGCCGCCCTTGCTCGTGCTCGAGCTGGACGAGCGAGTAGAACGGGTCGCCCGACGGCTCGTACCCCACGTGCTTGAAGACCTCGGCGTGCCCGCGCCGCTCGAGCGCCGCGAGCAGGGTGAACGGCTTCGACGCGCTCTGGAGGCTGAAGGGGATCCGGCAGTCGCCGACGGCGAGCCGCCTGCCGGCGAGGTCCGTGAGCGCGAGCCCGGCCCAGCGCTTGTCGGCCCGGGTGAGCGCCGGGATGTAGTCGGCGAGGCGTCCGCGCTCGATGCCCTCGCGGGCCTTTGCGTGCACGGTGCGCAGAAGGTCTTCGGTGGCGCAGCTCATGCGACTCTCCTCCTGGTCGCCTCCTCCTATCAGAAACGGGCCGCCATCTCAACGAACGGGGACTCCCGCCGAGGGCTCCCCGTCCGTCCTCCCTCGAACCCGGCTCCTCTCTTGCGCAACCTCGCCATCGTTCGTATCCTTCGCCCACGAGGGGGAGGGGGACCGCGCATGACCTACTGCCTGGGGCTGTTCTGCCACGAAGGGCTCGTCGGCGTCTCCGACTCGCGCACGAGCGCCGGGATGGACCACATCTCGATCCAGCCCAAGATGCACCTCTACGACATGGCCGGCGACCGCTGCGTCTGCCTCATGACGTCGGGGAACCTGTCGCTCTCGCAGTCCGTCTTCGCGCTGATCGACGAGGATCTCGCCCTCGGCCGGCGCGACGAGCGGCGCCAGCACCTGCTCAACCAGCGGACGATGTACGAGACCGCGCGCTACGTCGGCATGAAGGTGCGACGGGTCGAGCAGCTCGACAAGGAGCACCTGAAGCGGGACGGCTACACGTTCGACGTGAACTTCCTCGCCTGCGGGCAGATCCGGGGGGAGCCGCACGAGCTGTGGCAGATCTACCCCCAGGGGAACCCGATCCACGCGAGCCGCGAGTCGCCGTTCGTCCAGATCGGCGAGTTCAAGTACGGGAAGCCGATCCTCGACCGCTCCTTCCACTACGGCGCGACCCTCGACCACGCCGTGAAGTGCGGGATCCTGTCGATGGACGCGTCGATGAAGTCGAACGTGTCGGTCGGGCCGCCGATCGACATCTTCGTCTACAAGAAGGACACGTTCCACGTCGGCCGCCGCATCCGCCTGAACGAGGGCGACGACTTCCTCGTGGCGATCCGGAAGGCGTGGCAGGAGGGCATCCTCGGCGTGGTCAACAGCCTCCCCACGCTCGCCGCCGAGGAGGACGAGAACCGGTCTCCGGGCGCGGGCCAGGGCTGACGCCGGGATGGCCGCGCGGCGAAAGGCGACCGGGCAGGCGCAGGCGGCGGCCGGCGGCGCGTCGCCGGCGCAGGCCGCGCCCGCCGCCGAGGGCCCGGAGGCGGGGGGCGGCCCGCCCGCGCCGCCCGCGACCGGCCTCTTCGACGGCTACGACGTCGGCGACTTCTTCGACGAGTTCTTCGAGGCCCCGGGGCGACCGCGCCCGCACTACCGCCTGCTCTTCGACGTCCTCGGCTCGATGACGCGCGACGAGCTCGACGGGCACAAGCGCGCCGCCGACGCCGCCTTCATGGGGGCCGGGATCACGTTCGCCGTCTACGGGGACGCGCGCGCGGTCGAGCGCATCTTCCCGTTCGACCCCGTGCCGCGCGTGCTGTCGGCGCGCGAGTGGGAGACGATCGAGCGCGGGCTCGTCCAGCGCGTGACGGCCCTCAACCTCTTCCTCCACGACATCTACCACGAGCAGAAGATCCTGCGCGACCGCGTCATCCCGCGGCCGCTGATCTACGGGGCGCGCTTCTTCCGCCGCGAGATGCTGGGCATGGACGTGCCCCGCGGGACCTACATCCACATCGTCGGCACGGACCTCGTGCGCGACCGGGACGGGCGCTACATGGTCCTCGAGGACAACCTCCGCAGCCCCTCGGGGGTGAGCTACGTCCTCGAGAACCGGCAGATCATGATGCAGACGTTCCCGCGGCTCTTCGCCGAGCACCGCGTGCGCCCGGTCCACCACTACTGCCAGGAGCTGCTGGAGACGCTGAAGCACGTGGCCCCGGCCGAGGCGGGCTCCGACCCGACCGTCGTCCTGCTCACGCCGGGCCTCTACAACTCCGCCTACTTCGAGCACACCTTCCTCGCCCAGCAGATGGGGATCGAGCTCGTCGAGGGCAGCGACCTCGTCGTCCAGGACCTACGCGTCTTCATGAAGACGATCGACGGGCTGAAGCCGATCGACGTCATCTACCGGCGCGTGGACGACGACTTCATCGACCCGCTCACGTTCCGCCCCGACTCGCTGCTCGGCGTCCCCGGGCTGATCAACGTGTTCCGCGCCGGGAACGTCGCGATCGCGAACGCGATCGGGACGGGCGTCGCCGACGACAAGGCGATCTACGCCTACGTCCCCGAGATCATCCGGTACTACCTGAAGGAGGACCCGATCCTCGAGCAGGTGCCGACCTGGCTCTGCGAGGACCCGAAGCAGCGCCAGCACGTCCTCGACCGCCTGCCGGAGCTCGTCGTCAAGGCGACGAACGAGTCCGGGGGCTACGGCATGACGATCGGCCCCCACGCGACGCGCGAGGAGCTCGAGAAGACCCGCGAGCGGATCGTCGCCGACCCGCGCAACCACATAGCCCAGCCCACGCTCGCGCTCTCGCGGCACCCGACCTACGTGGACGGGACGTTCGCGGGGCGGCACGTCGACCTGCGCCCGTACATCCTCTTCGGCGAGAACCCGACGATCGTGCCGGGCGGGCTCACGCGCGTCGCGCTCCGCGCCGGGTCGCTCGTCGTCAACTCGTCGCAGGGCGGCGGGAGCAAGGACACGTGGGTGCTGGCGGAGTGAGCCGGCCGGGGCTCGATGCTGAGTAGGATCGGCGAGTCCATCTACTGGCTCGCCCGCTTTCTCGAGCGGGCGAAGAACGTCGCCCGCTTCCTCGACGTCCACGCCCAGCTCCTCCTCGAGCAGCCGTGGGGCACGCTCGGCGACGGGCCGGCGAACGAGACGTTCCTCCCCGTCTTCTCGCTCCTGGGCGAGACGGACGAGTTCCGCGCCGCCTGGCCGGGAAGGCCCGCCGACCGCGCGGCCGCGGTCGACCACCTGGTGCTCGACCTCGACCGGCCGAGCTCCGTGCGCTCGATCGTGCGGGCGGCGCGCGAGAACGGAAGGGCCGTCCGGGACCGGATCTCGCGCGAGATGTGGGAGGAGCTGAACACGTTCCACCACGCGCTCGTCGGGCTCGAGGCCGAGGCCGTCCGCGAGCACCCGCACGCGACCCTGATCGACATCTGCCGCCGCATCCAGCGGATCTACGGGGTCGCGGAGGCGACGCTCCTCCACGACGGCGGGTTCCTCCTCTTCCGGACGGGCCTCTTCCTCGAGCGCGCCGGCCTGACGGCGAGGCTCCTGCGCGGGCGCTGGTTCAAGCTCCAGGCCGTCGAGTTCCGCGGCCTCCCCGTCGAGCCCCTCGGGGCGGCGATCCTGAAGTCGGCCTCGGCCTTCGAGGCCTACCGCAAGGTCCACCACGCGCGCATGGAGGCGCGGCGCGTCGCCGAGTTCCTCCTCTTCGAGCCGGCGTTCCCGCGGACCGTGCGCTTCTGCCTCGCGAGCGTCGACTACGCCGTCCGCGGGCTCCGGCGCTCGCCGCCCGGCAGCTCGAGCACGATCGCCGAGCGCGCCACGGGGCGGGCGCTCGCCGACCTCGCGTACGCCGAGCCGGGGCGCGCGTTCAAGGGCCAGTTCGGGCTCGACGACTTCCTCGCCCGCGTCCTCGACCACTGCGACCGCATCGGCGAGGCGATCGCCGAGAGCCACTTCCTGCACCTCCCCGAGGAGATGCTCGTGGACTTCCGGAGCGCGCCGTGAGGTACCGCGTCAGCCACACGACCGAGTACCGCTACGACGACTCGGTCTACGAGAGCCACAACGAGCTCCGGCTGTCGCCGCTCGCGACGCCGCTCCAGCGCGTGCACCGGTTCGAGGTGCGGAGCGAGCCGCGCGCCCGCATGTTCAGCTATCACGACTGGCTCGGGAACGTCGTCCACTACTTCAACGTCCACCCGATCCACGAGCGGCTGACGATCCGGGCGGAGTCCGTCGTCTCGGTGTCGCCGCGGCCGAAGAGCGACGTCTGGCGGCAGGTCGCGGTCGGCGACTTCCGGCGCGAGCGCGACCGCCTCCGCGAGACGTACTACGAGTTCCTGGCGCCGTCGACGCGCGTCCCGGCGCTCGAGGCGTGGCGCGACCTCGCGCCCGACATCGACGCCGCGGGCGACGGGGAGGCCCTCTACGACCTGGTCTCGGAGGCCTTCGCGCGCGTGCACGCCCGGCTCGCCTACGACCGCGACGCCACGCGCGCCGACACCCCGGTGGACCGCGTCCTGGCGCTCGGGCGCGGGAGCTCGAAGGACTTCTCGCACGTCCTCATCGGCGCCCTCCGCGGCCTGGGCGTGCCCACGCGGTACGTGAGCGGCTACGGCTTCCACCTCGGGGAGCCGGGCGCCGAGGCGCCTCCCGGGGCGAGCGGGCGGCCGTTCCCGTTCCTGTCGCACGCCTGGGTCGAGGCGTTCCTCCCGGGCGTCGGCTGGTGCGGCATCGACCCGACGCACGCCCGGCCGGTGGACCTCCGCTACGTCAAGGTCGCGGTCGGGCGCGACTACGACGACGTCGTGCCGGTGAAGGGCGTGTTCCGCGGCTCGGGACGTCAGGACCTGGGCGTGTTCATCGAGATGTGGTCGGTCCCCGAGCGCGAGGAGGTCGATTGAGCCGGGCACGGAGAAGCCGAAGACGATGACCCCATGAGCCGGGACGAGCTCTACGTCACGTACATCGGCAAGGGCGTCCGGAGCGTCCCGGGGGTCGGCAACTTCCAGGAAGGCACGTCCGCCTGGGTGCCGAAGGCGATCGCCCTCGACCTCCTGAGGGAGGACTGCTTCGCGGTGATCGGCACGCCGAAGCCGGCCGTCCAGGTCGTCTTCCGGGTCGGCCAGGCCCCGAGCGGCGGCGGCCTGCCGGCGTCGTCGCCGGAGGCGTCGCCGGAGGCGCCGCCGGAGCCGCCCTCGCCCTGATTCCCGTTTTCGTCTCGATTCGGTTTCGGCACGCCATGCGCTGGGGTGCCCCCCTCGTTTTTTTTCCCCGCGGCAAAGAGGAGGGGTCCACCCTTGGCGCAACCTTCGACTCTCCGGGCGACCGTCGGCGTCCTCGCGGCCCTCAGCCTCGTCGCCGGCTGCGGCGGCGGCGCGGGCAAGAACACGTCGTCGATCTTCGGCCGGAGCCCGACGGGGCAGGCGCAGCCGACGGCCGGCGGCAACCCGACGCCGACGCCGACGCCCACGCCTCCCACCCCCGGTGCGACGCCGGCGCCCACGCCGAACCCGCTCGGCAAGCTCTACGCCGTCGACTTCCGCGCCAACGCGATCCGCGTGTTCGACGACCCCGCCGCGAAGGGCGGCGCGCCCGGGACGCAGGCGACGGACATCGCCCCGGACCGCGTGATCTCGGGGGCGGCCACGGGCTTGAGCGAGCCCCTCAACGCCGACATCGACCCGCGCCTGGACGAGCTCTACGTCACGAACCGCGGGGCCTCGCCCGACGAGGTCCTCGTCTTCTCATCCGCGAGCACGGCGAACGGGAACGTCGGCCCGGCGCGGCGGATCGGCCTTACGGGCGACAACATCCGCCTCTCGATCGCGATCGACTGGGTCCGCGACATCCTCTACGTCGTCCGGACGGACAACCAGATCGGCGTCTACGAGCGCGCGAGCACGATCAACGGGCCGGCGACGCCCGCCCGGACGTTCTCGTTCCCGCTGACGACGATCGCGATCGTCCGGATCGCCGTGGACCCGCTCGCCGACCGCCTCTTCGTGCCGACGGCGCTCAACAACTCGGTGATCATCGTCGACCAGGCGAGCGCGCGCACGGGCGCGACCGCGGTCTTCCAGCCGCCCTACCGCGAGATCAAGGGGACGACGACGGGCCTCGGCAACCCGCAGGGCCTGTCGTTCGACTTCCAGCGCGACGAGATGTACGTGACCTGTCGCGATGCGTCGCCCACGTCCGGGATCTTCGTCTGGACGGGCCTCGGCGCCGTGACGGGCAACGTCGCCCCCGCCCGTCGCATAACGGGCACGGCGACCGGCTTCGCGACCCCGATCGAGGGCGTGATCCACCGCGAGAGGGACTGCCTCTACCAGCTCAACGACAGCGCGACCGCCATCCGGATCTTCGCGGGCGCGATGACGCTGAACGGCGCGGTCGCCCCCGCCCGCCTCATTTCCGGTTCACGGACCGGGTTCTCGTTCATCAACGACCTGGTGCTCGACCCTACCCGGTAGGCCTACCATCGGGGCGGGTCGATCTTCTTCTTCAGGGGATCCGGCAGCCCGCCCCAGAGCTTCGGCTCGATCCCCACCGCCTTCCGGCAGCACTTGAGGCCGTCGTCGGCGCGGCCGAGCTTGAGGAAGAGCAGCGTTCCCTTGTCCAGCCAGATCGAGGCGTCCCGGGCGTCGAGCTCGAGGGCGCGGTCGTAGCACGCGAGCGCCTCGTCCGCGCGCTCGAGGCGCTCGAGCACGGTGCCCTTGTGGTGCCAGGCGTGGACGAACTTCCCGTCGAGGCCGATGGCGCGATCCATCTCGGCGAGCGCCGGGTCGAGCTCCTTCGCCACGAGGTGGGCGAGCCCGAGGCAGACGGCGGCCGCGGCCGGGCGGCCGCGCCCTTCGTGGACCCTCGACTTGAGGCGCCAGGCGCCGGCCTCGAGCGGGTTCGCCCCCAGGGCCTTGTCGGCGTGGGTGAAGGCCGTGTCGGGGCGACCGGCGTCGAACGCGATCTCGCCGGCCACGAGGTGGCCCAGGGCGGCCTTGGGCTCGCGCTGGATCGCGTCCTGGGCGCTCGCGTAGGCGGCCTCGTAGCGGCCGGCCTCGCGGTGGAGGAGCGCCCGCTGGAGGTAGGCCTCGACGAGCTTCGGGTTCAGCTCGAGCGCCCGGTCGAGGGCGCCGACGCCTTCGTCCGGCCGCCCCGTCTTCCAGAGGAGGATGCCCTTGGCGAGCCAGCCGTCCGCGTGCTTCGGCCGCTCGGCGACGAGCCGCTCGAAGACCGCGAGCGCCTCCTCGAGGCGGCGCGACTCGGCGAGGGCCGTCCCGTACGCCTCGAGCGCGCGGGGGTCCTTCGGGTTCGTCTCGCAGGCCGCGGCGAGGGCGGCGAGCCCGTCGTCGCGGCGGCCGAGCCGGGCGAGCAGCTCGCCGCGCTCGACCGCGGCCGCGACGTCGTCCGGGGCGCGGGCGAGGGCGGCGTCGTAGGCGGCCAGGGCCGCGTCGAGGCGCTCGAGGCGGGCGAGGGCGCGGGCCTTCTCGGCCAGGGCGCGGCCGGCGCCGCCCGCGGCCGCGACCGCGTCGTCGAAGGCCTGGAGCGCCGCCTCGGGCTGCTTCGAGCCGAGGAGCGTCCAGCCCTTCTTCAGCAGCATCTCGACGCGGCGCGCGTCTTCCACGGCGCGGAGTCTACCCCGTCCCCGGCGGGCGGACCAGATGCTAACCTGAGGGCGTGAGCGCGCCGCCGTTCCCGAAGGTCCGGATCCCGCTGCCGCCGCCGGGCGAGCCGCTCGACTGGGCCGCCGTGTTCGGGCGCGGCGAGGCCCCGCGCGTCGTCGACCTCGGCTGCGGGAACGGCCAGTTCTTGCTGCGGTCGGCGGCGCGCCGTCCCGGGCACGACCATCTCGGCATCGACATCGTCCCGCCGTCGATCCGCCACGCGGTCGAGCGGGCGGTCGCGCAGCGCCTGGCGAACGCGCGCTTCGCCGTCGGCGACGCTCACGGCTTCGTGACGGGCGGCGGGGCGGCGCCCGCGAGCCTCGCCGAGGTCCACGTCTACCACCCGCAGCCTTACGTCGACCCCGCCCAGAAGCGGATGCGGCTCCTGACGCCGGCGTTCCTGGATGCCGTGCGACGCGCCCTCGCCCCGGACGGGGTCCTGGTCGTCCAGAGCGACAACGACCGTTACTGGCGCTTCATCCTCACGACCGTCCCGCTCCTCTTCCGCTTCGAGCCGAAGGACGGGCCGTGGCCGGATGCGCCGGAAGGCCGCACGCTCCGTGAGACGCGGGCGCGCCGGCGCGGGATGCGCGTGTACCGCGGGATCGGGCGGCCGCGGAAGGACCTCGCGGACGACGAGGTCGCGGCCCTGCTCGCAAGGCTGCCGGAGCCGGACTTCGAGGCCGCCCGCCCCGCGGGGGCGCGCCGAGGAGAGGCGCGCCGCCAGGCGGGGCGGGAGCACTGACTAGACGCCGTAGATCTCCCCGAACTTCGTCTGGAGGTAGCCGGCGAACACATCCGGGTCGAGCGGCTTCCCGGTCACCTCGCGCACGAGCTCGTGCGCCCGGAACCGCTGCCCGTGGCGATGGATCTTGTCGCGCAGCCACTCGCGCAGCGGCGCGAGCTCGCCGCGCCCGATCTTGCCCTCGAGCCCCTGGATGTCCTGCCTCGCCGCGGCGAAGAACTGCGCCGCGTAAAGGTTCCCGAGCGTGTACGTCGGGAAGTAGCCGTAGAGCCCGAGCGACCAGTGGATGTCCTGGAGCACGCCCTTGGCGTCGGAAGGCGGCGTGACGCCCAGGTACTCCTGCATCTTCTGGTTCCAGAGGCGCGGCAGGTCGGACACCTGGATGCGTCCCGCGATGAGCTCGCGCTCGAGCTCGGTCCGGAGCAGGATGTGGAGGTTGTACGTGACCTCGTCCGCCTCGACGCGGATGAACGAGGGCGTCACCTCGTTGATCGCGAAGTAGAAGCGGTCGATGTCGACGTCGCCGAGCCCTTCCGGGAACGTCGCCTGGAGCTTCGGGTAGTAGTGGCGCCAGAACGGGCGGCTGCGGCCGACCTGGTTCTCCCAGAGGCGCGACTGCGACTCGTGGATGCCGCTCGAGACGGCCTCCGCCATGGGCGTGCCGGCGTTCGCCGGGTCGTATCCCTGCTCGTAGAGCGCGTGCCCGGTCTCGTGCATGACGCCGAAGAGGGCCATGACGATGTCGCGCTCGTCGTAGCGGGTCGTCATGCGCACGTCGCGCACCTGGAGGCCCGAGCAGAACGGGTGGGCGCTGACGTCGAGCCGCCCCGCCTCGAGGTCGAAGCCCATGTCCTTCGCGACGGCGAGCGCGAACTCGCGCTGGCGCTCGACCGGGAAGAGCCGCGCCTTCGCGTCCCGCCTCGCCCCGCCCGCGGCCGCCGCGGCGGCGAGCCCGCGCGACGGCGAGAGGTCGAGGTCGGGGCGCCGGCCCGACGCCTGGATCGCCTGGACGAGCTTGACGAGCGAGCCGCGCAGCCGGTCGAAGACGGGCACGAGGTCGCGCGTCTTCGTCGCCGGCTCGAAGTCCTCGAGCAGGGCGTCGTAGATCTCGCCCTTGTCGGTCTCGTAGCCGAGGAGCGACGCGGCCTTGCGCTTGAGCTCGACCGTCTTCTCGAGGAAGGGGGCGAAGATCGAGAAGTCGGAGGCCTTGCGGGCCTTGACCCACGCCTCCTGCGACAGGCTCGCCTGCTTCGCCATCTCGCGGACGAGGTCCGCCGGGAGCTTGCGCTCGCGCTCGAACGAGCGCGCGACCTCGCGGACGTTCGTCGCCTCGCGCGGCTCGAGCTCGCCGCGCTCGGCCGGTCCGCGGAGCCGCTCGAGCATCTCCCCCATCTCGTCGGCGACGAGCCGGTCGTGGACGAGGCCGGCGAGGAGCGAGAGCTGCTCCGCCCGCCAGGCGCCGCCCTTCGGGGGCATGTAGGTCTCCTGGTCCCAGCTCAGGAGCGAGTTCGCCGAGCCGAGGAGCTTGATCTCCTTCACGGCCGTCTCGAACTTCGCGTACGTCGACTTGCCGTCGGCGTTGCCGTTTCCGTTCCCGCCTTTGGTCCCCATCTCTTCACCCCTCCTTCGGATCATCGGGCCGGGCGATCGTAACCGCCGGGGGCGGCCACGTAAAGGGCCGCGGGCGGAGCGGAGCGGAGCGGACGACGGTCGGAAGCGATCGGTCCGGGCGAGGCAGGTTCGCGGTCGCTTCGGGGACGGCGGGCAGGGAGGCGGGCAGGGCCAGGGGCAGGGGGAGGGGCAGGGGACCGGTTGAGGGAACGGGGGTTGGGGGGTGGGGTTTGGGGCTGGGGTCGGGGTGGGATTGGGGTGGGGTTGGAGGAGTGGGATCGCGGAGACGGGATCGCCCGGCATGAGCCCGGACTGGACGCGGAGAGCGGGAGACCGGGAAGTGTATAATGGCGGGGCCATGGCGCAGAAGGGACGCAGGCGAACGGTGCGACGCTGCCCGATCTCGACGAGTCGCACGATTCGGCGGCCGTCGAAGCCGCCCTCGCCCTTGCCCCCGCCCGCGCGACCCGCCTCTATCGCAAGATCCTCCGCACGGGCGGCCGACTGATCTGATGCCCGACGACCCCGTCGCCTCCCTCCTCCGCCTCGCCCGCGACTGGCTGGGCGCGAAACCCGTCTCGCAGGCGATCCCGCGCGACGCCGTCCTCGCGCGCATCGACGCGGCCCTCACCCCCGAGCGGATCGAGCGCTTCGCGAAGGAGCGCTTCCCGGCCGACTGGGACCGGACGGTCGAGCGCCTGCGCCAGGAGAAGCGCTCGCTCGCCGAGATCGTCGGCCGCGAGGCCGCCGAGGCCGCGATCCGCGCCGTCGGCGAGATCGACCCCGACGAGCGCACGATCCGGGCCTTCTTCGGCGAGCGGGCGGTCGAGAAGCTCCTCGCCTCGCTCATCTACGACGGCATCGTCGAGTTCCTGAAGAAGGGCCTGAACCCGGTCGGGACGCGGGTCGGCGGCATCTTCGGCGGGCTCGGCGGCGCGGCCGGCGGCTTCGCCAACCGGCTGGCGGGCCTCGCGGGCGGGGCCGCCGGGCTCCTCGGCGAGCAGCTCGAGAAGCAGGTGAAGGCGTTCCTCGAGGTCTTCGCCAAGGTCGCCGTCGACCGCGCCGTCGCCTACGTCACCGACCCGGCGAACCGGGCCTCGTTCCGCGAGATGCGCGAGCGCCTGGTGCGCCGCGGCCTCGAGACGCCCGTGCGCGACCACGTCGCCCGGGCCCCGGCCGAGCGCCTCGAGAAGATGAAGGCCCGCGCCCGGGACGCGCTCCTCGGGCTCGCCCGCGACGACGCCGCCCGCCGGCGCGTGCGCGAGCGCGTCGAGCGGCTCTTCGAGCGGCACGGGGCGAAGACGCTGCGCGCCCTCGGGGAGGAGCTGGGCGCGCCCGCCGAGCCGCGCGAGCCGGCGCCCGAGCTCGTGCGCCTCGTCGCCGCCTTCCTCGAGCAGGAACCAGTGGTCGCCTGGTTCCGGACGCGCTATCCTGGGTTCAGGCCCGAAGACAGCGAGGTGCAACCATGAAGGCGCTGCTCGCCTTCCTCCTGATCCCGCTCGGGATCGGCGGCTACTTCTACGGCGCGCTCGAGATGGGGATCTACGAGCGCTACCCCGTACCGGCCCTGCTCCTCGGCACGCTCGGGATCTACTTCCTCGGCAAGCTCGTCTGGGCCGCCTTCTCGGTCTTCCGGATGCTCCTCACGGTCGCGGCCCTCGCGCTCATGGGCGGCTTCGGCTGGTTCACGCTGATCGGGTCCGTCTACCCGACGACCGAGACCAGGCTCCACGCGGGCGACGCGCTCGCGCCGCCCGCGACCGAGCCGGCCCTCGTCCTCAAGACCTCGAAGGGCGAGCCCTTCGTCCTCGACCAGGAGCTCCGGCGGTCGCCGGCGACCGTCGTCATCTTCTTCCGCGGCTTCTGGTGACTGTACTGCCGCTCGGAGCTCGTCGGGCTCCAGAAGAGAGCGGAGGTGTTCGCGGCCTCGAACGTGCGCCTCGTCGCCATCTCGACCGAGACGCCGGATCAGCAGCGGCAGGGCGAGGAGCGGCTCGAGGGGCGGATCGGGAAGCTCCCGTTCACGTTCGTGTCGGACCCGGAGGGGAGGTCCGTCGACCTCCTCGGCATCCGCCACAAGAGCGGGGGCCCCGATGGCCAGGACATCGCCCAGGTCGTGACGCTGATCGTCGACCGCACGGGCGTGATCAAGTGGATGCAGGCGTCGGAGTCGCTGCGCGTCCGCCCGAAACCGGACGACGTCGCCCGCGAGGCGGGGCGCATCGCCCGCGAGGCGCCGCCGCCGCCCGGCCAGCCGCCGACCGGGCCGGAGGGGCAGCCGTCCCCGACGCGCGGCTCGGTCCCGGCCGCGCCGGGCGGCCCCGGGGGATAGCTACCCGAGCTCGCTCTTGCTCGGGGCCGGTCCCGCCGCCACCAGGTCTAGCCGCGGCTCGTCGATGCGGGCCGCGATCGAGTCGGCGGCGGCGTCCCTGAGCTTCACGTAGGCGCCGAGGCCGGCCGCCGCGTTGCGGTCCGGCCAGATCGGGTCGCCGATGTCGATGACGACCGGCCACGGGCGCGGCATCCAGACGCCCGCCGGGAGCACGCGCCGCGAGCCGAGGAGCGCGACCGGGACGACCGGGACGCCCACCTCGGCCGCCAGCCGGAACGCCCCGAGCCGGAAGGGCCGGAGGCCGGCGGCGCGCGTGAACGTGGCCTCGGGGAAGAAGACGACGGGCTCGCCGCCCTCGAGGATCCGCTTCACCTCCCGGAACGCCTCGACCGCCCGGTCGGGCCGGTCGCGCTCGACGCCGACGTGCCCGCCCCGCGAGAGGACGCGCCCGATCAGAGGCGCGTTCAGGAGCTCCATCTTCGCCACGTAGCGCGAGTCGGGCGGGAGCGCCGCCGCGAGCAGGAACACGTCGAGGTAGCTCGTGTGGTTGGCGACGAAGACGACGGGCCCGCGCGGGAGGCGCTGGCGGCCGCGCACCGTCGGCCAGAGGCCGGCGATCCGCATCCAGATCCGCGCCGCCAGGAACGCGGCCCGGCGCGGGAGCCGGCCGGCGGGCGGGATCGTCACGAGCGGCAGGAAGACGAGCGCGAGCGCGAGGAACGAGACGTAGCTCCAGATCCCGAAGAGGACGCGCCCGAGCTTGGCGGCGACCGACCGCAGCCTGGCGGGCACGCTCCCGAGGGCGAGCCCCGCGACCTGCACGGCCGTCGGCGGCCGCTTCCGCCCGATCTCCCCGGCGAGCACGCGGGCCCGCGTGTCGCGGCGCATGATCTTCCCGCTCGACGTCTTCGGCACCGACCCGGGCGGCACGAGGACGACGCGGTCGGCGGGCGTGCCCGTCGCCTCCAGGACCGCGGCCGAGATCGCGTCCGCGACCCGGGCGCGCGCGGCCTCGCCGTCGCCGCCGCCCCCGAGGATCTCGGGCTTGACCTCGGCGACGACGCAGACCGAGTCGGTGCCCGTCTTCTCGTCGGGGACGCCGAACGCGGCGACGCAGCCGCGGCGCACGCCCTCGACGCCCTCGGCGGCCTGCTCGATGTCGCGCGGGTGGATGTTGCGACCGCCGCGGATGATCAGGTCCTTCACGCGCCCGGTGATGTAGACCTCGCCCTCGACGCGGTAGCCGAGGTCGCCCGAGTCGAGCCAGCCGTCCGGCCGGATCAGCTCGGCCGTCCGGTCGGGGCGCCGGAAGTAGCCGGCCGTCGACGACGGGCTCCGGAACAGGAGGCGCCCTTGCGCCCGCTCCGGGAGCTCGGCGCCGGTCCCGTCCGCGGCCACGATCCGGACCTCGCAGCCCTCGAGCGGCGAGCCGCACGAGACGTGGCGGACCGCGCCGGACGCCAAGGCGGCGACCGGGGCGGCCCGCCCCTCGCGCTCGAGCGTCGCCCGGTCGATCCAGTCGTAGCGCGGGCCGCGGCCGAGCGGCGGGAACGTGAGCCCGACCGCGTTCTCGGCGAGCCCGTAGACCGGGAACATGGCCCCCCGCTTGAACCCGTAGCGGCCGAAGCGCTCGCAGAACCGCTCGACGGTCTCGGGCCGGACGGGCTCGGCGCCGTTCATGACGAACCGGACCGACGAGAGGTCGAGCCCCTCGATCGCCTCGTCGCGGATCCGCCGCGCGCACAGGTCGAAGGCGAAGTTCGGGGCGACGGAGGCCGTCGCCCGCTTCGCGTGCATCGTCCAGAGCCAGCGCTCCGGGCGCGAGAGGAACGCGACCGGCGAGAGGATCGTGGTCGGGCAGGCGAAGTACATGGTCGTCAGCCACGACCCGATGAGGCCCATGTCGTGGTAGAGCGGGAGCCAGCTCACGGCCACGTCGGCCGGCGTGAAGGCCACGCCCTTCCCGCAGGCGCGCATGTTGGCGAGCAGGTTCGCGTGCGTGAGGGCCACGCCCTTCGGGTCGCCGGTGCTGCCCGACGTGTACTGGATCAGGGCCAGCGCCTCCGGCCCGACCTGGGCGACGGCGTCCGGAGACGCGAAGGCGTCGTGGGCCATCAGCTCGGCGACCGTCGTCACGCGGGCGAGCGACGGGACGCGGTCGCGCGCGAGCCCGGCGACCGCCGCGACCTCCGGGAAGACGATCAGGGCGGAGGCCTCGGCGTTCCTGAGGAGCGCGCTCTCGCGCTCGATGTACTCCCCCACCCGGTCGGCGCGGAACGGCGGGTAGATCGGCACCGGCACGAGCCCCGCGTAGAGCGTGCCGATGAAGGCGAGGAAGAAGTCCTCGCCCGTCGGCAGCATGAGGGCGACGCGCGCGCCGACCGGCAGCGCCAGGTCGCGCAGCCCCGCGGCCACGCGCCGCGCTCCCCGGTCGAGGTCGCCGTACGTGATGACGCGCTCGTTCCCGGCGTCGTCCGGGAGGTGGATGCACGGGCGGTCGCGGTCCGTCGAGACGCGCGCGAGCAGGACCTCGACGAGCGTCCGCGCCCCGTCGGGGTTCGGGCCGGCCTGGGCGCGCGACGGGCGAGGTCCCGGGGTCTCCCTCTCCCCCCCGGACGGGGCCGGGGTGAAGGTGGCCGCGCTCCTCGGGCTCGCTCCCGCGCCCGCGACGATCTCGAGCAGGTCCGCGATCGTCCGCGCGTTCGCGAAGGCCGCCTCGGGAAGGCGCGCGCCGAACGCCTCCTCGATGCGGAGCATGAGCTCGACCCGCTCGAGGCTGCCGAAGCCGAGGTCCTTGTCGAGCTGGGAGTCCCGGGACACGGGGCCGCGCGGGCGGACGCCGAGCTCGGCGTGGAGCTCGGCGACGACCCGCGCCAGCGTGGCGAGGTCGCGATCGATGGGAGCGGCTGACGCCATCCGGGGTATTAAACGGAGAAACCGGGATTTACGGAAGATGGGGGCTCGGGCTCAGCTCTCTCCGGCCCTCGTCTCCGCCAGGAACGGCCCGTAGAACACCGAGCGCACGGTCGCCTCGTCCGTCCCGCCGAACGCCTCGACGAAGCGCTCGACCGGCACGATGGCCTTGGCCATGGAGCGGTGACCCCCGGCGCTCCCGATGTCGCCGAAGATGCGCTTCGCGACGTCGCCCGCGCCCTTCTGGTAGCAGGCGTTGCGGATGCTCGCGATGACGCGCCCTTCGTGGATGCCGGCGGCGACCGACCACTCGGCGTCCTCGACCTGGAGCAGGAACTCGGCGAGCTGCGGGATCACGTCCTCCCGCTCGACCTGCCCGAGCCAGCCGAACGAGAGCCCGCCCTCGACCTCGAGCTTCTGGAGCGCCTGGCCGAAGCGCTTGAGCGAGTCGCGGGGGATCGCCGGCTTCTCGATCCGCCGTACGAGGTTCAGGTTCGCCTTCTGGTAGAGGTAGAGGAAGGCCTCGACGTCGGCCTCCGTCACCTCGCGGTCGAGGAAGAGCGTGTCCGTCTTGATCCCGTAGAGCAGCGCCGTCGCCTGCTTCTGGTTCACCTCGACCCCCACGCCGCGCAGGTACTCGGTGAGGATCGTCGAGGTCGCCCCGTAGCTCGCCCGGATGTCGCGATAGCGCGCGCGGTAGCCGGTCTGCTCCGGGTGGTGGTCGATCACGGCGTCGACCTCCCGCCCGCCGAGCTTGTCGCCGAAGACGTTCGGCTGGACGTCGAGGCAGGCGATCCGGTCGAAGGCCGCGAGCTGCTCGGGGGTCACGGTCTCGACCGGGAGGTCGAGGAGCCGCACCATCTCCCGGTTCTCGGGCCGCGCGATCCCGCCGAAGGTCACGAGCGGCGCGCCGACGCGGTTGCGCCCGATCAGGTTGCGGAAGCAGAGGCCGCTCGCGATGGCATCGGGATCGGGGTCGTCCTGGACCAGGACGGCGACCTTGCCGCCGTCCTCGAAGACCTGCCTCAGGTACTCGACGCGCGTGCGCGTGACGAGCGCCCGGACCTCGTCCGCGAGCCGCCGCGAGATCACCTGCTCCCAGGACCGCGAGCGCCCGCGGGCGACGCTCTCGGGGGCCGGGAGGTGCTCCTCGAGGGCGATGAAGAGGAACGTCGAGCGCGGGAGCGTCTGCTCGATCGCCCGCGCCGCCCGCTCGGCCTCCGCCCGCTCCTGGAAGTAGAGGACGGCGGCGTACTCGTCGCCCGCGTCGAAGCCCTCGTAGGTCGCCGCATCGCCCGGGTCGCCCCGGAAGACGTTCGCGATGTCCGGGTACGGGGTGCGCTCGCCCTTCGCGAGCCAGTAATGCGCCTCGACGAGGGAGCCGACCGAGCGGGCGAAGATCCCGTAGAAGACGCGGTGGTCCGCGAGGACGAGGCACTTCACGTGGGCCTCCCGTCTCGGGGGGTGGGACGGCGCGAGGTGGGCCGCCGGGCGCCCCTCGCGGGGCGGGTGCCCGGGCCGGCGGGCGGGGAGCGCGCCGCGTTCGGCTCCCGCCCGCGCCCTTGGCGCGCCGCGCGGGGCGCGGGCGCTCGGGTTCCGGTTGGCGTCCCCGGGCCGGTGCCGCCTGGGCGGCCAGCGGCCGGGAAGAGGTCTGGCGGTCATTGGCGGTCCGGTGGCCCCGGCGGGAGGTCCGCGTCGACCTGCCCGCCCGTCGATCGCGTGAGACCCCCATTCTATCGCTCGGGTCCGGAGCATCAACGACGTTCGCGGGCCGGCGGGAGCGGGTTCTCTGCCGCCCCAAGGCCCGGGATCCACGCGCTCTGCGGCGTCGCGGTGGGTGCCGGCCGCGGGTGGCCGCGCGCCAGGCATCCGCACGGGGTCGCGCTTGAGGCGTGGGCCCCCGCCGCCCATCGTGGACCGGCCCGACGTGCGACACCCGCGCCTCATCCGGCCGAAGGTCCTCGCCGCGGCGATCGCCGCGAGCGCGCTCCTCCTCGCGTTCGGGGCGGAGCCGCTCGCGCGCCGGGCGGCGGAGCGCGCCCTCGCCCGGGCGCTCGGGGCGCCCGTCACGATCGGCTCGGTCGCCGTCGATCCCCTGGGGGCGCACCTCGTCTTCCGGCGCCTCGCGGCCCGGGACCCGGCCGATCCGGCCGCCGTCTGGCTCGAGATCGACGAGGCGGACGCGGCGGTCGAGGTCGGCGCCGCCCTCCGGGGCCGACTCGTCCTCCGCGAGGTCCGGCTCGCCCGCGTCCGCTTGCGCATCGAGCGCCGCGAGGACGGGACGATCGACCTCGAGCACGTCGGCCCGCGCCCGCCGCCCGGGAGCGGGCCGCCGCGTCCCGAGCCCGCCCCGCCCGGCCTGCCGCCCCCGCCGCCGCCCGCGGACGGGCGGGCCCGGGCCGCGTGGCTCGAGGCGGCGCGCCGCCGGGCGCTCGAGACGGGCTGGGTCCAGCAGGTCGAGGCCTGGGCGGCCCGCGTGCGGGCCGGCGCCGGCGCGGGCGCCGGCCGGAGCGCTTGCCCGCCGGCCCCGCCGGAGGTCGTCCCGGGCCACCCGGACGCGCGCGCCCGCTGGGTCCGCGGCGAGGCCCCGCGCTTCCTGATCCGGCGCCTCGTGGCCGAGGGCGTCGAGATCGAGATCCGCGACCGCACGGCCCGGGAGGCGACGCCGATCCGGATCCACGGGCCCGCGGCGGCGCCGGCCGTCCACCTCGGCCGCACGCTCGAGATGGCCCTCCTCGGGGCCCTCCGGGACCGCGCGGATGAGGGCCGGCCCGCTCGTTGGCATCCGGGCGGCGGCGTGCTACGATAGGGCGCGGATCGCGACACCCATACGCGAAATGTCCTCATCACCCGAGCCCCTGAACGTCCGACTCGGCTTCCGCAGCACGGACCGCGTCGTCGTCCTCAACGCGGACGACGGCGGTTACGCGCTCGCGATCAACGAGGCGATCGAGCGGACGCTCCGCGCGGGGGCGGCGAGGACGACGACGCTCATGGCCCCGACGCCGTGGGTGGCCGACATGGCGCGGCGCGTGCGCGAGGGAGGGTTCCGGGCGGGCGTGCACCTGACGGCGACGAGCGAGTTCGAGGGGCTGCGCTTCGGGCCCCTCGTGGGCGACGCGGCCCCGTCCCTCCGCGACGGGATCGGTTACTTCCCGCGCGAGCGCGCCGACCTCGAGGCGCAGGCGAGCGCCGATGACTGCCGGCGCGAGTGGCGCGCGCAGGTCGAGCGCGTGATCGGCCTCGGGGTCGCCCCGACCCACCTCGACTGCCACATGGGCGTCTACCACTTCCGGGAGGACCTGTTCGAGGTCGCGCTCGACCTCGCGCGCGAGTTCCGGCTGACGCTGCGCGACGGCTGGCCGCCGCGGCTCGCCGACCTCCAGGCGCGGGGGTTCGGGGTCGTGGACCAGCTCCTCTGGACGGCGCCGCACGAGCCGGCCGAGCGCGAGCGGTTCTTCCGCGAGACGATCGAGACGCTGCCGCCGGGCGTGACCGAGGTGATCCTCCATCCGGCGGACGACGGACCCGACTGGCGCGCGCTCGCGGGCGCCGATGCCGGGCACCGCCTCGTCGACACGAAGCTGTTCGCGGGCCCGGACGCACGGGCGTGGATCGAGGCGCTGGGCGTGAAGATCGCGTCCTACGCGGACCTCCAGGCGCTCACGTACGAGAAGGGGACGCCCTCGTGAACCACGGACAGGACCGGGGCGGACGCGGCGGGCCGCGGGGCGGAAGCGGAGGGCGGGGCGGACCGGGCGGCGGCGGCGGCGGAGGCGGAAGCGGCGGCGGCGGCGGACGCCGCGGGCACCGCGGGCCGCGCCCGGGGGGACCGCGGCCGCCGGGCGGGCACCGCCCGCAGGGTGGGGGCGGCGGCGGGCCGCGCGGACCGGGTGGGCCCGGTGGGCCGGGCGGCCTGGCGCCGGGCCAGGGTCAGGGAGGAGGCCCGCCCGCGACCGGCGCCCCGGCGGGACCGACCGTCGCCGTCCGCGGCATCCTCGAGATCGACGAGCGCGGCCGCGGCTTCCTGCGCGAGGCGAAGCGCCACTTCGCCCCGCAGCCGGGCGACCCGTTCCTCGACGCCGCCCTCGTCCGCGACCTCGAGCTCCGGCCGGGGAGCGAGGTGGAGGCGGAGGCGGCCGAGGCGCGAGGCGGGCAGGGGCCGGCGGGCCCGCGCGTCGTGCGCGTCGTCGCCGTCGACGGCATGACGCCCGACGAGGCGCGGGGCAAGCCGCGCTTCAAGGAGCTGACGACGATCGACCCGCGCCGGTGGATCCAGCTCGATGACGGCGCGGGCGACGCGACGCTCCGGGTCATCGACCTCATCGCCCCGATCGCGCGCGGGCAGCGGACGCTCGTCGTCGCCCCGCCGCGGAGCGGGAAGACGATCTTCCTCGAGAAGATCGGGAACCGGATCGCGAGCGGGTACCCCGATCTCAAGCTCCTCGTCCTGCTCGTGAACGAGCGGCCCGAGGAGGCGACGCACTTCCGGCGGACCGTCAAGGGCGAGGTCTACTACTCGACCGCCGACGAGCCGAACGAGCGGCACGTCCACGTGACCGAGATGGTGGGCGCGCGGGCGCGGCGGCTGGCGGAGCTCGGGAAGGACGTGGTCCTGCTCGTCGACTCGCTGACGAGGATCGGGCGCGGCTACAACGCGGCCACGCCGGGCGCGGGGCGGACGCTCTCGGGCGGGCTCGACGCCCGCGCCATGGAGCGGCCGAAGGCCTTCTTCGGCGCGGCCCGCAACATCGAGGAGGGCGGGAGCCTGACGATCGTGGCGACGGCCTTGATCGAGACGGGCTCGCGCATGGACGAGGTCATCTTCGAGGAGTTCAAGGGCACCGGGAACATGGAGATCGTCCTCGACCGCGAGCTCGCGGACCGGCGCGTGTTCCCGGCGATCGACGTCCAGAGGTCGGGCACGCGGCGCGAGGAGCGGATCATCGACCCCGAGCGCCTGAAGCGCATGCACGTGCTGCGCCGCGTGCTCATGAAGATGCGCCCGCTCGAGGCGACCCAGCTCCTCGTCCAGAAGCTCGGGCAGACGCCGACGAACGAGGCCTTCCTGGAGCGGTTCGAGATGGCGGAGTGACTACCGCCCCGCCTGGTCGAAGCGCTTGCCCACCTCGTCCCAGTTGACGACGTTCCACCACGCGGCGAGGTAGTCCGCGCGCCGGTTCTGGTACTTGAGGTAGTAGGCGTGCTCCCAGACGTCGTTCCCGAGGAGCGGCGTCTTGCCCTCCATGAGGGGGCTGTCCTGGTTGGCCGTGCTCTCGATCTCGAGCTTGCCGTTCTTGAGGACGAGCCAGGCCCAGCCGCTGCCGAACCGGCCCATCCCGGCCGCCTGGAACTTCTCCTTGAAGGTCTTGAAGTCGGTGAAGGTCGACCGGATGGCGTCGCCGATCTTCCCCGCCGGCTCCCCGCCCTTCCCGGGCCCCATGCCCGTCCAGAAGAGCGCGTGGTTCGAGTGGCCGCCGCCGTGGTTGCGGATCACCAAGCGGATGTCCTCGGGGACGCCCGAGATCTCGGCGAGGAGCTGCTCCACGGGCTTCGAGGCGAGCTGCGGGTGCTTGTCGAGGGCCTTGTTGGCGTTGTCGATGTAGGCCTGGTGGTGCTTCGTGTGGTGGAGCCGCATCGTCTGCTCGTCGATGTGCGGCTCGAGCGCGTTGTAGGCGTACGGAAGCGGCGGCAGCGTGATCGGCATGAGGTTCCCTCCTTCTGGGCGCGGTTCTCTTGACGAGGAAACCCTCACTGTAACGCGTCGCGGCCGGGCTGAAAAGCCCGGCCGCAGATCCGCGCCACGCGCAGCCGCAACCGCTCGTGCGGGCCCGCGGACGGGTCGATCCCTGGATCCTCCGCGATGCCGCTCGGTCGTCACCTCTCCCCGCCCGGCCCGAAGTTCCGCGGATCCACCCCCGCCGGGACCTCCACCGGTTGCTCGACCTTCGCCGGCGCCTCCGCCCCGGTGTCGGAAGCGGAGTCGACCGCCACGAAGCTCGTGAACGCGCTCACGAGATCGAACTCGAGGGCGAGCGCCAGCACCTCGTCCCCGAGCCGCTTCCTCGCCTCGTCGGCGGCGCCGAACATCCGGCCCGTCAGCTCCTCGATCTTCATCCGCGCCCAGACGGGCGCGAGCGAGCGGTTGCGCGGCTCGGCCGCCGGGAGGTCGACGACGACCGCCCGCTCCGCGCCCGCGCCGCCCGAACCCGAGAGGCCGCGGACCTTGATCGTCCCCTTTCCGCCCTTCTTGAAGCGGCCGTGGACGGCGAGGGCCTGGCCGACGAAGAGGTCGGGAAGCTGCGTCGGGTAGACGTCCTCGACCTCGAGCCCGCCCCAGTCGATCGACACGTCGACGAGCACGGGCGCGTCGATCTTCGCGTAGAGGCGATCGACCTTCGTCGCGATCGCCTCCTCGGGATCGTCGTGGCGGATGTAGGCCGCCGCGCCGCGCCCGAACTCGGCCATGCGGTCGAGGAGGAGGCGGTTCGGCGACGAGCCGACGCCGAGGGTGAAGATGCGCGCCCCGCCCCGCGACTCCTGGATCCGCTTGAAGATGTCGCCCTCGAAGCTGACGCCGCCGTCCGTGAGGAAGACGACGAGACGCATGCGCGAAGGAGCGCGCGGGTACTCGAGCGCGAGGCGGATCCCCTTCTCGGCCTCGGTCCCGCCCGAGCCCTCCAGGGCCTCGATCCACTTCTTCGCGAAGCCCACGTGGTCGGCCGTCGGCTCGAGGAAGTGCTCGCTCATGAGGCGGGCCTGGCCGGCGAACGTCGCGACGTTGAAGACGTCGCCCGGCCGCATCCGGTCGAGCGCGTGGCGCATGAAGCGCTTGCTCTGCTCGATCGGCACGCCGTTCATGGAGCCGGACGAGTCGAGGATGAAGAACAGCTCGCGGGCCACGACCTCGCCGGAGTCCGGAAGGAGCGGCGGGGCGACGAGGAGCGTGAAGAACTTGCCCTCGTCGCCGGCGTGAGCGAGCACGCCGAACACGGTCTCGGCCGGGACGCCGACCCGGTACTCGACGACGAGGTCGCGGTTGGCGATCGCCTCCGCCGGCTTGAGGCGCACGCGCGCGCGCGTCCCGTCCGCCGGGCGCTCGATCTCGACGTCGTGCGTCTCGCACTTGACCTCGGCGATCGGGACGCCGGCGTCGAGGTCGATCGCGACCGCCACGTCGTGCCCCGAACGCGTGCCCGGCGTGAGGCGGGGCGGGGTCACGTTCGAGTGGCCCTCGGCGCGCGCGTCCGAGCCGTAGCGGTGGCCCACCACCATCGGGAAGACGTACGAGAAGGTCCCGCGATCGCAGGGGAGCGTGTGGAAGTAGCGGATGCGGACGTCCACGCGCTTCCCCGGCTCGATGTTCGCGACCGACTGGGTGAAGACGTTCGCCCGCTCCTGCTCCAGGAGCGACGCGACCTGGCCGGCGGCCTTCGCCTTCTCGTAGATCTCGCGGGCCTCCTTCTTCTCGCGGATGATCCCGCGGATGCGGCGGTCGCCGATCTCCATGACGAACTCGTTCACGGCCGCCGTCGCCGGCAGGGGGAAGACGTAGACGGCCTCGATCTTGCGGTCGTAGGGGTTGCCGAACGTCTGGGTGACGAGCGTCGAGGCGAGGAAGCCCGAGATCTCGGCCTCCACGGCCGTGCGCTCGAGGGGGAAGGCGACGCCGGGCCCGGGCTTCTCGCCCTCCCCCTTGACGAGGAGGGCGCCCTGGCCGACGTCGTCGAAGCCGGCGTCGAGGGAGACGAGGCCCGGGTCGGCGGCCTTCCGTTGCTCGACGGACCTGGGCTTGCCGGCGCCGGCGCCGGCGCCCGACTGCGCGCGAAGCGCGAGGCCCGCGACCGGCTCGGGAGCGGGCGCGGCCGCTGTCGCCGGAAGCGGGCCGAGCTGCCTGTCGAAGCCCCCGCTCCGCGTGGCCCGCTCGAGGACGAGCAGCTCTTCCTCCAGCCGGTACTTAGTGTCCGCGGAGGCGGCGGCCAGCGCCTGCGAGTACAGGGAGTGCGCGCGCTCGTACTCCGCCAGCTCCTTGGATCGCCTCGCTTCCGCGACCAGGCCCCCGAGCTCCGCATCGCCGTACTCGCGCTGCTTGGTGTGGCCGAGCGGGTCTTGGCTCTTGTCGGCGTCCCTGTTCGAGTAGCCGGCGAAGGCGTCGGGGCGGCCCCCCGTCTGGCCCCGGGGCCCCGTGGTCCCGGCGTAGAACGTGAACGACAGCCCGAACGCGAGCACCACGGTCGCCGCCAGCGCCATGAAGGCGTGTCGGCCCGGGCTGCCCCGCGTCGTGCGCTCGCGCGCGACCGGCCGGATCCCGCGCGCCTCGGCGTCGATGGCCGCGAGCACGCGGTCCGCGCCGCAAACCGGCACGAGCGGGGCGCGGAGCGCGGACTCGATCCCGGCCGTGAGCGCGCGGGCCTCGCGCAGCGCGCGCTCGCACGCCAGGCAGGTCTCCGCGTGGGTCTCGGCGGCGGCCAGCGACTCGCGCGGCGTCTCGCCCTCGACGTATCGCTCGATCGCCTGCTTCGCTTCCACGCAGGAAATGCTCATCATGACTCAGATCTCCTCCGGCAAGGCGGCCCGCAGGCGCTTCAGCGCCCGGTGCAGCCGCACGCGCACGGTGCCCGGCTCCTCGCGGAGGCGGGCGCCGATCTCGGTCGCCGAGAGCCCTTCGAGGAAGCGGAGGGCGACGACGACCGCCTCGGCCTCGGGCAGCGAGCCGATCGCGGCCCGCATGCGCCGTTGCCGCTCCTCGTCGGCGCCGCCGTTCGGGATGGACGGCCCCGACGCCGCCCCGTCCTCCGCCGCCGCCCGGGCCCGGTCGGCCGCGACGCGCCGCACGGCCTCGTCGCGCCCTCGCCGTCGCCCGATGTCGGCCGCCGTGTTGTGGGCGATCCGGGCGAGCCAGGCCTCGGCCGCGCCGGGCGTCTCGAGGGACGTCCGGGCGCGGTAGGCCCGCAGGAACGCCTCCTGGGCCGCGTCCTCGGCGTCGCGCGCCGAGCCGAGGACCTGGTACGAGATCGAGAAGACGAGGCGGTAGTGCCGGCGCACCGCCTCGTCGAACCACTCCCGCTCGGCCCTCGCTTCAGGCGGGGCCACGGCGGCGCTGCTCACGGTCATCGCGGGTCCCCCGATGGCAGTCTCGGTCCACCCGTACGCAAGGACGCTCGGCGCGGCTCAAGCGTTACCGCCTCCTCTTTCTTCCTTGCCCACAGTACACTTACTTACCGCATGCCGGGGCGAAAGGTGACGGTGCGGGCGCCCGCCACGTCGGCGAACCTCGGGCCGGGGTTCGACGCGCTCGGCCTCGCCCTCGACCTCTGGAACGAGGTCGACGTCGAGGTCGCCGAGGCGGGCGGGGGCGCGGTCGAGGTCGAGGTCCTCGGCGAGGGGGCCGGCGAGCTGCCCCGGGGCCCGGAGAACCTCGTGGCGCGGGCGTTCCTGCGCGCCGTCGTCGAGATGAAGGCGCGCCTCCCGGGCACGGCCCGGCTCGTCTGCCGCAACGCGATCCCGCTCGCGCGCGGGCTCGGCTCGAGCGCCGCCGCGACGGTCGCCGGGATCCTCGCCGCCGAGGCCGCCGCCGGGCACCCGCTCCCGCCCGAGCGCCGGCTGGCGCTCGCCGCCGAGATCGAGGGCCACGCCGACAACGTCGCCGCCTGTCTCCTCGGCGGGCTGGTCGCCTGCGCGCCGTCACCGACCGGCCCCTTCGCGCTGCGCCTGCCCTATGCGGGCCCGCCCGAGGTCGCCCTCATCATTCCCGATTTCCGGGTGCCGACGGCCGAGGCGCGCGCCGTCCTGCCCGACACCTACCCGCGTGCGGACGCCATCGCGAACGTGCAGCGGACGGCGATCCTCGTCGGGGCGCTCGCGTCCGGCGACCGGGTCGCGCTGGCGCACGGCGTGGCCGACCGCCTCCACCAGCCTTACCGCATGGGGCTCTATCGCGGCGCCGACGCGGTCCTGGGCGACGCCGCCGCGTTCGGGGCGGCCGCCGCCTGCGTGAGCGGCGCCGGGCCCACGCTCCTCGCCTTCCCCGTCCGCGACGGCGACGGCGCGGCCCGGGCGCTCGCCGAGGCCCTCGCCGGGCGCTGGCGCGCGCTCGGGGTCACCTGCACGGGCCGGGCCCTGGCCGTCGCCCTTTACGGCGCCCGGGCCCGCGAGTAAGCTACGCCCCATGCCCGACCTGAACCCGACGCCGGCCTCGAGCCCGCTCCCGCCGGCCGCGCCGAAGGGCGTCGGCTGGCTGGCCGAGCACCTCCCGCCCGAGGAGCGCCTGCCGCGCCTCCTCCACAACATCGGCGAGCACTTCGAGTCGCTCTACGACATCCTCGTGCTCAACCAGGCGGCCGGCCCGACGCGCGAGATCCTGCTCTCGCACATCGAGTACGAGGAGGGCATGAACGACGCGGCCCTGGCCGAGATCGAGAACCTGCTCCCCTTGAACCTGAAGGGCCTGGCCGCGATCGGCCGCCAGCACAGCCGCGTCGTCCGCAGCTTCGCGGGTCGCCCCGCCGACCTCACGCCCGACCTCCTCGACCACATGCTTCGCCACTTCATCGAGGAGCACAAGCAGCTTCCGGGCGCCGAGGAGGTCGAGGACGTCCCCACGCGCGAGGGCGCGCTCCCCCTGCCGCCGCCCGGCGCTCGCCCCACCCAGGTCACGCCGGTCGCCCGCGGCACGGGCCCGAGCGCCTCGGTCGGGGCGCTGAAGGGCGTCCCCTCCCCCGCGACCGCGCGCGGGCCGGGCTAGATCGCCGAACGGGCGCCGGTCAGCGCCCGATCCAGCGCGCGACCGTCGCGATCGCCCCGTAGAAGAGGATCAGGACGACCTCGAAGACCGTCGCCGTGGAATCAACTTTTCGTTGATTCTGGAGGTCTCTCGACGTCGAGGAGGCGCCAGAATCAACTTTTCGTTGATTCTGGAGGCCTCTCGACGTCGAAGGGGCGCCAGAATCAACTTCTCGTTGATTCTGGGGGGGCAGGGCGAGGGAGAGGGGGGCGTCCGGGGGCGGGAGTGCCGGCGCCGACGCCGGACGGCGCTCCTCGAAGAGGAGCCCGAGGCGCGCGCGGCGCGTGGCGCTCAGGCGGTCGTCGCGGCGGGCGAAGAGAGCCCCGCGCGGGTCGAGGGGGTCGTCGGGGCGACGGGTCGCCACGGCCTAACCCTCTGCCCAGTCGCAGTTTGCGGCGATGCGGAGGGACGGCGGCGGACGCGCCGGAGGCCGGGCCCGGCGCGCGGCGGCGGCCGCGGCGGACCCGGCGGCGGCCGCGGCGGACCCGGCGGCGGCCGCGGCCGCGGCGCCGCCGGCGGTCCGACGCGTCCGCGTCGGACGGGCGACCCGCTCGGCGACGGCATCGCGGGCGGCCTGCTCGCCCTCCTCGATCCGCACGATCTCGAGGGCGAGGGTGCGGTACTGGACGGCCGCGCGCGCCGTCGGGGCGTGGACGCCGATCGGGCGGCCGTGGGCGGCGGCCTCGCGGAGGCGCGTGTCCACGTCGATGACGACGGGCACCAGCTCCTCCGGGAACGTGCGCTTGAGCTCGGCCAGGACCTCGCGCGCGACGCGGTTCCGGCGGTCGTAGAGGGTCGGGAGCACGCGGAGGGCGAGGTCGGCCGCGCGGCGCTCGCGGACGAGGGCGATGACGTCGAGGAGCTGGTCGAGCCCCTTCGCCGAGAAGTACTCGCACTGGACGGGCACGAGGACGGAGGCGCCGGCGGCGAGCGCGTTCATCGTGAGGGGCCCGAGGCTCGGCGGGCAGTCCACCACGGCGTAGTCGTACCGCGACGCGACGGGCGCCAGGCACCGCCCCAGGATCTCGTCGAAGGCGGGCTCGCCGTAGAGGCGGCGCTCGGCCGCCGTCAGGCCGACGTCCGCCGGCAGGCACTCGAGCCCGGGCACCTCGGTCGGGACGGCCGCGTCGGCGACCGTCGCCCCGCCCGTCAGGACCTCGAGCGTCGTCGGCCGCCCGTCCTCGAGGCGCACGCCCACGCCGAGCGTGAGGTTGGCCTGGGGATCGAGGTCGACGGCCAGCACGCGCCGGCCGAAGCCCGCGAGCGCCGCGGCGAGCGAGATCGCGGTCGTCGTCTTCGCGACGCCGCCCTTCTGGTTGCTGACCGCGTAGACGCGCATGACGCTCTCTGCCTCTCAAGCCCGCGGGTGGAACGCGGCGTGGATCGCCTTCAGCCGCTTGCCCTCGACGTGCGTGTAGATCTGGGTCGTGGCGACGCTCGCGTGCCCCAGCATCTCCTGGACGGCGCGCAGGTCGGCGCCGCGCTCGAGCAGGTGGGTGGCGAACGAGTGCCGGAGCGTGTGGGGCGAGACGCGCTTCGTGATCCCGGCCTCGCGGCAGCGGCGCTTGACGATGCGCCAGGCCGTCTCGCGCCGGAGCCGCCCGCCGCGTCGCCCGAGGAAGAGCGCCTCCGCCCCGCGCGACCGCGATGCCCCGGCCCCCCGGCCGGTCCCGGCGACGAGCGAGGGCCGGCCGCGCTCGAGGTAGGCGACCAGCGCCTCGCGCGCCCGCCCGCCGAGCGGCACCAGCCTCTCCTTGCGGCCCTTGCCGAGGACGCGGATGAAGCCGAGGTCGAGGCGGATGGCCGCCGCGTCGAGGGCGCAGACCTCGGAGACGCGCGCCCCGCTCGCGTAGAGGACCTCGAGGAGGGCCCGGTCGCGCGCGTCGATCGGCTCGTCCGGGCCGACGCCCGGGCCTGCGTCCGGGCCTGCGGGCGCGCCCGCCCCCGCCGACGCCGCCCCGGACGGGACGGGGTCGAGCAGGCGCGCGACCTCGGCCGCGTCGAGGAACTGCGGGATGCGGCGCGGCACGCGCGGCGCCTCGAGGGTCGCCGCCGGGCTCGACTCGAGGCGCCCCTCGGCGGCGAGGAACCGCAGGAGGCCCTTCACGGCCGCGAGCGCGCGCGCGAGCGACGAGCGCGCGAGGCCGCGCCGCTCCTCGATGTAGAGGAACTCGAGGATGTCGTCGCGGGTCAGGTCGGCGACCCGCCCGATCCGCTGCTTCCCGCAGAACGCCCCGAAGCGGCGCAGGTCGCGGCCGTAGGCGCGGGACGTGTTCTCTGCGAGCCCGCACTCGGCGGACAGGTAACGGAGATAGTCCGCGACCGCGGCTTCGATCATTCCTTCTTTGTGATCGGCGCCGCCCGCCGGCGGCTTTAGGGCGCCGCGCTCACGCGGGCGCTCCTCCGGCGATCCCCGCCGCCTCGATGTGCCGGCGCCGGTCCGCCAGCTCGCGCGCCCGCCGCTCGAGGTCGCGGCGCACGACGACGAAGACGAAGGCGGCGATCGCGAAGAGCGTCGCCGCGACGCCGCCCTCTACGATCTGGAGGACAGCCGGCTCGTAGCGGCGCGTCGCCGGGTCGTAGCGGTAGCCGCGGAGGATGATCCGGTCCAGGGTCGTGCCCGTGCGGCCCTCGCTCGCCTCGACGAGCGCCAGCTCGAGGTCGCGCGGGGCGACTTGGTAGCCGTGGAGGTAGCGCGACACGCGGCCGTCGGGGGTGAGCACGATGGCGACCGCCGGGTGGTCGTACTCGTTCGTCGCCGGGTCCAGGCGGTAGCCGAAGCCGACGGCGGCGGCGAGCGCCCGCACCGTCGCCTCGTCGCCGACGAGGAACGGCCAGGCCTCGGGGCGCGCGCCGCGCCCGACGCGATCGAGCACGCCCGCCTGCCTGCGGCGCGCCGTCGCCGGCCGCTCGGCCGGGTCGAGGCTGACCGTGACCGCGCGGTACTCCCGTCCGAGGGTCCAGTCGATGGCCGACGCGGCGTCCGCCAGCCCGCCCAGGATCAGCCCGCAGAGCAGCGGGCAGCGCTCGTACGCGAGCACGAGGACCGTCGGCCGCGCCCCGTCGCCGACGAGCCTGCCGAGCGACGCGGGCCGCCCGCCGGCGTCGGTGAAGACGAGGTCCGGGGGCACGGTCTCGCCCAGGCGTTCGGTCACGCCCACGCCGCGAGCGGGCGGCGGCGGGCCGGCGGGCGGGCGCTGCGGCCAGGCGGCCCGGGCGACGCCCGTGGCGCAAAGGAGGATCGCCGCCGCCGCGGCGGCCGCGGCCCCGCTTGCGCGCGAGCGCAGGCGAGAGCGCGATCGAGAGCTCATGGTACGCCCCCCTCCCCGGCGCTTTCCCGCGTGGCGGGCCGTCTCGAGGATGGGGGCGCCGGCGGGACCTCCCGCACCGACGCCGCCCACCCGGCGCTCTGGATAAGGTATAGGCCCGAGATGGCGGATTTCAAGCGGACCCGGCGGCGCGGCGCGTGTCTCGGCGGTTCACGGCCCGTGCGATAAGGTCCTCGTGGGCACGGTCGATCCCGGACGCCTCCCAGGAGGCGTTCGCCCGGATGCCGATCGTGGCGGGCGCTGCCGTGGCGCAGGGCGACACGGGCGCGGGAGACTCTGCCCGGCCTGGGCTCGCCGGTTCACGTGAAGGTCTGCGGCATCGCGGGCGTCGTCGAGGCCCGGGCCGCGATCGCGGCCGGCGCCGCCGCGATCGGCCTCGTCTCGCACATGCCGAGCGGACCGGGCGTGATCGCCGAGGAGCGCATCGCGGAGGTCGCCGCCGCCGTCCGCGGCGAGGTCGCGACCTTCCTCCTCACGAGCCTCGTCGCCGTCGACGCCGTCGTCGCCCAGCACCTCGCGCGCTTCTTGGCCGCGGTCGCCGCCGCGGATGGTCGGACGGCCGCGGCGGAGGCCGCGCCCGGATAGGCTAGCGCTGCGGCGAGAGCGCGATCCCGCCCTGGCCGACGAAGCCGAGCGGCCGGTCCTCGGGCAACGGCTGCCAGCCGACCTCGAAGCCGCGCGCGATCGCGATCGCGCGCGCCTTGCGGAACGACGCGAACGCGTCGGGGCGGACGTAGAAGAAGACGAAGCGCGACTTCGCGTCGAGCGTCGCGAGCCGGCCGAGGAACTCCTCCGCCTCCCCCTCGAGCCGCGCCTCGGGCGTCCCCGTCGGGCCCGCCTTCGGCTCGAGCGCGAGGTGGGGCTGCGGCTCGAGCTTCACCCGGGCGACGTGGTTCGGGCCCTCGAAGCGACGCTTCGCCAGCCGGTCGAAGCCGCTCTCCGGGGCGAAGCCGGGCTCGCGCTCGATCTCCTCCGCGGCCCGCTTCACCTGCTCCTGGATCGACTCGAGGTCCACGGCGTAGACGGCGTCGCCGCGGCACTCGAAGATGAAGGGCTTCGCGCCCGGAGCGGGCTCGCGGACGATCGGCGCCCCGAGCTCGAACTTGACGCCGCCGCCGCTCGTGAGGCCGATCAGGGCGAGGAAGATGAGGATCGCGACGACGTTCGTCATGATGTCGGTGAACGAGTCGAGCCCGAGCTCGAACGCCTCGCCGGACCCCGCGCGCCGCCTGGCCAAGACGATCAGCGCCTCCGGAACCGGAGCTTGCCGGCCTCGAGGATCGCGTCGAAGCCGAAGTCGAGGCGCGCCCGCCCGGCCTGGGCCTCGACCTGGTTCATGAGGCTCAGGAGCTCGAACAGGTTCGTGAACGCCGGCACGCCGCTCGGGCGGACGAGGAAGACGTACGTCTCGCGGTCGCGGCGCTCGTAGGCGCCGACGAGGAACGCCCGCAGTTCCGGCTGGCGGATGCTCGTGAGGAGCGAGGCATCGAGCGCCGCGCCCGCCGTGAGGCGCTCCTCGAGGTCCTTGAAGGCGGCGTCCATCTGGGCGCCCGGCACCAGCGCTTCCCCGGGCGGGACCGAGGTCCCCGAGGTCCCGGGCCCACCGCCGGCCGCGCCGTGGACGCGGAAGCCCTGCCCGTCGCACTCGACGTAGATCGGCGTCTTCTCGAGCCGCACCTCCGCCCGCTCCGGTCCCGGGCGGTCGACGAGCACGCCGCCCGGCCCGGCGACGTCGATCACCTGGTCGGCGTTCGAGGCGGCGTCGATCGAGACGGCGATGAGGACGAGGATCAGCGTCCCGATCGTGCACGAGAGGACGGCGAGGAACGGCAGGAGCGAGACCGCGAACTCGGACCCCGTCCCGCCGCGGCGGCGCCTCATCGCCGGCCCGAGGCCTCCGGCCGGTCCGCGCCGCCGCCCGGCTGGACGCGGGTCGGCGCATCCGACGTCGCCGCCTCCTCCGCCCCGACCGCGGCCGGGCCCTCGGCCCGCGGGGTGATGACGAACCCGTGCGAGAGCCCCGTCAGCAGCGGGAGCACGCCCCTCAGCGCCCGCACGACCTCGTCCGTGCGCCGGACGAGCGCGTCCTGGGCGGGCGCGATCTCGCGCTCGAGCCGGGCGAGCTCCATCGACGAGCGCGCCAGGTCGCGGACGGACTCGTGGAGCTTGAGGTCGCGCATCGCCTCGAGCAGGGCCTGGTGGCGGGCGACGAGGTCGGCCTCGGCCTCGGCGACGTTCCGGGTGAGCCCCTCGAGCTGCCCGCGGATCCCCTCGATGAGCCGGTCGCCGAACGCCGCCTGCTCGCCCTTCAAGGCCGTCGCGATCTCCTGCCAGGCCTGGACGATCGCCGCCGAGGCGTTCTGCGAGACCTTGGCCGTCACCGTCTTCCAGTAGTCGACGCCGGCGGCCGAGCGGTGGAGCGCCTTCACGAAGGCCCGCTCGATGGCCTCCTCGCCGAGCGGCGGCCCGGCCCCCCCGCCGCCCCCCGCGCCGGCCGCGAGCCCGGCCGGCGCGACGCGCTCGAGGGCCCGGGTGACGGCGCGCTCGAGCGCCTCCTCCGTGATCCCGGGCCCGGCGCCGCCGCCGAGGGCGTCGGGCGGGGCGGCGAGGCGCGCGAGCACGTGGTGGCGCGACAGCTCGTCGACGCGCCCGAGCAGCGCGGCCTCGGCCTTCTGGACGGCGGCGAGCGGCAGCATGACGACGATCGTGGCCACGAGGGCGACGAGGGTCGTGTCGAAGGCCGTCGCCAGACCGGCCATGACCTGGTTCAGCGCGTCCTTCACCTGGCCGATCTCGTTCACCCGCTCGAGCGAGCCCTGGAAGCCGGCGACGGCGAGGCCGAGGCCGAGCACCGTCCCGACGAACCCGAGGATCGGCATGGCCCAGACGGCGAACCGCAGGAGGCCGTAGCTCGAGCTGGCCTCGGCGTCGTCGCTCTCGGCCATGGCGGTCAGGGCCTCGCCCACCTCGGACGGCCGGCGGTGGGCGTGATAGCGCACGAGCGCCTTGGCCACGCGGTGCCCGAGGATGGAGTGGGTCGCGCGGGCCGCGGCCTTCTTCAGGCGCGCCAGGACCTCGAGCGTGTCGTCCGGGCGGATCTCGGCCGGCAGCCGCTCGAGGAAGCGGACGAGGCCGCCCTGCCGCTGGCGCAGGATCCACGCGGTCTTGAGGCCGAGGAAGACGGCCGACCAGGCGAAGAGGACGATCGTGAAGTAGGGCGCCGGCCCGCGCTGCACGAGGAGGCCGTACAGGTAGCCGCCCTTGAGGAGGAGCGCGACCCCGTAGATCGCGCCGGCGAGGGCGAGCGCGCCGAGGCCGCTCGCGAGGAGCGACACGTGCGGCGACGGGTTGTGGAAGACGTCGGCCGCGCGCTGGACCTCGGCCGGCGGGACGACGGACCCGGTCGGGAGCGGGCCCGGGATCGACGACCCCGAGGCCCCGCCGCCGAAGGCGTCCGGCGCCGGGGAGTCGGCGCGACGGGGCGCGGGCCGCGGCCCTTGCGACGGTGCGGGCCCGGGCCCGGGCGCGGGCGCGGGGTCGGGCATGGGCTCGTAGGGCGGGGGCGAACGCACGATCGGCGAGGTCTCGAGGCTCCGCGGCTCACCGGGCGCGCGGGGCGGGCCTCCGCCGCCCGGGCTCGACCAGTCGAGCACGCCCGGCTCGCGCCGTTCCGGGGTCGGTCCTGGATGCACGCCGTCCCTCGCCCTTTCGATGCGGTCCCACCTGTGCTACGATCCCGGCGGCTCGAGCGCCATTGTCTTTCGCACCGCGACGGAATGTCAAGCGACCGCCCGCACCCCGGCCAAGACCCGCTGCCCTCGATCGGCGACCTCCGCACGGGGTTCGGCCGGCGGCCGCCGGGGCCGCCGCCGCGCGACCCGCGGGATCCGCGCGAGGCGCCGGACCCGCGCCGGGAGGAGCCGTCCGGGCCGATCGGCCCCACGCCCTCGCTCGGCGCGCAGTTCACGGCGCCCGGGGCGCAGCCCTCGCCGCCCCTCGGCTACACGTCGCCGCCGCCCCACGCCCCGCACGCGCCCGCGCCGCCGCCCATGCCGGCCGCCGTCGGGCGCTACCGGGTCGAGCGCGCCGTCGGCGCCGGGGCGACGTCCGTCGTCTACCAGGCCTACGACCCGACGCTCGACCAGCGCGTCGCCCTCAAGGTGCCGTCGCCCGAGCTGGCGAGCGATCCCGGCTTTCGCGAGGTCATGCGGCGCGAGGCGCGCCACATCGCGCGCCTCGATCACCCGCACATCGTGCGCTTCAAGGACATCGTCGAGGAGGCCGGGCGGTACGTCCTCGTCGTCGAGCTGATGAAGGAGTCGCTCCTCGACCGCTTGAAGCGGGCGCGCGATGAGGCGCGCGAGGTGCTGGAGCTGCTGCTGCCCGTGGTCGAGGCGCTCGGCGAGGTCCACCGCCACGACCTCGTGCACCGCGACGTCAAGCCGTCCAACATCATGATCCGCTTCGACGGGCGGGCGGCGCTCGCCGACCTCGGGATCGCCCGCGCCTCGCACTCCGCCGACCTCGGCGGGCAGCAGGGCACGGTCCGCGGGTACGGCATGGGGACGCCCGAGTTCATGCCGCCCGAGCAGTGGACGGACCCGGGCGCCGTCACGCCGCGGGCCGACGTCTATGCCATGGCGGCGACGATCTACACGGTCCTCGCCGGCGAGCTGCCGTTCGGGCGCGACCGCGAGCGCCTGTACCGCCTGCATCTCGAGGCGCCGCGGCCGAGGCTCGAGGAGCGCGGCCGGGGCGAGGTCCCGCCGGGGCTCGACGCCGTCCTCGTGAAGGCGATGGACCCCGACCCGGCGCGCCGGCACGCCGACGCGAACGAGCTCGCCGAGGCGATCCGGGCCGTCCTCAGCGGCGAGGGCGCGTCCGCGGCGGCGACGTGGACGCGGTCGCTGCCGGGACCGCTCGCGAACCTGCCGCCGCGCCGGGCCCTCGCGCTCGGGGCGGCCGGGCTCGCGGGTCTGATCCTCACGGTCGCGGTCCCGGCGGTCCTCATCGGGCGGTTCCTCGATCGGGCGCGGCCGGCGGGAGCGGGCTCTAGCGCCAGCGCCGGCCCGGGGGCGAGCCCGCCGGGGCCCGGCGCGGGCTCCGGGCCCGCGGGGGCCGGCGCCGGGCCCGACCACCCCGTGGCGCGCGCCCTCCGCGCGAGCGCGGTCGCGCTTCCGGCCGGGCCGTTCGTCACGGGCGCGCGCGTCGAGACGCCCGTCGAGCGCATCCTCTCCGACGCCGCCGAACCGGGCATGTCGCTGAACCTCTTCCCCGACGTCGTCCGCGCGCCCGAGACCGTTCACGTGCCCGAGTTCTGGATCGACCGGCGCGAGGTCACGAACCGGGAGTACGGCCGCTTCCTCGACGCCCTCGCCTTGCTCAAGGACCGGAAGGCATACGACCACGCCGAGCAGCCGGCCGACGGGCGCGGCCACGTCCCGACGACCTGGAACCGCAAGGGGTTCGACCTCCCGGACCAGCCGGTCGTGGGCGTCTCGTGGTACGACGCGTACGCGTACGCCGTCTGGGCCGGGAAGCGACTGCCGACCGAGCGCGAGCTGACGCGGGCCGGCCAGGGCCTCGACCGCCGGCACTTCGCCTTCGGGGACGCGTTCGACGAGGCCCGGGTCTACCCGACCGCGCGCTCGCGCGCGGGCCCGGCGCCCGTCCAGGACTTCGCGTCGACGGCCACGCCCGAAGGCGTCGAGGGCCTGCACGGGAACGTCCGGGAGTGGGCCGCCGACCTGCGCGACGGCGGCGACAAGCACTTCTCGGGCGTCTTCGGGGCCGCCTTCGACGGCCGCGGGTCGGCCATGATCCACGGCCTCGCCTACTGCCCGGCCGGTCTCTTCGACCGGGCGCGGACGGGCGAGGATGTGGGCTTCCGCTGCGCCAGCTCGAGCGCGCCCGCCGGCAAGCGGACCGAGGTCGGCCCCATGGTGCGGATCCCGGGCGGCCCGGCGACGCTCGGACCCCGCGAGACGCCGCTCCTCCGCGTCTTCCGGGCCCTGCTGGCCGACGACTTCGCCGGGCACGAGGCGGCCAAGATCTACCGGCCGGCGGGCCGCGAGGCGCGGCTCGAACGCCCGATCCGCGTGGCGCGGGAGGTGTCGGTCGACGACTACCGCGCCTTCCTCGAGGCGCTGAGGAAGGAGGGGGCGACGGCCTACGCGCACCCTTCGGCCGCGGCGGCCAAGAACTACACGCCCGACGGGTGGGACGAGGCGCTTCGCGGCGACCGGCGCGTGCCGGTGACGGGCGTCGACCTCTACGACGCCCACGCCTTCGCGCGCTTTGTCGGCGGGCGGCTGCCGACGGCCGACGAGTGGGAGCGGGCGGCGCGCGGGCCGGCGGGGCGGCTCTATCCGTGGGGCGACGCCTTCGACCGGGCGTGGGAGGAGCGGCTCCGGCCGGCCGACTCGGGGGACGACCGGACGCCCGAGGGCATCCTCCACCTGGGCGGCAACGCGGCCGAGTGGACGACGACCGAGCGGCCGGGCAAGGGCTTCGTCGTCAAGGGCGGCGCCTTCAGCGACGCCGACCCGCGCCTCGTCTTCGCGCTCGGGCACTACGAGCGCTACGCCACGGCCGAGACGCGTCTCGACGGCCTCGGCTTCCGGGTCGTCTTCGACGACGCGCCTTGACCTGATATACTGGGCAGGCCCATGAGAGGCTCGATCGTCTTCCTGACCGCGACCGTGCTCGGCACGGCGCTCGACCTCGGGACGAAGCGGCTCGCCGAGCTGTCGCTCAAGCACCCGAGCTGGCCGCTCGAGCACCGGCCGCCCGTCAGCCTGATCCCGGGCTTCCTCGATCTCGCCTGGAACGAGAACCGCGGCGCCGCGTTCGGGCTCCTGCGCGGCAAGTTCTGGATCTTCATCGCGATCTCGCTCGTGGCCGTCGCCGCCCTCGTCTACTTCTCGGCGATCGCCCGGAAGGAGTCCTGGCGCTACCACGCGACCCTGGGCGTGCTCACGGCCGGGGTCTTCGGCAACCTTTACGACCGGCTCGTCTTCAGCTACGTCCGCGACTTCATCGACATGTACATCGGCTACCGGCCGGCCGCCGACAAGCTCATCGACTGGTTCGGCACGAACCACTGGCCGACGTACAACTTCGCCGACGCGTTCATCTGCGTCGGCGCCGTCTCTCTCCTCGTCAAGTTCTGGCGCGACGACCGGCGCGAGCGGCTGGAAGCGGCCGCGGCGGCGGCCACGGGCGCGCCGGACAAGGCGAAGGCGAAGGCCCCGGCGCGTGGCTGACCTCTCGGTCCGCCTCGGACCGATCGCGCTCCGAAACCCGGTGATGTCGGCCTCGGGCACGTTCGGCTACGGGGCCGAGCTCGAGCGCTTCTTCGACCCGGGCACCCTCGGAGCCATCGTCGGCAAGTCGATCACGCTCGAGCCGCGGGCCGGCAACGCGCCGCCGCGCATGATCGAGACGGCGGCCGGCATGATCAACTCGATCGGCCTCCAGAACCCGGGGATCGACCGCTTCCTCGACGAGCTGCTCCCGCGCATGGCCCGCTACGGGCCGCCGGTGATCGTCAACGTCGCCGGCAAGTCGACCGAGGAGTTCGTCGAGCTCGCGAGCCGCCTCGACGGCGCCCCGGGCGCGGCCGCCCTCGAGCTCAACCTCTCCTGCCCGAACGTGAAGGAGGGCGGCCTCTCCTTCAGCGCGGACCCGCGCTCGTGCGCCGCGACGGTCGCGGCCGTGCGTCGAGCGACGCGCCTCCCCATCTTCGCCAAGCTCACGCCCAACGTCTCCGACGTGGCCGCCGTCGCCCGCGCCGCCGAGTCCGCCGGCGCCGACGGCCTCTCGCTCATCAACACGCTCCTCGCCATGGCCGTCGACTGGCGCCGCCGCACCGGCCTCGTCACCACCCTGACCGGCGGCCTCTCCGGCCCGGCGATCAAGCCCATCGCGCTCCGCATGGTCTGGGAGGTCGCGCGGGCCGTGCGCATCCCGGTCATCGGGATCGGCGGGATCGCGACGGCGGAGGACGTGCTGGAGTTCATGGTCGCCGGGGCCCGGGCCGTGCAGATCGGGACGGCGACGTTCGTCGACCCGGCCGCGATCCCGAAGGCGATCGCCGGGCTCGACCGGCTGCTCGACGCCGAGAGGATCGCGCGGGTCGAGGATGTCGTGGGGACGCTGCGCTGCGGGTAGCCGCCCATCAGGGCGACGACGAACGGGTCGCCCGCGTCGTCGATCCCACAGGTGAGCGGCTCCAGCAGCGGCGGCGGATCGCCAGGCATGCCGTTGGCCCAGAGGGCTATCGTCGCGCACCCGGGCCCGGCGAGCACGACCAGACCCATGATGCAGCCCAGGGCCGGCAGGGTGCGGCGCATGCGGGTCACCACGCACGCGCCGTACCCGACCGCTGCGCCCGGTTGCCCCGCACGATCGATCGGGTTATCGTCATACGGGGAGGTGCGCCATGTCGACCGTCACCGTCTCGCCCAAGTACCAGATCGTAATCCCGAAGGAGATCCGCGAGTCTCTGAACATCCGGCCCGGCCAGAAGCTTGCCGTGCTCAAGTACGAGCACCGGATCGAGCTGATCCCCTTCGAGGACATTCGCTCCCTTCGAGGCCTGTGCCGCGGGATGGACACGAGTGGGTACCGTGAAGAGGAGGACGAGGAGCGGCCTTGAACGTCGTGGATTCCAGCGGCTGGCTCGAGCACATCGTCGACGGCGAGAACGCTGCCTTCTTTGCCGCTCCGCTGACCGATGTCGACAACCTCCTCGTGCCTACCGTCTGCCTGTTGGAGGTCTTCAAGCACGTCCTGCGTCGCCGCGACGATGAAACCGCTCTGAGGGTCGCGGCGGCCATGCGGCGAGCTCGCGTCGTGGACCTGGATGCGGAGTTGGCCATGGCCGCTGCCCGGCTCGGGCTCGACTGCAGTCTCTCCCTCGCCGACAGCATCATCTACGCCACCGCCCGCGCCCACGACGCCACGCTCTGGACGCAGGATGCCCATTTCAAGGGGCTCGAGGGCGTCCGCTTCACCGCGCGGAAGTAGCCGCCGCCGCCAGCACCTTCGTCGCCAGGTGGTCCCCGTAATCGGCCGCGACCTGGCCGCGGAAGACGCGCGTCCCGTCCGGGTCGTAGGTGCACATGACCGGCGCGATGAGGAGGCCGACGGCCGAGTAGTAGAAGGCGCCGAAGCCGGTCGCGACCCCGCGGTCCATGTCCGTGTAGTGGATGTCGAAGCGGGCCGTGTCGCGCACCTTCGTCGCCCGGAGGCGCGAGTCGACGATGTCGACGTCGGCGTCGAGCGTCGCGTGGTACTCGTAGCCGTGCCAGACCTGGGCGAGCACGAGCAGGCCCGGCCAGCAGATGAGGAAGTTCCAGCCGCTGCCCTCGTACTTCTCGGACATGCGCAGCAGGACGACGTAGTCCGCCTGCGAGCGGTCCTCCGCCCAGGCCTGGAGCGCCGCCGAGCTCGGCTGGACGCCGCGCACGGTCCGCGGGGCGACGCTGACCTTGCGGACGTGGGGGCGCGCCGCGAGGGCGTTCGCGAGCCCATCGACGAGCTCGCGCGGGACGGCGCTCTTCGGCTCGATGGCGACCGCGACGCGCCGCTCGAACCCGAGCCCATCCGCGGGGATGTCGAAGGTGCGCGGCGCCCGCGCCGTCGCCCAGCGGTACTCCATGGGGTGCGCGCAACCGGCGAGACCGAGACCGAGGAACGCGAGACCGAGGACCGGGGCCCATCGCGAATACCGCATACGACCCTCCTCGCCCGGACGTGTCCCTCTTCAGTGTAGCTCAAGCGCCAGGTCTTTGACAGTCCGCGCCTTTGCCGGTATAATGCGGCGTTTCGAGCGGCGGCTCGCGTGGGCCGCCGTTTCCACATCCGGGGGCGACGAGGGCGGCGGGTCCCGTAGCATGCTCCTCTTCATGGGCGAGTGGCTCGCGAAGTTCCTCGTCAAGGTCTTCGGCTCCCGAAACCAGCGGCTCCTGAACGAGATGCTTCCGGCGGTCGACGCGATCAACGCGCTCGAGCCGGAGATCGCCAGGCTCTCGGACCGCGAGCTCCGCCAGAAGACCGACGAGTTCCGCCGCCGCCTGAAGGAGCACGTCGAGCGCGAGGGCTACCACCGCCTCCTCGACCAGGCGCGCAAGCTCAAGATCGACGGCTTCCGCGAGGAGTCGGTCGAGCTGCGGAAGAGGGCGGCGCGCCTCGAGCAGAAGGGCCTCGACGCCCTCCTCCCCGAGGCCTTCGCCTGCGCGCGCGAGGCCGGCAAGCGCACCCTGGGCATGCGCCACTTCGACGTCCAGCTCATGGGCGGGATGGCGCTCCATCAGGGCAAGATCGCCGAGATGGTGACGGGCGAGGGGAAGACGCTCGTCGCCACGCTCCCCGCCTACCTGAACGCGATCGCCGGGCACGGCGTCAACGTCGTCACCGTCAACGACTACCTCGCCCGCCGCGACCGCGACTGGAACGCCCCGATCTACGAGCTCCTCGGGCTGACCGTCGGCGTGATCCAGCACGACCAGCCCGACCGCGCCCGCCAGGAAGCCTACGCCTGCGACATCACGTACGGCACGAACAACGAGTTCGGCTTCGACTACCTCCGCGACAACATGAAGACGTCCCTCGACCGCCAGGTCCAGGGCCACCTCTTCTACGCGATCATCGACGAGGTCGACTCGATCCTCGTCGACGAGGCCCGCACCCCGCTCATCATCAGCGGCGCGAGCGAGGAGTCGACGTCGAAGTACTACGTCGCCGACCGCGTCGCCAAGCAGCTGAAGCAGGGCGACCACTTCGAGGTGAAGGAGAAGGAGCACCTCATCATCCTCTCCGACGAGGGCCAGGAGGCGGCCGAGAGGCTCGTCGGCGTCGACTCCTTCTACAGCGGCGCCAACATGGACTGGCCGCACCACATCGACCAGGCCCTGCGCGCCCACCACCTCTACAAGCGCGACCGCGACTACGTCTGCAAGGAAGGCGAGGTCATCATCGTCGACGAGTTCACGGGCCGCCTCATGCCCGGGCGCGTCTGGTCGGACGGCCTCCACCAGGCGGTGTCGGCGAAGGAAGGCCTGAAGATCAAGGAGGAGAACCAGACCCTCGCGACCGTCACGATCCAGAACTACTTCCGCCTCTACACCAAGATCGCCGGCATGACCGGCACCGCCCAGACCGAGGCCGAGGAGTTCATGAAGATCTACGGCCTCGACATCGTGACGATCCCGACGAACCGCCCGCTCATCCGCGACAACTGGCACGACGTCGTCTACCGGAGCGAGCGCGAGAAGTTCAAGGCCATCTGCGACGAGATCGAGCGCCTGCACATCCTCGGGCGGCCGCAGCTCGTCGGCACCATCGCCATCGAGAAGAGCGAGTTCCTGTCCGAGATGCTCTCGCGCCGCGGCATCCAGCACGAGGTGCTGAACGCCAAGCAGCACGAGCGCGAGGCGCCGATCGTCGCCAAGGCCGGCCAGCTCCGGAACGTCACGGTCGCGACGAACATGGCCGGCCGCGGGACCGACATCCTCCTCGGCCCGGCGCCGAAGGACGGCGACGCCGAGGGCCTCGCCGCCGCGGTCGACTGGGTCGCCTCGGTCTTCGGCGGGCGCGGCCGCAAGCTCCGCGCGGAGGACCTGGAGGGCGCGCCGGCCGCGGACGTCCGCGAGAAGCTCCTCGCCTTCGCCCGCGAGGGCCTCGCCGAGCGCGCCGCCGAGTGGAGCCGCGAGACGGGCGTCCAGGCGGCGGTCGACGACCTCCTCGGCGCGGCCCGCGACGGCGGCGACCCGCGCGACCTCCTCGACAAGCCGCTCAAGCAGAAGGGCGTCAAGGACGAGTTCGAGCGCTTCCGCAAGGCGGACGCCCTCGTCCGCTACGTCGAGGCGGCGGTCAACGTCGAGCGCTACTTCGAGGGCGGCGTCGCCCGCATGGGCGGCCTCCACGTCCTCGGCACCGAGCGCCACGAGGCGCGCCGCATCGACAACCAGCTCCGCGGGCGCTGCGGCCGCCAGGGCGACCCGGGCTCCTCGCAGTTCTTCCTCGCCCTCGAGGACGACCTCATGCGGATCTTCGCCCCCGAGCGCGTGGGGCGGATCCTCGAGCGCCTCGGCATGACCGAGGGGCAGGAGATCAGCCACCCCATGGTCTCGCGGGCGATCGAGCGCGCCCAGAAGAAGGTCGAGGCCCGCAACTTCGACATCCGCAAGAACCTCCTCGAGTACGACCAGGTGATGGACGAGCAGCGCAAGCTCGTCTACGAGTACCGCCAGCGCATCCTCACCGGGTCCGACACGAAGGGCCTCGTCGCCGAGTTCCTCCGCTCGTCCGTGCGCGGCGCGATCGAGGCGTTCGCCTCCGACGAGATCGTCAAGGCCGAGCGCAACTACCAGGGCCTCGCCGACTGGGTGAAGTCCCGGCTCGACGTCGAGGCGAAGGTCGAGGACCTCTCGGGGCGGACCGCCGAGGAGCTCGACGACAAGCTCTTCGCCATCGCCGAGAAGAAGCAGCAGGACCGGGAGAAGGAGATCGGCGAGAAGCCGATGCGCGAGCTCGAGCGCTTCCTCCTCCTCCAGAAGATCGACGAGAAGTGGAAGGACCACCTCCACGGGATGGACCAGCTCCGGAGCGGGATCGGGCTCCGCGGCTACGCCCAGGTCGACCCGAAGATCGCCTACAAGAAGGAAGGGTTCGAGCTCTTCGAGCAGATGTGGGGCTCGGTCCAGGACGAGGTCACGAGCCTCCTCTTCAAGGTCCGCCTGATCACGCCGGAGGAGGAGGCCAAGCTCCTCGGCAGCGTCTGGCGCGGCGCCGCCCCGCAGATCTCCTCGGCCCCGGGCGGGCAGGCCTCGCGTCCGGTCGCGGCGGCGGCGGCGGCCGGCGACGGCGGGAACGGCGAGCAGGGCGCGCCGGACGCGGCCCGCCAGGTCGCGGCGACCGCGCGCCGGCAGGAGGCCGATCGCCGGTCCGCGGCCGCCGCCGGCCGCGGGCCGATGAAGCCCATCCACGTGGCGCCCAAGACGGGCCGGAACGACCCGTGCCCTTGCGGTTCGGGCAAGAAGTTCAAGAAGTGCTGCGGCCAGGGCCAAGGGACGTAGCGGGAGCTTCGCGCAGGGGAACGCCTTTCTTGTCCCTGATCGTGGACGTTTTCTATCTGCTCGCCCTCGTGCTGCTCGGGCCGATCCTCCTCTGGAGGATGGCGACGCAGAAGAAGTACCGCGCGGGCCTCCTCGAGCGCCTGGGCTTCCGCGTCGAGCCCCGGGTCGGGACGGCGCCCTGCTTCTGGGTCCACGGCGTCTCGGTCGGCGAGGTCCTGGCCACGCGCCCGCTCGTGCGCGAGATCGAGCGCGCCCTCCCGGGCTGGGACATCGTCATCTCGAGCACGACCCAGGCGGGCGTCGAGATCGCGCGGAAGACGTTCCCGGGCCGGCGCGTGATCTTCTACCCGCTCGACCTCTCGTTCGCCGTGCGCCGACTGCTGCGGGCGATCCGGCCGAGCGTCATCGTCCTCGTCGAGCTCGAGCTGTGGCCGAACTTCCTCGCCCGGGCGTGGCGCGAGGACATCCCGGTCACGCTCGTCAACGGGCGCATCAGCGAGCGCAGCTACAACGCCTACCGCTGGCTCGAGCCGCTCCTCCTGCGGCCCCTCCAGCGCATCCGCCGCTTCTGCGTGCAGACGGACGAGTACGCGCGGCGCTTCCTCGCGCTCGGAGTGCCGCCGTCGCAGGTCCTCGTCACCGGGAACATGAAGTACGACAACCTGCCGGGCGCCGGCGGCGGCGACCGGGCGGCCGCGGCCGACTCGCCGGCGTCGGGATCGGCGATCGCCGATCCCGACGCCCTTCAGGCCGTCGCCCGCGCCGCGCGGGCGGCGCTCGACCTGGCCGAGGGCGAGCGCGTCCTGCTCGCCGGGAGCACCCACGCCCCCGAGGAGCGCACGGCCCTCGGGATCTACGGACGGCTCGCCCGCGAGTACCGGGACCTCCGGCTGGTGCTGGCGCCGCGGCACACGGACCGCATCGCCGAGGTCGAGGCGGAGGTGCGCGCGGCGGGGTTCCGTCCGGTGAAGAAGACCGAGATCGACGGGGTGCGGAAGTCGGGCGCCGGCACGGGCACGGGCGCGAGGCCGGCTGGCGAGGTGCCCCGGCCGGAGGTCATCATCGTCGACACGATGGGCGAGCTCGCCCAGCTCTACGCGGCCGCCGAGGTCGTGTTCGTCGGCGGCAGCATGGTCGCGCGCGGCGGGCAGAACATGCTCGAGCCCGCGGGGATCGGGCGGCCGGTCGTCTTCGGCCCGAACGTCGCGAACTTCCGCGAGAGCGCGGACCTGCTCCTGCGGGCGAACGCGGCCGTCCAGGTGAAGGACGAGGCCGGGCTCGAGGCGGCGCTCCGGAGCCTGCTCGCCGACCGCGAGGAGGCGGCGGACCTCGGAAGGCGGGCGCGGGCGTCGATCCAGGCGCACCGCGGGGCGGCCATGAAGAACGTCGAAGTCCTGAAGAGCGTCGTGGCGGAGGTCGCCGGCGCGGCGGCCTCCCAGGCGCTGGCGGTGGCACAGTAGCGACAGCCGAGCTTAAGAGGAGCATCGAGATGGCGACGCGGAAGCACCTCTTCACGTCCGAGTCGGTCACCATGGGCCATCCGGACAAGGTCGCGGACCAGGTGTCGGACGCGATCCTCGACGCGATCCTCGCCCAGGACAAGGCGGCGCGCGTCGCCTGCGAGACCCTCGTGACCACGGGTCTCGCCTTCGTCGCCGGCGAGATCACGACGACCGCGCGCGTCGCCTTCGACGACGTCGTCCGCGAGACCATCAAGGGGATCGGCTACGCGAGCGCCGACATCGGCTACGACGGCAACACCTGCTCCGTCATCACGGCCATCCACGCCCAGTCGCCCGACATCGCGCGCGGCGTGGACGAGAAGGACGGCCGGGAGCAGGGCGCCGGCGACCAGGGCCTCATGTTCGGCTACGCCTGCGACGAGACGCCCGAGTACATGCCGCTGCCGATCACGCTCGCGCACCGGATCTGCGAGCGCCTGGCGCGCGCCCGTCAGGACGGCGAGGTCCCTTGGCTCAGGCCCGACGGCAAGAGCCAGGTGACGGTCGAGTACGCGGGCAAGCGGCCGCTCCGCGTCCACACGGTCGTCGTCTCGACCCAGCACGCGCCCGAGGTGTCGAGCGAGGAGATCCAGAGGACCGTCATCGAGAAGATCGTGAAGGCCGTGATCCCGGCCGACATGCTCGACGCGCGGACGATCCACCACGTGAACCCGACCGGCCGCTTCGTGATCGGCGGGCCCATGGGCGACACGGGGCTCACGGGACGCAAGATCATCGTCGACACCTACGGCGGGATGGCGCCGCACGGCGGCGGGGCGTTCAGCGGCAAGGACCCGTCCAAGGTCGACCGCTCGGCGGCGTACATGGGGCGGTACATCGCCAAGAACATCGTCGCCGCCGGCCTCGCCCGGTCGTGCAAGGTCCAGGTCGCCTACGCGATCGGCGTCGCCGCGCCCGTCTCGGTCTTCGTCGACTGCGAGGGGACGAACGCCATCTCCGAGGACCGGATCGAGGACCTGATCCGCAAGCACTTTCCCCTGAAGCCGCGCCAGATCATCGAGCACCTCGACCTCCGGCGCCCGATCTACCTGGAGACGGCGCGCCACGGGCACTTCGGCCGGAACGTGCCGGCGTTCACGTGGGAGCGGACGGACAAGGCGGCCGAGCTGCGGCAGGAGGCCGGCCTGGGGGAAGCGAGGCCGGCGACGGCGCACGCGTGAGGGCGTGACGGCGCCGCCGACCTAGCGCCGGCCCTTCTTCCCGGTCTCCCGGGCTCCCGGCCGCTTCTCCTTCCTCGCCCCCGCCCGCTTGCGCGCCGGGGCGGCGGGCGCGAGCGCCCGGGTCGTCGCGGCATCGAGCGTCTCCCGCACCTTCGCCAGGAGCGCCGCCGGCGAGAAGGGCTTCTGCAGGAACGCCATGCCCGGCCCGAGCAGGTGCGCGGGCAGGACCACCTCGGCGGCGTAGCCGGAGATGAAGAGGACCTTCATCTCGCGGCGGAGCGGCTCGAGATGCCGGGCGAGCATGTAGCCGCTCATGCCCGGCATGACGACGTCGGTCGCGAGGAGGTCGATCGGACCCGGGAAGCCCTCGCACACCCGCAGGGCGGCCGGGCCGTCCGCCGCCTCGAGGACCCGGTAGCCGCTCGAGGAGAGGACCTCGCGGACGAACGACCGGACGATCTCGTCGTCCTCGACGACGAGCAGCGTCTCGGACGCCCGACCCGCGCCGGCGGCGACCGATCTCGGGCTCGGGCTCGCGCCCGGGCTCGGGCCGGCGCCCGGGCTCCCGTCCGGGCTCCCGCCCCGGACGCTCGCCTCCGGCTCCCGGACCGCCGCCGCGGCCCGGAGGATGAGCCGGACGGTCGTCCCGCGGCCCGGCGCGACCGAGACCTCGACCCGCCCGCCGTCGCGCTCGAGCGCCGACCGGGCGACGGCCACCCCGCGCCAGATCCGGCCGTCCACGCGACCGGAGTCGAGGACGGCGATGACGACGCGTCCGCGGTCGCCCGGGGCGGGGCCGGGCGGCCGCGCGTGCGTCTCGATCCGGATCCGCCCGCCGCCCGGGAGGGCGTCGCGCGCGTCGGCGACGAGGTCCAGGATCGAGTGGTCCACCTCGGACGGGTCCGCGTGCGCGAGCGGCAGCGAGCCGTCGAGCGCGAGCTCGAGGCCGATCTCGCTCCCGAGGAGGAGGCGCAGGGCGTCGGCGACGTGGCGGACCCGCTCGTCGACGTCGATGGCCCGCGGCCCGCCGGCTTGGTCCATGCGCGCGAAGGCGAGGAGCTGCCCGGCGAGAGCGGCGGCCCGTGCGGCCGCGGACTGGATGGCCTCGACGTGCCCGCGCTGGACGGGGTCGGCGACGGAGTCGGCGAGCGCGCCGGCGTGGCCGGCCACGGCCGTTATGAGGTCGCCGAAGCCGTGGGCGACGCCGGCCGCGAGCCGGCCGACGGTCGTGAGGCAGCGGGCGCGGGCGAGCCGCTCGCCCCGCCGCCGCCCATCGATCGATCCGCCGCCCCCGCCCTCGCCCGGCATCGGTCCTCCAGCTCGAGTCTATCCAGGGTCGCCGGGGCCGGCAAACGGCCGCCGCGCCGGGCGACCGTCCACGCCGCGGATCGCCGGCATCGGGCGGGCCGCCCGCCCGCCGCGGGGCCCGCCGCCTTGCCGGCCGAGCGCCGGACCGGTAGAATGAGCGCTCGTTTTCGCGCGCAAGCTCGGGCGCGGAACGGCGCCCGAGCTACGAAGGAGGAGGATCCGAGTGAGCCCCGTCGCCTCTGACGTCAAGGACCTGGGCCTCGCCCCGCAGGGTCGCAAGCGCATCGAGTGGGCCGACCACGACATGCCCGTCCTGCGCCGGGTCCGCGAGCGCTTCGAGCGCGAGAAGCCGCTCGTCGGGAAGCGCATGGCGTGCTGCCTGCACGTCACCGCCGAGACGGCGAACCTCGTCCGGACGCTCGCCGCCGGCGGCGCCGGCGTCGTGCTCTGCGCCTCGAACCCGCTCTCGACCCAGGACGAGGTCGCGGCCGCGATCGTGCAGGAGTTCGGGATCGCCACGTACGCGATCAAGGGCGAGGACTCGGCCACGTACTACCGGCACCTCGAGGCGGCCGTCGCGATCGCGCCGAACGTCACCATGGATGACGGCGCCGACCTCGTCTCCCTCCTCCACCAGAAGCACCAGGACAAGGCGTCGAACATCGTCGCCAGCATGGAGGAGACGACGACGGGCGTCATCCGCCTGCGCGCCCTCGAGAAGGAGGGGCGCCTCAAGTTCCCGGTCTTCGCCGTCAACGACGCGCGCACGAAGCACCTCTTCGACAACCGCTACGGCACGGGCCAGTCCACGGTCGACGGGATCATCCGCGCGACCGACCTCCTCCTCGCCGGGAAGTCCGTCGTCGTCTGCGGTTACGGCTGGTGCGGGCGCGGCTTCGCCCTGCGCGCGCGCGGCATGGGGGCGAAGGTCACGGTCGTCGAGGTGGACCCGATCCGGGCGCTCGAGGCGGCCATGGACGGCTTCGACCTGCGGCCGATCGCCGAGGCGGCCCGGACGGGCGAGCTGTTCGTCACCCTCACGGGGAACAAGCACGTGATCCGGCGCGAGCACTTCGAGGCCATGGGCGACCGGGCGATCGTCTGCAACAGCGGCCACTTCAACGTCGAGCTCGACCTCGAGGGGCTCGCCACCGCCGCGCGCGAGGTGAAGCGCGGCGTCCGCGACCACGTCGACGAGTACGTGCTCGCGGACGGGCGCCGGATCTTCGTCCTCGGCGAGGGGCGCCTCATCAACCTCGCCGCGGCCCACGGCCACCCGTCGTCGGTCATGGACATGAGCTTCGCCGTCCAGGCGCTGACGACCGAGCACGCGGTCAAGAACGCGGGCTCGCTCACGGCGCGCGTCTACGACCCGCCGAAGGAGATCGACGACTGGGTCGCGCGCCTGAAGCTCGAGTCCATGGGCCTGGCGATCGACCGGCTGACGACCGAGCAGGAGCGGTACCTGGCCTCGTGGGAGGAGGGCACGTGACCCGCGGCCCGGCCTAAGAGGGGCCGCGTCCTCAGTCCTGGAACGGCCCTCCACCCGGGCGTTGCGGCCCGCCCGGCGGTGGCGTATAGGGTCTTCATGAAGGCCGTGCTGCCGAGCCGCTGCCCCGAGTGCGCTCGCGCCTTCCAGACGCGGGACGGGCGTCGCTGCAAGTTCTGCGGGTGCGTGGCCGTGGTCGACGAGGCGCCCCCCGGGCCGCCGGCGGCGGCCGCGGCGGCGTCCTCGCCGCCCCCACCCCGGCCGGCCCCGAGGCCGCCCCCTCGTCCCGCGCCGCCCGGCCCCGCGCTCCCGACGGTCCATGAGTACGTGCCGCTCGGCGACGACTCGAGCGCGTCGGTCGCCGCTCCCGGGCGCCGCACCCCGCTCGAGGACCCGCGCTTCGGCGTCGACCGGGCGGCGCTCGAGGAGGCGGCTCGCGATCGCTTCCGCCGCGGCCTCCTCTACCTCGGCCTCGGTGTCGGCGCGCTCGTCTTCGCCATCGTCGCCGGCAAGGTCACCGGCCGGGGCGGGAACGTCTGGTTCTACGCGCTCGCCCTGCTCTCGATCCTGCGCGGGGCGCAGCTCGCGATCTCGCGCGGCGACGGGTCGCCCGACTGAAAAAAAAGAGCCGCACCACCTCGCGGTGGCGCGGCCGACTTCCCCGACCGGCTTTCTACCGCCCGCCGGTCGTCGAGAACCCGATCAGGTCGGCCCGGAACTTCTGGGCCTCCTTGTGGCCCGAGTCCTCGAGCGTCTCGATGTTGAAGAACTCGACGTTCCCGTTCAGGAAGGCGACGTGCTTGCCGTCCTTGTGGTTCGTCGGCGAGACGTCGCCGCCCCGCTTGTCGCCGCTTATGGGCGTCTTCGACCCCGCGTTCACGTCCGTGAGCTTGTTGCGCCACGTGTAGGACGACGTGAACTCGTCCAGGTTGAAGCTCGCGATGCGGTCCTTCTGGTCCTCGACCGCCTCGGCCGGGTCATCGGTCGAAGCGGCGGGACAGACGAAGATCTTCGGGTCGTCGACGAAGTCGTACTTGTAGAGGAGCTCGAGCGCCGCCCGCGCGTCCTGGTCGTCGGAGAGCTGCCCGACGCCGCCGGACTGGATCGGCTTCGGCCACGGGAGCAAGCCCTTCTTCCCGCTGCCAGGCGGATGGTCGGCGTACATCATCGCCGCCTTGCCTATCTGCGAGAGGTTGTTCTTGCAGGTGGTCTTGAAGCCTTCCTGACGCGCGCGGGTGACGACCGGGGTGAGCAGCATGGCGAGAATGCCGATGATGGCAATGACGACGAGGAGCTCGACGAGCGTGAAGCCTTGCTTGCTCCGGGCCATCGGTCGCTATCCCCTTTCGCGTGTTCGAAGGTTCGAACCGACACATCCCAACGCTTTCGCGTCGGTTCGCGAGCCTCTTGCGGCGGCCTCCTCACCCGCCATCCATCGCCTCGCGCGCCCCCGGCCGGACCGTCCGGACGGGTCGCGCTCGGTCCTCGCGACCCCGCGCGAAGACGGCTATTAAACCGCCGGTCGTCGCCCGAGTCAAGGCCGGACCCCGGGGTGCCTGCCCAACCCGCGCCGTTCCGAAGCCTCCGGCCGGCCCGCTGTTGACACGCGTTTTGCGGGAGTTGTATAATGCCGCGACTTCGCTCCCGGCCGGACCGAGCGCGCACGCTCTCCGACGCGGGCACGGGGCCGGGCGGAAGGGGCCGACCGCGGCCGCGGGACCGACGCGCGAGGCGCGCGGAGCCCGGGTCGCGTGGCGGGACGGGGGCTGGGGAAGGAGGTCGCGACACCCGTGGGGATCCGTATCCGACTCGCCCTCGGCGCGAGCGCGCTCGCGATCGCGCTCGCCCTCGCCTGGACGTGTCCCCGCGCGGCGCTCGCCCAGGAACCGGCGCCCCCCGGCGACGCCGCGCCCGGCGGCCCCGGCGGCGAGGGCCAGCCGCCGCCCCAGCCGAAGGGCGCGTACGACTCCCTCCCGGACGACCAGAAGGAGGTCGACCCGGAGGTCAGGAAGCGGGCGATCCAGCGCGTCTGGCTCCTGCGCTTCGAGCACGGGAAGCCGGCGCGCGTGACGCTCGGGCGCGAGCCCTCGCTCGAGAACTACTGGGTCCTGCCCTTCACGCTCACGAACGAGGACGGCGAGCCCCACTCGGGGTTCTTCATCGACGTCTACGCCGACTCGGACAAGAGCGTCCACTACGAGGACCTGGCGTCGCCGCTCGTCAAGGAGAAGGTGCGCAAGCTCATCGGCGTGAAGCCCGGCGAGACCTTCTGGGGGCAGGAGGAGCTGACGTCGGGGACGCAGACGATCGAGCCCGGCCAGACCGTGAAGTGCGTCGTGATCTTCCACGGCTACCACCCCGAGATGGACCGCCTGACCATCACGGTCCGCGGACTCACGAACGACGTCCACTTCTACAAGGGCGACGAGGAGCGCCGCGAGGCGGAGAAGCTCGGAAAGCGCGGCGACCCGCCCCAGGACCTCCCGCCGCACCGGCGCAAGGTGGTCGAGCGCGCCCTGCTCCTCAAGTACTACCGGCCGGGCGACGAGTTCTACGCGACCCTCGACGCCCTCGAGTTCGAGGGGCGCGAGTGGGTGACCCTCGAGCGGATCGAGAAGACGGACCTGGACTGAGCACTCGTTCCCTGTCGACCGAGCCACGTGGAAGACCTGAGCCCGGAGACGTTCGCCCGCTCCCTGAGTCACGAGGAGCGCACGCTCCTCGAAGTCCGCGACGAGCTGTACGGCGGGTCGTGGGAACTGCTCGAGGCGGACCTGCGCGACCGGCTGGCGGGGAGGCCCTACATCTTCCAGCTCGCGACGAAGATCGAGGAGGACCTGGACCGGATCGAACGCATGCGGAGCTACGAGGGACGGACGGCGACGGACCTCGGGAAGCTCGCCCGCGAGCTGGAAGAGAAGCGACTTTGACACTCAGAGGCTGGGGAGAAGGACGTAGCCCATGACGTGGACTCGTAGGCTCTGTGGCTTGGCCGCGCTGGCGGTCGTCGCGGCCGCCGGTGCGGGCTGCGAGACGCAGCCCCGCCGGACCGGGACCCTCCCGGGCGGCGCGGGCGGCCCGGCGGCCGGGGCGCGCCCGGCCGGCGTGCGCCCGAACATCCCGACGAAGGACCTGGAGGCGCGCGACCTCGACGTCAAGTGGACGTACTACCTCGCCGAGAACGTGCTCCAGGTCCATCTCGTCGAGGACCTGCTCTTCCTCTTCACCGACAAGAAGAACCTCTGGGCGGTCGAGGTCGACAGCGGGTTCGTGACGTGGATGTACCACATCGGCGAGGACCTCTCGTACCCGCCGGCCATGTACAGCTACAAGCGCGACGGCATCCCGCGGACGGACGAGCTCTTCCTCATCGCCAAGGACACGCTCCACGTCGTCGACCCGGCCCCGAAGCGCGGCTTCCTCCTCTGGAAGAAGCGGCTCCCCTTCGCGGCCGCGTCCGCGCCCGCCGCCTCGATCTCGCACGTCTACATCGGCTCTTGGGACCACCGGGTCTACGCGATCGACAAGGCGAGCCAGGCGATCGACTGGTCGTACCGCACCCAGGCGCCCGTCGTCGCTCCGGTCGAGCCGGCCGAGAAGACGGTCGAGGCCGTCTTCGCGGGCTCCGAGGACGGCCGGATCTACGCCTTCAGCCCGGTCCGCGAGGACCTCAAGTGGGCCGTCGAGACGGACGCCGGGATCGTCTCCCGGCCGCTCTTCTTCAAGAACTTCCTCTACGTCGGCTCGAAGGACATGAGCGTCTACTGCATCGCGACGATCAACGGGAGCCTCGACTGGGAGTTCCCGACCGGCGCGCCCGTCACGCAGACGCCGGTCGCGTACACGGGCGACACCGTGTACGTCATGTCCGACGACAACTTCCTCTACTCGGTCAACCGGCAGCCGACGGACCCGAAGAAGAAGTACGAGGTCCGCTGGCAGTACCCGCGCGGCCGGAAGGTCCTCGCCAAGGGCCGCGAGACGATCTACGTCCTCGCCGGCGACGACCCGGCGACGCGGGACATCGACGAGGAGCGCTCGCTCGTCGCCATCGAGGAGAAGACGGGAAAGGTCCTCTGGCGGCACCCCTTCTCCAAGGACGTCGACTTCTTCGTGACGAACCCCTTCTCGCCGACGAGCCTCGTCGAGAAGGACAAGCGGCTCGCGTCGACGATCATCCTCACGTACCGCGACGGCTGGATGATCGCGCTCAAGGAGAAGGCGCCGTTCTGAGCCCCGGGCGGCGCCCGCCCTCCTCGGTCGCGCGTCTCTTGGTCGAGCCGTAGCTATCCCGCCCCGCCGCCGCCGCCGCCCGCGGAACGGTCGACCACGGCGAACGGCCGCTCTCCCTTGAACACCCGGAAGAGGAAGTAGAAGCACGGGAACAGGAGCACGCCGCCCGCGGCCAGCGCGCCGAGGAGGAGCTTCTGCGTCACGGGCGGGGCGCTCGCCTGGGCGAGCGTCAGGTCGGGGACGATCGCGTACGGGTACTGCGAGGCGGCCCAGCCGGCGACGATCAGGGCGACCTCGAGGGCGGCGGCGGCGCGGGCGAGCGCGTACCGGCGGCGGAAGAGGGCGACGAAGGCGGTCGCCGCGGCTCCCCCGGTCGTGAGGTGCAGGGGCAGCGACCAGTCGAGGGCCGTGAGGCCGCGCCGGACGACGGGCGCCTCGCGGCCCGAGAGGACGAAGGTCAGGAGCGCGAGCGCGCCCACGGCGGCGGCCGCGCCGATGGCCCGCAGGCGGAAGTCCTCCTTGAGGGCCGCGTCCTTCGCCTCGACCGCGAGGTAGACGGCGGCGAGGAGCGTGAAGAGCGCGACCGTGAAGGCCCCGACCGCGAGCGGGAACGGCCCGAGCCAGGCGTCGTGGCCGGAGACGACGACGAGATCGGGGCCGAGGCGCACCCGCCCCGAGGCGAGCGCCCCGACGACCGTGCCGAGCGTGAAGGGGGCGACGATGCTGGCGATCGAGAAGACGAGGCCCCAGCGCCGCTGCACGGTGTCGGAACGGCTGTCGTAGGCGCGAAACGTGAAGGCCGAGCCGCGGAGGACGACGCCGATCAGGAAGAGCACGAGCGGGACGAAGAGCGCCGTCGCGACGGCCGCGAACGCGGGCGGAAAGCCGGTGAAGAGGATGACGATCACGAGGATGAGCCAGACGTGGTTCGCCTCCCAGATGGGGCCGATCGCATCCTCGATCGCCTGGCGCTGGGCGGCACGGCGAGGCCCCGAGGCGAGGAGGTCGAGGACGCCGCCGCCGTAGTCGGCCCCGCCGAGGAGGGCGTAGAAGACGAGCGAGACGAGCATCGCCCCGCCGAGCAGGACATCAGGGGCCATGGGCGAGGTCCTCGACCGTCCGCTCGAGGCCCGCGACGACGCGCGCCAGCGACTCGTGGTCCACCTTGTCCGGGGTGTCGTCCGCCGTGTGGTAGTGCGGGTAGCGGAAGAGGGCCGTGTCCGTCACCATCACCGCCGGGAACCCCGCCTCCCAGAAGGCCCAGTGGTCGGACCAGCCGACGCCGGGGATGCCGCCGAAGGTCGCGACGCTCTCGCAGGGGAAGCGCGCGTGCCGCCTAAACGCCGAGGCGACGCGGCGCCCGAAGGCGCGCGAGCGCAGGTTCGCGACGAACCCGACGAAGTTCCCGGTCGACGGGTAGAGGAGCCCGAGCGGGAACGGGTAAGCCTGGCTCCGCGGCTCGTCCGAGTAGTAGCCGATCGTCTCGAGGCTGAGCATGCCGACGACGCGCTCGCCCCGCTCGCGGCAGCGGCGGGCGTAGCGGAAGCTCCCCATGCGGTCGGTGTGGAAGTAGGGCATCTCCTCGTTGACGAAGGCGACGAAGCGGAGCGTCCGCGCCGGTCGCCGCCCGGCGAAGGCGCGCGCGAGGGCGAGCGTGGCGGCGACGCCGGTCGCGTTGTCGTTCGCGCCCGGCGACCCGGGGACCGTGTCGTAGTGGGCGCCGACGACGATGACCTCGGGCCCGCCCGCGACCTCGACCTCGAGGTTCGCGCACGGGACGCCGCCCACCTCGTACTCCTGACGCTCCACGCGGTGGCCGGCCGCCGCCAGCGCCTCCTCGATGAACGCGGCCGCGGCGGCGAGCGCGCGCGGCCGCCGCGTGTGGCGCTCGCCGATCTCGCCGGCGAGGCGGGCGATGTCGGTCCGGAGGGCGTCGGCGAGCGCGCTCACGGCGGGCCGGGCTCCGGCGCCGCGCCGGCGGGCTTCGCCTCCCGCCCGGGGACCGTCTTCGCGACCTGCCGCCAGAGGAGGACCGCGACCATGACCGTCAGGACGAGGTAGATCGCCGTGAAGGCCCAGAACGGGACGGCCAGGTTGCGGACGGGCGTCACCGAGTCGGCCGTCCGCAGGACCCCGTAGACCGCCCACGGCTGGCGGCCGAGCTCCGTCACCATCCAGCCGGCCTCGAGGGCGACGAACCCGAGCGGCCCCGCGAGGGCGACCGCCCCGAGGAACCAGCGCTGGCGCGGCACGCCGCGCGCCCGCCACGCGAGCGCGGCGCCCGCGAGCGAGAGGGCCATGAGCATCGTCCCGATGCCGACCATCGCCTGGAAGCAGAGGTGCACCCAGAGGACGGGCGGCCACTCGTCGCGCGGGAACTCGTTCAGGCCCCTGACCTCGGCGTCCGGGTCGTGGAAGGCGAGGAGGCTCAGCGCCCGCGGGATCTCGACCGCGAAGCGCGTCTCGCGTGCCTCGGGATCGGGGATGCCGCCGATCCGGAGCGGCGCGCCTCGCGCCGTCTCGAACTGTCCCTCCAGGGCCGCGAGCTTCGCCGGCTGGCGCCCGGCGACGCTCCGGGCCGAGAGGTCGCCGCTCACGGGCTGGAGGACGGCGGCGACGCCGCCCACGGCGAGCGCGATCCCGAGCGCGCGCCGGTGGAAGACGCTGTCCGGGTACCGGCGCAGGAGGGCGGCGTGGATCGAGGCGACCGCGAACCCGGTCGCGAGGTAGCACGAGAGCAGGACGTGGACCACCTCCGTCCCCCACCCGGGCGGGAACATGGCGGCGATCGGGTCGATGTCCACGGGGCGGCCGTGCGCGTCGAGCCGGAAGCCCGCCGGCGAGTTCATCCAGGCGTTCGCGAGGGTGACGAAGAACGCCGACAGGGCCCCGCTCACGGCGACGACGACGCCCGCGAACAAGTGGACGCGCGGCGGGATCCGATCCCGGCCGTACAGGTAGATCCCGAGGAAGATGGCCTCCGTGAAGAAGGCGAACCCCTCGAGGCCGAAGGGGAGGCCGATGATCCCGCCCGAGAAGCCCATGAACCGCGGCCAGAGCAGGCCCAGCTCGAACGAGATCACCGTGCCGGAGACGGCCCCGACGGCGAAGAAGATCGCCGTCCCCTTGGCCCAGGCCCGCGCCAGCGCCAGGTCCACCGGATCGCGCGTGCGCAACCAGCGCCACTCGGCGATCGCCATCAGCAACGGCATGGCCACGCCGATCGCCGCGAACACGATGTGGAACGCGAGCGACGATCCCATGAGCCAGCGGGCGTAGCCGAGCTCGCTCATTGCCACTGGATGATAACCATTCTCCGCGGGTGGGACAACGCGACCGGCCGGACCCGGTCGGCGCGACCGCCCTACCGAGGCAGCGCGACCCGGTAGACCGCGTACGGCTCCGTCCGCGGCGAGTAGCCCCAGTTGAAGAGGCGCATGAGGTGGATCTGCGAGCAGGCGACGTAGAGCGTCCGGTCGGGACCGATCGCGATGCTGTCGGGCCACTGGATCCAGAGGCGGTCGGCCGCATCGACGTGGACGCTCTGGACGGAGACGAGCGACCCGCGCGCCTTCTCGTCCGGCGGGTACGGGCGGGTCGAGCCGTCGGCCAGCACCTCCGCGACCGGCGTCTCCGGCTCGCCCCTCCATCTCGGGAAGTTGACGAAGACGCGCCCCGAGCGCGAGACGGCGACGCCGGTCGGCTGCTCCTCGAAGCGCGCGACGAGCACCAGCTCCGGGCCCACGTGCGGGGTGGAGGCGTGGTCGGGGAAGCTGCAGGCGCTCGCGGCCGCGGCCGCGCCGGCGGCGGCGCAGAGGGCGACGACGATCGCCGCGCGCCTCCTGTGCGTCACCGCCCGCGACCGACGAAGCGGTAGAGCTGCGCCGGGCGATGCCCGCCGCGGCGCGTCCCCTTCGCTTCCTTCAGGACCCCCGCCGACAGGACCTTGCGCCGGAAGGCCGCCTTGGCGAGGCGCCGGCGCAGGATCGTCTCGTACACCTGCTGCAGCTCCGTCAACGTGAACTCCCGCGGCAGCAGCTCGAACGCGATCGTCGTGTACTCGAGCTTCCCGCGGATCCGGCGGACGGCCGTCTCGACGATCGAGGCGTGGTCGAAGGCCATCTCCGGGCGCTCGCCGCCCTCCCTCGCCTCGAGGCCGATGCGCCCGCCGCGCCCGTCGACGATCCGGAACCAGGCCGTCTCGGCCGCGCCCGCGCCCGCCCGCACCTGGCCCTCCAGGCGCTCGCGCGGCACGAGGGCGTAGTAGGCGACCGTGATCACGCGCGTCCGCGGGTCGCGCGAGGGCTCGCCGAACGTGTAGAGCTGCTCGAGCCAGATGTCGCGGATCCCCGTCTCCTCGGCGAGCTTCCGCGTCGCCGCCCCCTCGAGCGACTCGTCGATCCCGACGAACCCGCCCGGAAGCGCCCACGCCCCCACGAACGGCGGCTCGCGCCGCCGGACGAGCACGACCTCGATGTCGCCGTCCGCGACCGTGAAGACGCACACGTCCACGGTCACCGACGGGCGGTCGAACTGCGTGACGTCGTAGCCGCGCAGGAACTCGCGGTCGTGCGCGCTCGTGCGGGGCGGCGGCGGCGGCGACGGCGGCGGCGGCGCCACGGCTACCCCAGGGCCTCGGGCGTCGACGCGATGATCCGCACGCCGCCCTCGCGGAAGGCGCGGAGCGCGTCCTCGGTCGTGTCCGGCGCGACCCCGGCCGTCGCGTCGATGACGACCGCCACGTCCGCGAGCGGCAGCCGCCGCCTCAGCTCGAGCGCGCCCATGCGCACGCAGTAGTCCGTCGCGACCCCGTACACCTGGAAGGCCAGCCGCTCCGCCCCGCCCACCCGCCCGCACAGGTAGTCGAGAAACGGCGCGAAGTTCGGGTTGGCGGCGACGGAGTAGGCGTCCTTCTCGAAGTAGAGCGCCGCCTTCCCGCCGTCGAAGAGGCGGGCGACGTCGCAGGGCACGGGCGGGACGAAGCGGTAGCGGGGCGGCAGCGTCTCCTCGACCTTGAGCTGGTCCCACGTGCCCTTGACGCAGTGGACGGGCCAGATCCCGCCGTTCTCCTTGAACTCGGGCGTGGCGTAGTCGTGGGCGTCGACGCTTCCGATCAGCCAGATCCCGCGTCGGGCCGCGTCCTCGTTCAGGCGGCGGACGTTCGGGAGCGCCGTCTCGGCGTTGCGCACGTAGAGCGCGCCCGTCGGGTCGCAGAACCCGTGCTGGGTGTCGATATCGACGCGGACGAGCGTCCGCGCGACCGGGGTCGCCATGTCAGGCCTCCTTCCCCACGAGCGACTCGAGCAGGCCGCGCAGGGCCTCGCTCGGCGCGACCGGGTACTCGCACGTCACCACCGCCTCCTCGCGCGCCGGGATCTCGCGCAGCCGCTCGGGCAGGGCCGCGAGCTGGCGCCGCGCCCGCTCGCGCGCCGCCTCGAGCGACGGGAGCGGGCCCGCCGGCTCGCCGCCCCGGAGCACCGGGACGAGCAGGGGCTCGGCCCCCTCGGCCCGCCGCTCCGCCTCGGGCTCGTCGGCGAGGGCGATCTCGTCGGCCGCGAACCGGCCGTCGGCTCCGCGCCGCCGCCACACCTGCTTCGCCCCCGGCCACGTCGCCTTGCCCGGGCTCCGCTTCGCGACCGGCAGCGTCTCGCCGGTCGCGGCCTCGATGGCGACGAGCTTGTAGACCGCGCCGACGGCCGGGGCGTCGAGGCTGAGGACGACATCGGTGCCGACCCCGTAGCTGTCGATGCGGGCGCCGCTCTCGCGCAGCGCCCGGACCTTGTACTCGTTCAGGTCGCCGGAGGCCACGACCTGGGCGGCCGCGAGCCCGGCGGCGTCGAGCTTCGCCCGCGCGACCTTCGACAGCTCGGCCAGGTCGCCCGAGTCGAGGCGCACGCCCTTCACGGCCTCCCCGGCGCAGGCGATGGCCCGGTCGACGCCGCGCGGCGTGTCGTAGGTGTCGACGAGGAAGACCGAGCCCTCCGGGTAGGCCGCGGCCCACTCGCGGAAGGCCTCCTCCTCGCCGTCGTCGTCGTCGCCGCCGGCGCCGGCGTGGGCCATGGTCCACATGTGGGCGACGGTCCCGAAGACCGGGATCCCGTCGCGCATCCCGGCGGCCTCGTTCGACGTCCCGACGAAGCCGGCGATGTAGGCGGCGCGGGCGGCGTCCACGGCCGCCTCCTCGTGCGTCCGCCGCGTCCCGAACTCCATGACCGCGGCGTCGCCGCAGGCGATCTTGACGCGGGCCGCCTTGGAGGCGACGCGGACGTCGTGGTTCACGATCGAGAGGAGGAGCGTCTCGGCGAGCTGGGCCTCGGGGAGCGTCGCCTCGACGCGGATCACGGGCTCCTGGGGGAAGAACACGGTCCCCTCCGGCAGGGCGTGGACGTCGCCGCGGAAGCGGAAGGCGCGCAGGTACGCGGCCAGGTCCTCGGTCATGACCGAGCGGAGCCCCGGCTGGGCGGCGAGGTAGCGGACCTCCTCCTCGCCGAAGCGGAGCTCGCGGAGGCGGCGGACGGCCCGCTCGAGGCCGGCGAAGAGCCAGAACGCGCGCGGCTTCGGGAGCCGCCGCGTGAACAGCTCGCACGTCGCCCGCCGCCCGGCCAGGCCCCGGTGGAAGTAGGCCGCGAGCATGGCGATCTGGTAGCGGTCGGTCAGCAGGGCGCTCGGCGTCATGGCGGGCCTCCCTTCGGCTCCCTCCCCGGCTTAGTACCCACATGATACTAAGTCGCCGCGGGCCCTGTCAAGGGGCTTCGCATCCGCGGGGGAGATCGACCTCACTCGTAGCGGAGCGCCTCGATGGGGTCGAGGCGAGCCGCCTTCACCGCCGGGAAGATGCCGAAGAGGATCCCGATCCCGCCCGAGAAGCCGATCGCGAGCGCGACCGCGGGCGTCGGAAGGACGAACTCCCAGCCGCGCGACCGGACGAACGCGTAGGAGCCGCCGGCCCCGACCGCGAGGCCGATGAGGCCGCCGATGGCGGCGATGACGGCCGCCTCGACGAGGAACTGCTTCAGGATGTCGAGGCGCGTCGCCCCGAGCGCCTTGCGGACGCCGATCTCACGCGTCCGCTCGGTCACCGAGACGAGCATGATGTTCATGATCCCGATGCCGCCGACGATGAGCGACACCGCGGCGACGCCCGTGAGCAGGACGGTCATGACCCCCACCGCCTGGCGGATCGAGTCGATCCACTCGCGCTGGTTCATGATCTGGACGTCCAGGTCCTCCCCCTCCGGGATCTTGTGCCGCTCGCGGATCACGCCCTCGATCGCCTTCTGCACCTCCGGCATCACGTCCTCGTTCTCGCACTTGAGCGTGACGCCGGTCAGCCAGTCCTGGCCGAGGATGCTCTTCTGGGCGGTCGTGAGGGGCACGAACACCCGCTCGTCCGGGCTCGCCCAGGCCTCGCCCTTGGCCGCGAGGACGCCGATCACCTCGTAGTTGACGCCGCCGACCTTGATCGCCGAGCCGAGCGGCGTCCCGCCCTGGAACAGGCGCCGCGCGACCTCGGCGCCGATGACGACGACCTTGCGCCGGAGCTGGAGGTCGTGCTCCTCGAGGAAGCGGCCGCTCTCGACATCGAGGTTGCGGATCCCGGAGTAGCTCGGGGTCGTGCCGACCACGGCCGCGCGCATGTTCTCGGACATGTGCTTCAGCTGCCCGCTCCCGGTCGCCTCGGGGGCCATGGCGATGACGCCGCGCAGCGTCGCCAGCGCCTCGGCGTCGCCGATCACGAGCGTCTGGACGTTGCCCGTCTGGACGTGACCCTGACGCGCGCTCCCCGGGCGCACCGACAGGAGGTTCGCGCCGAGGCGCGTGAGGTTCGCCTTCATCGCGCCGGTCGCGCCCTCGCCCATGCTGACCATGGCGATCACGCACGACACCCCGATGATCATGCCGAGCATGGTGAGGAACGAGCGCAGCTTGTGCGCGAGCAGGCTTCGCAGCGCGACGCGGATCGTCCGGGCGAAGGTCACGGCGCGGCGGCGCTCCCGGCGAGCGAGGCCGGCTCGTCGGAGACGATGCACCCGTCGCGGATCGAGACGACGCGCCGGGCGCGGGCCGCGACCTCGCGGTCGTGGGTGACGACGAGGACCGTCGTCCCCGAGCGGTTCAGGGCGTCGAACATGTCGAGGATCTCCTCGCCCCGCCTCGTGTCGAGGTTCCCGGTCGGCTCGTCGGCGAGGAGCAGGGCCGGCTCGGTCACGAGGGCGCGGGCGATGGCGACGCGCTGGCGCTCGCCGCCCGAGAGCTCGGCCGGGGCGTGGTAGGCCCGACCGGCGAGGCCGACCGCCTCGAGGGCGGCGACCGCCCGCTCGCGGGTGGTCCGGGCGTCGCGCTTCGCGTAGAGGAGCGGCAGCTCGACGTTCTCGACGGCGGTGTGCCGCGGGATCAGGTTGAAGCTCTGGAAGACGAAGCCGATCCGGCGGTTGCGGATCCGCGCCAGGTCCCGGTCCGGCAGCCGCGACACCTCCTCGCCGGCCAGGTAGTAGCGGCCCGATGTCGGCCGGTCGAGGCAGCCGATGATGTGCATGAGGGTGGACTTGCCGCTGCCGCTCGGCCCGACGATCGCGACGTGCTCGCCGGCGTGGATGAGCAGGTCGATCCCGCGGAGCGCCTCGACCGAGATCGAGCCCGTGTCGTAGGTCTTCGAGACGCCCTCGAGGCGGACGACCTCCGACATGGGCTAGCGCCGCCCCCCGCCGCCGCTGCTTCCGCTGCCGCCGCCGCGCCCCCCGCCCCGCCGGCCGAAGAGCCGTCCGAGCCAGTTGCCGCCCTCCTCCGGCGGCGGCTCGGCGTCGCCCAGGGCCACGACCTCGCCCGCCCGCAGCCCCGACCTCACCTCGGTCCGCTCGCCGTCGGTGATCCCGCGCTCGATCGGGCGGAACTCGGGCGCGACCCCGTCGCCCGCGACGACGTCGACGCCGAGCTGCTTGCCGCGCGCCTTCAGGGCCGCGTTCGGGACGAGCACGCAGCGGTCGCGGCGGTCGACCTCGATGAGGACGTTGGCCGTCATGTTGGGCAGGAGCGCATCCCTCCGGTCCGGCGACGTGACCTCGATCTTCACCCGGAAGGTCGTGACGGAGAGCTCCTCGACGCCGAGCGGCAGGACGCGCTCGACGATCCCGTCGAACGTCCGCCCCCGGTGCGCGTCGACGGTGATCCGGGCCCGACAGTCCTTGCCGACGCGACCGATGTCCGACTCGTCCACCTCTGCGATGATGAAGATCCGCGAGAGGTCGGCGATCGTCGCGAGCGTCGTGCCGCCCGAGACCGACGTGATCCCGGACGCGACGATCGTCCCCTTCTGCACCGTCTTCGTCAGGAGCACGCCGGACAGGGGCGCGACGATGCGGGTGTCCGCGGCCCGCTTGCGCGCCTCCTCGAGGGCGATCTCGCTCCGGACGAGGGCGATGCGCGCGAGCTTCACCTGCTGCATGCGCTCGGCGACGACGTGCGAGCCGGCCTTCGCCGCCTCGAGCGCCGCCTGGCCCGTCACCAGCCGGGCGAAGGCGGCGGCCCGCACGGCGCGCGCGTCCTCGACGTGCTCGGGCGGGGCGAGCTTCTGCTCGAGCAGCTTCTGCGCCCGGGCGAGCTTCTCGTCCGCGACCGACAGCTCGGCGCGCGCGCCCGTGAGCTGGGCCTCGGACTCCATGAGGCCGCGCCGGATCTGGGCCTTCGTGACCTCGAGGTTCGCCTCGGCGGCCCGCAGGCCGGCCTCGTTGCTCGCGACCTCGGCCTCGCGGAGCCGCACGTTGCGCTGCTCGTCGGTCGGGTCGAGCTCGCACACGAGCTGGCCCTGCTCGACCTGGTCGCCGGGCTCGAGCGTGAAGTTCGTGACCTCGCCCGATGCCTTGCTCTTCACCTCGACGGTCAGGAGGGGCTGGACGACGCCGGTCGCCGCGACCGTCACGACGAGCGGCCCCTCGGCGGCGACGACGGTCCTCGGCCGGCGCGGCGCCTCGGCCTCGCTGCTCCCGCCCCCGCGGAGGAAGAAGGCGCCCCCGACGGCGAGGGCGGCGACGGCCCCGCCGGCGAGGAAGATGCGCCCGCGACGGCTCTTCGGTCTCGGCTCGGCCATGGAGTTTCTTAGACGGCCCGCGAACCTCGAGCGTTTGAGCCGCTCTCGACCGGCCCGGTGCTCAGGCGCCGAGGATGATCTGCTTCAACCGCTCCTGGATGTTCGCGAGCTTCATGCGGTTGAAGAAGTTCGAGTAGGCCATCCACATCGCGAGCCCGTTCAGGTCGCGGAAGTGGCGCGGCACGTACTTCGGCGGGTCGACGACACCCTCCTTCCACTTCTGGTACAGCACGGGGATGTCCTCGAGCGTCACCTTCCCGACGAAGATGAACGGGATCAGCTCGGGCCGCGCGAACCTGATGCACGAGCGGAGGAAGTTGTAGTTCGAGACGAAGCCCTTGCAGTAGCTGATGTCCTTCGTGAACGGCGCTCCGCCCTTGACGACGCCGCCGCGGAAGACGCGCTGGGCGTTGACGATGCACTCGGGCTCGCTGTAGCCCTCGGTGCGGTAGAACTCGATGATGTCGAAGAGGTCGGCGCCGTCCTCGGCCTTGTCGATCGCGAGGATGCGGTTGTTCAGCTTCTTCGCCCGCACCGGCAGCGTCACGAACGTGATGAGCTCCATGAGGACGGCGAGGCCCTCCTGGACGGACGTCGTGCAGGGCGGGCCCTTCGCGAGCCACGTGGCGATCCGCTGGTACTGGCCGTTGAGCGTCGTCCCGACGTGGACCCAGCCCTCGTGGACCTCGAGGATCTCGACGTCGCGGGTCGAGAACTGGACGCCCCGCTTCACCTTCACGTAGTCGGCGCCGGCGGCGGCGTCCGAGACGACGCCGTCGTCGAGGCGGGCGTGGACGTGGTGGTCGTGGAAGTACTGCTCGAAGCCGCGATTCAGGAGGTGGACGCACTGCTCGGCCGAGAGCGTGCGCGGGTACTCGCCGCCGAGCTGGCCGTCGTCCAGGGCGTCGAGGATCTCGTAGAGCTGGTGGCCGAGGTCGCGGAGCGACGTCTCGCCGTCCATGAAGAGGTCCTTAGGCGACCCGTAGAGCTCGCGGCTGTACTTGTGGAAGTCCGGCGTGCCGCGCGCCTTCAGCATCTTCACGGCCTGCTGGTACTCGCGGCAGTTGCGGAGCAGGATCCGGCCCAGGTCGTCGTCCGCGCCGAGGAGCTTCTCGACCTCGGCCGCGATGGAGGCGAACTCCTTGATCTTGTCGTCGGGGTCGAAGCGGAGCTTGTTCTTCTGGTAGTAGGCGCGCCCGAGGTTCGGCAGCTTCTTCAGGCCGTTCTTGAAGAGGGCGGTGAAGACGTCGTCGGTCCACTTGATCGCGTCGAGGATGCGGATGGGCTTCTGCGCCTTGACGAGCCGCTCGGAGAGGTGGCAGACCCGCTCCTTGTAGGTCGTCCAGACGTCGCCCCGGACGCCGCGGCCCAGGGGCCGGCCGCCCTTGCGGGCGGGCAGGGCGCCGGCGGCGGCGAGGAGCTCCGGCGACACCATCTCGGATGACTCGCCGGCGTCGAGGGCGGCGACGGGCTCGCCCCGGCCGTGGGCGACCGACAGCTCGGGGGCGACGACGCCCGTGCCGTCGCCCTCGCCCGATGGTCCGCCCGAGCCGTGGCTGAGGAAGGGGTCGAGGTCGCGGGCGACCTCGTTCGCGATGGTGCGGATGGCGGGGTCGCGGCGGTCGTTGAGGTGAACCGAGCGGTCGGCGGCGGGGCGGTCGGAGCGCTCGGAGCGGTCGCCGCGGTCGCCGCCGTTCTTATTCTGGGCCATGAACATATGATACCATGGGCGCTGGACGTTTGACCACACCGCGCGTCGGGGAGCCAGGGTGTCGATGCACGTGCGAGCGAGCGAGCGATGCACGCGAGCGACAGGTTGGTGAGTGAGCGTGGTGGATCCAGCGAGGATGGCTGCCACGCCCCCCCCACCCCGCCTCTCCCTCAACGCCGAGAAGCGGAACCTCTATCCGTGGATCTTCCGCAAGATGGTCGTCCGCCCCGCCCCGGACGACGGCATCCACGACGGCGACGCCGTCGCCGTCTACGACAGGCGCGGCCGCTTCATCGGGCGCGGCTTCTACAACCCGCGCTCCCAGGTCGCGGTCCGCATCCTCGACTTCTCCTCCTCGACCGAGTCCGAGCCCCTCGAGGAGGCGTTCCTCCGGGACCGCATCGCCCGCGCCGTCCGCATCCGCCACGACGTCCTCGGCCTCCCCGAGGTCACCGACGCCTACCGCGTCGTGAACTCGGAGGGCGACCACCTCTCCGGGCTCATCGTCGACCTCTACGCCGACCGCGCATCCGTCGAGCTCCACTCCCTCGGCTTCTACCGGCGGCGGGCCGCGATCGAGCGCTGCCTCCGCGCGCACTTCGCCCTCGCGAAGGAGGACGGCGTCGTCTTCCGCGCCGACGCCCGCATCCAGGACATCGAGGGCTTCCGGATCGACCCGCCGCGCCGGCCCGTGACGGCGGTGATCCGCGAGAACGGCGTCCGCTTCCGCGTCGACCTCGTGGCGGGGCACAAGACGGGCTTCTTCCTCGACCAGCGCGACAACCGGGCCGCCCTCGCGCCGCTCTGCGCCGGGAAGCGCGTCCTCGACGTCTGCTGCTACACGGGCGGGTTCGCCCTCCACGCGAAGGTCCGGGGCGGCGCCCGCGACGTCGTCGGCATCGACCTCGACGAGAAGGCCGTCGCCGTCGCCGTCGAGAACGCGCGCCTGAACGGCCTGAAGCCGGGGCGCGACGGGATCGCCTTCGCCCACGACAACGCTTTCCATTTCCTGAAACAACCGCGCGAGGCCGGGGACCTCTTCGACGTCGCCGTCGTCGACCCGTCGAAGCTCGCGCCGAGCCGCGAGGCGCTCGAGAAGGCGCTCCGCGACTACCTGGACCTGAACCGCCTCGCGATGCGGAACCTGCGCTCGCCGGGGCTGCTGCTCACGTGCTCTTGCTCCGGGCTCGTCTCGATCGAGCGGTTCCTCGAGGTCCTCGCGCGCGCCGGCGGCGAGGCCGGCCGCGAGGTCCGCGTCCTCCGCATCTCGGGCCCGGGCGCCGACCACCCCGTGGTTGCCGACTTCCCCGAGGGCCTGTACCTGAAGGTCGTCCTCGCCGAGATCCGCGAACGCTGAACGCCCTCTTTCAGGAGACCGCCGCCATGTCCGACGAGAAGGACCGGGAGCCGAAGAAGAAGCGCACCGCCAGGGCCGCCGGCGAGCCGACCGGGGAGCCGGCGCCGGGGCCGGAGCCCGCGCCCGACGAGCCGGCCGACCCGGAGGGCGCCGGGGAGATCGGCAGCGGGGCCGGCTCCTTCAAGAGCATCCTCGAGGCGGCGGCGACGGGCACGCCGAGCGACCTCGCCGAGAAGATCGCCGACTTCACGCGCCGGATCGGCGACCGCGCCGACAAGGCGGTGAGGCAGTGGGAGACGATGGCGAAGCAGTGGACCGACAAGCTCGGCACCGGCGCGGCCGGGGCCGCGGGCGCGGCCTCCGAGGCGGCCGCGAAGGGCCAGAGCGAGATGGGGCTCATCGCCGAGGCGATCCGCCGCGAGGCCGACCGCGCCGCCGAGAGGGCCGTCCGCGCCCTCAAGCTCCCGCTGGCCTCGGACGTGGAGCAGATCGGCGAGCGACTCACCCACATCGAGGCCGCGATCGGGGCGCTCAAGCTCGAGGTGGCGGCGCTGCGGAAGGTCGTGGAGGAACGTCTCCCGCGATAGGTCCTCTTGACCGACGTCGCGGACGAGGACCGAGGTCCCTACTCCAGCGCCGTCAACAGCGCTTGCAGCGTCGCCAGCGGCGGCTCCGCCTCCGCCAGCGCCGCCCTCGCCGCCCCGGAGTCGCGCCGCTCGGCCGCGAGGCGCAGCCGCTCGAAGGCCGCCCCGAGCCGGGCCGCGTCCTCGGCCGCGGCCCGGCGCGCCGGCGCGGCGATGTTCGCCTCCGCGAGCATCGGGAGGCGCGCGGCGATGCGGCGCGCCTCGCCGGCGGCCCGGGGCCCGCGCTCCGAGGCGAGCGCCCGCAGGCGGAGGACGGCGGAAGCGTACGTCTCGGGCCCGTCGCCGGCGAGGCCGACCTCGCTCGAGAGCGGCGAGTAGCGCTCGAGGCGGTAAGCGGCGCCGCGCACGCGCAGGGCGCCGAGCCGCGACCGGGCCGCCGGCCGCCGCTCGAACCAGCCCGCCCCGCGGGCCGCCGCCCGCGCCGCCTCCTCGATGCCGGCCAGGAACGGGCGGATCACGCCGGGCTCGATCGCCGCGCCGATGCGCGCCGCCTCGTCGCGCGCCTTCTCGGCCTCGAAGCGCAGGTCCGTGAAGCGGCCGGCCGCGGCGAGGGCCTCGAGGCGCGAGATCGAGGCGTCGAGCGACGCGAGCAGCCGCCGCACGTCCGCCGCCGCCGCCGGCGCCAGCCGCGCGCGCACGCGGAGCGATGCCGGCACCGAGACCGTCGCGACCGTGTCCCTGAGCCCGTCCTTGCGGAAGACGAGCCGGTGCGTGCGCGCCCGCTCGAACGTCTGGCCGCGCGTCTCGCGCTTCAGGTCGATCGCGCCGTCGCTGCCGTCGACGATGAGGTCGGCGATGACGAAGAGGACGCCCACGCCCTCGACCAGGACCCAGGCGGCGTTGGCGACGTAGCCCCCGACGTTCATGTCGAGGCGCTTGTACGGCTGGACCTTCTCGTAGTCGAGCTGGGTCGTGAGGGGCGTGCGCCCGAGGTGCCGCCCCTCGTGGAAGACGTCGGCGCCGGGCGGGTCCGAGACGATCTCGACCGAGACCCGCGGGCGGTCGACGACGACCTCGCCCGACGAGCGCGAGCCGAGCAGCGAAGCGCAACCGCTCCCGCCCGCCGTCGCGCCCACGATCAGGACGGCGAGGACGAGCCCGAGGACGACACGAGGACGACGCACTTCCGGCCTCCTCTCGCGACCCCCGACCCCGGTTGGCTGGTTTGTCCTGTCGAAGTGTAGCGGGAGGAGCCGGGATTGTCGAGCGAGGCGGGCCGGAAGTGCTACGCGAAAGCGGAGAAGCTCAGGCCGATAGAGCGCGGCGCGCGGCGGCGGCCGCGAGCCGTATGGTCAAAATACTCGAACGCGTCGCACGGGGTAGCGGGTATGGTGCGACTCCTGTTGCACTTGCAGCAAGACAGGAGTCAGACCATGGACTGGCGTCGGATGCTGGCCTACGTGACGGGAACGGTGGACCAGGAGCTGCTCCTTCGCAACGAGTACCTGGCGGCCGAGAACCGGATCCTCCGCGGGCAGATCAAGGGACGTCTGCGGCTCAACGACGGTGAACGGAAGACCCTGGCCGAGATC
>Ga0187893_10000457_pt1 | contig 107126 bp, 105 predicted proteins | sample MA1701074metaG_FD_139574 | JGI IMG/M metagenome (GOLD analysis project Ga0187893, IMG submission 139574) | White microbial mat communities from a basaltic lava cave in the Kipuka Kanohina Cave System on the Island of Hawaii, USA - MA170107-4 metaG ...
CCGCGCACACTTTCGTCAACGCCGCCGTCAACGTCGTCTTCCCGTGGTCCACGTGCCCGATCGTCCCAATGTTCACGTGCGGCTTCTTCCGCTCGTATTTCGCCTTCGCCATACCCCACTCCTTTGTCTAAAACACAAAAGGTAAAATCCCGCTGTGCTCCATGCCCCGCGCTTCGAGTCGAGCAAGCCCACACAAAACCAAGGACCCAACACGTGAGATGTTTAGTCGACCGCTACGATCACTCTTACTTGGCTCCCGATGGTGTCAAGCGCGGTATGGAGCCCACGACGCGGATCGAACGCGTGACCTCGTCCTTACCAAGGACGTGCTCTACCAACTGAGCTACGTGGGCATTCGGCGCGTCAAGGGTCATTCGTGCAACTAGGCTCTCCTCAATTTATTCCAACTACGACGCTTGACGTTGACTCTTACCGCCCTAGCACCAGCTTTTTGGAGCGGGCGATGGGATTTGAACCCACGACAGCCAGCTTGGAAGGCTGGAACTCTACCACTGAGCTACGCCCGCCTACTTTCCCTTCTTCATTCACATATCGATTCAAACCAAAACTCTTGAGGTACGCTTCTGACTCGCCCACTCAGAAACTCCCCGGTACGAGCGAGCCCATAAACAAACTTGCGGGTTTTATCCCGTCGCCAAGAACAATAGGATTGGCTCCGGGTCGAGCAAGCTTATGAAAAATCCACCCACTTGAGGAGCCTATCCGACTCGCCCACTTACAAGCTCGTCGGTACGAGCGAAGCTTGGTATGGTGGGCAGGCAAGGATTCGAACCTTGGAAGACATAAGCCAGCAGATTTACAGTCTGCCCCCTTTGGCCGCTTGGGTACCTGCCCGCAATGTTTCATTGTTCTATGCAAACAAAATTTGCAGCACAAATAGAGGACGTTCTCACCGACCAACCGTTCAACAAAGACAAGTAGACCTACCCGTGCACAACTCTCTTTCTCGAATCATTGAAGATTGATCCGCTGAGGTGCTCGGACAGGCTAGATCACGAAATGCTGGATTCTATTGATGAACTTTCTCCGTGTCAAGAGGAGAATTCGGCTCGGGTCCTTTTAATTTGTCATGTCCTTGGAACTCGGACAGGTTGAGACCCTGGAGAATCCAGGTAAAGTTTCCAATCGATCAATAAAATCATATTGAAAACCAAGAACTTGTCTCATCAAGCGTGTCGCCTCCTCCAAACTGAGCTGCGACGGCTTGCCCAAATATCTTTTCTGCGCGAGGCGCCGTTCATCCGGATCTTCTGGGACGTAATACCCACGAAGCTCTCCTTTCTCAAATGCTAGTTGGAATCGGCGTGTCCATTCATTGGCCTGTCGCCGCTCTTGAAACATTGATTTGCCGGTCTTGCGCTGCACTTCAAGCTGGTTCCACACCGCCCAACCAATGAAGACTGCCCACGTTTCATTGAGCGCTTCCCACGACTCTACCGGTGTCAAGTAGCGCGATTCCGTCTCATCTTTTCGCTGGGCAATCGGAGTAATCTCCACTTCTCCATATTGACAGGCTTGCCACTTCCTCGCGAATCGCAGGAGTTCTTCAGAGCGCTGGTCAGTCTCAGTGACTGCCAAGTAATCCATGTAGGCATGAAACAGTTCATGATAGAGCACTTCCAACTCCTTGTGCGTCATCTTGCCAAGCGGTTTGAGCGTCCTTCCAGCGGCGTTGAATGACAACGACCGATTGAGCACCATTCGATGCTCGCCGGGATGGTATTCGGCAGCGTAGGTCCGAAGGTCATCGAATTCGAAATGAATAAACTCAGGGGGCAGTGCTTTCAGAAACTTGGTCGGCAACCGTAAGCGTTCCACGTCATCGAGGAGACGTGCCCAGGTCTGGCCCGCACTCCGCTCTTCATTCGACGAGATGACCGAGGCCTCTGCGAGGAAGGCCGACCCCGACCAGCAGCACCACACCAGAAACAATCGGATCGAGAGGTCACTCATACAGGCGGGGAAGGAGAGCCAACGCGCAACGCCGGAAACTGCGTGATTAATAGTACGGGCCTCGTGCCATCCCCCAGTCCTCTCGCCCACCCTCCTCTATCAATGCGAGTGTATCGAGAAGATCCGAGGACACATGGTCCAGAAACCTCGAAGGTTTCGAAAGCAACATCCCGCTGGTCCTGTCGTACACGTTGATCGGATACGTTAAGAACAAATGGCGCTTCGCTCGAGTCACGGCCACATAGAAGAGCCGCCGCTCCTCTTCCAATTCGTCATCCGTGAGAAAGGAATAGGCAGATGGAAACCGACCGTCCACCACCCAAATCACAAAAACGCACTGCCATTCCAATCCCTTCGCGGAATGAATCGTCGAAAGCACCAGCCGCTCATCATCGCGATCGGGTGCCTCCACATCCACGGCACTGCCATCCGGCGGTTCCAGCGCCAAATCGGCAAGAAACTCATCGATGCCATGATACCCCTCAGCAATCGTGTGGAGATGATCCAAATCTCTCGTACGCTTCGGATAGTCGTCGTACTGATCCTTGAGGATCGGAAGATAGTACTCGTAAATGTGATTGACTTGTTCAGCGGGCTGCCGGTCATCCGATCCAGCCAGACTCTCCAAGGTATTGGCTAGATGCTTGAGACCTGGTCCAGATCGGCCGCTCACCCCGCGCAGCACGTCAAAGGGCCGTTCAGCTTTCACGATCGCAGCGAGTAAGTCCTGGGCCTTCTTCGGCCCCACACCTTCCACTAACATGAGGACACGATGCCAGCTGACCGTATCAAGTGGATTTGAGACCACTCGCACATGGGCCAGCAAATCTTTGACATGCGCCGTTTCGATAAACTTCACGCCCCCGCGTTTGATAAAGGGCAACCCCTTGCGCGAGAGTTCGATTTCCAGGTCAAAGGAATGAAAACTCGACCGAAACAGCACAGCCACTTCGCTCAGCGGTACCCCCTCTTCCCGCAACTCAAGAATCTTCTGCCCAATGAACCGTGATTGCGCATTTTCTCCGGCTGCTTCGACCAATGCCGGCAACGGCCCATCGATCTTTCTCGTAAAAAGGCGCTTCGTATACTTCTCCGCTGCTTCTTCGATAATGCAGTTGGCCAAGTTCAAAATCGGCTGAGTGCTGCGATAGTTTTCTTCAAGCTTGTAGATCGTCGTGCCGGGAAACAGCGCCGGGAAATCCATGATGTTCTTAAAAGTCGCGCCCCGGAACGCGTAGATGGATTGAGAATCATCGCCGACCACCATCACATTCTGATGCGTCGCCGCCAACTGGCGAATGACTTCGGCCTGCAAGCGATTCGTATCCTGGTATTCGTCCACGAGGATGTAGCGATACTGACGGGAAATGTTCGCGCGAGTCGCCTCGTCCAGCAACAGAAGTTGCCGCAGCATGACCAGCAGATCGTCGTAGTCCAACAGTTGCTTTTGACGTTTCCCAGTTTGATAGGCTTTCTGAAGCCGCCCGAGATCCTCTGAGTGATCGGCAAAATGGCTGAACTCCTCCAAAATGATCTCGTCGAGACTGCGTAAGGTATTCTCGCTCTTACTGATCATTTCCATGATCGTCCCCTTGCGGGGAAAGCGCTTGTCTTTTTCGTTCAGACCAAGTTGCGATCTCACCAGAGCGATCAAATCTTCCGCATCGCCCCGATCCAGAATGGTGAACCCCGGTTCGACGCCGATGGACCGGCCGTGCCGCCGCAACAACATGTTCGCCACCGAGTGAAACGTCCCGCCGCAGACCCGCCGGCTACTCACTCCGATCAGGTCGCCGGCGCGCTCCAACATTTCCTGGGCCGACTTCCGCGTAAACGTAAGCAGGAGAATATTGGATGGATCCACGCCGGAATCGATCAAATAGGCCACGCGATAGACCAATGTGCGTGTCTTTCCGCTCCCCGCACCCGCAATGACCAGCGAGGGACCATCGCCCGCCGTCACCGCCGCCAGTTGCTGGGGATTCAACGCCGCAGCATAGTTGATGGTCAACTTACGTGGTACGGCCTCCTCAGCAGGCCGCTTCAACACATACGTCTTAATTTCTCGTTCCATGGAGGTAGAGGAAGGAACCCTTAGACGGTTCGATCATTCGGGAAGGGTCGTTCTATACCATACTCCGCCAGTATTTTCACAGCGACATCATCGCCCACAACTTGATCACCAACCAAACCACGAAAGCAATCATGAGCATCAGCAACGCCACCGTACTTCCGATAATTCCGACCACGTAGAACCAATCAGCGTGGGTCTCCCGATCCGCCTTCAATGCGGCCTCTCGAAGCAGCGCGGCATTTCTCGCATGGCTCCGAAACCAAACGGAGAAAAGATCTCCGACAATCGGAACTGCCCCCACCGTGCCGTTGATCAGGAGATTGAGACTCATGCGAGCCAGCACGATGCGCGGCAGTTGCAAACGCGTCGCCAGCGCAAGGATGATCGTCCCGATGAGATTGGCCAGCACATCGCCAACCCCGGGAATGAGTCCCAAGAGCGGATCGAGTCCTAAATAGATCGACGTTCCCGGAATCTTGATCGTGGTATCCAGCGCCTTGGCGAGCATGTCCGCGATCGCGAGCAGGTGCTCGCGCGCCTCATCACCCGGCAACACCTTTGCACGAGGCTCTGACTCCGTATCTCGTACCGAACTGAATTCCATTTGATGAGCCCTCTGATTCCGTAGAACTCACTCTATCGGAAGGGGTGGGTTACGGCAACATAGCGGGAAGCCATCCCTCACGCTTTGAATGCCGCTCCGGTCTCCGCTATAATTCGTGCTTTACTAGGAGAACTCATGGCCACTGCCAATACTCAATATAAGGAACAGCTGCGCCAACTGGCTGAACTGATGCTTGCCGTGTCGGGCGAATCGGTCACGATGATGAAGCGCAATGCGCCAGAACAGGCGCTGAAGCTCAAACGCCAGGAGGAATGGGGCATCTACTTGGAATTTCTCAAGATCATGTTCAATCTCACGGACCGACTGGTGGCCCTGCACATCCCGTTGAAGGACCAGATGGAGTTCATGAATGGGTTGGAAGACGCCGTGACGCAACAGTTGAAGCGCGCACTGGAACCGGCATTCGGGACCAATGCGGATCAGATGGAAATCGTCTTGACCATCGGCACCACAGTAGCGGAGAGCCGTCAGGTGTACGAAAGGTACAAATTCTTGATCACGGAAGACTCCAAGACCAAGAATGAGATGTTTCATGACTTCGGCGAGAAAGTGACGGAGGCCCTCGGGACACCGGGCAACGTCCAGCTGAGCTCAGCCGCAACGCTCTGTGCCAGCGCGGCGGTTCCCGCGCTCAGCGCGGTGTTGCAAGGACAAGTGCCACCCTCTCCTGAAATTGTGCAAGGCGCGCCTACTTCCGACCAACCTACGATTGGACAGCAGCGATCGACCGGTCAGGACATTAAGCTTGTCAGCCTGATGTCGAGCGTATCGGGCGAAGAGGTCGAGACACGCTGGGGCCTTCATCCGCAATTCCGCAACGACCTGACGCCGGCCGAACTGCAGCGACTCACCAAACTGCTGAACCAGGTTGCGAAAATCCTTGGCGAACGTTATGCCGCCGTGGCATTCTCCGAAGAATGGGCCTCGTGGCATAAGGCAGGGCATGCCTGATCCGAACCCGTGGTCGCCCTCCACTGCCTGTATCCATGCCTTGTTTTGACATAAGGAGTGTTTGTGGATTCTCAGAATAATGACGTAAACAGTTCCCCGAATCCTCTCCCCCAGAGCCTCAACCGCCTGCCTGAACTGGCGCGGAATCTGTGGTGGAGCTGGACCTTGGAAGCTCGTCAACTGTTCGAAGTGATCGATCCGACCTTGTGGCTTCTCACAAACCATAATCCGGTCAAACTCCTTGCCGATGTCAAGGCGGACCGGCTCACGCGCTTGGCCGAGGATCCCGCGTTTCTCCGTCAATACTCAGCCGTGTTCCGCCTGTTTGACGAGTATCTTGCCAACAAGAAGAGTTGGGTGGGAACCCACCATGCCGACTTGACGAAGACGACCATCGCCTACTTCTCGGCCGAATTCGGCTTACATGCCTCTGTTCCCATTTATAGCGGCGGCCTCGGCATCTTGGCCGGTGACCATTGTAAAGAGGCGAGCGACCTGGGTTTACCGCTCGTCGGTATCGGATTCATGTATCCGCAAGGCTATTTTCGCCAACGGATTACGCCGGAAGGATGGCAAGAGGCTGCCTACGCCCCGTTCAACCGTGACGAGTCTCCAGTGCATCCGGCGCTGACTCCCTCGGGAGAGCCTTGCCGGTTTGCGGTCGAGATGGGCAACCGCCGTGTGACGGCAGCAGTCTGGAAAGTATTGGTGGGACGGATCCCGCTCTTCCTCATCGATACCGATGTGCCGGAAAACAGTCCCGAAGACCGCGCTCTTTCGGCTCGTCTGTACGGCGGCGATCAGGAAATTCGGCTGTGTCAAGAAATCTTGCTGGGCATCGGCGGCGTGCGCATGCTGCGTTCGCTCGGTATCTCACCATCAGTCTGGCATGCCAATGAAGGTCACTCAGCCTTCCTCACACTGGAGCGAGTACGCGAACTGGTTCAAAAGGGCTCGTCCCATGCGGAAGCCAGCGAACTTGTCCGCCAGAGCACCGTCTTCACAACGCATACGCCCGTGCCGGCCGGGCACGACGTGTTTCCACACCATCTGATGGACCGATATTTTGCAGGCTATTGGGACCAACTGGGTCTCTCACGTGACGAATTTCTCCGACTCGGTGAAACTCCCGAGTCGCGCGGACAAGGCTTCAACATGACCGCCCTGGTCATGCGCCTGTCGGCCCACGTCAACGGCGTGAGCCGCGAGCATGGCCGCGTCACGCGCGAGATGTGGCACCACTTCTGGCCTGGGTTGCCGACCGACCAGATACCGATCCGCAGCGTGACCAACGGGATTCATGCGCCGACATGGATCTCGCCGGAACTCCACCATTTGTACAGCAAATCACTCAGCCCGACCTGGACCCACACCTGCGACGATCCGGCCATGTGGCAGCGGGTGATGGATATCCCAGATCATGAACTGTGGGCGGTTCGGCAGACGATGAAGCGGAAGCTGATGGGGTTTATCCGCGATCGGGCCAGAGCCGGCTGGATGCATGGACACCTGCAGCCGTCTCAAGTCCTCACGCGTGGCACGCTCCTGGATCCCGAAGCATTGACGATCGGATTTGCCCGACGATTCGCGACCTATAAACGGGCAACCTTGCTCTTCCGAGATCTGGAACGATTGAAGGCTCTCCTCCAAGACAGATGGAGGCCGGTGCAACTTATCTTCGCGGGAAAGGCCCACCCGGCCGATGAACCGGGGCGATACTTTATTCATGAAGTGCTGAGCTTCTGCCATGATCATAAGCTGGGAGGTCGCGTCGCATTCCTTGAAGATTACGAGATGCATATGGCGAAGTATCTCGTCCAAGGCGTCGACATTTGGTTGAACACCCCTCGATTTCCGCTGGAAGCCAGCGGCACCAGCGGAATGAAAGCCGCCCTGAACGGCGTGTTGAATCTGAGTGTTCTTGATGGATGGTGGGTCGAGGGATACAACGGGGCCAACGGCTGGGGCATCCAGCCGTTGAGCGAGCAGGCCGATCCTCAAGCTCAAGATCACCACGATACCGAACAGCTCTATCGCATGTTGGAACAAGAAGTCGTGCCGCTGTTCTATCAGCGCGATCGTGACGGCATTCCCCGAGGTTGGCTCCAAATGGTCAAAGAATGTATCCGGACCATCGCACCCCAGTTCTGCACCACGCGTATGGTGAAAGACTATGTCAGTCTGATGTACCGTGGCGCCACGGTACGCCAGCCGACGACATGGTAGCTCGGTTCGACGTTGCAGGTCGGCGTCACCCAGAGCATCCAGGCGTCAACCCACTCCGCACCCGGCTGGTACGAGGCGCGCTCCTTCTCAGTCTCATCACAGCGCCTCTCTCTGCCGCATCGGCAGAAACTCCTGCCGCGGTGGAATCGAACGCTGAGGCCCTTTTCAAAGCCGGTGACTACCCAGCCGTCACGGCTCTCTTCCGAGAGCTGCCACCTGATGCCAGGCCGTCGCGACAATTCCTCCGCCTTTCCCTGTTGAGCTACGTCCGTATTGGGCGAACAGATGAAGCGCTCGCGATTTACAGGAAATTGAACCAGCTGGGACAGTCTTACGACTCTTCACTCCTTCGTCCCTTGGCACTCGGCGTAATTACCAGCCACGTTCGGGACCGGAAAGAGCATGTTCGTATCGCAGCCTATTCGGCCTTGGCAGACTTAGGTCTCCCGGAGACCGCGGCCTTGTTAGAGGATGGCTTGCTGGATACCTCGATTGTCGTGCGGGCGCGCGCGGCAGAGGCGATCGGGAAAGCCGGACTCGCCGCGAAGTCCGGCGCGTTGCGCCGCGCCCTGCGTGATGAGATGCCGACCGTCCGGATCGCGGCGATGACCGCATTGGGAGAAGCGAACGCCACGGATGTTCAGCAACGGTTGCTCGACGTTGCGCGCACTGAAGACGGGCCTGAAGCCATTTTCGCGTACGCAGCCTTGTTTAAGCTGGGCCATTCCGAGAAGCTGGACGACATCACCAGCGCGGCCACGTTACCGGATGCGGAATCGAGAATGGCGGCATTGGGTGTCTTAGGGCGCCTGAAGCGCCCGGCAAGCCTGGCAGTCCTTGCCCAAGCTGTGTATGATCCCGATCCATCCGTGCGTGCATTCGCTGCCGGAGCGCTGGGAGAATTCGGTTCCCCCGGCGGCGTGGCTCCGTTGACGCATGCAATCGGGGACGAAATGGCGATGGTTCGCGGTGTGGCTGCCGCAAGTCTGGGGAAACTCGGGATTAAGGAAAACCGGCCTCTGTTGATGGCACTCACCAGGGATCCGAATTTTCACGTCCGTGCCAATGCCGCAGAAGGGCTGCTGCGCCTCGGAGAGGCCTCGGCGATTACTCTCGCGTCCGATCTGGCACGGCATCCCGACCCTTCCATCCGCGGCGCGGCAGCGCAGGCTTTGAGCGCATCCTCCGACGAACAAGCGCTGACGGTTCTACAAACCCTACTGCAGGATCAGCAGCCACTTCCTCGCCTAATGGCCGCCAAAGCCTTGCGAAAAGGCAGTGACCACGCTGTGCCCTCACTGGTGAGAGGGTTACAAGACTCCAATGAAGCCGTGCGAATCGCGGCGGCAAACAGTCTGTTACAACAGCTAGGCCGGCTGAACCCATCAACACGTCGCCGCTAACTGAGGACCTCCATGGCCAAATTTTTCAGTGTCCTGGTGTTGCTCGTCAGCGCATTCGGAGCGGGCTACTATCTCGGACAACGGCCCGTCGGAACGCTGCAGAAAACGGTCTCCGACCTTCAACAGACGTTAAAGGATTTATCTCGAAACGTATTGGATACGACGCTCGGAATCGAGCGCGATCTCCGCAGGCGTCAAGGTCTCGTGGAGGCCAAGTCCCATTTAGTACAGGCAAAGGCGCACCTCGTCGAACGAAACTTCGGCGACACAGCGAAAGAACTGGCTGAGGCCGTCAATGCCGTGGAAACCACCACGAAAGGAGCAAAGGCGGACAGCTCCACCAATGCCCTAACGGATCTGGCTGGAGCACTGAGGGAGGTACGGCTGGAAATAGCGATGGGGAAGCCGGTATCGTTGAAGAAACTGGATGAGTTACAGCACCGGATGGATCAATTGCTCAATAAGTAAACGGGGTCAGGCGTTGGCCGGTTGAGAGATCGGCTGTTTCTTCCACTTCGCCAAAATTCGTTCCACCCGCATCTTAACCACCATATCGGGATCCTTGAGCAACGGCTTGATCGCCTCGCGGCCTCGTTCGTCGCCGATCGATTCCAAGGCGGCAGCCGCCGTCAACCGCGTGAACCAGTCTTTATCGCCAAGCATTTCAATCAACGGATCGATGGCTTCGCCGCTTTTAATCCTTCCCAACGCGAGCACTGCGCTCTTGCGGACATTTTCATCCTTGTCGCGAAGCGCCACAACCAACTTCTCAACGGACGGCCGACCCAGTTGGACCAAGGCCTCGATGGCATCATCCTTAAACTCATCGTTCCGAAGTTGGAGCATCAGAGGATCGAGCACGCGTTCATCGCGGATTTTGCCGAGCGCAGCAATGGCATACTTGCGCACTTCCCAGTCACGGAGCAATTTGAGGAGTGTGTCGACGGCGGGAGAGCCCACCTGACTCAATGCTTCAATCGCAACTTCTCGGACCTGCCAATCACCGTCGCGCAACGCGCGGGTCAATGGCGCCACACAACGCTCGTCACCCATCTCGCCGAGTGTGATGATAGCTTCTCGGCGGACCACCCAGTCAGGATCATTCAGGAGTTCGATCTGAATATCGATCTCATCTTTGATCTGCTCTTCTTCAAGCGCAACAGGATCTTGGCCGATGGTCAGCGCGTCAGACTGGGCAGGTGATTCAGCCTGGGTCGGATCAGCGGCAACGCCACCGAGTGGCTCGTCACCGGCCTGCTGGCTGAGAGGATTCATACCCTGAGATGAGTGTTTCGGTTCTTGTTCCATTGAATCAGCACCAGACACGACTGTTGGACCCGATAGACTAAGCAGAAGCTGTCGCCGCACCTTTGCTTCCAGCCGCCCGCTTTTTTCGCAATGCAAGCGCCCGCCGCTTCCGCTGCTCCCTCTTCAATCGTTTCTTGAGTGACCTTACCGCGGCATCTCCTTCCGGATTGCCGTGGTTGGTGAGCTTTACCGTAATCTTTTTCTTCAACCTGGCTTCATCCGGTTCCGCGGCTCGCTTCTTGGCCATCGATCTGTGCCTCCCCTTCGATAGACTCATGTATTGTACGGTGACGACGAGAAGGTGCAGTCTAGTAGAGAGCTTTGCGCACTGTCAACCTTGAGTGGACAACCAGCATACGGGGTCGTTGGCGAAGAGCAGACCGGGAAGCCCGCTGGATAGATCAATAACGCTGAACTTAGTTGATGACCAACGACGCGACCGGAACCTGCGCCGGATGATCCGCAACAAGCATCGCAAGCGCCCAGCGATTGCGCCTCTCGATCCAAAGATCACCTATGAAATTTCGAGCTGGAGAAGCCATGCCAGGTGAAGTTCGGTCAAATTCCGGCCCGGCAGCGGCAAGAAGTGAGGTAGCTCGTTCTGAGAATCGTTCTGAAAGCAAGATCAGCTCCGGATGGCGCTCACCGACGATCTCCACTTGCACATGCGCCAACCCTTCATGCTCCATACCCAACTGCACAGCTGCACGACGGGAAAGATCAAGAATCCGGCCTTTTTCGTAAGGACCACGGTCGGTAATTCGCACATAGAGGTGCTTACCATTGGTCAAATTAACCACACGCACCACACTCCCAAGAGGGATAGTTCTATGAGCAGCCGTCAGGGCTTCCATATCGAATAGCTCGCCGTTCGCAGCTTGTTTTCCATGAAACTGTTCACCGTACCATGAAGCAACTCCTCGATCCTTGATCCCGACATCGAGTTGCATGTCTCCTTTGGGAATCCAAGAACAGGCCCCCAACGAAAGGCACAGGATCATTGCACAATGCTTATACGATGAGGACCAGTTGTAGTGAATGTCTGTGTACATGTTGCGTATCGCCTCCCTTTAGCTTGCTATCGACCGTTCGTCGTACACGTCGATATCAGGTTATGAGAGGCATAGGACTTCAACAATACCGACTGGAGTACCCGCCACCCCCACCTCCGTATGGAGTCCACCGATTCCGTAATCAAGGGGGAAAACACACGCAACGGCAAGAAGCAGGCTGCGGCGCACCTCTATATAAAGGAGCAGCACGCCTAAATCAACACCTTGAAAGTGGAACAGACCGGGCAATGAAGACAGGAGGATCGTCGACGAGCACAGATTGACGAATGTTCACGTCCGAATAGCCATCATACCACTGCGCCGTCGTGGTTCCTCAGCACATCAGATTCTTGTGGCCGTATTGACTGCTTCCGACGGAGTGAGTAAGATCCCCGAGTCAATGCTGTCGTATTCTAGAGCGGTACCGCTCCATTCTCCACCGTTGCTCACACCGATATCGCATTCGTGATCGACGTTCAGAACATTACCAAACGATACGGCCATCACACGGCTATTGATCGCGTCACCTTCTCCGTGGCCAAGGGAGAAGTCTTGGCATTCCTTGGCCCCAACGGCGCAGGCAAAACGACCACCATGCGGATCTTGACCTGTTTCATGCCGGCAACGGAGGGCAGTGCGAGAGTGGCCGGTTATGACTGCACTGATCAACCACTGGAGGTCAAGCGGCAGATCGGATACCTACCGGAAACTCCACCGGTCTATCAAGAACTGACGGTCACCGAATATCTGACCTTCGTCGGACGACTTCGCGGGATCACAGGACCTAAGCTGACATCAGCGCTCGACCAATCAGTCGGACGGCTCGAACTCGGCTCCGTACGTCACCGGCTGATCGGCAACCTCTCCCGTGGGTATCGCCAACGCGTAGGACTGGCACAAGCGCTGCTGCACGATCCCCCGGTGCTGATCCTCGACGAACCGACGGTTGGTCTCGATCCCAAACAGATCATTGAAATCCGGGAACTCATCAAGAGCCTGGCCGGCTCGCATTCAGTTATTCTCAGCACCCATATCCTCCCGGAAGCGACGGCAGTCTGCCAACGAGTGGTCATCCTCAATAAGGGGCGGATTGTCGCGGAAGATACCCCCGAACAATTGTCGGCCCGGCTGCGTCAATCGGAGAAAATTTCGATTACCCTCAAGACATGCCCGGCCGACTGCGAGATGAAGCTCCGCGCGATCTCCGGCATCTTGAATGTTCTCCCTGGACAGGCAGGGGGAACTTTCCTCATCGAGTGCGAACTGGGCCACGATCTGCGTGACGAGATCGCACGTGTGGTGGTCTCAAACCAGTGGGGATTGCTCGAACTCCGCGCCGTGTCTATGACGTTGGAAGACGTTTTCCTCCAGCTCACGCGCCACGAGGACCATCTCTCAGAGCCGGCGGAAGCCATGGTCAGCACGGCTTCAACTGAAAGGATGGACACGTAGGAGTCTCATGACCCCGGTACAGGCTGTCATCGCCAAGGAACTCCGTGGCTATTTTGTATCCCCCATTATCTACGTGGTGGGGGCCGTCTTTTTACTGATTTTCGGACTACTTTCATATCTCTATGTCGGATTTGCCGGTGCGCAAGCCATCCAATTGATGCAGATGCAGGGGGGGATGGCCCAGATCAACTTGAACGATCTGGTCTTCCGGAATCTCTTCGCCAGCATGCGTATTGTCCTCCTGCTCATTCTCCCTATTCTGACTATGCGATTGTTTGCCGAAGAGCGCAAGCTGCGGACGTTTGAGTTTCTGATGACATCGCCCATCAGGATCAATGAGATAGTCATCGCCAAGTTCGTCAGTGTCTTTCTGGTTTATCTCGGCCTCTTGGGACTAACCGTATTGGTGCCGACTGTATTGATGCTGTTCAGCGATTTCGATTGGAACCCCATCTGGACCGGCTACCTGGGGATGGTGCTGCTGGGAGCCCTCTTTCTTTCCGTGGGAGTGTTTGCGTCGGCGCTGACGGAGAACCAGATCGTCGCCGCCTTTGTCAGCTTCGGCATGCTGCTAACGATCTGGTTGATCTCCGGGCTAGGCAGCCTTTTCGGCGACACCCCTGCAGGCCGAATCATCTCGTATGTCTCCTTCATGGAGCACTATGAGCGTCTGGTGCGGGGACTCATCGACACAAGCGATCTCGTGTATTTCGGAAGTGGACTGGCACTCATGCTGTTCCTCACACATCGAGTCGTGGAATCGACACGCTGGAAATGAACCTGAAATCCCTTCCCCTTGGCCTGCTCGGAGTCGTGCTCGGAATCGGGGGCATGATTGCGTACAGCCTTCGACCTGACTGGCTGTGGGCGGTCACGATTGCGGAAGGGTTGGCATTGATCTGCTTGGTGCTGTTCTTCGTCCTGCACTTCGAGACCGTCAAAGCCTTTTCCGTCCGGCGTTCGACCAAGATGGGGCTGAACAGTTTTCTCATGATCGTGCTCGTTTCGGGTATTCTGGTCATCATGAACTTTTTGGCGTCTCGGCACTCCATACGCTGGGACCTTTCGGAGAACCAGAACTTCACGCTCGCACCGCAAACTCATCGGATCCTGAGAACCTTGGCGCGCGACGTCAAGATCACCGTCTTTACGAGGGAAAAAGATCCCGGCTACCAGGCCTATAAGGAACGACTGGAGAGTTATCGACAAGCCTCCACGAAGCTCACCATAGAGTTCATCGATCCGGAGAAACAGCCAAAGCTCGCCCAAAACTACGGAATTTTCCGAACCGATACCGCAATTTTTGAGAGCAACGGCCAGACGATCCGCGTGACCTCGCCGTCGGAAGTGGAGTTGACCGGTGCCCTGCTTCGCATATCCAAGGACGCCAAGAAACGCATCGTGTTTGTCGAGGGGCACAGCGAGCTGAGTGTCGAGGATAAGGATCGCAACGGCCTTTCCCTTGCGAAAGAAGCCCTGACTCGCCAAGGCTATGAAGTCGGCACCATCTCGCTCCTCAAGGAATCGGCCGTGCCGGACAATACCTCCGTGTTGGTCTTGGCCGGCCCACGTCGCTCTGTGATGAAAGAAGAGCAGAACCGTATTCAGACCTACGTCGAGAAGGGCGGCCATCTTTTGGTTCTGGCCGATCCCGATACTCAGACTGGTTTGGAGTCACTGCTCGCCCATTGGGGACTCGGCTTGGGTCCCGGGGTCTTGGTGGACTTACAGGATCGATTGGCGCAGGGAGACCTTACCGCGCTGTTGGTCAGAACGTTTACTGAGCATGAGATCACCCAGGACCTCACCTCTGCCGTGCTTTTGCCGCTGGCCCGACACGTGATGTTCGACGAACTAGTCGGAAAAGACTGGGACTTCGTGCCGCTGGCCCGTACGTCGCCGAACAGCTGGGCTGAAACAAACATGCAGGGCCGTGTCGTGAGCCTGAACGAAAAAGAAGACGTGAAGGGACCGCTGCCCATGGCCGCAGCGCTGGCGCCTAAGAAGGCTCCGGAAGAAGGGCAACCTCGTCCGGCCATCGTGGTCATCGGCAACTCCACGTTTGTGTCCAACGCGTTTTTTAATTTCCCGGGCAATAGCGATTTTTTCCTCCATGCCACGGGTTGGCTGGCGGAAGAACGAGACTTGATTTCCATTGCACCGAAAGAGCCTGCGTTGCGACCCTTCACGCCTAACCCCACTCAGGAACGAGCGCTGATCTATATTCAGGTCGTCTTCCTTCCACTCATGACGTTTCTTACCGGCATTATCGTGTGGAGAAAGCGCCGACGATTATGATGGCATTCGTTTCATACCTTCTTCTGCAGGATGGTCAAAATGGCTTTTGATTTCACCCGCCCAACCCCAGCGCGCCGAGACGCGCTCTTCCACAGTGAAGGCCGCAGCGAGGCACACGGCGAGCCGGCCGTGTCCGATACTTTGAAGGTCTGAACGATGCGAGAACGCAGCTGGCGGCCAATTTCACCATCCTGACCATGCGCTACTGGCCCACACTTCTGATGTTGGTGGTCCTCGCCGGTCTGGGCGGTTACCTCTACCTTGTGGAATTTCCCGCCAAGCAGCGAGAAGAGAAACAGGAAAGCGAGCAGAAGCAACTCCTGCTTTTCCCGGAAACCGCGATCACCGGACTCTCCATCACCACCGCCCAGGGACCGATCGAATTCAAGCTGGCGGAACCTGGCAAATGGGCCATCGTAGCACCCCTTCAAACGGATGCGGATAACCGCGAGGTGCAAGCACTCATTCGAGCGCTGGTGACGGGGGCCGTGAACAGAACGGTTGAAGAGCAAGCCACCACACTGGCGCCATTCGGGCTTGAACAGCCGGTGACTACTCTCACCATCACAGCCGGGACGCAACAAGAGACGATTTTGATCGGCGACAGCGGTCCCCTTTCAAATACTCTCTACGTGCTGCGTGTATCGGACCGGCGTGTGCTCCTGACGAACCTGGCGCCGAAAGACTTCATCAATAAATCCTTGATGGCGTTCCGCCGGAAAGAGTTGCTGAGATTCGTGCAAAACGACATCGAGCGGGTTCGCCTGACCTACCCGACGACCGAGATCGTGATCTACAATATGGCCAAGGACAAACCCAAGCCCTTGTGGAAGATCCGTTATCCGATCGAAGCCGAAGCAGACCAGAACGAAGTTCGTTCAATGATGTTTCGATTGGAAGATCTGAAGGCGCTCGGCATCATCGATCCCGGCCCCGAACGAGACGCCATTGCCAAGGCCCTGACGACGCCAAAAGTGAAGGTCACACTGCATACCGCCGCCGGCGACCAATCAGTCCGGCTCTATCAGCCCGATCCCCAAAGCGGCGAGGCCATTGCGGAAACGACGGCCGATGCGCCCCTCTATTACATCAACCCGGCGCTGCTCAAGGACCTGACCAAGGAACTGTTCAATCTGCAGGATAAACGACTCCTCGGGCTGGACTACACGGATATCGCGATGTTGTCAGTCAAGACCAGGGATCAGCAGTACGTCTTAATCAATCAAACCGGCGAGTGGGTACTTGAAGACCAACCTACGGATAAGGTCAGCCAAGAGGCGGCGGATCTCTTCGTCAGTCGAGTTGCGAATCTTCCGGCCGAGGAGCGCGTGATGAAGCAGCCGGCGCCGCTGGCCCCATATGGGTTATTGGCGCCCAGTGCGGAGTTTGTCGCCACCGGCAAAGACGGGAAAACCGTCGGTAAACTGACGCTCGGCAACCACGCAGGCAATCTTGTCTATGCCACCGGCCAACGTCTGCCGGGTGTGTTTCAAGTGCGTCCTGATCTCCTCACTCAGATTCCTCTCAAGACCGACCTTCTCGCCAAACCGCAGGGAACTCAAGGAACCGGACATTGATCGCCTCGCAGTCAAAGATGTCCGATAGTCTTGTGACTACCGGCACCTTCAGCGTTCTATCTCCGAAATTGTAAGTTCATCCTCGGATCTTTCCCACCTCAAACTTCAGGCAAACCCTTACCTATGTAGGGCTAGACCGATTTCAGACCCTCTCGTAGTATCCAGTTCTACCCTGTGGATTCACAGGAATTTAAAAAGCCTTCGTTCCTTCAGTGTCAATCGAAAATGGATGGCTTCGTATGAAACAAACCGTCACTGCCATATGCCAATATCTAGCGGCTACTCTGTTCGTCGCCCTTTGTTTGAGCGCCTTCGGCTGTGCGGATAAAGCCTCGGTTTCGGATGAACCTGCGGTACCACTCTCGAGCTTGGGAATTACCCCGGGACGGCTCCAGCCGGCGTTTTCAAGCAATGTCACAAGTTACACATTGAGAGTATCGGCAGCCACGGCCAGTGTCACCGTGACCGCCAGGCCCAAGGATGGTCATGCAACGATGACGATCAATGGGAACATAACAAGCGCTGGGCAGGGGCGCATCGTGACACTTGGTCCCCCTGGATCGACTACCACCATCAGCATCAACTTGACGACACAGACAGGAGGCGAGACCACTTATAGCATCGATGTCATTAGACCCTTATCAAGCGACAATAATCTGTCGGCCTTGACAGTCACACCAGGCACTTTGACCCCTGCCTTTGATCCAGCTACCCTGAACTACACCGTGAATGTTGCTACCGCGGTCACCCAAGTGACCGTCTTGGCAACGAAATCCGACCCTGTTTCTGTGATGTCTGGTTCGGTAACGGCTGGGGCAGGATTCGCAACAGGACAAGCAACCATTCAGCTTGATGGGCCAGGAACCAGCAAGCACGTATCGATTACTGTGACAGCACCGAATGGCGCCGCTAAGACCTACGCCATCACTGTAAACCGCCTCTCCGGTGATAACAATCTGTCAGCCTTGACGGTCACACCAGGTGCCTTGGCTCCAAATTTTGCTCCGGCTACGTTGAATTACTCAGTGGATGTCGCCACCAATGTCACTGCCGTGACCGTCACGGCAACGAAGTCCGATTCGAACGCTGTTCTATCCGGCTCTATTGCCGACCCTGGGGCAGGCCAAGCGACCGGTCAAGTTACTATTCAACTGGGTGGACCTGGGACATCAACGCCTGTGTCCATCACCGTCACCGCACCAAATGGAGACTTTAAAACCTACGCCATCACTGTGAATCGCCTCTCCGGTGATAACAACCTGTCGGCCTTAACAGTCACACCCGGCTCCTTGGACCCCACCTTTGCGGCAGCCACCTTGATCTACACGGTGGACGTGGCCACTGACGTTACCGAAGTGACCGTCACGGCAACCAAGTCCGATTCGAACGCTGTTCTATCTGGCTCTATTACCGACCCTGGGGCAGGCCAAGCGACCGGTCAAGCTACTATTCAACTGGGTGGACCTGGGACATCAACGCCTGTGTCCATCAGCGTGACGGCTCCGAATGGCACCTCAAAGACATATGGGGTCACTGTGAACCGAGCTGCTCCGGCAAGCGACAACAACCTGTCGGCATTGACGGTGACGCCCGGCACCCTAGTTCCTGACTTTGCTCCGAACACCACGACGTATTCGGTGGAAGTTTCGTCCGATGTCGCCAATGTGATCGTTTCCGCGACCAAATCCGATCCGAATGCCGTGATGTCGGGTGACGTAACGGCTGGAGCTGGTGTCCCAACTGGACAACAGCCCTTTCCACTCATACCGCTGCTTCCCGTGACGGTGTCGATCACCGTCACGGCACCGAATGGAGATTCAAAGCTCTACTCTGTTGTCATCATTAGAACGTTATTGTAGAAATGATCGCACTCGCCGTCGGATCCTATGGGATCCGACGGATCATAGAGCCGCCGTATCGGCATCGCCATAGCAGTATAAGACCTCCACAACCAGTCTCACCCGGACACCAGTGGTTCTCACTCTCTGCGTGGGTGACCCAAGCGAGCTCAGAATTCTCATCGCAAATCCTGCCCACAGTAGGTACCTAAGTCCCGCGGACCCAAGCCCACCACGGCCTGATGGCTCTTGACCTGCCCAAGTGGATCGGTTATACGTACTGCCCCCGTTCACTGGGACATACAGTTAAGTAAGGTGGACCAGTTTGGACTCTCTCGTAGCATCCGCGCCTCTTGTTAGGGTTCACAAGATGGACCTGACACTTCATTTCTCTAAAGAAAGCGACAACACTATATGATGGGCATGCCCGTTGCTGGACAGTATCTAGCCGCCGCTTTTCTTGTTGCACTCGGCTTGAGCGTCTATGGTTGCGGCGACACAGCGACAGTCAACGAACCGGCAGAACTCGGGAACCTGTCATCCTCCACTGGAACACTGCAACCGCCTTTTAACCCTGCAACAACTAGTTACACAGTTCAGCTCTCTAGCGATGTCTCTAGTACGACCATCACCGCAAGCCCTCGAGTGGCCGGAGACATTATACGTATCAATAACCAGCCAACAACGAGTCAGACCGTTACTATCGATTCGCCTGGAGCAGAGAAGTCCGTCAGTATCGTCATCACAGACTCAGGCACGGGAGGCGCTTCGAGATCCTACACTGTCCGTGTCAAGAGAGATTTAGAGGATAATTCGTTAGAGGCCCTGTCCGTTTCCACTGGAACCCTGGCTCCCGCTCCATTTGATAAGAACACGCTCGAGTATACGGTCAATGGTTTCAGTACGTCTGTCGATAGCATCACAATTTCTGCCACCAAATCTGACCCAAATTCGGTAATGCAGATCGGTTCGGTTACCGTCCCGGCGGGAACTGCGTCTGGGCAAGCGACCATTCAGCTCGGCAGCACGGGGTCAGCCACCCCTGTGTCGATAGACATCACGCGTCCGAGCGGGAGTAAGAAGACTTACAAGGTCACGATAAATCGTGGGGCGTCAGGCAATAACAACCTACAAGGACTAACGGTTACACCGGGAACGTTAAGCTTCAGCGCAAGTACAACCAGTTACACCGTGAATGTGGCAAGTACTGTGACGAACGTCACAGTACGGCCAACACTGGCAGATACCACAGCGAACATGACCGTCAATGGGCAGGATACCGACTCCGGCCAAGCCCGACCCATTACATTGAATGGGCCAGGTTCGAACACCATCATCAATATTATTGTGATCGCACAGAACGGCTCCCCAAAACCTTATTCGGTGAACGTCGTTCGTGCCGCCCTTGCCGGAAACAATAATCTTCAGGGTTTGGCTGTGTCACCGGGACCCTTAGCCCCCGCCTTCAGCGCCGGTACAGAAGATTACACAGTCAACGTAGGAAGTGGTGTGGCCAACATCACAGTAACACCCACCCTGCAAGACACCGTCGCAACCATGACCGTCAATGGGCTGGCCACCAACTCTGGGCAGGCTCGAAGTATTACATTGAATGGGGCGGGCTCGAACACCGTAATCAATATCGCAGTGAGGGCGCAGAACGGCTCTACGAAAACCTATTCCGTGAACGTCATTCGTGCCGCCCTGGGCGGAAATAACAATCTCCAGAGTTTGGCTGTGTCGCCGGGACCCTTAGCCCCTGCCTTCAGTGCCGCCACAGAGGATTACACAGTGAATGTAGGAAGTGGCGTGACCCAATTTACGGTAACGCCGACCCTGCAAGATACCGCTGCGACCATGATCGTGAATGGGCAAGCCACCACCTCTGGTCAGGCTCGAACCATTACATTGAATGGGGCGGGTTCGAACACCGTTATCAATATTGCGGTGACCGCACAGAACGGCTCTACAAAAACATATTCCGTGAACGTCATTCGTGCCGCCCTTGCTGGAAACAATAACCTGCAAGGTTTGACTGTATCGCAAGGAACCCTGAGTCCCACGTTTCTCGCCAGCCGGACCGTTTATACGGTGAATGTCGGCGCCAATGTGGGCAGTCTCAATGTAACTGCAACGCTACAAGATACCAACGCGAGTATGACGATCAACGGGCAAGGAACCAGTTCGGGCCAGGTCCGCTCCATCTCTCTGAACCCCGCAGGACAGAGTACGGAAATAGAGATTATCGTGATTGCACCGAATGGCAGTGACAAGACATACCTCATCACCGTGAACCGTGGTGACAACAATCTGACGGCGTTGACGGTGACACCGGGTACTTTAACTCCTGCCTTTGCCCAGAACACTTTGGCGTATACTGTGAATGTGGCGACCGACGTCACCAGCGTTGCCGTCTCCGCGACCAAGTCCGATCCCAATGCTGTTATCTCCGGAAGTGTCCCCAATAGCGGTCAGGCCAACATTGCACTCACCGGAGCAGGTACAACCACACCGGTATCGATTACTGTCACTGCACCCAATGGAATTGCCAAGACCTATACTATCGGCATCATCCGAGCGGAGGCGTCAGCGCCAAATCCGCCGGGGAGCGCACCGGACCTGACGGCAGCGAGTGACTCCGGAATAGACGATAGCGATAACATCACTAACGTCTTAACGCCCAGCTTCACAGTAGCTCCGCTGGGAGCAGGGGAAACACCGAAGCTTTACATAGTTTTCCCAGGTGGAACCATAGTCAAGGAAGGGTTTGATCAGGGGGCCACCACCCTCACCCCGACGACTCCGTTGCCTCCTGGAGAGTACGATATTAGTGTGACCAGCACGGCGATCAATGCAGCTGGACTTGAGTCCCTCCATAGTGGTGCCTTGAGCGTACACATCGACAACGTTCCCCCGGGAACGCCATAGCCAAAGGCTCCTAGGGTTCAGTAAAACGGACAGTGTGACCGACTCGAACAGCAATTCAAGGGCTGTACGGTCGCTGTAAACTGAGCTGGGTCTCTCGCGCCACATTCATTCGAATTGTTTTCTCTCCCTCATTATTCACCTGTCATTTCTACATATGTCCTTCACGTCGGTTTACCTCCGCTCGATTCGAGTCTTGACCTCACTGGTTGGATTGGCTATACCTTTAACTCCTGCTTAGCCAATTTGAACCCTCTCGTAGTTTCCACCCTTAGCGTTTGGGTTCACCAGAACCGTCAGGCTCACCACTTCACGCGTTTAGGGAAGGTGATCGCCTCGAGATGGGACGCACCATCACAGTCGTAGCAAGATCTCTCGCCATCGTTCTTTTTCTCGCGATTGGACTGAGTTCCTACGGCTGCCAGGACACCGGGTCGATCTCGGATGAGCCGGAAGCCCAACTCTCCAGCCTTCAGGTCGACCCTCCCGGAGTGCTGCAGCCGGCTTTTTCAAGGAATACGGTCAGCTATGAGGCCGATGTCTCGACGACCGTGACCAGCGTCACGGTCAAAGCCAGCCCTGAGAACAATACGACCACCATGACGATCAACGGAGCTGCCACCGGCGCGGGACAGGAACGGACCGTCACGCTGGGAGCCCCGGGGTCGCGCACGAACATTACGATCGTGTTGACGGCACAGAGCGGAAGTCGCAACACCTATGTCGTCATCGTCAATAGACCGGCATCGAACAATAGCGATCTCTCGGCTTTGCAAGTGGCCCCAGGCACCTTGTCTCCTGCCTTTACTGCAAGCAACTCGAGCTATACGGTCGATGTGGCGAGCACCGTGACCAGTATCTCCGTGACCGCCACCCCGGAAGACAATACGACCACCATGACGATCAACGGGGTTACTGTCGGCACCGGGCAGGGCCGGACCGTCACGCTGGGATCGCCTGGGTTAAGCACGAGCATTACTGTCGTCTTGACGGCACAGAGCGGAAGTCGCAATACCTATGTCGTCGTCGTCAATCGAGCGGAATCGGGCAACAATAATCTCTCGACATTGCGCGTGACCCCGGGCGCCTTGTCTCCCGCCTTTACCGCAGGGACCTTGACCTACACCGCAGATGTGGCGGCCACCGTCACGAGCGTGACCATCTTCGCGACCAAATCCGATTCGAATGCTGAGATGTCCGGTTCGATAACCGCCGGGGCGGGAACAGCTTCAGGACAAACATCCATTCAACTCGGGGGGCCAGGAACGACCACCTCGGTGTCGATTACCGTGACTGCTCAAAATGGAAACCCAAAGACCTATCGCGTCACGGTAGAGCGAGCGGCACTTGCCAGCAATAATAACTTGTCTGCATTGACTGTGACACAAGGGTCCCTGGATCCTGGCTTTGCTCCAAGTACCACGACCTATACGGTGGACGTGGCGACCACCGTTACGAGCGTGACCGTCACCGCGACGAAAGCAGATTCGAATGCGAGCATGGTGGTGAATGGACAGGGAACCAGCTCAGACCAAGGGCGTGACATTGCCCTTGGCGCTCCGGGATCGAATACGAGCATTTCCATTGTCGTCACCGCCGCGAATGGAAACCCCAAAACGTACAGCATCACGGTGAGCCGCGCGGCGCCGGCGAGTGACAACAATCTAAGGGCACTGACTGTCTCATCAGGCACCTTAACTTTACCCTTAGTTCCTTCCTTTGCTAGAAGCGTCACAAACTATACGGTGGAAGTGGGCAGCTCCATCAGTACTGTCGCTATCTCTGCAACCAAATCCGATCCGGATGCCGTGATGTCCGGGAGCGTGACTGCCGGAGCGGGAGTGGCAACAGGACAAGCGACAATTCAGCTGGACGGCCCAGGGACCAGCAAAGTGGCATCGATCATCGTGACCGCTCCGAATCAAACTTCAAAAACCTATACGATCACCGTGAACCGAGGCTTCCGTTAAAAAATGTGTCTATGGACATCGTCTTCGGTATTCCGATGTCCAAGGGACAACGGGAAACTGCCAAGCGCCAACGAAGTCCGATTCTCTTGTGTTATTCGCAATCCTCATAGCTCCGAATCCAATGTGTTGACCCGACAAATGGGATCAGCTATACCATCACTAGGCCTGGTGAAAACCTCATAGGCCTATTTTGAGCCCTCTCGTAGCCTCTACGCCTACCGTTTGGGTTCGCCGAAACAGACAGCTCATCATCGATCGAGGGAAAGTGACCTGCATTACATGAGGCGCACGTTCACCATAGCCGGACAATTTTTTGCTGCCGTCCTTCTGATTCTCATCGGCTTGGGGAGCCTGGGCTGCCAGGATGCGGCGTCGGTTAACAAGGAGGGGCAGCTCGCCAGCTTGAGCGTCACCCCTGGAGCGCTTGATCCGGCTTTTTCCAGCGATATCACCAGCTATACGGTCGATGTCTCGACAGCGGACACCAGCGTCATCGTAAGAGCCACCCCTCAAGACAGCGGAACAACGATGACGATCAACGGGCTCGAGACGAGCGCTGGGCAGGCACGCACCATTGCACTCCCGCAGCCTACAACGAATATCATTATCGTGTTGACGGCACCGAGCCAAAATCAGCACACATATGTCGTCATTGTGCGTAAAGTAAACAACGACCTCTCGGCGTTAAGCGTGACACCAGGCTCCTTGGCTCCAGCTTTTGCTCCAGGCACTTTGAACTACACGACGGATGTCGACGCCGACGTCACCAGTGTGACCGTCTCCGCAACCAAAGCCGATCCGAATGCCGTGATGTCCGGTTCGGTATCCGCTGCTTCTGGGACCGCGACCGGCCAGGCGACCATTCCGTTGGGCCAGCCAGGGTCAAGTACCGTGGTGTCGATCACCGTAACCGCGTCGAATGGAATCCCGAAGACGTACCGCATCACAGTGAGTCGAGTAAACAACAACCTGTCGGCGCTGAGTGTGACCCCAGGCGTGTTAGTTCCCGCTTTTGCCCAAAGCACCCTGAACTACACGGTCACCGTCGGCAGCAGCATTGACAGTGTGACTGTTTCCGCAACCAAGGCGGATTCGGATGCTGTGATGTCTGGTTCAGTGTCCGCTGCTGCCGGGACCGCAACCGGGCAGGCGGCCATTTCGCTCGGGGGGCAAGGAACATCGACCGCCGTGTCAATTACTGTGACGGCACCGAATGGAGACTCAAAAACGTATAGCATCACCGTAAATCGAGCAACACCCGGTAGCGAGAATGCCCTGTCGGCCTTGAATGTGACCCCAGGTGTTTTGGTTCCCCGTTTTGCCCAAAGCCTCCTGCTCTACACGGTCACCGTCGGCGCCGGTATCGACAGTGTGAGCGTTTCCGCAACCAAAGCTGACCCGAGCGCTGTGATGTCCGGTTCAGTGGTAGCCGGGGCAGGAATCGCAACCGGCCAAGCGACCATTCCATTGAATGGGCCAGGGACAATCACCGTAGCATCGATTACCGTGACTGCACCGAATGGAATTCCCAAGACCTACACCATCACCATAGCCCGTGGATTCCGCTAGAAATACCGAAGACCGTTCCGTCTCCTAGGGCCGCTCAGCTAGCCTGCCGTAGAAAACTTGCCCCCAGCTACCAAACTACTAGCTTCTTCTAGGAACTCAATCTGTGAGGAACTGCGAAAGGCCACGGGACAGGCTACGGACTTGTCGCGGCAGTACATCCTACCGCTTCGGATCGAGCTCGATCAGTCCTTTGCGGATGGCGAGAATCGCCGCTTGTGTACGGTCGTAGACTTGCAGCTTGTGGAAGATGTTCCGGACATGATTCTTCACGGTCTTTTCACTGAGATCAAGGTTGTTGGCAATCTCCTTGTTGGTTTTGCCGTCGGCGACTAATCGTAACACGGTAATCTCCCGCTCGGTCAAATCGTGCTCAGCCCAAGCCGGTTTCTTTCCTTTCTTTTGGGCCATCAACGAGAATTCTGCCAAGATCTTGCTGGCGACGGAGGGGTGGATCAGTGATTCGCCTCGATAGATGGCGCGTATGGCTGCAACGATCTGCGACGATTCTGAGTCTTTCAGCAGATACCCTGTGGCTCCGGCACGAACGAGATCGAAGATGTATTGCTGTTCCTCATACATGGTCAAGGCCACGATGCCGATGTGCGGAAATTCGCGTTTGATCTGTCTCGTTGCCTCGACGCCGCCCATACGCGGCATGCTCACATCCATCAAAATGACGTCCGGGAGCAGGGCACGAGCTTTCTCCACCGCCTCCACACCGTCCTGCGCTTCACCGATGACGTGAATGTCCTCTTTGGTCTTGAGAATGGCGGCCAAACCTTCCCGGACGACTCGGTGATCATCGGAAATGAGAACCTTAATTTTCTCCATTGCCCCTCTCCTCCTTATAGCCCAGCGGCACCTCGACGATGATTTTTGTGCCCTTCCCCGGTTTGGATTGGACGCGTCCATCTCCTCCGACTAAGCGCGCTCGTTCCAAGATGCCCTTAATCCCGAAATGATCCCACTTTTCAGGGTCACGCAAAACAGTTTCCAGGTCGAATCCGACCCCATTATCGGTGATGGTGACGCGCAACATATCGATCGCGATGTCCAGTTTGATCGATACTCGGTCGGCCTTCGCATGTTTCTGAACGTTGCTCAAGGCTTCCTGGATGATCCGAAAAAGGAATATCTTCGTTCGTGGAAAGAGGATTTGCTCATCCCCGGCCACCGTAAACTTCGTGGTGATATGGGTCTGGATCTCGTAGGATTTGAAATAGTTCGTCAGGGCGGGAATCAATTCCATCTTGTTGTAGTGCAAGGGCCGGAGGTTGAAAATGACCTGCCGGGCCTCCTGAATAGCCAACTTGAGTTGGGCCTTGCTTTCTTTGATGGTGGTCAGACTGGCTTTGGGGTTCTTCCGGAACAGTTGTTGGCAGAGATCCAGTTTGAAATTCACTCCCGCCAAGCTTTGCACCAGTCCGTCATGCATCTCACAGGCAATTCTGGTCCGCTCCTCCGTCACGGCTGCTCCGCTCTCTTTCACGTAGAGCCGGTACAGGGATTGATATTTGTTCAAGGTCTTCTCAATCTCGGCCGTTGCGCGAATCCGAGCTTCAATCAGTTCCCACATGAACTTGGCGCTGGCACCGCCGATGATGGTCACCCCCATGCGATGAAAATCCTGGAGAAACTGCCAGACATCCGCGTCGCCCGACACATCGATGACCAGATCGACTCGCTCCATCGCCAACAACTGTCGATAATCGCGTGTGATCGGTATTCTGAGTTGTGTGGCCAATCCCAGTCCCGGCGCTTCCGGATCGCGTTCCGCGACGCCCACAATCTGCACCAGCGGGTCATTCGCAAAAATCTCCATCAATGCCGTACCACCGCGACCGGCGCCGATGATGGCGACGCTCGTCGCGCCTGAAGTCGGCGTATTCCGTCTGACTCGCTTGGAAAGCGGTTTGCTCATCGGTTCAGAACTTCCTGCACAGAGTCCGTCAGGATCAAGTGTGGCTGGTTGTCGAATCGGAGAGGAAAGAACGAGTCCGGAGAAGACGGACCATGGCTCCAGGAATAACGTGTTAACGTTCGCGGCGTTGCTGAGCCAGCGTTTTCAATTCGTCCATAAATTGCTCGATGTCCTTGAACTCCCGATAGACGGAGGCAAATCGAACATAAGCGACCTGGTCCAGCTGGTGCAACTCCTTCATGACTTCTTCCCCCACGACCCGACTTTCAATCTCCGTTTCGCCCATCTCTTGAATCCGTTTTTCTATCCGATCGGTGACGGTTTCGATAGTCCCGGTGCTGATCGGCCGTTTTTCGCACGCTTTCTTCATTCCGGCGAGGATCTTGGTGCGGTCGAACGACTCGCGACGGCCGTCCTTTTTCACGACGACGGGCAGAATTTCCTCGACGCGTTCGTAGGTGGTGTAGCGGCGTTTACAACCAAGACACTCGCGCCGGCGGCGGATGACCTCGCCTTCCTTGGCCATGCGAGAATCGACTACCTTGTCTTCGAGTTCATCACAGAACGGACATTTCACCGGCAGCGACCCTGCCCTCTACTATGGGCATATTAGCAGACCGTTGACAAACTACTTCCCTGGCAGAAAGACACAGCCATGGAAGGTCTCAAATCGTATGAAAATCGCTCCGCAGGATGCTCAAAAAGGCCTTCACGTCTCACCCACCCACCCCGTCGCGCCAAGACGCGACTTTCACCGACCAAGGCCGCAGCGAGGGGAGAGGCGAGGAGGTACAAACCGCACTTCGTGTGAGCCATTCGCCCGTAGCATGATTCTTGGCGAACGGATAACCCCCCTTTGAATGGATTATTCCCCACCTTGAGCCTCTGAGCGATGCGAGAACGTAGCTGGAGGACTTTTTCAACATTCTGCTAGTAGGGATGAAAGATGGGAAACTTGGCGCACAATGCTTTGGCCTGTGCACGAACTTCTTCGAGCACGGCCGGGTCCTGCCGGTGTTGGAGGACGCGGTCGACTAAGTCGACGATCTGTTTCATTTCCGGTTCACGCATGCCGCGCGTCGACACGATCGGCGACCCCAAGCGGATACCGCTGGCTACCGCGGGTGGCTTCTCATCATACGGAACGGCGTTCTTATTGACGATAATCCCGGCCGTATCGAGGGCCGCATCCGCCTCTTTCCCGGTGATCCCCTTGTTCGTGAGGTTGAGGAGCATCAGATGCGTATCCGTTCCACCGGAGACAATCTTGTAGCCGCGATCGACGAATTCCCTCGCCAGGGCTTTCGCATTGGTGAGTACTTGCGACTGATAGCGCTTGAATGCTGGCGACAACGCCTCTTTGAACGCGACCGCTTTGGCGGCGATCACATGCATCAATGGTCCGCCCTGTAGACCCGGGAACACCAGTTTATCGACAGCCTTCGCATGTTCGGTCTTACACATCGTGACGCCCCCGCGCGGACCGCGCAATGTCTTATGGGTCGTCGTCGTGACAAAGTCTGCGTAGGGAACGGGATTCGGATGAAGTCCTGCCGCAATGAGCCCGGCGATATGGGCGATATCGACCAGCAGATAGGCTCCCACCGACTTGGCAATCTGTTGGAATCGCGGAAAATCCAGCACGCGGGCATAGGCACTGGCTCCGACCACGATCATCCTGGGGCGGCATTCTTCTGCGATCTTTTGGACGGCATCATAGTCGATGGTTTCGGTCTGGCGATCAACACCATACGAGAAGACACGGAAGAGAAGACCGGAGAAGTTGACTTTGCTCCCATGCGTGAGGTGCCCGCCCTGGGCAAGGTCCATTCCAAGAATGGTGTCCCCCGCCTTCAGGACCGACAAATATGCCGCCATGTTGGCCTGCGAACCGGAATGCGGTTGCACATTGACGTGTTCGGCGCCGAAAATCTCTTTACATCGCTGAATCGCCAGATCTTCCACTGTGTCGGCATGCTGACATCCACCGTAGTATCGCTTGCCAGGATACCCTTCAGCATACTTATTGGTGAGCAAGGACCCTTGCGCCGCCAGGACGGCGGGGCTGGCAAAATTTTCCGACGCAATCAACAGCAGCTTCTCACGCTGCCGGATTTCTTCCGCCTCGATCGCAGCACAGACTTCAGGATCTGCGGTTTTCAGCGCATCCCATGAACCGATTGCATCGCCGACCATCTTTTCCATGTTCAAATACCTACGCCGAAGGCTCTTCAGGCTCTTGTTTCTTCACCACGCGAACCGTCACCGTCGCCGTCACATCTCTTGGCATCTTGATCGGTACCGCCACCGTGCCGAGTTCCTTGATCGGATGCGCCAGTTGAATCTTGCGGCGATCCACCGTCACGCCTTGGGCGGCCAATCCTTCAGCGATGTCTTTGGCCGTGACGGAACCGAACATCTTGTCGTCCTTGCCGACTTGCGCCTCAATCGTCAGCTCAACCGCCGACACCTTCTTGGCATAGGACTCGATCTCCAGCTTTTCCTTCTTGGCCTTCTCAGCGGCCACTCGCTTGACGTGTTCGAACGCTTTGATGCTACGGCCGTCGGCCTCAACCGCCTTGCGGCGCGGTAACAGATAATTTCGTGCAAATCCATCAGCGACGTTGATGAGATCGCCGAGATGTCCCACCCCTTCCATGGTCTCTTGAAGAATGACTTTCATACCCCTACTCCTTCACATGATAAAGAGTGCGAGGATACTGACCTGACTGCGAAATGTCAATTCTGGGGAAATCCTTGAAGGAGCTAGCGGATCACACCGAGCGATCGTCCCACCCGTGCAAACGCCTCCACGGCTTGCTTGAGCTGATCGGTCGTATGGGCAGCCGACATTTGAGCCCGGATCCTTGCCTGCCCTTGCGGCACCACCGGATAACTGAACCCCACGACATAGACTCCTTCTTTCAGTAACGCCTCCGCCATGGACGTGGCAAGGGTGGCATCACCCAACATCACGGGGATGATCGGATGCTCACCAGGAACGAGCCTGAAACCAAGCGAAGCCAGCTGTTCCCGGAAGAAGGCGGCATTGGCGCGAATGCTTTCCCTGAGATGGTCGCCTTGCTTCACCAGATCCAGGGCACACAATGCACCGGCCGCGACAGGAGGGGGAAGCGCATTCGAAAACAGATAAGGCCTCGATCGTTGGCGCAACAGCTCGACCACCTCGGCCTTCCCGGATGTAAATCCGCCGGTCGCGCCGCCGAGTGTCTTCCCCAATGTGCTGGTGACGATCTCGATTCTGTCGACGACTCCGAAATGAGCCGGTGTGCCCCGCCCCTTGGGGCCGAGGACCCCGGTCGCATGACTGTCATCGACTACCACTGCCGCATCGTACCGTTCTGCAAGCTCCACGATTTGATCCAGCTTGGCCAGATCGCCATCCATCGAGAACACCCCATCGGTTGCGATCAGCCGCAGGCGGCAGTCACTCGATTCCTGCAGCCGAGCTTCAAGTTCTGCCATGTTGGAATGGGCATACCGGAACCGTTTGGCCTTGCACAGTCTGATCCCGTCGATGAGGCTGGCATGATTCAACGCATCACTGATGACAGCATCATGCTCATCCAACAAGACTTCGAACAATCCTCCATTCGCATCAAAGCACGAACTGTATAGGATCGAGTCCTCGGTGCCGAGAAATTCGCTGATGGCCTGTTCCAGTTGTTTATGCAGATCCTGCGTGCCGCAAATGAACCGCACTGAAGCCATGCCGTATCCATACGTTTCCAACCCCTTATGGGCGGCCTGCACGATAGCCGGGTGATTTGCCAAGCCCAGATAATTGTTCGCGCAGAGATTCAGCACGTGACCTTGCGCCACTCTGATGTCGGCACCCTGTGGGCTCAACAATCGCCGTTCGACCTTATAGAAACCGCGGGCTCTGATATCGGCAAGTTGAGTTTGGAGAGACGCTTTAAGTGAGTTGTACGCCATGGTTCGTCGTCGACATGGGTGAGACGCTCAGCGAACGATCCGGAAGGCCTGCCGGCTGGCCAGTTAAGGAAACAAGACGACTTTGCCGCACTGCCCGGACTGGATCAATTCAAAGCCGGTCGCAAACTCGCGCAGAGGGAAAGAATGGGTGATGACCGGACGGATATCGAGACCCGCTTTAAAGAGTCCTGCCAGCCGGTACCATGTGCCGAAAAGCCGACGGCCGGTGATTCCATAGACGCGGATGCCCTTAAAAATAATTTCGTTCGGCAGATCGAAGCACACGGAACCGGTCGGAATGCCGAACAGAGTCACTCGTCCCCCATTCTTCACTGCGCGGAAGGCCTGGTGCAAGGCCGTGGGATTTCCTGACATCTCCAGCGCCGCATCCACCCCTTCACCGCCCGTCATATCAAGGATCGCTGCCCCCACTCGTTCCGCTGACTCCGTCTTCGCATTGAGAACATGATCCACGCCGACTTGCTTCGCCAAACCGAGCCGATAGTCGCTGACATCGGACGCAATAATTGTGGCGGCGCCGGCGGTTCGCGCAACCGCAGCGGCAAAGAGGCCCGTCGGGCCACATCCTGTGATCAACACCGTATGACCGGTGAGATCTTCAGCAAGCGCCGCGTCAACTGCATTCCCGAGAGGTTCCTGTACACAGGCCAACTCCGGAGGGATTCCCGAATCCGTGTGCCACAAAACGCCCTCAGGCAACACGACATACTGCGCGTAGGACCCGTCTCGGTCGACCCCGAGAATCTTGTAATTCTTGCACACGTGCGCCTGTCCCGTCCGGCACTGGAAGCACGCTCCACAGGTCAGGTGCGATTCGGCCGCGACGTAATCGCCGACCTTGACGAGAGAAACCTCACGCCCAACCTCCACGACAGAGCCGCACAATTCATGGCCGATGATGCGTGGAGGCTGGATACGCTTCTGCGCCCATTCGTCCCAACGGTAGATATGCGCATCAGTTCCACACAATGACGTGGCGGCTACCTTCACGACAGCATCATGTGGACCGGGGGTCGGATCAGCCCATTCCGTCATGGTTAAACCCGGTCCTGCGGCGGTCTTGACGAGTGCTTGCATAAACCTATTCTATACTAACTCAATCGTTCGACACATAGGTTTAGGGAAAGAACGGGTTGCGCGGACCTCCCGACGATGAGTAGGATGCCGTGACCATGGTCCATCCGGCTGTTACCCGCCTGATCTTGGCTTCCGGCCTTCCGATCGTTGTATTGGGCCTCACGCTTCTTCAGGACAACGCGCGAGCAGACTCTCTGCCTGTGGCGTCTCAGGCATTTTCTTCGGGAAAACGATGGGTCACGTTCGATTTCGCCGGTTCGAATCACTCCGGAGATATCCAACTCGGCCAACCGCTCGAATTGTCGATTACACTCGGCGGAGTCGCCCAGGGCCATGCGCCATTGGTCGCCATCTGTGAATCAACCCATTTCCAATTACAGGTCGTGACATTTAAACCCGATCCTTCATCCATGGTGATGAAGGCAACGACGACCCTTGAACCCGTTCCACCAACCCAACTGTCGATGAACCCGAACGTTTCACGGATACAATTCACATTCGCCAGATCCAATGAAAAGAAGTTCGAACGGATCATGACACGCATCGTGTACGTCACGTTGGAACCGCCGGAACTGCCCAGCCGCGCCAAGGAGCCGTCGCCGCTCGATCAAGATGAACCGAGCGCAAGCGATTTGGCCACGGACCAAGGTGAACCACAGCCGGACGCTATTCCATTGGCCAGTGGACCGGTGGTTGAAGAAGATCTCCTGCCGCCCCCCTCAGCGGAACAGCCGCAAACCTATTGGCACCGAGTGAGCCACCTCGTCAGCCAAAACTGGAGCCGTGCCGTGCGCCGAGTCCGTCATTCCCCGTCCAGCGAGACCGTGCATGTACGGTTTCGGCTCTATCCCGGCGGACGGGCCCAGTTGATCCAGATTGAAAAAGGGTCCGGAGCCCGTGAGATTGATGAGGCGGGTATCCATGCCATCGCCCATGCGCAACCATTTCCCTTGTTTCCCCAGGATCTGGGATCGGAGCCCATCGATGTCCACGTGCTGATGAAGACAGGGGCGAAGGGAGCACAGGGATCTCGCGCGGTCATCAACCCTGAGAAACCTCGTCAAACTTTGAGATCGCCAAAGAAATGACCCATTGCTCTTAAAGGCGGCTATGCCGAAAGGGGCAGATATGCAGATCGGAGAGAGATGGATGCGGAGAGTCGTGATCACGGGCCTGTTGATACTCCTCCCGCTGGGCGTCGAGGCGGAGACGACTCGTTGGGACATCGACCCGGATCATTCGGCGATTGAGTTTCGTGTCGCCCATATGGTGGTGTCAAAAACGTCGGGACGGTTCATGGACTATCATGGATTTGTCGAGATGGATGCAGACGCCAAAACCTTCAAAGCCATTGAAGCGACGATCACTGCCGAGTCGATCAACACAAACCACGAAAAACGCGACACGCATCTCTGCACTGCCGATTTCTTGGACGTCAAACAGTTTCCGACGATAACGTACAAGAGGAAGCAGTACCAGAAACAGGGAGACACCTACACGGTGATCGGTCACTTCACCCTGCATGGCGTAACCAAAGAGGTCACGCTCATCGGGACCTTCAACGGTGTGACCAAAGATCCCTGGGGCAATACCAGAGCCGGGTTCACCGCTGAGGGCAAGCTGAACCGCAAAGAGTTCGGCATGATTTGGAACAAAACGCTCGACAGCGGCGGACTCGTCGTCGGAGACGAGGTGGACATCCGGCTTGATATCGAGTGCATCAGGGAGAAAAAGCCGTGAGTGTTACGAACCAAAAACCCGCAACTCGAAACTGATAACCCTGAATGATGATGAAAGCGATGGTGCTCAATCGTACGAACGATGTCTCAGGCAATCCTTTGCACCTTCAAGATCGACCGATTCCTGTTCCGAAGCCAGGTCAGGTTCTCGTCAAAGTTCATACCTGTGGAGTCTGTCGCACGGACCTCCACGTGGTGGAGGGCGAACTTCCTGACATAGCATTGCCCCTAATCCCCGGCCATCAAGCCGTTGGCACGGTGATGCAAGTTGGCTCCGAAATCTTTGAGATCAAGGCGGGAGACCGTGTGGGGATTGCCTGGCTTCAGGGCACATGTGGACATTGCGCATTCTGCACAAGTGGGCGGGAAAATCTCTGCTTACAGGCGAAGTTTACCGGCTATCACGTCGACGGAGGCTATGCCGAGTATGTGGCCGTACCCGCACGATTTGCCTACCCAATCCCGTCGACCTTTTCGGATGATGAAGCGGCGCCCTTGCTCTGTGCCGGGATTATCGGATATCGCGCCTTGCGTCTCAGCGGCATTCAGCCAGGCCAGCGTTTGGGACTCTATGGATTCGGCGCATCGGCGCACATCGCCATCCAGATCGCGCGCCACTGGAACTGCCAGGTCTACGTCAGTTCCCTCAAGCCGGAGCATCAGGCTCTGGCAAGACAACTTGGGGCAGTCTGGGTGGGCGGGGCAATGGACATGCCGCCCGACAAACTGCACGGATCAATCATCTTCGCGCCCGCCGGGGAACTCGTTCCTCCGGCATTACGAGCGCTCGACCGAGGGGGAACCTTAGCCTTGGCGGGCATTCATATGTCGCCGATTCCCTCGCTGGACTATGATCGTGAAGTATTCGGCGAGCGGGTGATCCGCAGTGTCACAGCCAACACGAGACAGGACGGGCTTGATCTCTTGCGCGAAGCAGCCGCCATCCCTATCAAACCGCATACGATCCGTTTTTCTCTTGAGGAAGCAAACCGCGCGTTGCAGGAGCTCAAGGCCGGGACCTTCCAGGGAGCTGCGGTCCTCACCATGGGATCGTGCGGAACTGGAAATGATCTTAAAACTGCTCTTTCAAGGTAATCTGGTCAGCCCTTCCTAAGGATTTAACCAAGTCTATTAATTGACTGCAAGATCAGCAGGCAATAAAGAACTGACCTAGAAGAGCACAATCTTTCTCACCCGCTTGCTGTTCAGCGATATGCAACTAATAGGCTTGGGTTCTTGACGCTGGTATATATCGGTCCTTGGAGGCAGCCCTTGCTAACGCGGCTGGGCCAGTAATGGGAGGCAATTTCTCTGTAGTGAAGCTCTGTTCACTTCCGAATTGGATTTCTTTACAGTCACCAAGTAGTTCACTTTCGATAATGCCACGCCATCCTTTACCTTCCGCATCTCTGGCAACTTCAAAAACAAGAGGGGTGAAAGGAGTTCAGATTCACGCAGCCTTCACTTTGATTAGTGTCTCGCCGTAGACTCTGTCTATCTCCTTCTTAATCTCCTTCCCTCGACCATTCTCGAACTCCTCAATTGCCTGGTCCCATACATCAACACCCACTTCGGATACATCAATACCAACTACTGTCTTTCCGGACAATCTCGCGCTGTTGACTTATACGGACATGCGTCGCCCGCTCACGGTCGACAATGGGATGTATAGACGCGATTATAGACGATTACTGCGCGGTATCTTGCACAGGTGGGCAAGGCACTAAATAACCGACCCGAGATACTATGCCCATCGGATGTCAACACAATTTATTACTAGATTATTATTCTTACTTTATGGTAGTTAATAAAAATTATAACGCAAGAACCATACGGCTCTGCCGAACAAGCAAAGTCGTCCTTGTTTAAAAGCGGAGTAAGCGCAGTCGTACAGAATTGCTATCGTTCGCGGCTAATGACTTTGCCAATCTGCGAGCGAGTGGACGAATAGGCCACATGCCCTAAAACATGGACTCCTCGCCGTCTACTTCTCCACACATCATATGGAGCTGAGATTGCAAGAGCCTCACGTTAAACCAGAAGGAGAATTTCATGAGAAGAAATGTTTCCTGGATATTGTGTTTACGGTATCGGTCCAAGTCTGCACTTTCATGTTGGATGCGGATTCTTGGCCTCTTGTTTCTCGCGACCCTTACAGGATGCGGAGGTGACACCCCCGAGCCGTCTTCAAATCCTGGAGCCAATGGGACTATTACTGGTCGTGTTATTTCTTCTGACGGTACGGGCGGAATTGCCAATGCGACAATTGAAGTGGGGTCCGTGCGGTCCTCATCAGGATCTGATGGCAGCTATACACTCTCTGTACCTGCAACTGGCCGGGCAGTGGTGCGAGTCGAAGCTGCCGGCTTTGCGGAGAACATTCGCATTGCTCGTGTGACGGCTGGGAAGAGCACGCCGCTCACCGTACAACTTGTCAGGGTCGGCATTACGCAGAATGTCGCCATTGCGTCCGGAGGCACGATAACCGTACCGAACTCTACGGCCCAGATTGTCCTCCCAGCCAACGGACTTGTTCCACAAACGGGTGGATCCCTGGCAGCCAATGTCGCGGTCTCGGTCACTCCTATTAACGTGGCAACTACTACGAATGACATGCCCGGAGATTTTACCGCTTCTGTTGGTAGTGCTATCGGACAGATCGAGAGCTTTGGTGCAATGGCGATCGATGTCCGTGACAGCAATGACGTGCGGTACAACTTATCTCCGGGGAGCATCTCCACGATTCGTATTCCTGTCAGTACAAGATCCGCTAATATTCCCGCGACAATTCCGCTCTTCTATCTTGATGACTCGACCGGACGATGGATCCAAGAAGGTCAAGCAACACTGGTTGGTATTGGCCCGAATCGTTATTACGAGGGTAGCGTGACTCGGTTGATCTATTGGAATGCTGATCTAATGACAGAGACCATCTTCGTAACCGGATGTGTAAGAAACGACTCGGGCCAGCCTGCAGCGAATGCCCTCGTCGAGAGCGACGGCATTGACTACTCCGGTTCCTCACGAGTCTATACCGCAACAGATGGTTCGTTTCAGATACCTATCAGTAAAAATGGTAAAGCGACGCTCACAGCCCTTGTCGGTACACAATTGACTAACACGGTGACAGCCGGGCCTGCAGGGACGAATATTGCTTTAGACCCGTGCCTCGCTATAACTACTAATCTCAGCGGTTTCAACATCAAGCTGACCTGGGGCACGAACCCCCTCGATCTCGACTCCCATTTGTTCACGCCCAACGGCAGTCACGTGTTTTTCGGCGCGCCAGGTTCCTTGACCGCCCTGCCTTTTGTGAGTCTTGACGTGGATGACACCACCAGCTTCGGCCCAGAAGTTGTGACAATCTCCGAGTTAATGCAAGGAACTTACACCTATGCCGTGCATAATTTCAGCGGCACGCTGACTCCCGGCATGACAGGGTCGCCCGGTCGCGTGGAACTCAGCCAGAACGGGAATACCAGCGTCTTTGCCCCACCTCCTGGCGAGGGGTCCAAGCTTTGGTGGCATGTCTTCAATATTATCGTGGATGCGCAATGCAATGTGTCAGTGACACCAGTAAATGCCTGGTTGGATCAACAACCTGCTTCGTCACCTGGTGGAACCCCGACATTCTGCACTGTGAACTAGGCGAGAGGGGTCTCAATTAGCGGTCTATCGAGTATTGGGACCAGGATACATGGTGGAGAGGCCTATCCAATTGGGTGGGCTTCTCCAAAAAAAGAATGTTGTGACGAATAAGAGCAACCTGCTGGCATCGAAAACCATCAAGTTAATTGGGCTGCTGACTTTGGCCAAAGCCCTTAAGATGAGCCACCCCTTTGGCCGACCTAGACATGTAACGGACCCTATCGCTTTCTATCGAGAATATTGGAAGCTTGTTCCGACACTTCCTTCACCAAAACCCCCATCTTGGGGTGTGACGGCTCAAAATCGACTGGCCATTCATAGTGTCGCAGCCGTTCACTTGCCGTCGGACCAATCGAGGCAACGACCAGCTTCCCTAGTGCCGCACGGAAGGGTTGCAGCTTTCCATCTTGCTCCAACACATGCATGAGATGGTCTACCTGAGCCGCATTGGTAATCAGCATCACGTTGACGCTCCCCGCTATGATTTCATCGATCGCACGGCGAATCGGACCAAGGTCTTCCGGTAAAGCCCATTTGTAGATCGGAACCGGAAATACTTCTGCGCCTCGCTGTTCGAGTGCCTTCAGCAGATCGGGGTTCGAAACCCCATACTCTTGCACAGCCACCCGCAATCCCTTCACAGGGTAAGACTCATCCAACGTGGAAATCAGATCGACCCACGTGTTTGGTTCTGGGACGGTTGCCGTCGCCTTGAGACCCAAGGCTTTAACAGCCGCGACCGGCTTCGGCCCTCGTGCTATGAGAATAGTCCGTGTAACCGCCGCCGAGATCGACGTCCACGGATAGTCCTTTTTGAGGAGGTCAAACAGTGCGGTGGTGCCGACGCCGGTCAGCAAGATAAGCAGATCGATCCGTCCGGCTATGAGCCGAGCCCCGAACTCCTGTGCCACCGGGTTGTTCTCCAGCGGGATTTCGCGCAGGGCCGGAGCGACGAGGGGCCGTCCGCCGTAACGTTCGATCAGGCTGGCGATCTGCGTTGCCATCCGGCTTTCGAACGTGGCAACCGTCATTCCGTTCAATGTCATCGGCCTAAGCACCTCGAAGTCATCAAGTATGCGATTATACTCCAGTCGCCGATTTGGGGCAGGAGCCGATTTTCCGTTGACGGCTGGTCGTTGGTCTCCCTACTATACCAATTCCAGTTTGATCAACTTGAATTGCGATCGTATGACGGCTCCATTCCATCAAGGTCTTCGCCATCTGGCACTACGTGTCCTGGACCTTCCTCGCTCGCGGCGATTCTATGAGCAGCTGCTTGGCATGCAGACCGTTTGGGAACCGGACCAGGAGAACGTGTATTTTAGCTCCGGGACCGACAATCTGGCGCTCCATCAAATTCCAAAGGATGAGCTGTCCTCCTACCAGCCCCCACAGGCCCAACTGCTCGATCATATCGGGGTGATTCTCGACAGTCCACAAGCCGTCGATCAGATGTACCAAGCGGTCATGGTGAAGATCGAATCTCTGGGCGGACGCATCACCAAGGAGCCCAAACAGCACCGCGACGGCAGCTATTCGTTCTATTTTTCAGATCCTGACGGCAACCTGATCCAGGCTCTGTATGAGCCGACGATCAGCAAGCTGAAGTTCAGAGCCGACACATGAGCCGGACTTGGACCAGCCTCCCCCCAAATCACCATCTGAGCCTCGCCCCCTGGTGCTGGATCCAACTGGAAAGCGCGGAGCCGCCGGGGCCCTTCCCGTTCATATGCGGTGTGGCCCCTGAGGTCGTTGCCAGTCTCCACGAAGCGCATGGTCTTCTGTCCAGTGCGATTGACACGGCAATCAGCGATGTCTTCGCGAAACGGGCACCGCTCGATGATTTCGACCGTCAGCGGCGGCTGGAGGATGCCTATGCAGAGCTGGTCAACGCGCGGCCATACCTCAAGCAGCACATTCGCTGCGGCCGCCGACCAGATGGAACGTTCCATTGGGAGTTTCCGATCGATCCGACCGCATCCGCAACCGTGACCAACGGCGGTCTTCGCATCTTTGATGCGGTCAACCACCAAGTGGTCCCCATCGGATTCAATGATCGGCCTCTGGGTCCTGTCGTCGGAAAATTACTCGGTCTGCTCGATGGGACTCATATGGTGGACGATCTCAGATCTGCAGTGTCCGCGATGCCTCGTGACTCACAGGGAGTACTGACAAAGTTGATGGAGTTGCTGCAACTGCATGGGTGCTTGGCCGCTTCGCCGACGGCATCAGTCCGGCGGCATTGGTTCGACGTCGCGCAGGATCAAGATACGGTCCACTTGGGACACGCAGCCCTGCTCTACCGACAACGCGAGACGGTATTGCTCTTCGACCCGTGGCTTTTGCCGTGGTTTGCCGAATCACCGCTGCCGTCGCTCTGGGGTGCGCTCCTCCCTAAGCCTGCCGCGGTGTTCCTCACCCACGACCATGACGATCATGTCGATCCCCGCACGTTGCTCCATTTGCCGAAGGACACGCCGATTATCGTTCCCAGCCGACGAAACCGAAAGCAGCTATTCTTTGACTATCGGTCGCTTCTGACAGAACTGGGGTTCGATCGAATCATCGAACTTGCCCACGGCGAAAGTTGGCCGTTTGAAGGCGGCGCGGTGATCTCCGTTCCCTTCTATGGAGAAGACCCTTGCGACCTCGAAATGCCTAGGAATTGCTATTTGATCTCGGATCGTGGACACAATGTGTTGATCCATGCGGACAGTGGCCCGACCAACGACGGACGATCGGCTCTCAAGGACAATATCATTCAGCAATTGGTCGGGAAATACGGACCGATACCTTTGGTGGCGGCGTCGCAGCAACAGCTGCTCGAAATCCGGAGCCATGCCGCCCATGCCCCTCTGTCCCATCCCGGCAAATGGCTGGATGTCGGTGAAAACGGTTACCTGACCAACAGCTACCTTGCCGAAGTTTGCGCGGCCGCCCATGCTCAGGTGTTTGTTTCATACGCCACCGGCGGTGCCGACTGGTACCCTGATCATCTTTCCTTTATGTTCAGCCGCCGGAATCCTGCCAGAACCGCGCTATTGACGGCTCACTGGGAGCGGCCTGAAAAATTAAAAGACCTTCTCGCTCCGCACGAATGTCGATATCATTGTGCCCACGCCCTGGACCTCTATCGAACAGCCGGCAGGGACAGGATCGAAATCGTTTCAGCGGGACATGCGTTGACTCCGCTGACTCTGTACCAGTTGGACCACGGGGATCCACCGTTCATGAAAGCCGACACACGACGATAAAACACTTTCTTTGATTGAGGAGAAGACATGAGTGGATCACAGTCGCCGATTCTTGTCACAGGTGCCGCTGGGTTCATTGGATTCCATGTGGCAACGCGTCTGTTGGACCGAGGCGACCTTGTCATCGGCCTCGACAATATCAATGACTACTACGACGTCCGGCTAAAAGAAGCTCGGCTCGCGCAATTGAAATCACGCGAAGGGTTCAGATTCGTCAAGCTCGACCTTGCGAATCGACAAGGCATCCGCGATCTCTTTACCGATGAGCCAATACGACGTGTTGTTCATCTTGCGGCGCAAGCAGGCGTGCGTTACTCCCTCGTCAATCCCCATGCATATACGGAGAGCAACATCGAAGGATTCATGAATATTCTGGAAGGCTGCCGGCATGGTCACATCGAGCATCTCGTCTATGCCTCCTCCAGTTCCGTGTATGGCGGTAATACCCACATGCCGTTCTCTATTCACGACAATGTGGACCATCCGGTCTCGCTCTATGCCGCCAGCAAGAAAGCCAACGAATTGATGGCGCACTGCTATGCACACCTGTATCGGCTGCCCTGCACCGGCCTCCGATTCTTTACCGTGTACGGGCCCTGGGGACGCCCGGATATGGCCCTCTTCATCTTTACGAAGGCGATCTTGGAGGGGAAACCCATTGAGGTCTTCAACCAGGGCAGGATGAAACGCGATTTCACTTACGTGGACGACATCGTCGAAGGGGTCATCCGGACCCTTGATCATCCGGCGACGGCCAATCCATCGTGGTCAGGAGACAAGCCGGATGCAGGAACCAGCTCGGCTCCGGCGCGCCTCTATAATATCGGCAACCATCAGCCCGTGGAACTCCTGCACTTCATCGAGGTTCTGGAAAAAGCGTTGGGGAAAAAGGCGGAGAAGAGGCTCATGCCGATACAACCAGGAGATGTCCCTGCTACCTATGCCGACATCGACGATCTCACGACCGATATCGGCTTCAAGCCGACCACCTCGATCGAAGAAGGCATTCCTCGTTTTGTGAAGTGGTATCGTGAGTTCTATAGAGTGTGATGCGTTGGGGCGCCGGGCGCTAGAAACACCCCACAGGCACAAACCCAGGGCCGAAGAGTCTCGAAAGCGCCATGTAACGGGAATTATCGTAAAATGAGTGGCTTGCCCCTCGTTGAGCACGCCCGCTGATATCTCCCCCATAGGACGGATCAGATCCGAAAAATACGCCACCCCGGGTTTTCTGCACAAGTTGCATCCATTCCATATACAATGTGCACACCTCAGCTTGTACAGAACCGGAAGACGTGTTGCTCGCATACCAGTCACGCGCCCAATCCGGCACCTGACGACCTTCCATCCCGGATGAGCGCCCCTGATAAGGAGGCACCTCATATTGTGGCGCGCCGGTGGTCATGGTTCGAGGAGCCGTCGGCATATTTTCCAAATTGGGTACCACAGACAGCGGCTTGAGTGCCATGGCATGGCAACCGGCTCTCTCCTTATTGGTGTACACAGAGCTGCCATCGGCTTGGGGGCATTCCCACGTCGTCGCGGGTCCGGGTGAGGAGTCGCCGAAAGCCGGCCCCGCGGAAATAATCGCCAGGATTGCCGATGAGAAGAAAGCCGTTCGGATCAGCCGCATGGGGCACCTCCAGATCATATGGCGGAGGCACTCGGTGCCTGGTCGCCGTGTCACGTTAAGGTGCCCACACCCTACGCAATACTTTATTGTTCGGTCTATGCCTCTTTGGAGGGGGCAAAGCCAAGACTGTGGCCGCGAAAGACCAATCGGCGACGCTCCTATCCTCCATCCTTTAATCTGTAGTCGCTTCGCACTCCCCTCTCCCTGCGACCTCTGGAACCCATGCAAGGATAGGAAAAGTCTCTGAACAATCTTTGTGGGGGGTTGCCGCTTTGCCTTGTCCCTTGCATGGACCTCAGGTATCCTTCGTATCTCTCGTGACGGCCTCTCGACGAGAGATAGGGTTGCTTCAGCGACAAATCGTCCGACCACAGACGACGAGGATGTTCTACGCATGACAGCCGATGCGATAAACGTACAACATGACTGACCACGGTGTGCTCGGAAACTTACTGCTCATTTACACCGTTTCCATCGCGGTGGTGTTTCTCTTTCATCAATTCCGACTGCCGTCTATCGCGGGATTCCTCGTGGCCGGTGCGTTGATCGGTCCACACGGGCTCAATATTGTTTCCGATATCGAGACGGTTCACTTATTGGCGGAAATCGGAATCGCGCTGCTCCTGTTCACGATCGGCATCGAATTCTCACTGGTACAACTCGCATCACTCCGGCGGCTGCTCCTGGTTGCCGCTCCCATTCAAGTGGGAGGAGTCATTGCAATCGCATGGCTTGGCGGCACCCTGACAGGATTGCCGACATCCCAGGCGATCTTCTGGGGCTTTCTGCTCTCACTCAGCAGCACAGCCATTGTGTTGAAAGCGTTAGCTGCCAGTGGAGACAATGATACGCCGCACGGGCGAGCCACCGTCGGCATTCTGGTCTTTCAGGACTTGGCCGTCGTTCCCATGATCTTGTTGACGCCCATTCTTGCCAGCCCCAATGAGGGTGCAGTCACCTCGGTGTTGCTCTCGTTAGGCAAGTCTATGGTGGTGGTCGTCTGTATCGTCGCAGCCGCATGGTATGCGGTTCCGAAACTGCTCGATCACATCGTTCGCAGTCGAAGCCGGGAACTCTTTCTCTTGACGATCATCGTGATGTGCCTCGGCATCGCGTGGTTGACTGCTCTGGGTGGACTGTCGCTCGCCTTAGGCGCCTTCATCGCCGGACTCGTGATTTCCGAATCGGAGTACAGTCACCAGGCCATTGCCGAAGTGCTGCCGTTTCGAGACAGCTTCAACAGTCTGTTTTTTGTCTCAATCGGCATGCTGATGGATTGGCGTATCTTGTCGGAGTATCCGGTCGTCGTGACCGGCGTCTTGCTCGTGGTCCTGCTTGTAAAGTTCGTCACCGGCGCTGGAGCCGTCTTGACCATCCCTGTCCCTCCGCGCTCGGCCATCATGACCGGCATTGCCCTTGCGCAGGTGGGTGAGTTCAGTTTTGTTCTGGCACAAGTAGGACAGGAGAAGGGACTGTTGTCGGGAACGCCGTATCAGATCTTCCTGGCGGTATCGGTCTGTTCCATGATCATCACACCGTTCCTCATGCAGCTGTCGCCGCATCTCGGCCGAAGAGTCGAAGCGGTGCAACGACTCCATCATTGGCTTCCTGGACAAACAGAAGCCCATGTACTGGAAGCGGAGGGGCGGCACCTACGCATCAAGGACCACGTCATTATCGTGGGGTATGGGTTGAACGGGCGCAATCTGGCCCGCGTATTGAGTGAGACGGAAGTGCCGTACATCGCATTGGATTTGGACGGTGACAGAGTGCGCCGCGAGGCCGCCCATGGCTTGCCCCTCTATTATGGAGACGCGACAAACCCGACTGTGCTGAGGCACGTGAAGATCGAAGACGCACGGGTCTTGGTCGTCGCGATCTCTGATCCGTTCATGGCCCGCCGGACGGTGCAGGTCGCCAGAGGCTTGAGCCCAAAGATCCATATCGTCGTAAGAACCCGCTATTTGCGGGAGTTAGAGGAACTCCACCAACTGGGCGCGGACGATGTGGTGCCTGAAGAATTTGAAACATCGATCGAAATCTTCGCGCTCGTACTCCGCACGTACAACATGCCGCAAGACTTCGTCGTGCGAAAGGCGGAACAGGTACGCCGTGAGGGCTATGCGCTCCTACGCCGCAGCGAGCTCCCCGAGTTGGCTCATCACCTTCGCGGTGGCACTCTCACAGATGTCGAAGTGGAGACGTGCCGAATTGAGGAAGATTCACCGGCCGACGGAAAGACAATCGCCCAATTGGCGCTGCGGCCGCGGACAGGGGCCTCCATCATTGCATTGACCAGAAGCGGCGTTACGGAATCCAACCCGTCGGAGAAGACCACACTCCTCGCCGGCGATATCGTCGTTCTACTCGGATCGCGACCTGAGATCAGGCGGGCCATGAGCTTTATTCTGGCGAACGAGCCTGAAAGCTAGCGTACCGTCAGGATTGAGACGCCTCACGCCTGATGCATCGCCGCGATAAATCCCGAAGGAACGTCGAGCTTATTCAAGTCGGCACGCACCGATAGGCATACCGATCGAACACCTGCGGTCAGCTTCGCCACCGCAGCGTCACTCGCTCTTTGAGGGGGTGATCGAACGGCTGGCCGCTATGGACTGAGGCCACATGGGCCGCCTTCAATTTGTAATACCATTTGGCCGGCATATCGGCATCGCCGAGAAACATCGATGAGGGTTTGTGACGAAGGCCGACTGCCAGATGCTTCATCGCCCGCTCATCCTGGCCGAGAAACATTTTCGTCAGGGTGCGAAAAATCAAATTGCCGAACGGGAGCCAGTGCAGACCGCGCCAATAGGCGGAGAAATCGATACGGCATTCCATATCGGATATGGGTGTGGCCATCAATCGATTGGCCAGCCACGCTCTCCCGCACTGCATGAGTTCCACCCGTTGGTTCGGCAAGAGGAAGTCGATCGTGGTGGTCAGCGGTCCCCCATAGATACGCTCAATCCAATGAAACGGCCCGCTGTTCTTCGCCGGCCGGTGGGCGGTCATTCGAAAACCGTTAGGAATCGGTTCAAAGATCTTGGTCTTCTCGTGCATACGCGCATCGCTGCGCCACCAGGAATGCACGTATGGCCCGTGGACCGGGTCGATGAGACCAATGATGCCGTCATCCGCAGTACAGGTGTAGCTCAACGAAATATGGAACGATTGCCGAGGTTCCGATGGAAGCGGCAGACGCGGAGCAGCCGGCAACGGATCCATATTCCCTCGCTCATCGGCCAGATACAGCCAAATCATGCCGTCCGTTTCTTCGGCCGGATAAGTCGTGACACCGATTTTGTCGGTTTGTAGCTCCGTCTCTCCGGGTAGGGCAGGAATACACCGGCAGCGACCCTTCATGTCGAACTGCCATCCATGATACGAGCATTCCACGCGTTCACCGTTGAACTGTCCGAATGACAGAGGCATGCCACGGTGGGGACAGATGTCACGCATTGCCGCGAGGGCACCCGCTCGATCCCGGCAGAGGACGATCGGCAACCCCAACATCTGCAATCCCTTCATGGTACCAGGGGGTAGGGTATGGCTGGGCACAGCGGGGTACCAGAACCCAAAGAGTGGAGCACTCTTGGAAAATACGACCTCGGGTGACGGTTGCTCGGTCATGAGATAGGCAGGAAGCTCACAAGAAGGGCATCGTATACTGGGATCCGACTATAACGAGGGGATAGTGATAGGTCAAGCAACGATCAGAGGAGCGTCGTCGGCAGGTTTCTTGACACCCCAAAGGACTACATACTATTCTGTTTATGCATAGAATGTGCAAATCGTACAAGCATGAAGAGGTGACATGATGATTACCTCTCACGTAGAGCCGGCGACGACGTTGGCGCAGCTGCAAGAATCCAAGCCCGAGCGAGTGACGATTGTATTGCTGAGCGGGGATCTTGATCGAGCCATGGCCGCCTTTATTATCGCGACAGGTGCCGCTGCCATGGGTATGCGTGTGACCATGTTCTTTACATTTTGGGGATTGAATACGATTCGGAAGAAGGGCGCGGCAAGTTCAGCCAAAGATTGGCTTCGACGCATGTTCGGCTTCCTCAACAAAGGTGGGGCCGACACATTGCCATTATCCCGCTTCCATTTCGGCGGGCTGGGCACCAAGATGATGCAGCAGGTGATGAAGCAAAATCGGATGCCCGGTGTGCCTGAGCTGATGCAAACAGCCATTGACCTGGATGTGCGATTTATCGCCTGCACCACGACGATGGGCCTCATGGGCATTTCCAAGGATACATTGATCGACGGAATTGATCAGTTCGCGGGTGTGACCACGTACCTGGCGGAAGCAAAACAGGGCAGCGTCAACTTGTTCATTTGACCCGCCAACCGAGTGAGGTGCCTTGATGGTGCAGGCCGATGTCAAGCTGGATACATTGGGATACTTTTGCCCGATGCCGATTATTTTGACGTCGAAGAAAATCAAAGAGCTGGCTTTGGGACAAGTGCTGGAGGTCATCTCCGATGATGAGGGCATCAAGAAGGACATGCCGGCGTGGTGCGAATCCACGGGCCATGAAATGATGGGGATGGAAGAGGAACAGGCAAAGTCCGGCCGGATCTATAAAGCCTTCGTCAAGAAAACGAAATAATCACACCTTCTTGGAGACAACAAGGCAAGAAGCCGGAGGGACGATGCCAGTCCTCCGGCTTTTTCGTTTACGAGGGGCCTATGGACGGAATCGTCGAGTGCGTCCCCAATTTCAGCGAGGGTCGGGATCGAGCGACCATTCAAGCTCTGATCGATGCGGTGACATCGACCACCGGCGTGGCGCTGTTGGACCACTCCATGGATACGGACCACCACCGGTCGGTCCTGACGTTCTGTGGAAACCCGGACGCGATCGTCGAGGCGGCCTTTCGTGCCATTCGGATCGCGACAGACCTTATCGACCTGCGCAAACATGTCGGTGGGCACCCTCGCATAGGGGCAACCGACGTGGTGCCGTTTATTCCGATCAGAGGCATAACCATGCAGGACTGTGTGCAGCTCGCCAAGCGACTGGGAGAAAAAGTCGGGCATGAGCTGGAGATTCCCGTTTTCTTGTACGAACGGGCCGCAAGTCACGCCGACCACGTCCCGTTGGAGGCAGTGAGACGTGGGGGGCTTGAAGGCTTGGCCTTCCGGATGGCCAACGATCCGGATTGGACACCGGACTTTGGTCCGCCTCGACTCCATGAGAGCGCCGGAGCGATTGCGATCGGCGCCCGCCCCCCTCTGATCGCCTACAACGTGAATCTCCGATCCAAGGACGTCGACGTGGCTCAGTCCATTGCGAGGGCCGTCCGCCAATCAACCGGAGGATTGCCCCATCTGAAAGCGATCGGCGTAGAGTTGGCCAGCCGCGGCATGGTGCAGGTGGCGATGAATCTGACCGACCACCTGACGACGCCGATCCTGACGGCATTTCAGATGGTCAACACCGAAGCCGCAAACCGGGGAATAGAGGTGGCGGGAAGTGAACTGATCGGATTAGTGCCGCAGGCGGCATTGGATCAAGCCGCGGCGGCGGCGGTGCAGCTCGACCGATTCGATTCGGGCCAGGTACTCGAAACAAGAATAGCCGAGACAATGCTCGGGAAGAAGGAAACAGAGCACACGTTATCGGACTTTCTCACCGCCGTCGCTGATGCCAAACCGACACCGGCCGGTGGTGGCGTGGCGGCATTTGTCGGAGCCTTGGCGGCCGCTTTGGGAGTGATGGGAGCACGTCTTGGCCGACAACCGGACAAAGAACAGCGTCTACTGGAATTGAGCCGGCGGCTCCATCTACTCGTTCAAGAAGATACAGAGGCCTACAACGGCCTGACAGATGCCTACAAAATCCCCAAGCATCACTTAGACCGCCCCAGTGCAGTTTCAATGGCTCTGCAGAAGGCTACTGAAGTGCCTCTGGAAATCTCGGAGGCGGGCTGTGAGGTCGGCCGGTATCTTCACTCGATACGCGAGCTAGTCAAGCCGGCGGTTCGTTCGGATCTCACCGTCGGCATGACCATGGCTATTGCTGCTGCTCAGGCAGGCCTTGTCACCGCCAACACCAACATAACTTCACAACAAAATCAGCAACTTACCGATACCCTTCAAACTAGGATTGCAAAGGCCGCCGACAATCTTGAGGAACTGCAGAGGTTATGCTACACTCCGGCGCCGAATTCTTAAAAACCAGAAGTAGCAGGCTCACCTGGCCTGAGAAAGTCGAAAGCCAACCGGATGGAAATCAAGGTTTTTAACAACAACGTTGAAAAAGCACTCAAGGTCGCCAAAAAGAAGCTGGCAGGCGAGGGTCTGTTCCGTGAGTTAAAGCGTCGCCGCTTCTACGAGAAGCCCAGCGTGAGAAAGAAAGCCAAGCAACGCGAAGCTCAGCGACGCCGGCAGAAGTGGCTATCGAAGCGGAAGCCTGACTAGACTCGTCGTTCTGGGTTAGACACCGCCCTCGTCCATTCCTTTCCCCGTTTTCATCCACGTCCGATGCGCCCGGGTCAAATTCATACGGCTATCCGACTTGTGAAGGAGGAGGTACGCCGATGGCAGGAACCTGTCCTCGGCATCGTCGCGAAACAATCCGATCGTGATCCCTTTCTCATCCTGATTTCCTGTCTCTTAAGCCTCCGGACCAAGGACAAGACCACCAGAGAAGCCAGCGATCGACTCTTCGCCCTGGCACGCACACCGGCATCGATGTTGAGGCTCCCTCTGAAGAAGATCGAACGGGCGATTTACCCGGTCGGATTCTACCGGATGAAGGCCAAATCGATTCACCAAATCTGCCGCCGACTCCTCGATGAGTATGATGGAGTGGTACCGGATTCTATCGATGAACTGGTGACTCTACCGGGGGTGGGAAGGAAGACGGCGAATCTCGTTGTGACGGTCGGTTTTCAGAAGCCCGGTATTTGCGTCGACGTGCACGTGCATCGCATCAGCAACCGGTGGGGGTATATCAACACAAAGACACCGGAGGAGACGGAAAACGCCTTGCGGCGTAAGCTGCCCAAACAGTACTGGATTACCTATAACGATCTCCTGGTCCCCTACGGTCAGAACCTTTGCCTTCCGGTCTCCCCGTTGTGCAGCACCTGCAAGTTGGCAGACTTATGCGACCGAACCGGGGTCACACGATCCCGTTAGGGATCGACGAGTGAATCCTACAGGCCGACAAACAACCAGCGGAATACGCGCAAGACCTCGACCTGCGGGCCATATCTATTTCTTCTGTGCGCGGGTTTTCACACTGTTCACATAGTCTGTGATGGCGGCATCGACCTCGTCGGAGGTCATCGGGCGGTCATGGGTCTCGCTTTCATCGACAAGATATCGGTCATGCTCTTTCTCCTGCCGGAGAACCACCGCGTTCTCGGGGGTCACGTCGATCAGCATGAACCACTCCTGAGCCCCTTGTGAAATCACGACTTGTTTGCCCGCGCCTCTTTTAGTGATCTCGATCCGGAGATCTTCACCCGCGTCAGCAGATGCCCATGTCGTACATACAAGAGAAAAATGCCAGGCTACCGAGGTCATGGTGAGGATGAGCCATACGACCGTTGCGCGCGGCGTGAGAAGATTCATGCCGATGCTCCACGAAGGATGATTATATCGATCGAGTACGACTGCGTAAACACGAGCTCGAGCCCAATCTGTCTTGAGGGGCATCGGAGCCCATGCTAGGATGCCCCCCGATGGATGGGCTCCTGTCCGCAGTTCAGCAATACGTCTCGACCGAAACCCTCGTTACACTGACGGCGCTCTCGATTGTTTTCTTTGTCGGATCGCTGATTGCCATCCCGTTCATCCTCGTCCGGCTTCGGACGGATTTCTTCGACACCCGTGTGCCGCGACGCTGGATGGAAAACCACCACCCGGTGCTTCGGGTGCTCGGCCACCTTGCGAAGAACGTGGTCGGCGCGATCTTTCTGTTCGCCGGCTTCTTGATGTTGTTCTTGCCGGGACAGGGCATTCTCACGATGTTGATCGGGGTGACGATGCTGGACTTTCCCGGCAAGCGCAAGCTGGAAGCAAAAATGATCGGTCAACCCGCTGTCCTGAACACGATCAACAACATGCGTCAGAAATTCGGAAAGCCGCCGTTGGTTATTGCGCCGGAAGCGTAATAGATGAGTCGTCAACAATCGACAATCGCCATGGATGAAAATCAAATGCTGACCGCTGAAGGTTCAACGCGGTAAGCTGTGTCTATGTCGGTCCCTCCATCCACCCGCAAGGTCCTCTATCTCATCGACGGCAGCGCCTACATCTATCGGGCCTTCTTTGCCCTGCCGGCGCTGAATAATTCGAAAGGTCTCCAGACCAACGCGGTCTATGGATTCATGACCACGCTCTTAAAGATCATCCGTGAGCACAAGCCTGATGGTCTTGCGGTGGCTTTTGACGAAAAGGGCCCGACCCTCCGGCATGTGGAATTCAAGGAGTATAAGGCCCAGCGCCCGCCGATGCCGGACGGGATGTCGGTACAGATCCCCTACATTCATCGCGTGGTGGAGGCGCTGAATATCCCCGCCGTCAGGCAGGCCGGATACGAAGCGGACGATTTGATCGGCACGTTGGCGCGGCAGGCCGAAACAGCGGGCTATTATGATGTGGTAATCGTCACGGGCGACAAGGACATGTTGCAGCTGCTCACGTCACACGTCCGCATCTATGATCCGGTGAAGAACAAATGGTCCGCCGAGGCCGAATGCCGTGAACGGTTCGGGGTCGAGCCGGCGCGGGTCGTGGAAGTCATGGGTCTCATGGGCGACAGCACGGACAACATTCCCGGCGTGAAAGGGATCGGCGAGAAAACGGCGATGAAATTGATCGCGCAGTTCGGGACGATCGATGAACTGCTGCGCCGCCTCGATGAGGTCACGCCCGCCCGTATCAAGACACTTCTCACCGAACAGTCGGAGAATGCGCGACTCAGCCGAAAACTGGCTACCATCGACACACAGAGTCCGGTGGAGTTTCATCCCGACTCATACCGGATCAAGCCGCCGCATGACGAACAGCTGGCCGAGCTGCTGCGCGAGCTGGAATTCACTTCTCTCCTCAAGAGCCTCCAGCCGGCGTCGAAGCAGCCGGAGACAAAGACCCATGCCACCGCCATCATCGAAGACGAAGCCGCCGCGCAACGTTTTGTCGGCAGCTTACAGAAAGGTGCGCCGCTCGGGCTGCATTGTTTGTTGGCCGGTCGATCAGGCGCTCATGCCGATGTCCTCGGTCTGGCCCTTTCCACGGGCGAGCAGGTAGCCTTCATTCCGGTGGATGTCCACACCTTCATGCGGCCTATCACGCACCTGCTGCATGAAGTGGACAGGCCCAAAATCGTGCATGACCTCAAAGCCACTCTACTGGTCTTCCTTCGCCTCGGCGTCACCTTGACGCCTCCGTACGTGGACGCGATGATCGCGGACTATTTACTCAACCCCAACCGCCGCGACCATGGCCTCGAAACGATAGCATTGGAGCTGTTGGGTGAACGGCTCGGATCGGGCAAACAGGAAAAGGCCCAACCACAATCGCTCTTCGAAGTCGACACCGGTTCACGTGAGACGGCCGCGGAAGCCGCCGCCGTCCTGGCGAAACTAGAGCCGATTCTGACGGAACGGTTGACGGCCCAAGGGAGCCTGAAACTCTTCACTGACGTTGAAATGCCGCTCGTACCGGTCTTAGCCGATATCGAACGGAACGGGTTCTTACTCGATGTCGAAGGGCTTCAGTCCTTGAGCAACGAATTGGAGCGAGAGCTCGGCCGCATGATGGAAACCATCGCGGGATTAGCCGGGAGCGAATTCAACATTAATTCACCGAAGCAGCTCGCCGCGGTGCTGTTTGAGAAGCTCGGCCTCAAGCCCATGCGCAAAACCAAGACCGGCTACTCGACCGACGAAGACACCCTCACACAACTCGCGACGCAACACGAGCTACCCGCCCAAATCCTCAACTACCGAAGTCTCAGCAAACTCAAATCGACCTATGTGGACGCGCTGCCGCAGCTGGTGCATCCGGAGACAAAACGGCTCCACACGTCGTTGAACCAGACGGTCGCGGCAACCGGACGCCTCTCATCCACCGACCCGAACCTCCAAAACATCCCGGTCAAGGGTGACTATGGCTTACGTATTCGCGAGGCTTTCATCGTCCCGAAAGGCCACGAACTTCTCTGCGCCGACTACAGCCAGATCGAACCGCGCATCCTCGCCCATCTTTCACAAGATCCCCGCTTGGTGTCCGTCTTTACCAAAGGCGAAGACATCCACATGGCGACGGCCATGGAAATCTTCAGCCTACCCTCCAGTCAGATCACCAGAGACATGCGCCGCACAGCCAAGACCGTCGTCTTCGGGATCGTCTACGGTATCAGTCCATTCGGTCTCTCCCAGAATCTGGGTGTGCCTCAACCCGAGGCCAAGAAATACATCGAAACCTTCTTTGAGCGGTTTGCCGCGGTGCGGGCCCTCATGGATCGAAATATCGCCGAAGGACGAGAGAAGGGCTACACGACGACGATCCTCGGCCGCCGCCGGCCGATTCCCGAGCTTCAGAGTGGTGATCCGGTGCAACGCGGATTCGGTGAACGCATGGCGGTAAATAGCCCCATTCAAGGCTCAGCCGCTGACCTGATCAAGCTGGCCATGATCAACGTGCATAAAACACTTCGCGAAGAACTGCCGCACGTGAAGATGATCCTTCAAGTCCACGACGAATTGATCTTCGAAGTGCCGGACCATGACCTGGAGGAAGCGAAGCGATTGGTGAAGCAGGAAATGGAAGCTGTCGGGACACAGTTGGGCTTGTCGGTGCCGCTCAAAATAGATCTCGGCGTCGGCAAAAACTGGCGCGTGGCGCATCCGTAGCTCCGGCGGACGGATGTTTTGACAGGATGCCGTGGCCTCTATAGAATTTGCTCGGTTGATTAGCCTTTCTTCACTTAATAGAAGGTCGAGTGACACGATCTGATAAGCTACTTGAGCGTGTGTTACGGGGGACATCGGACGCGAATATTCCGTTTGATGGGCTATTGCGATTGCTGGGAGAGTTGGGCTTTGCAGAGAATCCGAGGGAGCCATCACATTTTTACAAGAGCGGGAATCGAAGAAATTTTGAATCTACAGCCAAGAGGATCCCAGGCCAAACCGTATCAGGTGAAACAGGTACGTCAGGTGATCCTGCGGTACAAGTTGGGAGGTGACGTCAATGAGTAAATATGAGGTCATCATCTATTGGAGCAAGGACGATCAAGCCTTCATTGCCGAAGTGCCTGAGTTGGCAGGCTGTGCTGCAGACGGCGCCACGTACCAAGAAGCGCTGGCAAATGTTGAAACCGTCATCCGGGAGTGGATTGAAACGGCTAAAGAATTGGGGCGGCCAATCCCGGAGCCCAAAGGGAAATTAGCGTTTGCGTAGCATCAAATGACTCTCGTGATGCTGCTGACACCTTACCGACCGGTGGGAGGGACAAAACCAAGAAGGCCTGACGGAAGTGGAAAGGCAAGTTTCATGAGCATACCTACTCCGGCTCACACCGCCGCCCCCCCCCAATTCATACTTTTTGTGAGAACCAGAATAGCTCACCCGCAACTCGAACCTAATTCCCATCACTGACGCTTGCAACAAGATCCAGCAGCAGGTAAAAACAGAAATAGAAGAATCGGTAAGCAGCTGAGCGTCAGTCCAGCTTGAATGGTGTCAGTGTGGGCAACAACTGACGCGTGACGCACTTCTAACTTACACACATGCGAGGTGACATATGCTGACCATACGCATTTCCGTTGCGTGGACAATCGCACTCATCAGCCTTGGAGTCCTGGGGCTTGTGCTCCTCTTCGGCCAACCGCTCACAGCAAAGGCTCAGGAGCACAAACGCTATCAATACCAAATCATCGAAGTACTCCCAGATACGCAGAATATGCAAACCAAGCTGAACGAGTTTGGGGCAGACGGATGGGAGCTGGTGGCAGTGTCGATGGGCAGTATGACCGAACCGCGACTGGTTTTTAAGAAGTGATGCGGTGCAGCTGGTGACGGGCGGAACAGAAGCGGGCTGAACGCGGCTTGGCGTGTCAGTACCACTCAAAGTGGATCATCGGGGTAAGCCAGGTTGGGTTGATCGTCATGCCACAAACCGCCCTGAAATGGCATGTCGCCGGGACTAAGAACAAACAGATCACCCACTCTAGATGTGAAAGGTGTTAGGGCGTGGAGCAGACAGCAGTACAGCCTAGACGCTTCTTGACTCAGTTTCACGCTGGCCCTACACTGACATCGCTGTTCAGGAGGTGGTTATGCCCACAGCGAAGAAGCAAGCGTTGGAGATCATGAAGAAATTGCCGGAGAAGGCGACGTGGGACGACATCATGTACGAAATTTTCGTCCATAAGAAAATCGATGCCGGCATACAGGCCGCTGATGAAGGGAGAGTGGTTCCGCACCAAGATGTCAAAAAGCGCTTCCTCAAGAAATGATCCGAGTTGAGTGGACTGAACCCGCCGTTTCCGATCTCGAGAATATCCAGGACTACATTTCCAGAGACTCCGCTGAGTATGCTGACGCTGTCGTTGAACGCCTTGTGTTCTCTGTGGATCGGCTCGTCTCATTTCCGGAAAGTGGTCGGCTTGTTCCAGAATCCACCGACCCAAAGATTCGTGAACTCCTCGTCCAAGGCTATCGAGTGATTTATCGACTGAAGAAAGGGGCCGTCCAAATCTTGGCGGTCGTTCATGGTGCAAGAAACCTTTCGGGTATGAAGCCCAAACCTTGGGCAAACGGGTAATCAATGGAGGAGCAATCGATCTTTTCCTGGTTTCCATCTACTAACACAGCACTCTTGTGAACTTGGCGAAGATGTCCGATCCGGATTACCTACCTACACTGACATGTAATTTTTTATTACTTGGGCACTCTCGAGACTCCAAAGGAGATCTCAGCTCGCGTTGAAAGTCTTGGCCATATCTCTTTCAAAGTTAGCCCAGTGGAATGAATTGGCTGGTTAGCCGGCGGCCTTTTCCAACTTCTTGACTGCCCTCGTTCGGACCGTCCCGCGCCGTCTTCCCCGTGTAGCCTTTCGAACCGTCACCTCGACATCTTGGCCGAGCAACGAAAGAAAGTGGACGAGACGCTCGATCGAGAATCCAGCCATCTGGCCAGCGAGGAGTTTTGACACCTTGGCTTGGTCGATCCCCAGTTGGGCCGCAGCTTCGATCTGCTTCCAACCGCGTCCCCTGATTGTCTCTTGGAGTGCTTGGAGCAAACTGCTTTTCAGAATCAATTCAGCAGACTTTTCCTCTGAGAACCCCAAATCCCTGAACACGTTCCCACTCCCCTTTGTCACCATTGCACGTGTCATAATCGCAGCTCCTTCCTCCATCTCAACAAGTCAGCGTATCGTCCCCTGGCTAACTGAATGTCGTCTTTCTGAGTCTTCTGCGACCGCTTCTCGAAGACATGCAGCACATAGATTGCTTCCGCAAACTTGGCCAAATAGAACACCCTGTACGTCCCGCCTTCTTCCCAGACGCGGATTTCATTGACGCCAGCCCCAACCGTGGGCATTGGCTTCCAATCGTCAGGTTCCTTGCCCTGCTGAACCTTGAAAAGCTGATGTCCTGCTGTTTCTCTAGCATCTTCGGGAAGCTCTCAAAGATCCTCCCGAGATGAGCCAATAAAATGCACCGGCTTCATTCAAGCGCTCGCATAGGACAATAATATGTCATAACTAGCATATCCGCAAGAGACTCGCAAATGGCAACCTGATTGTATGGCCTGACGAGTTTGCGCCGGTTGCATGGAATAAGAAACACTGCGAGAATTGCCTCAATGAAAAAGGTCTTCGTGTCGCAGAACTTGTTCGAGGCCGAGATGCGCAAGGAACGTCTGGAGCAGGCCGGTATCCAATGCATGATCAAGAACCAGCGGTCCTCGGGCCTTGCCGGAGAGATTCCATTTACCGAAGTTTTCCCTGAAGTGTGGGTTATTCAGGACGAGGATTATGATCGGGCACAGCAATTACTGGAAGAAGGTCTGGTGTTGTTAGGATCGGACCAAGACTCCTGGATCTGCGCGGGATGTGGCGAGCGTCACGGGAGTCAATTTGCGGAGTGTTGGAAATGTGGACAGGAAAGAGGATGATCACTTCCACTTCCTGCACACAAGCATCCAGACCGATTGCGCTAAGGTCCCGCGTGGAATGGGGGTCCAGTCCGACTCACCCGAGGTTTTATACAGCGCTTCTCCGGAGCCCATATTCCCCGAGAAATATTCCAAGGCAAGCAGTCGAAAACGTTCTTTGATACAGTCGTGCTCTTCCTGGGCACGCGAGGACAAGTATTTCCTGAGCCCTCGTATTTGAGCAGTCTTCAGATCATCCATGACCCAGACACTCACCCACCCGCCGTTCCGGGTGACGGTCTGGGGATCGACATAGACCGTCGCCTGCGCATTCCCATCGACGAATTCCCACTCAGCGAACGCAGTCGCACTCCACAATTGAAGAACCATCAGGACGAGGAGAGTTCGAGACAATCCGTGGAAGGAGTTACCAAAAGCAGGCATGGAATACCGAACTGGGAATATGTTGGAGAGGCCCAACCGTTCTCATCCTCGATACTCTTTAGAATGAGTGCTTCGACGGAAAGACCTCCTAGGGTTGCTTCGGCTGACCCAACTTCCTGGTGAGACAGTCATTGAACGCCATTCGCCGATGATAGGGTGTCCAGAACCAGTTGTATTTCTTCAACATGTCCAACTCACCGACGTATTCATTACAACGCTTCGCTTCCACCTCTCCGGCTTCCAGTGGGGCAGTCATCACCCAAGCCCCAATCCCTATGACACAAAGAAAGAGAATGACACCGGCAATGAACATCACGATTCCTTTTGTATTCATGATTCCCCTAGAAATTTGTGGTCGACTGACGCACGATTCTCGCGTGACTGGCGCCGGAGACCGGGATCGAACCGGTGCGGGCCTTGGAGCCCGAGGATTTTAAAACTGAAGTCCCGTCAGAGTCTATAGAGACTCGTCAAAATTTATCCGAAGAAATACAGGCTGAACTGACTAAAAAAATGGCTTGAAGGATAGACTCGACTGGTACCAAGAACCACTTTGCTCACTTCCGATTCAATAGGGTTCTTCGCAGTTCTGTCACAATTTTGCGGTCGGCATGTGTGTACTCATGGCGGGGGAGGGAGGACTCATTGCGAACTGCGTCAATAGAGCTGCGCGAGGCCCGTGCGGATCGGCTCAGGCAGGTTGGGCTGATTCGAAATTTCCGCCAGAAAATTGGAATCGTCCGCCATAGTGAGCGGATCGAGCGTAATCGGCTGGAGCAGCTGCGAGAGCGGCATGGCCGCGGCTCGCTGGGCAATCCGGTCAGGGCCCGTGAAGTCCCGAGGCCCATTCAACGGCAACCGCGGCCGCAGATCGGTTCCTGTCGCTTGAATCTCATCAAGGGCCAAGGTCCATACCACCGGCTCTTGCCTATCCAATACGGCCCGCCTGGTGGCTCGTGATCGCGGCGTCTCCAGCGCTCGGGCGAGCTTTGGGAGTTCACGGAAGGCCTGTTGCAGCGCGGTCCTTGCCGCACGGAGGGAGATCTGGGCAACGTCAGGGTCGCCGGTCTCTTGTTGTAGAAACAGGCGTCTCGATTTTCCGCCCACCCGCACCGTCTCCCCCTTCGAACCGAGCGCACTCATCAACTCAGACAGTCCATAGCGAGCGACGCCGTTGATCATGATCAAACTAATCGACGGTTCCTTCGCCTGGATCAATGCGTCATAGGGATCCCCCTCTTGGCCGGCGATGACGACCACATCGGCACGCTTGCCTGCTTCGAGCGTCCCGAGCGCGTCATGCCACTTGAGAATTTTGGCCGCCTCCCGTGTCGCCATCGCGATCAGCTCGCGCGCACTGAACAGTCCCCCCAAGAGATGCTGAGAATAGAGCCAGGCGACTTTGAGCTCGCCGAGTAAGTTTTTGCTTCCCGACGGGGACCAGTCACTGCCGAGGCCGATGCGCACGCCCGCTCGCTTCGCGTCTTCCACCCGCGCCGTGGCTCCGTAGAGCAGCAAGTTGCTGAGCGGCGACCAGACCATCGACCCCCCATGTTCTCCCAGCACCGCGAAGTCTTCGGGCAGCAGGCCAGCCGCGTGAATAGCCGCGAACCGGTCATTGAGCGCCCATTCGTTCGGCGCCACCTGAAGGGCGAGAAAATGTTTGCGGGCGATCGAACTGGTCTGTCCGGAGGTGGTGATCCCCTCGCTCAGGTGGAGGAGGAAACAACTGTCCTCCTTTTTCAGCCGTGCCAGAAACGATCGGGCGCTCTTGGCATCGACGTCCGGGATCCGGGCTTTGGCCTCGGAGAGAGCTGGGTCGTCGGTGTTCTCCACGTTGCGCACTATTCCCCGATAGTACCGCTGCACGCCGGCATTACTGCTCAGCATGATTCCCTGACTCGTCGTGACGCCTCCGAGGAGACATTTACACTCGACATAGCGGATGAGCGGAGCCAACAGCGAAGGGTTCCCGTGGGCGTCCCGGTATTTCCCCACGACGGTCATGGGACCGCTGATGAGCTTGCGGTAATCGGGATGATTGGGCCACTGGCCACGGTGTTGGAATCGCTTCGGGACCGGGCTCCAGAGCGGCAGCGCGTTATAGCTGAGATGGTTGTGGAGTTCGATCAGGCCCGGAAAGAGTGTGCCGTCGGTTTCCACCACGGCGACATCGTCGAAGCCGGCTGGTGGCCGCTGAGCACGGTCCTGGATCGCGACGATGGTCCCTTTGTCGATGAACAGGACAGCGTTGGGCTTCACAGTCCACGCGTCGTCCATGGTGACGACCCGTCCCGCCAACGCGACCTTCGGACTCGTGAGCGGATCGATCGGTCCGCGTCGCTTCGTCGCTCTCGCCGCTAGAGGAGAGCCTCCTCGGGCTGTGTCAGCTGTCCCCGTGAGCGGATACCAATGGCGTGGGACCTCGCTCATGCCACGATCCCCTTGGGCACGGTGATCGTAATATTGCGGCGCTTGGCGAGGTCATCGGCTCCGGAACGTTTGGCCCAGCCGTCTTGCTCGTGCATCCACGCGGGCAAGCCGGCCGGTAGGTCAAATTCTGGAATGCCCACACGGTCGCCGTCAGCCCAGGTCTCGCCGTACAACACCAGCGGGGTGGGGACATCCGCGTCTTGCACGTTCGGCGAGAGGATCTGGAGGGCCGCATTCCAATTCTGCAGCATCTTCTTGGTGGCGGCGACGAGCTTGGTCTTGTTCCCCTTCGACGAGCTTTCCGGTTGTGTCGGATGCGACACCGCCGCATAGGTGACGTGCACCGACTGCGCCGCCGGCGTTGTTTTCCAGAATTGCCAGGCTTCGTCCGCGGCCTGCCCGAGGGCAAGCACGGCTTTGACTTGACTGCCGACCAGCAAGGCGTTGAACCACCGATTGCGGTACTCGATCAGGGCCGGGCTCTTGCGAGTCTTGGCCTTGACGCTGCCATAGACGCTGTACAGATAGGTGTTGATGAAGACATAGCTCCTGGTGATGCCGAGCTTCCCCAGAAAACCCTGGACGCGTCGTCCCGCTTCGCCCACCAAAATCCGGCGGATGATCGTTTCGTGCTGCGCGGGATCCTGTCCAATCACGAGGATCCGGGCGGAGCCGTCGAGGCGCCCTCGGTGAAAGATGGGTCCCCACTCAAAACGGAAGTCGGTCGCCGGATACACCGTCTCGTCCGGGTAGTCCTCGCACAAACTCTTGAAGGGTTCCTGCCCATAGCCGGGATCGAATGGATGTGGCATCGTCACCTCGTCATTCCTTTGAGAGCAGAAATAGAAAATGCAGATCGTGGCATTCTGCGGCAGAAACCTAGGCGGGGGCTATTCTGTGATCTTCTTAATTGGTTCCTACCTAAGTGGAGTCTGTCGTGCTATGCCGCTGGGAATGAGACGGATCTCTTCGGGCTTAAGAAACTGGCGAGGCTACAGTATGCGGATGAGACAAGATCGGAGTACGCCGCAGTTCAACCACAGTTTTCAGGGAAGAGCCAGGATATCGCTCGAGGAATGTTTACCCTAGCAGCTTAAAACATGGTGCCGGAGACCGGGATCGAACCGGTACGGGCCTTGTGAGCCCGAGGGATTTTAAGTCCCTTGCGTCTGCCTATTCCGCCACTCCGGCGAGAGGGAGACTTTAACATAGTGTCAAGCACTTGCGACCCTAATTTTGGTCGGTTCGTGGCCCTGTTCCGTTGTCCTCGCACGGGCCAGTGTTAGATTCTGAGGTGTGATCCGATGATGGATCGAATGCTACTGCGTGGAAATTCTTTCCAAGATCGTGCCTCTCGTGACCAAACAGGGTGATCATCCAGGCCACGGCATCTCGTGTATACCAGCCCGCTGGGAATTGAACGTCTTCATCTCCTGGTCCACCAAGGACAATGAGCACTGTTGCCTTTCTATCAGCTCATCCCTAAAACTTTTCCCAGTATAACCCCCACTAGGGGTGCGCTAGTTTAGGAAAGGCGACCAGTGTGTCCACGTTTTGGCCAGAGCTCTATGAATATGGAACGAAAACAAGTCTCAGACAATGGCAGGGAGGTCTCACCGCAACCCGTTCACGTCCTCGTGGTTGATGACCATCGTCTTCTCCGCCAAGAATTGCGGAACATTCTCAGCTTCTATCGTGAGTTCACAATTGTCGGCGAAGCAGTAGACGGAGCGCAGGCCTATGAGCTTGCGCAACAGTTGTAGCCCGATGTTATTCTGATGGATGTCCACATGCCTAGCATGAATGGGATCGACGCGACACGCCGAATCAAAGCGAAGCTTCCCCACGTCATCATCATCCGGCTCTGGGTTAATACGAGCGTCGCAATCGCTGACGAAATGGATACTGCGGGAGCTTCAGCTTACCGGAGCAAAGAAACTGCGCCGGAGGACTTATACCCGACCATCCGTGCGACACTCACCACGTAAAGCGGGGCTCCAGTCTCTCTCACAACTCCTCACATATATGATCGGCCTCCATGGCCGTCGCATCCGCCTCAAGATTCGTATAGACGGCTAAGGCGGACATCGCGCGATGATTTCCACTATGACGGGAGGAAGGTCCGTCACATTACGCTCCACACCACCTCAGACGCTGCTCATCGCTGGGTCATGAGGGGAGTCGATTTTCGAGACTTCAGAAGCGTGAGGTCAAGATCGCTGACGCCGGTCTCTTGATGCTTAATGGTATCGGATTCCAGCCTGCCAAAGCCTTCCGACCACGCTGCGTTCACAAGACGGAGCCTCGATTCGCGAAGAGTCAGGGATTCGTTAAACATCGTCGAATAGGAATCGCGCATTCTCTCTTGAAATTGAGTGTGGCGATCTGAGGGAATTCCCGCGAGGACAGCGAGGGAAGCGATGTGTTCACCGGATCCTTGGGCGGTTTCTGCCCGCAAGTGCTCGTATGTGTACCCCGCGAAGAGCTCTGTTTTCTCCCTGGCACGAGTGAAGCGGTTGATCGCGGCGGTTCCCGGAGTCGTGCTCGAGAGGAATTTTTGCGTTGGCTCGAGCAGTTCGCCTACGGCTTTCGAGGTGCCATTGGTGAGCGCCGTGGTCGCATCGAATGGAGCTTGGTCAGTTCCACCGTGGCATCTGTGATGCAGCCAGAGAATATCAGCGCTCCAAAAATTAGCCAATATGATTTGAAACCCTTCATGATTTACCCTCCTATCAATCGCTTAGTTCTTCTGTCGCAATGACCACCCTAACGATATTTCATCATTCCGTTATCCGCACCTAGGAATAATCATAGGATGGAGTCGCGGCGACTCAAGCCACAGCCACTCTTCGTGCCCTGTTATCTACCGGCAACATGCAAAAGATCACGTGGTTGAGCTACAATGCGAGGACAAATGACCGAGTATCCGTGAAGCGTTACACGATGGGGAGGTGGCCCGCTGAGGACACACGTTTTACGTTTTGTGGTGGCTCTTTTCATACTCGGAATGGCGATGCCGGGTGAAGCGGTGAGCCAAGAGGCGGTTCTCGATATCCTCCCGCTCCGCCCGTTCAGTTTCGACGTGTCCTTCAACGATCGCACGTTTGCGCCCACTCGCAGAATCATCGCCGTTCAAGCCGGAATTACAGCGCTTCGCTATGGCCCCCTCGAATTGAGAGGCATCTACCAGTATTACAGTCATCATACGCCGACCTTTATCACCGACCAACATTCCTTGTATGCAAACCCGCGTTGGAATAATTTCATTGATTTGTTGGATTTCCCCAGCGGCAAACCGATCAGTCGCATCCTGCGACATGTTCTGTTCGGGCCACTGGAGCATCGGGCGGTCCCGTATGTCGGAGCGATACTGGGAGGAACCCTGCCGGGGCGAGGAGCGCTTTCGCCGGGCTACCTGTACGGAGGACAGGTCGGTGTACGATTTCCTGTCGCTCAGGGATTTTCCGTCGATATGGGACTTCAGTACACGCGATTCGAGATTGATTTCCAGGGCAAATCCGACTTGTCAAAACAATGGCTCTTCACCATCGGCGTTCGCTTTTAAGCCGATGGCTCGTGATCCTTGTGACACGTCAAGACATGGAGGAGATGGGTCATGCGTCTCTGCGGCATCAACAGATTTCTTGGTTCGCTTGTCCTGACGGGGCTGAGCATTCTTCTGCAAGGATGCGGTCTTGTCTATGATGCCGTTGAGCTCATACACCCGCTGACGCGCGATGAATTGTCGTCGATTTGTTCTCGCGCGCGGCTACGGGTCGGCATTTCCGTCGAGCCGTTTCGCCCGTTTGTCTTTCCCGCCGTATACACCGACGAAGGCATCCGTGTCACAGGCCTCGATGTCGAGCTGATCCGAGAAATAGCCGATGCGGTCACTTCGTATTGCGGCGGAACCACTCCCATCGTGCCGACCCTACATCTCACTCGTTTTCCCGATCTGTTCATCAAAATGAACGAAGGCCAGCTGGATTTGTTCGTCTCGTCCGTCAGCGGAACCGTTCCCGGCGCAAGACCGCAGGGCTTATGGTTTTCACCTCCCTATTTTCATGATGATGGTGTCGCAGCCATCATCCAAACGCCCGAAATCGCGGAACGAGTATGGCAACAATTTCGAAACCAGAACGGAAAGCCGGATACGCTCGCCGCCGTCCAGGAAGGCTTTGCCGGGTTGACGGTCGCCGTCCAGAAGGGACGATCCTCTCACCTGTACGCCGAAGCCAATCTCAAGCGGATTCGCATGGTCGTCTGCGACTCGCTTCCCGCCTCGATCGAAACGAAGGATCTGAATATCGATGTCATCCTGACCAACTATTCCATCCTCGAATATGTGACGAAACGGGTCTGGCAGGATTGGCGGCTCTTGACACACATCGACGGGACCCCTTTGATTCTGACTCATGAAGATCTGGCCATCGTGACGAGCGACGAGCACAGACAGTTACAATGGCTCTTGAGCAATCTGCTGTTTCGTCTGGAAGAGTCAGGTCGACTGAAGCACATGAGCCGGAGATGGGTGGAAGCGGAATACGCACCGACTCGGCGGGCGACGGCAGAAGGCCTGCCTCTGGAGGTCACGCAAGTTCCTCAGCACTATGATCAAGGGAAATGCATTCCTGCGGGGGGACAATGAGAAAGCGGAGGTGCTCATGATCGTTCTCTCAAAGGTATGTCTATCTCTCGGCCTGGTCTTCACGCTCACAGGGTTCCAGAGCGTCTGGGCACAGACCTCCCAGAGTGAGGTTGAACAGACTGCGGAGCTCCTCGCAACATTCCTCAATGCAGGGCGCGTCGTCGTCGAGCGAAATCAAACGTTGATCAACGATCCGGGAAAAGCCGATAAGGAATTCACCCCTGAGGTCTTTGAACGACTGGTCCTCAATGAGTTTTCCCGGCAGACACGCATTGATTTGCAACATCCTCCTCCCTCACTCCCTTCCCCGACTAAAGATCTGCTGACCATGCTGCTCCTCGCGAGCAAAGACGTGGTCGCCGATGCCCAGCTGGTGATCAACCAACGAGGCATCGGGTATAAAAACTTTATCCCGGCCTCGTTCGGCAGTCAGGCGGCGCGGAAATTCTCAAAGCGCTCGAAGGTGACGATCAAACAGACCACCCTCAACCCGAGGAACTTGAAAAATGAGCCGGATGAGTATGAGGAAAGAGTGCTGAAGCGGCTTGCAAGCCAACCGGCCTCGACGACACCGATTGTCGAATGGATCGACGGTGGGCGTCTCCTCAGAACCATGATGCCGATCTACTATTCGGAGGATTGCCTCACTTGCCACGGGAACCCCAAAGGGATTCTTGATATTTCCGGCTATCCGAGAGAGGGCGCTCAAGTAGGGGAACTGGCCGGGGCCATCAGTATTCAGATTCCCGTGGACCATCGGTAGCAGACAACCCGTGCCGACGGAGGAGAGAGCGACGGGCTGTTCTGCTACCGACGATCTTCGGACTAGTTCAAGACCGCAGTGAGTTGCGGCCGCTCTTCTTCACATTTCTTCTCTGCTGCGGGCTTTCGATCCAACGCTTCCTCGACGCCCGACTTGACCGCCCGGCCCCAGCGCGTCGTTTGGACCTGCGCCTTACGCGCATAGCGGCTGATGCTTCGACGAGTGTCTGCACCGGTCTGTGGAGCAAAGAGAAGCCCGAGACCCGCTCCGAGGACCGCCCCACCGGCAATGAATGCTGCTGCCTTGGCGACCTGATTTCCCTGCTCCGACATGGCAACCTCCCTCGTGATAATGAATGGTGGAAGACTATCTTGTAACTCTTCCGATGACCATGCCTATCAGCATGCTCTGTGCCAGGATAAAAATATTCATAGGTAAAGCGATTCCCTCGCAAAATCGAGAGTGCGAGCCGGCAGCGATTAGGAGGGCCTAATAAAGGGTCTCTTTTTCTCGACAGGTCATGACACAGTCGTTTCAGAAACCCAACACTTTCACGCCGTACATTCTTGTAAACCGGCCATGGAAGCCGCTTTACCGAGTCGAAATTTAACCTTTTCTAATTTTATCCGTGGCTTGCATTGACAAGTGAGCCCCCGTATGATCCAGCGAAAAGTCTATGCCATAGGTCACGAACGTTGCTGAAGATAATGGAACATTCTCGTTCCCACCAAAGATAGATATATCCCGGAAGCCTATTGATGGGTCACCCCGCCGCCATCCCCTACCCCGATATCGATCCGGTCATTGTGGCGCTCGGCCCCATTCAGTTGCGCTGGTACGGGTTCATGTACTTGATCGGCCTCACCGCAGCGTACTTTCTCATTCAACGCACGGTGGCACGCAAAGAGTTGCCTATCCGGAAGGACCAGATCTACGACATGGTGGTCTATGCAGCCTTCGGGGTTTTTCTCGGCGGACGAATCGGCTATACACTCTTCTATAATTTTTCGTATTACATTCAAAACCCACTGAAACTCCTTGCCGTCTGGGAAGGAGGGATGTCCTTCCATGGCGGGCTCCTCGGCACCATCATCGCGCTGGTCTGGTTTAGTAAGCGGCAGGATATCCCAACGTATATCGCCGCAGATCTGGCCGCATCCGTCACGCCGATCGGATTGGGGTTCGGCAGGTTGGGAAACTTTATCAACGGCGAACTGTACGGTCGATCAACCGACGTAGGCTGGTGCATGGTCTTCCCGACCGGAGGCCCTGCATGTCGCCACCCTTCGCAATTGTATGAGGCCACGCTGGAAGGCCTCGTGTTGTTCACGGCCTTATGGTGGATCGATCGACGCCCGACCCCGCCTGGGACGATATTCTGGAGCTTCATCACCGGCTACGGCCTCAGCCGACTGATCGTCGAACTGTTCCGTGAACCGGATCAACACTTGGGCTTTATCTTGGGACCGATCACCATGGGTCAGATTCTCTCCCTGCCCATGGTTTTGATTGGAGCCGTCATGCTTGTCTTGGGCTACCAAAGAGCCCGACAGCAAGCCGCTCACTCTTAGGATCCTGAGCAAAAAAGATCCTGCCTTGAGCGATGCGAGAACGACGCTGGAGAGCTTTTCCAGCATCCTCAGTACGGCATTTCATCATCATCCAAACCGACATGGTGCCCCAGTTCATGGACCACCGTGTCGTAGACTTCCTGCACCACTTCTTCCGGGGTCTCACAAAGACGAAGGATCGGTCCTCGATAGATGGAGATCTGCGGCGGGGCTTCACCACCGGGCCTAAAGAAAGAATCGGCCGCCAGCGACTGGCCTTGATAAAGACCCAGCAAATCGCTCTCGTCGTCCATCTCTAAGTCTCGCAACACGTCTTCCGGCGGCTCCTCTTCGACGACCACGGCGATCGACTCCATCAGCTTGGCGTAGGGAAGCGGCAGATCAGCGATCGCTTGCTGAACCAGTTTTGCAAAGGCATCGGATGAGATATGGTCGCGCCCAGCCATTTCCCGAGGCTTCCCGATCTTAATTGACGGTTGCTCGCAGGATGTTCAAAAAGGCCATCGTTCTCACCCACCCACCCCGGCGCGCCAAGGCGCGACTTTCACCGTGCAAGGCCGCAGCGAGTGAAGAGACGAAGCGTAGGCTATTCCTACCCGCCCCACCCATCGCCTGTCGAACAGGCGTTTTCCCAGGTCGTACGTTGAGTCTCTGAACGATGCGAGAACGAAGCTGGGGGGCTTTTTCAACATCCTGCTACAATTCTACTGCCGTCGCACACCGCAAAAACAGATAGTGGAATCGAACCGCTTCGACTCCGAGGCTCTGTCGGACCGCAGCCTTGTAAATCTCACTCTGTGTTCGGTACAGCTCTGCTCGAACCACTGCCTGATCGGCCGATAGAGCATCCGTTTTATAGTCGGTGACCCACAGCTCTCCATCCAACCGGTAGATAAGGTCGATGATTCCCTCCATGACCTGCCTGTCTCTCCACGGCATGACGAACGGGACTTCACGGCCAAGGATCTCGGATGAACGGAGACGCGCATAGGCTTCCGACCGGCCGAACGTCGCAAGAAGATCGTGTACGGACTCGGCGACGGCTCCCGCATAGGACTGGTCGTCCGATCCAAGCGCCGCTTGAATGACAGTGGCAACCTTCTCAAGCAACCCGGAGGGGTCCTGGGAAAAATCCCATCGCTCGAGCAGGCGGTGAGCCACCACGCCGGCGAGCCGCCCAATCGCCGCATCCGGTCGAACAGGAGTGGTTTCACTTCGGGCCAGCCCCACTCGTTTGCCCAATGCCGTCGGCGTGAGATGAGATGGGGTCTCGCACACCTCTTTCCATCTGGCTGTCCTTGCTTCCCACAGTTCAGCAATCTCGTATGGATCGACCAATGCCGCGCCGGCTGCTTTGACGAAACGTCGGCGAGGTCGCTTTCGCTCAGGTGCCGCGACAACCCGGTGAGGGATCGAGCTACCCCCGATTTTCAACGCCTCAGTCGAGACTGCGCCGATCTCACCCGTACCGATATTCTGCAGCAGCTCGAAGACCGTTTCGCCGACAGAACGCGCGGTGATGCCCCCCGATAACAGCAACAACTCTTTGGCTCTGGTCATCCCCACATAGAGCACGCGTCGCCGTTCCGCCTCCTCTCTCAACCGTAGTTTGTTGTGGACGAGGAGCGACCCGAGCGATCGATTGCGGTCCAGCGAGAGACCATAGATTCCGCTCGACCAATCATAGGAGACTTGCGGCACACTCCGGTCCCGCCCGCTCCCCTGGTGGAGACCCGGCAGAACGACGATGGGAAACTCCAACCCTTTGGCCTTATGAATCGTCAACACATGCACCGCTTCGAGAGACTCCTCGGCAAGGGGACTCTCCGACTCATCCGGCTGTTCTTCGAGCCGGGCGATCATCAGATCCACAAATCCGCTCAAGGTCATGTGAGGCCGGTCGGCCAATGCGGCAGCCGTCTGTTTGATCTTCATGAGGTTCGCCACGGCTTGTTCGCCATGGAGCGATGCCGCGGCCAAATCGAGGACCGGCAATCGGTCAAATATCAGCTCGATGGCCTCGATTAACGGCAGAACCGCAATAGCTCGATGGAGCCAAGCCAGGTGTTCGAAGAGCCTCCGAACAGCGGCGGCACAACCATGTGGCCATGTTTCAAGGCGCACCGCGTGGAGATAATCGAAATGCCCCGCCTGCTTGAGCTCGTAGAGGTCTCGATCGGTCACCCCTCCAAGCGGTGAACGAAGGAGGCCGGCCAGGGCGATCTCGTCATGAGGATGATCCAAGACGCGCAACAGATTGACGAAGTCGATCACTTCTTGACGGCGATAGAAATGCTTTTCCCCCTCGATGACATAGGGAATGTTGTGCCGTCGCAACGCATCAAGGTAGGCATCTGCCTGCGTGAGCTTCCTGAACAGCAGCGCCACATAGCCCGGTTTCATCGAAGCGCGACTCAGGACCTCGTCCACCAACCAGCGAGCCAGCACTTCGCTCTCGGCCCTTGTCGCTCCTGCCGCATCAAATGTTTCGTCTTCGCTGTCCGGCCTCGTCACGCAGAGACGAACACCCGGCTCTATCGAGGCCGGACGCCGTTGTGGACGAACCTCCAATCGAACGTTCGCCGGTTGGACCAGTGGCCGTCGCTCGAACAGCCGGTCGAACACCTCATTCACCGACTCCAAGACGGTCGCGTCGCTCCTGAAGTTCGTCGTCAACGTCTGGCTCACCCCACCGCCAGCCGTCACTTTCGCCACGACCAGATCAAAGGCTTCGATGTCGGCGCGCCGAAAGGCGTAGATCGATTGTTTGGGATCTCCCACAATGAAGAGTTTTCCCGGCTCAAGGACCATCTCATGCCAGTGCGCCGCCTGGTTCCCCTGCCGCTCCGAAACCGCGAGGATAATCTCGTACTGCACCGGGTCCGTATCTTGAAACTCGTCGACCAACACGGCGCGATAATCCCGCTTAATCCGCTCGCGGACGGACGAATGCTCGAAGAGCAGTGCCCGTGCCCGTGCCAGCAGACCATCAAACGAAATCCAGCCTTGCCGGGCAAAGGTTTCACGGATGTTCCGCACCAGGGGGATGATCAGCTTCAGGAGACTGGTTAAGAATTCATGGTCGACCGATAGAAGCTGTTGCGCCGTCTCGATCAGGATGGCAGCCTCTCTAAAATCAGCTTTCTCCCATCCGGCGACGGCACTCCCGAGATCTTTGTCGAGCCATTCTCGTTCTGCCGTCGTCAGATCTTTCCGGCCGGCCAGGCCTTTTTCTGTCATGAGATGTGTCAATGACACCGTGGCGGCGAGCATCTGCTCGACTTTACGGCGCTTGGGCCGATCGTATACCTTCAAGAGTTGCTGTGCCCGAGCGCCCATTTGCCGCATCCAGTGAGACACGGCCGGCGGCACCGCCGTTGATTCGAGTTGTCGCTGCAGAGCGTCGAGATCGACCAATTCACTGCACAAGGACCGGGTCAAGGTTCTGACCGCTTCGAGCGTGGTCGATGACAACACGGATCGCCACACACGATGGTGTTGTCCGGCGAGGCTCAATTCCTGGTCAAGCCAGCAATCCCAGGCGGACGTAAACTGTTCCTCAAAGCGCAAACCGTCGTCCTCTTTGAAATCGGGATCGACCGCGCTCTCCAGGGGGTGGAGTCGCAACACGTGTGCGGCAAAACTGTGCAGGGTGCCGATCTGGGCTTTCTCGAGATCTTCGAGCCCGGCCTGGGCACGTGCGGCAATCGCATCAGCGCTGAGCCCGTAGCGCGCTCGCAGGTCGTCATATGAGACGGCTCCTCCGTCGCTCGGCCGCATCGAATCGGCTTGCGAATGGGCCAGGACAGCAAGCCGTTCGCGCAGCCGAACTTTCATTTCTGTCGCCGCCTTGTTGGTGAACGTCAGGGCCACGATTTGCGTGACCGGAACCGGAGCGGGCTCCTTCATCAGCAGATACACGAGACGATTCACGAGCAAGGTCGTCTTGCCGGTTCCCGCTCCGGCTACGACAACGACGTTGCGGTCGAACGTCGTTTCGGCCGACTCCCTGGCCAAGCGATCCGGTATCAGGAGATCGTTACTCATCGGCAATCTTCTGCATACGGAGCATCTTCAGCGCTTTCGGTTCAGCCGCGCGATAGGCCCTCCACCACGTCGGAGCATGCTCTCGCCGGCACACCACACGAAACTCGCATCCGTCGCAATAGCCGTCCGGAAGAATGAAAAATCGTCCGCTACGGATGCCGTCCACCAGCGTTCTGATCGATTTCTGGATGAGTATCCCCGTTTCGGACGTCCACGAAGTCGCATTGAACGTCGAACGGCTGATCGCTGTGGACCATTGGGGAACAAGAAACAGGAACTGCACACGGCTCGGGGCGAGGGGCGCAGGCTGTCCAGGAACAGTGAGGCAGCTATAGAGCGGCGGTTGCAACCGATACCCACGGACCGCCGACTGAGTCAAGTTGCGGTCTTCCGCTTTCATGGCCGAACCGACTTTGAACTTGTAGTCGAGTATCTGTATCGCGCCGGAGTTTCGATTCCGGTCGAGCCGATCGATTCGGCCGCGGACCTTCAACGCTCCTTCGTCGAGAATCCCAGGGACCGTCCCTTCCCCGTCTATTTCAAACGCAACGGGTGTGTACGGATGCTCGGCCTGCTCCTTCTCGTCCGCTTCCACAGCCGCGGTCGCAAGCGTCACGATCAGTTCCTTCGCCAGCTCCCACAGCAGATAGTGGCCTGTATGATGCTGCGATTCCACGTCTGCCGCCGCCAGTTCGACCGACGAACGGATCGTCTGCTCGATTGCTTCGTCCGTCACCCGTTCAATCGGCCACCCTGTCTGCACAAGCTGTTCATAACAACGACGCAACGACGAATGGCACAGCGTACCGACCAGCGCTGCGTCCGGCTCTTGTCCGACCGAAACACGACTCGGCTCGAGCCGCAGAATATCTGCGGCAAAATATTGGAAGGGACATCGCGCATACCGTTCGAGGGGTGTCGGAGCGATACCTCGCTCAATGAGCCTTGTCCAATGAGACTCGACCGCCCCGGTCATTCCATCGAAGAGGTTCAACGTGGCGCCATCCTCTTCGATTCGATCGAGCGCCGCTGCCGCATGGCGGAAGATCTCCGCGTCACGCCCCAGCGCTACTATCAGCTCGGTCGGGTCCTGCCCGTTCAAGGCCAACCACTGAGTCAGTTCAGGCGGTGGCAGGAACATTTTGGTCGCCGGCTGCTGCAAGAGTCGATCGGTCAGTCGGCGAGGCACCACATCTATCGGCTGCTCATCATGGCCTAGCCGGCGGCGGGCTTCTCCGAGATAGGGAGACGCGGCCAGCATGCGCCCTGATTCATCGGCCCGTTGATAGGACAGATAGAGCCGCTGAGCGGCGGCTTGATAGAACAGGTGGAAGAGCAAGGCCTCTTCTCCATATGCCGTCAGTTTCTCGTCGATCTTAAATCCGAGTGTGGCGTCCAGCACGCGTCGATGGCGGTCCCGGAGGAACGCGTCTTCTCGGATATAGCGCGGAAACACTTTTTCGTTCAGGCCGAGGACGAACAGGGCTTTGAAGGGCACCCCGCGAGCCGCCATTACATCGAACACCACCACCCCATGAGGGGAGACATCATGGAGGGGCTTCGTCGTCCGTTCAAACGTATGAGCCAGCAGCTCCACAAACTCGGCCCAGGTCATTTGCTCGTTGAGCGGCTCCAATTCCATGAGCGCCGTCCAGATACGATCGATAGCGTCCCATGTCAACGCGCTGTGGGTCAGCTGAACATCCTCGGCAGTCGATTCCGCCGCATCAGGCCGACACAGGCGCCGATCGATGAGCGCCCGACACGCTGTGACCATCTGGCCGATCGTTCCCCGCGCTGGAAGGGCTGAACAGTCCTGGATGAGTTGTGAGACGACCTGCCAGAGAAGGCTGATCACGTCCGGCGCAATGGTCAGAGAACCGACGATGCTCTCCGCGCCGTCAAGAATCAGTGCCGCTCGGCTCGCGGGGTCCAGCCGTTTCCATTCCTCGACCCCGTGGGTAATGTGCAGAGCTTGAACCAGCAGTTTCCACTGTTCAGGCCGGTAGGACTTCGATAAGTCGTCATACAGATCGGTGGCGTAGAGTGGAGACGTCACGACATCGAGGACCGATGCGCGATACAAATCGTTCAACGGCAGGCCCGCCAACTGCAATACCAGTTTGCAGATCGGTTCCTGAATCAACGGCCGCACGGCTGTCGTACGAAAAGGGATGCGGTGATGATCGAAGATCGATCGAAGATGCAGGCTGTAGGGATCGAGCGTACGGGCGGTGACGCCGATCTCGTCGAACCGATAACCATTCGTTTCGACCAGATCGAGAATCGTGCGGCAAACCGCCGCCAGTTCTTCTTCGGGACCAATCACGCTCCGTATGGTGAGATGGATGGGCTTGGGCGCTGTGGTGGACGATTTCGGTTCCAATCGGATCATCCCATCGTCCGACATCACCAGAGGCTGGATGCAGCGATCGAAAAAGCGCCGGGCGAATCCAAACGCCGGATCATCCTCCAGCGGGAAAAACAGTGTGGTCTCCTTGACCCGACTGATGGCTTCAAAGAGAGACAGCTGCACCTGTGTGAGGTCATAGAACCCGTAATAGAGCACTTCGCTTAGCGACTGGAGGAACGGGGCGGTCGGAACACAGGGGATGAGCTGCGCAGCCAGATCGTCTTGCGTCCCGACCTCAAGCGTCTTCCCCACTTCCTTCACCGACGCATAAAGCGAAATGAGTGCGCCGAGCCATTCTCGGTCGTCTTCTTCGAAATAGCCTTCACGGATGCCTTGAAGCACCTGCACCGGATCGACATCCCCATCCTTCAGGTCGCGCATCGTCGCCCAGAGCGCTCCCCAAGTACCGACTGATTGCCCGATTCGTTGTAAAGGAGCCTGGCTCGAGAGCTTGCTGCCAACAATGTGACGGATCAATTGTTCGAAGAACAGTTCGTCGACCACTCGCGGCAGCTGGCGATTTGCAGATTCCTCTCCAGCCAATCGCAGGGCCAATTGATGGAAGGTCAGGACGTGTAGGTTCAGGACCGAAAGCCGGTGCTCGACGGCGAGAAGGATGCGAATGCGATCAGCCAATGACTTGGATGGGACGATGATCGCAATTGGCGCAAACGGCTCGGTTACCTTGACGTGCCGGACATGATCGACGAGGGAGGATTCGAGCGCAGGATGAAACCGACCGGTGACGACGCGGAGCATCTAACTCGGACTTCGTGAAACGTGAAGCGTCAAGTGTGTGAACATCGGCATGGTTTGCCTTCTGTCAAAATTGCGCTTCACGAGCGACGAACGACGGGATTACCCGGTCTCCGGGCCCAAGAGCTCGCCGTTACAGTCAACGCAGGCCCAATCGCCGTCGATGAAGGACATGGGATCACCACAGATCGGGCAGTCGGGTGGAGGTCCTTTATCGAGGATGGGAAGATCAGGCAACTCGAAATCGTCTTCATCCATGACTCGCTATCCTTCCCGCTGTTTGATCTTCAATTGAATGGCCTTCTCCGCACTTTCCCGACTGGGAACGCCGACGAACGTCAATCGCCCATCGATAATGGTTGCGGGCACGGCACGGACCGAATGACGGTCCGCCAATTCTTGTCCGTCTTTCGTGGTGATGTCCACCTCTCGGTACGAAAAGCTATATTTGACTCGCAGTTGCTTCCACAGGCTCTTTGCCGAAGGACAGGCTCCGCAACTGGGCGACACAAGTAACGTAATGTTTGGCATGATACTCCCGAAACAGGCCTCAACGACTCCGATGTTCGGATCTTAGCACCGGCAGAAAAGTCGGCGCAAGGAGCGCGTTGCCTAGAGACGCCACAAAAGATCACACAATCGATGGAGAAATTATCTCCCCGTCGGCCATCCACCGGACTGATTTTCCGTACCACCCGTGATGGGTGGAGACCCGGCAGGATTCCCGGCGGGATTTCCCGGTGGAGCCACGATGTTACCGGCCGTGTTGGGATCGTAAGGAGGTTCGGTCTTTGGAATCGTGCTCCCTGGTTCTCCAGTCTGCTGAGCTAGAGAATTTTTGGTTGCCTTCGGTACGCAACCCAGGCACACCGCCAGTATCACCGCGCAGAAGCTGTAAAATGCCCTGGACGATCCATTTTCCATGCTCCATTAATTGAAAGGAGAGCTTCACGCGGCAGCCGGCCACCCTGATATCCTTGATATCGTTTTTGCTATCAGGAACATCGGGCATGACCGCCTCTCGCCCGTTATTGTTTTGGCGGTGACGTCCCTTCAGGCGGTAGCGTGGGACGACGCTCCTCTTCGGTCTTGGCTTCGGGATCGATCGCCATCTTGGGATCGATAACCGGTGGCGTCACAACAGAATCAGGATGAGGAACCGTCTCGGGCTGTTTCACCATCCCGGGATCGCGCGTGCTGTCCGGCTTCGCTTTCTCGGTTGAGGGATCTCGTGGCGTTGATGAAGGAGGTGATTGCGAAGGCGGAGTAATATCGGCCGCCAGCACAGGCGAACTCAACACAATCAGTAGTAGAATGAACAATGCTCTTCCCATGACTCAGGGTACCGGACGACACGCATCTCCGCCTACTCGGAGATTCCCCGGTTGGATGAATAACTATGTAGGGTCTCGTGAACCGCTCACATTCTAAAGCGGATGACCAATGTGCTTGTGCCACGATCCGATTGATCGTGGCCTTGTCAGTCGTTTGTCTTGTGGTGGCCTGCCTAACGGATGAATCGGCGGCAGATTCAAACGAGCCTGCCCAACTTCGTGTCCTGACCTATAACCTGCTGCACGACGGGCCGTGGTCGGGATTCGTCGAAAATGGCACCCATCTCGAAGAACGGCTCGAGATGACCATTCAAGAATTGCGACGTTTGCAACCTGATGTGATTGCCCTTCAAGAAGCCTCACATAGCCGAAGACATGGCAATGTCGCGCAGCGGATCGCCGATGCGCTTGGGTATCAGATGGTCTTCGCGCCGGCGACGGAACGGATCTTCGGAATTAGATCCTTGGATCGGTTGATCATCTCCGCACTCGGTTTCAAGGAAGGCCCTGCCATCCTGAGCCGATATCCAATCGTTGCCTCGGAAATCTACGATCTACCGCGCTGCCGATTTCGGCTGGATCCGCGCATTCTGCTGCGCGCCGAAATCGATACGCCCGACGGATCAGTCCAGGTCTTTTCCGCCCATACTTCGAAAGGAGACGAGTGCCAGCTTCAACGAGTCGGTGAGCTATTCCATGAGCATCGAGGGAACGAGAGAGCGATCTTGATGGGTGATTTGAACACCGGCGAGCAATCTCAGGTCCTCACTGGGTGGCAGAAGGAGCCGGGATTCATCGACGTTTTCCGGGCAGCGAATCCAGGACTATCGGGAGGCACGGTGTGGCAAAACATCCATGTGGAACAGCCTACGGCTGATCGACGGGTCGATTTTATTTTCTTGCTTGATGGAAAGACCGGCAACAGGTCGGTGGTGCGCTCAAGTCATCTGGTATTTGAGCACCCTGGTCGGCTGCCCAACGGCGCCGCACTCTGGCCATCCGACCATCGCGGGGTGCTTGCGGAAATCGAAGTCACTCCTGTTCCAAGCCGATAGCCCACATACATCCGTCGAGCGGTAGAGTTCCCCGGCCGGCATTTGTCTTTTTCGGTGTGAGCGGTTATGGAAGATCGCTCGTATTGAGCGTCTTGACCAAACCGCCGCGCCGCCCCCTTGGGCGACGCGGCGCTATTCAGCGAGCGACCTGCCCGAAACGGCCACGGTTAAAGTCGTCGATGGCTTGGCGGATTTCCGTCTCGCTGTTCATGACGAAGGGGCCGTGGCCGAAAACCGGCTCTTCGAGCGGTTCACCCGTCAACACTAGCAAGAGGCTGTCGCTATCGGCATGAATCCTGACCTGTGAGCCATCGCGCTCGAAGCGGACGACCTCCGCCTCCTCTGCCTGCCCGCTGCCATTGATCGTCATATGGCCAGACAGCGCCGCGATCATCGCGGTATGGCCTTCAGGCAGGTCGAGGGTGACGTCGGCGTCACGGTTGAGCCGCACATCCCAGACATTCACCGGGCTAAACGTACGGGCAGGACCCTGCGTGCCCGCAAAGTTGCCTGCAATGACGCGCATTCGGCCAGCGCCCTTGTCGAGATCGACAACCGGAATGTCAGCGTTGGTAATTGATTGATAGCCGGCAGGCGCCATTTTGTCCTTTGCCGGCAAGTTCACCCACAACTGGACCATCCGGAATGGGCCACCGGTCTTGGTGAAGGCCTGAGAATGAAACTCCTCGTGAATAATGCCGCCTGCGGCCGTCATCCACTGCACATCGCCAGGGCCGATCGTGCCGCCTGCACCCGTCGAGTCACGATGCGAAACCTCACCGTCGTACACGATGGTGACGGTCTCAAAACCGCGATGGGGATGCTGCCCGACACCGCGCGGGCTGTCTGCCGGCTCAAAGGCGTGGGGTCCGGCATAATCAAAGAGTAGAAATGGACTGATAGACTGCGCATCGTCTCCATAGAAGAAGAGCGAGCGGACGGGGAAGCCGTCTCCGACCCAGTGACGGCCATTGGCGCGCATGACCTGTGTGATCTTCTTCATGTTCATACCTCCGCGTTTACACACCGAAATAAACGCGCACCGCGAGAGAATTCTCCGACGCGCCTGTGTAAAATACTAAGCACGGTACACACACTTCTCAAGTACGGTCTTCGAGGATACCGCTATGACCAAACAAGTCGGTTGCCCGACTGAAATCACGCTCGAGGTGATCTCGGGCCGTTGGAAGGTGATGGTCATTTTCTGGCTGCTCCAAGATAAACGGCGGTTCAACCAGCTTCAACGTGACCTTTCTGGAATCACGCATCGGACGCTTGCGAAGCAACTCAAGGAGATGGAGGCCGGCGGCTTGGTGGAACGAGAGGACTTCAGCGAGATACCTCCCCGCGTCGAGTATAGGTTGACGCCGCTCGGGCGGTCGCTGGAGCCGATCTTAGCGGCTATGCACGAATGGGCGATACAGCATGGGAACGAGATCCGTCGTTCGACGAACGAGTAGCGTGCAGACGTGCCTCGCATATTCGGCGATCAATTGAAAACCACCTGCTCACCTAGCAGCAAACCTTGTTCGACAAGTACAAAATCAAGCACTGAGCCTAATCTTAGACCGCGGCGTTTCTTACATCATGGAAACGGAAAGTCGCGCAAGGCGAGATCGGCCTCGATACCGCTTTCCCTCACCCTTGCCGCGATGTTTTACTGTGAAAAGAGTAAGATGATGTCTTATTGCGGGCTTTGATAGCCATCGAATCCACCAAGGAGGTCGCCATGCGCACCCAGAGAGAACAATGGGCAGGCGTTCTCTGGCTCGTCTTCATGTTATTGATCGTGATGACTCCCTTGTTCCCGATACTGCCGCAATCTGCGATTACTTATGCAGCCGATAAAGAGGAGTTGCTCGACATTAACAGCGCCACCGCCGATCAACTCAAGACGTTAAAAGGCGTCGGCGACGCCATCGCGGAGAAAATCATCACGGGGCGCCCGTACGCCAAGAAGGACGAGTTGGTCCAGAAGAAGATCATGCCCCGCGCGGCCTACGAGCAGATCAAATACAAGATCATCGCGAAGCAGCTCGACGAACTCATAGGTAGCCCACCGAGCGCCGCGAAACGATAGGAGAGGAAGCCCAACAGCCTCTTGGGCTCTCCAAATGCGCACGCGAGATGGATCAGATGTCTAAATCATGGGCGGTGCCCATGTGATGCGCGCACCTTTGAGTCTATTCGCGGGAATAATAAGGGGTCTGACCCTTTTGCGTACTTCCTTATTGAACCGCCCAACCTCGCTTCCCTCTGCCTCTTCGATTTGACGCCCAGCCGCATGCAACAGCATATGATGTGCGAAGAACTCACGCTCTTGTGCCTTACGAAAATGTTTGGCAGTGCTCATGATGCCGACAATGTTTAGACCGATCCGTATAAGCGCCGGATCTTCTTTTTTCTGCCAGTCGGCACTCTTTTTTGTGTGAACAATACGCCACCGTTGTTGCGGTTTCAATGAGTTGGAGCTGCAGGACCGTTTAGATGTCGCATGGGGGGGCCGCGTCTTGCGTTCATACATTCGGTCAGCATTTTCCATCGTAGCCACGGTCTCGCCAGTGCTCCAGGAGTTGAATGCGCCGGCGGAGCTGATCCATCGTCGCTTGATCCACATGGCTCCCGGTGCGCGCGATCAATTCCTCATTCAGACGCCGATGTCGATTCCGCTGCTTCTGGCGCGATAGCCATGACACCTCTCCCAGACCGAGTCCTCGCTTGTTCCCGTTCGGCATGCGCCCGTATTACTTTTTGACATATTGATGCTTCATTGATTACCTTTGATGCATGCGTACGACAATTCGACTGGACGACCAATTACTCAAATCGGCAAAGCGATTGGCCCATAACACCGGCAAGTCGTTGACGGACGTCATCGAAGATGCGCTCCGGCAGACACTGGCTCGTCGGACCATCATCAAACCAGCCAGAAAACCGGTAAAGCTCACGACGGTTTCCGGGTACGGAGTCCGTCCCGGCGTCGATTTGAACGATTCGGCTGCTCTCCTTGCCTTTATGGAACGACCTCGTGGTTCTTCTTGATGTCAATGTGCTCGTCTACGCCCACCGGCAGGACTCACCGAACCACGTATCTTATCACCGTTTTCCGTCATAGCCTCTCTCCTTCCAACGCTCCAGGAGTTGAACGCGTCGGCGGAGCTGATCCATCGTCGCTTGATCGACACGGCTCCCGGTGCGCGCGATCAATTCCGCATTCAGGCGCCGATGGTCGATTCCGCTGTTCCTGGAAACGGCGCTGACCAGCAACCGGTGAAGATCGCGGAGGTCCCTCTTCTGTTCGTGGAGTGAGACTGTTGGATCGCCGACGGCAGCTGCCTCGTTCTCGTCCCTTGCGTCGTCTTCTCCGATGACGCTATCCATCTTGGGCACAGCCATCAATGGCATGTATTCGTTGGTAGAGACCACGACACGGCCGAAGAGATCCCGTTGTCCGGCCGGCACAATGTCTTCCAACACGTGATCGCGCTCCGCCTTGATCTGTCTTGCATAATGCGCCAGGACCGGATCTTTGGGCAGATAGAGCCAGGCCCGCTGCGGTTTAGGCAAACCGTCCTGCATTCGGACGAACCGTCCCACCACCTGCCGGAAGTACATTTCGGTCAGCACGTTCGTGCCGTACACGCCGACACGAAGACGCGGAATGTCCACGCCTTCGCTGACCATATTGACCGCGACCAACCACTGTTGCTTCTTGTGGCCGGCAAATTCCTCGATCACACGGGACGCCGCCGGGTCGTCCGACACCGCGATCGCCGCTTTGCTGCCGGTGATCCGGCCGACGAGTTCCGCGACCCAGCGGGCATGGTCTTGATCCATGCTCACGATCAAGCCTCCCGCATCACTGTGTTCGTCTTTACGCAATCGGGTGAGTTGCGCATGCGCATCGGCGACCACCGGACCAAGCCAAGTTTCCTGCAACAAGGCCGTCTTCAAGCGTTCCCGCTGCCGATCGAATGTCAATCCATCTTGAAACGTCGCCGTATGTTCGCGGCCCTCCGAAAACCAAGTGAGCTCGCCTTCATAGCTGGGAAAGACAATCGGCCGGCAGACGCCGTCGCGGATTGCGTCGGTGTACCCGTAACTGAAATCGGCCCGGCTCTCTCCATGTTCGTACCGGATAAACGGGATGGGATTGTTGTCTGAACGGAACGGCGTGCCCGACAGAACCAGCCGGAATACGGCCGGATCGAACGCCGTGCGCAGCGCCTTCCCCCAATTCTTACCGTCCCCGGCATGGTGCAGCTCGTCCAGGATGAGCAAAGTCTTTTTGCCCTTGCACGCCCGTTGAAAGATGGCAGGAGACAGGCAGACTTGCTGATAGGTGACCACGGCGCCGTGATAGTCCGCCGCCTCAACGGCCTGGTCGTTCGTCAGAGCCGGATCGAGGTGCAGGCCGATCTTCCCCGCCGCGTCCGACCATTGCCCCCGCAAATGATTGGTCGGACAGACCACCACCACCCGAACAGCCGCTCGCTGGGTCAGATAATGGTGCGCGACGGCCAAAGCAAATCGCGTTTTGCCGGCAGCGGGAGTCGCCATCGCCAGAAAGTCTGTCGTTGAATGGACGCGCACCGCCGATACAGCGCGGCGCTGCCAATCACGAAGGGGCACAGTCCAAGCAGGCAATGACTTCATGGCAAGTGTGTGCACGTGAGGACAGCCAGCGCCGCAACGCTGACTCGAATGGTGCGGGCTAGTCTAACCAGTCTTTCTCTTTGAGTTTCCTCGGCAGGTACTTCTTCGTGAGGTACTGAAAGTCTTTGTTCGCCAACGCATCAAGCTCGTACTTCAATCCGCTTGCCAGCATCCGCTTGATCTCCGCCTGCCAGGCCGGTTTCTGGAACCACTGATAGTTCATCAACTCTTTTGCGCGGGCGATGTCTTTGTCATTCAACTTGATGCCGACGTTGCGCGGCAACTCATACCGCTCCGGGTCGGCGCTCGATAAACCCATGAACTTGGCTTTCGGAATTGCCATGCGCTGGCTTTCAAAGGCCAGATTGATCGAGCCCTGCTTGATGACTGAGTAGATGTAGTACCCCCATGGATCGTTGTCGACCAACACATAGACCGGCAGACGACATTCCTCGTGGAGCCGTCTGGCCAACCGCCTCACCCCGCGCGGCGGTTGGCCATTGCCCGTGAGTAACACACAATTATAGCGTCGCCAGAACTTGTCCTCAGACAGCCGGTTCCACTGCGTTCCCTTTTCGACGAGCAGTACGAAATCCGCTGTGCAGCGGCGAATCTCCAAATACTCCGGCTCCACAATCGACGGCACCGAGTACCCGCCCTTGCCCAGTCTGGCGCAGTCGACGCGATCGCCGTCATCTCCGAAAACCACCGGCCCGACGATACTGCCGCTGTTCTCCGCTCGAACATGCAACTCCTCTCGAAGAGCGGCGAGAGAAACTTCCAAATCTTCAATAACCGGATCGGATTCGTCCTGTGTATCGAAGGTGTTCTCGTGTGAGTCTTTGATCGTATGTTTCGTGCGATAGTAGATTTCGCGGAGCGACGTCGTCAGATCGGCGCGCTGCAACTCAGAGAGAGCATCCGCCACCAGCACCGTCTGCATGAATTTCTTCGCCATGCCGACGTTGAAAAACGATCGCTCCTGTTTCTTGCCGCCCATTTCGATCAGACCCTTCCGCTCGTTGAAGGACACATTGGAGAGGGCGCGGATCGGAATCTGAAACGTCGGGTCTTTCGACCGCTCGGCTGCCTGGATCACGATATCGGCCAAGCCGATCAGCTTCTTCTCGACAAGGGTCGTTTTCTTTGTCTTCGTCGTCATGATGTCCTATTTGGGTTTGCGCGGAGCCGCCTTGGTCGGCCGGAGAGACTTCCCACCCGGTTTCTTCTTCGCCCCAGACCCGCCGGCAAAGAGCGCCATCTGATCTGGTTTCGCTTTCGCCTTCCTGAGCGACTTTTCCGATGCCCTTGGTCGGCTGGATTTCTCTTTCGAAGCACTCTCGTCTACCGACCGTGTGTCACCCAGAAGATCCGGCTCAGCCGCAGGCGCCGCTGCAACCTGATCGGCCTCGACCTGAGTGGCTAATTCAGTCTCGCCTTCGACTCCCTCCGCCGTGACGATAATCGAATGCGGCAATCCTTCAGGCCCTGCACCGGTCTTCCCCAGCGCTTCATCGGTTTTCTGACCGCCCGTGCGGGAGGTCGCAACCTTCTGGAGCTGTGCTTTCAGTTTTTCCTTCGGCAGCTTGCCGCCTTTCAACCGGTTACACGCCTCGACGACTTCTTCGATATACAGCTCGAAAATATTCCTCCGCCGATATTCACTGGCCGCCCGCTCACGCCGACGAATGAACAGTCCTAATCGCCTCCCGCACTCGCGAAGCGCCAGGGTGATTTCCTTTTGGATCTCGTCGTAATCGGCGATCGCTTCTTTGGACTCGCTTGTAAACGGCACCCACACCGAGGCCATATGGACGAAGATGACCATCGGTCCGGCCGGCAATGCGCCGCGCGACTGCGTCAAGCCGTAGTTCTTCCACGTCGTGCTCATGACGGCCTTGAACGTCGCACAGGCCGATTGCTGATACAGCAACGGCACCCGATTGGCGTAACGGATCACCCGAGCAAGTTCCGAGTCTTCCTCCTCGTGTTCTCCCTCAGCTTTCGGCACGGCCGGTTGTTGCGGTTTGTTCTGATCCTGCGGTCGATTGCCGTAGGCAAGCCCTGCTTCAATGATGAATGGATTGCCGCGATACACCGCCGGTGGCCGGCTCACGGCCGTATAAAACTCGCCTTTAATCTGCTTGTAGAGGCCTGCGAGGATCGCCTTTTCGCCAATCGGTGAAATGCAATTGGTCGGCGGCGCCATGATCTTGGTTTCCTGCAATGTTTTGTAGAGCGTCTCTGCGGCAGGCCCTTTGAGGTCGCGAGGTCTCAGATCATGACGTATCTTCGCCGCCTTGCAGATCTCCTCCGCCATGGGGGAAGACACCCGGCAAAAATCACCCGCGAGAAAACCGGACAGCGAATGGCTCTTCGTGTCCTGCAACATCTTGAGCAACATGCCGAACTCGATGCCGTACGGGTGCGGCTTGATCTCGCGAGGTTGCGGGGGCAACTCGTGATAGGTGCGGGGGTATTCTTTTGTCTCTCCTTCAGGTGTCTGATAGATCAGTTTGACGTGGGGGTTGGCAATGGAGGTCTGTTCGAGCCATTCATCGACGGAGGCTCGGCCTTTCTGATACTTACCTTCTACTTCCAGCGCAACTTGGGTGCCCCGCGGCTGCTCCCAGTCGATCTGTTTGTTCTCGTGAACCAGCGGCTCGTTTTTCTTCGTATCGATCTGGACTTCGAAAAAATGGGCGGCGGCTTTAGGACCGATACGGGAAATAATTTTGACCGGTTTCCCGGTCGTGAGCTGCCCATACATCCCGGCGGCGGAAATGCCGATCCCCTGCTGGCCGCGGCTCATTCGTAAACGATGAAACTTGGATCCGTAGAGCAGCTTCGCAAAAATTCTGGGAATTTGCTGGCGAACAATGCCGGGGCCATTGTCGGTCACCGTGACGCGAAACCTGCTGGCTTGGCTGGGCGCGACCGGCTCTCCGTTCGGTACAACCTCTAACTTGACCGTCACGTCCGGAAGAATCCCGGCCTCTTCGCAGGCATCGAGCGCGTTATCGACCGCTTCCTTGACGCACGTCAACAACGCCTTGCGCGGATTGTCGAACCCGAGCAGATGCCGGTTCTTCGTGAAAAACTCCGAGACGGAGATCTCCCGCTGCCGCGCACCCATCTCAACCGCAGTCACCCGTTCTGCCTGCTTGGGGGCTTTCTTTTTTGCGGATGGTTCAGGGATCGGCGGAAGAGCGGAAGGTTTTGATTCAGTATGTGACGCGGATGCTTTCTTTTTTGCCATTCACCCTCTCAGTGGAACAAACGTTCACTGTTGGTACCACAAAACTTTCACGGAAACAATGGCACCAAATGGCTCCGTCACGTAAGGCCATCTTCAGGGATTGCATGCCTCGCTCAGAAATGGAGAGAATCACGACCCCGTGATGACTGCCGGTTGAGTTTATCGGAAGGCCGTCATCGTGTGATGGAAGGATCCCGCAGGTAATGGACCGGTTCCATGGTTTCCACGGACCAGACAAGCATTTTCCGGTCGAGCGTGGAGACGATCAAATATTTCCCATCGCTCGTCCAGTGGAGATGATGGGGGGTTCTCACGTGGAAGGTCTTCTTCTTGACCTGAGTAGAAAGATCCCACACTGACAGATGTTCACCAATACGAGTGGCCGCCCATCGATACAGCGGATCGACGGCCATCGATGTCCCCAATGCCACGGTCGGTCCGTTCTCGACTATTTCCGTGTCCCGTTTGGTGAAGGTGTCGAGGCTCGCCATGATACCATTGCGCTTGGTATCCCAGACAGCGAGCGTGAAGACCTTCGGATCACCAGGACGAATGGTCGTCGAAACAAAAGGACGTTTCCATCCAAGACCGGACCACACATCCGGGAGCCCGACCGGCTTGTCAATTTCCCTCCAGGTCCTGGTATCCCAGACGACACGGCCGTTCCGTGATTCCGTCAAGAGAACAGGGCTTCCATCCACCAGACTCAAACTTTCTACGACCTCTCCCTGCATCGCCCGTTTCCTGACACAGCCTTTCATATCACAGGCCTGGGAGAAGCCGGTATGCACAAGTTCCTTCATCACTTCGCGTGTCGAGACATCCACCACAGGCACTTTCGGTTGTTCTCCCGCCACAACGAGAAAGCGATTACCGGGAAGAAATTGCAGGGCATTGATCCGGCCTTGCCGGCTTGAATAGGATGGAAACTCCCGCCAAGTTTGAGTTTCCCATAGCCGTATTTCTCCCTTGGTGGTGCCCATCGCCAGGATCAGACCGTCGGCACTGAACGCCAACGCGCTTCCGGGAGTAGCGAGAACCAGTTGACGCAAGAGCCTTCCCTGCCACGGGTCCCATATTTTGAGCATGCCGTCATCGCCGGTGGTGGCAAGGACATTTGCGCTGGGGGAACTTGCCATCGAGCGCACCGCCGACGCATGGATGAAGGCCGGCCCCGCGCCTGCGGCAGAAGGCCCGCCAGAGTTCACCGACGGCTCTGCCGCCACGACGTCCGGCACGACGCGCTTCGCCAACACTTTCGCTTGAGGTTGGCTGGGGTCCAGCACCAGTTCCGGGGACCTGGTCTGTACATCCCACACCGATATCTTGCCATCTACGTCCGGATTCTGGCCTCCTTGCATTCCAACCACAATTTTCGAACCTGTCGGCGACCATCTGAGTAGCGAAACGCGCGGTCCCATGTTCCGGCAATCGTTTCCGCAGAGATCCGGCAATATGGAGCCGGTGCGCAGATCCCACATCTGCAAGGTGGAGGAATATTCCGGTTGCCCAACCAGATAGTCTGCGTCGTCGGAAATATCGACGGCATAGAGATGGGTATGCAACCGCACACCACGTTCTTGATCGGCATAGGTGAATTCGGTCAAAGAAACCTGCTTGCCCGTGTCGGCATCAAACAGCGGATAACTCCATTCCCCATTGCCCGCCACAAGTCGATGGCCGTCTCGGGAAAAAACTCGAGGCGTGATCGACCCGCGAGCTCCTTCAGCGGCCGTCAGCGTGGCGCGCGCACGCACGGACGCCTCTACGGTGTCGATGAGAAGGATCGTGTTCCCGACACTCGCAGCCAGAGTTGAGCCGTTCGGTGAAAGGAGGAGATCGCGCGGCTCGCCGTCTTCAATGGTCAAGTCGCGGATCGTTGTCCCGGCAAGGTCGTACAGATGAATGGTGTGGCCTTGTGCGATCGCCAGCATTTTCAGATCGGGCGAGGCGGCCACCGAAGGAACCTTTTTCTTGACATCCAGCGCGATATGTTTGAGCGGCACCAGCTTTTTGCCCAGCTGCCAGACAGAGACGGCTTCGTTGCCGTGACGGAGAACCATCCGATCGCTCTGGTTCGAATAGGCGAGCACGCTATAAGGCTGCCGCGATTCCGCTGGAATGGTTGCCACAGAAGTTTGGGCTTTCCAATCGTAGATGACGACTTCGTTTCCCACACACATCACCCATCCGTCCTGCTTCAGTACCATCACCTGTTGGCATGAGGTGAGCGGGACTTTGGCAAGGAGCGCCTTGGACTCGAGATCCCATAAGACCAAGTCGCTCATCTGGACCAGGAGGAGACGTCCATCCTCAGAAAACGCCGTAGGAGTCTTGGAAAGATAGGCGTCCGCCTGCCGGATCGGTAGAGTCATAGATAGGATGACGACCACCAGTATGATCTTCAACCAGTCCGTATGCCGTTCCCAACGACTCATGTTCGGTTCGCTCCAACCGAAATGTTTTTCATCTGGCCTTTTGACCGATGAGTTGTTTCTGTCTGGCTGAGACCTCTTTCAACTTTGCTTCTACACTCAAACCACCTTTGGCCGTCGGCACTATGTCGGTAAAGTGATCAAGGTCTTGTTCGTCTTTCCAGCGATGAACGGGAGCCTTGGTGGTCACGGTGGGACCTTCGAAGGTTTGCCAGAAACTCGTCACGGTCGCTTGATTAGGGTTCAACCCTCCCGTTGCCTGTTGGGCAAAGACTTCTTTGACCGAGGGAACAGATACCGTTGGAGCCGGTACAAGATGTATCTGCGCTTGAGGGTGCACAGGCAAGGTCGGCCGGACCATGGCTTTCTTTGGGACGGTCGTTTGAGGTGCAGGCACCGCGCCGACAGAGGGTTTCTTTGGGGAGCCGGGAGGCGGTGTATCAGTGATGTGGAAATTCCCTAGATCATCGGTCCACTTATAGAGCTGTGCGGTTCCAAGAACCGGCCACAGAAGGACGCAACACATCGCGCTTAGGATGAAGAGTCTCATGCTACCTGTGCCCTTAGTTTATGGATGATGTCCTAATGGACCAAAGTATAGCAGGCGATCCCATTTATGCCTGGGCACACGAGTACGACTGGGACTCGGCCGAACCCAAAAAGCAGGTCGGAGATTTGGAGTGGATAGTGGATAACGGAGAGACAGGTAAGGGTGGGAGGAGCACGCACCTAACCGAGGACGATCAGGTACGGCGGAGATCTTGGGAGGACTTTAGGCTTCCCAGTACAAGCTGGTCCTGCACACCGTCCTCACGCTCGACCCCCTTTTGAACCATATTCCCTCGGGGCGTTAACTCCCCCCACTAGGGTACGATAGGCTTCGCACAGAAGTGAGTCAAGAGGTATGGCAAATTGGACTTGTCGTCACTCTTCATCTGGTGATCGCCTGAGGCTGATGGTATGTTGATGATGAGCTTGTTGAAGAGTCAGACTTCGTATAACCACCTGGAACGAGATTGACATGGCAGCCGCACTCACGAGTCAGGACGTCCACGAAGCGTGGTCGGCGCTGGTGCAAGATGTTCGAACCGCGGTGCTCTTGACGCTGCGGAATGGACGTCCGTTCGGATCGCATGTGCCCTATGTGTTCGGATCGGACTGGACCATAGCGTATCTCCATCTCAGCCGTCTGGCGTTACATACGCAACATCTACTGACCGATCCTCATCTCTCACTGTTTATCGCTGAGCCGGACGGAACGGGGAAAAATCCTCTGGCGTTGAGGCGCATGAATCTCCAGGGAGAAGCAGCCCCGCTTACCTCCAATATGCCGATGTATGAAGCGATCAAAGAACAGTATCTGACACGGTTTCCACAAGCAGCGCCCATGTTTGGTTTCGGTGATTTTTCCCTCTGGGAATTGAAACTTGACGAAGCGCATTTTGTCCTGGGCTTCGGCCAAGCCTTTGTCTCGACCACCGCAACGCCGACCAGATGGGTCCATCAAAAACCGGAGCGGCCGGCTCCAAAGAAAGACTGATCGTCGGAAGAGCCGAACTCGCTCGCATACGCGGCCCGATTCAACCTGACGCCAAACAACCCAGCCGATACATCACGCAACATCAGAGCTGCCGTCACACTACTTGTGTAAATGGCGAGCAGGGTGCCGGCGCGACACTCGGCTAAACTGATCGGACAATATCTCCTTTTTGTCCCACAGAGGGATATATAATTGCCGCTATCTCTACTACGTGTAGTCGCCTTGATGTGAGGACTCAGTGATCCTGTCCGTTTCAGGGAGGAAAGCGTTGATTCGTTTGCCCGCTCTATCTCATCGGATAACACGATTTTTCACAATCATGGCGTGTGTGTCGGCTGTCTGGTCCTTCACATCCTGTAACGCACCGAACCGGAACGCGACCTCGACACATGCCTTTGAACCCGCTGCGACATCCCCGACACCTCGCTTCGTCCCGCATGAAGTGTTGGTCAAATTCAAGGACGGGATTTCACCGGAAAGGATCACATCCATTCTGAAGGATAACAGGATCGCCATCATGGCTGAAATTCAACGCGGACGCCTCTATCACGTCATGATCTTGGACGATCGGTCGGTTGAATCCGCCATCGCTCAACTCGTTTCATATCAGGAGATCGAATATGCAGAGCCCAATTACCGGTACAAATCGCAGAAGTAGGATGAAGAACATTGTGTTCTGTCGGGGCAGAACCATCCTGGGAATAGCCATAGTCGGGATCTCTTTGTCGGGACTTATGCCGGGGGACTGTTTGGTTCACGCGGAGCAGAAACAGGCAGCTCGCCGAATGACGGCGTTATCAGGGGAAACACGTTACCCGGTGCGATATGCACCAGGAGAGGTGCTCGTCAAGTTCAGGGATGAGGTGTCCTTATCAGGCGTCATGTCTCTGAATACAGATGTAGGTGCCAAAGAAGTCAGAGTGCTGTCCGTAAATGCCAGAGTGATTCACCAGTACAAATTAGACGGTGCCATGTCGGTTGAAGAAGCGGTCTCGAAGTACCAACGTAATCCCGCCGTTGAGTATGCCGAACCGAACTATCTTTACAGGCTACAAACCATTCCCAGCGATGCGCAGTTTGGTTCGTTATGGGGCCTCCATAACACCGGTCAAACTGTGAATGGAACAGCGGGAAGGCCAGATGCCGACATCGATGCACCGGAAGCTTGGGATATCAGCACGGGAAGCCCAAACGTGATTATCGCGGTCATTGACTCAGGTATTGCCTATGATCATCCGGATCTCGCACCCAATATGTGGACGAATCCGAGAGAGACTGCAGGAAACGGCATCGATGACGACCGAAATGGGCTGATAGATGATGTGCATGGATGGGATTTTCATATGAACGACAGTGAGCCGATGGACCCTCTCGATCTCAATCCAGGTGGTAACCCGGGACATGGCACTCATGTCGCAGGAATCATCGCTGGAGCCGGGAACAACGGAACTGGGATAACAGGAGTGATGTGGACTGCGAGACTGATGGCTCTGAAAGGCGGAGGGGTGAATCGATCCCTATCCACCACCGCCATTGTCAGCGCGCTCCACTATGCTGTCGACAATGGCGCACGGGTGATCAATGCAAGCTTTGCCGGGCCTGACTGTAGCCAGGCTCTCTATGATGCGTTGAGTACCGCGAATGCGGCAGGCGTACTGTTCGTTGCAGCGGCGGGAAATGAAGAATCGGATAACGACACCGTACCGAGCTTCCCCGCAAATTTCAGTGCTCCTTCAGTGTGTGACGGACAACAGAAGGCCGCGCTGGCAAACGTGATCTCGGTAGCCGCTACCGATGGAAATGATCAATTGGCGAGCTTCTCTAATTTCGGGTCCACTAGCGTCCAGGTCGCCGCACCGGGAGTCAGAATCAATAGCACGAGGCCCACGTCGAAGATTACGAATGCGCTCCTCCATGACTTTGATTCCTACCCAGCGCGCCTTGGGTATGAGTTCGGAGGAGTCAATAGTACCTGGGGATTCACCAATTCCGCATCATTCAGCCAACCGAACAGTCTGTCCGACAGTCCGATGGGAAACTATCAGAACAACACTGATTCCTTCGCGATCGGACCAGTGTTTAGTACCGAGGGACAGCGGGGGTGCCGGTTTGATAGCCGCCTTCGCCTGGATACCGAGCAGGACATAGACGGACTTGTTGTAGAAACATCAAGAAACAGCGGGACCAGTTGGCAGCCCATTCGTGGGGACACAGAAAACAGCAACGGCCAATTTGTACCTTTCACCTGGGGAGATGTCGCGGATGGTGTGGCTGGTTCGCGGTTTCGCTTTCGATTCATATCAGATGAGCGTCAGGTCTTCGACGGTGTGTATGTAGACGATGTCCGCGTTGCCTGTGTTGCGGGTCCACCGTCGGGAACGATGGACTACCAGTTTCTTCTGGGTACTTCGATGGCCACTCCGCATGTGGCGGGACTCGCGGGCTTGTTGCTCTCGGTCAATCCCAATCTCACCGTATCCCAACTCAGGAACGCAATTCTGAACACAGTGGATCGGAAGGCTTCTTTGAAGGGAAAGGTGTCGAGCGGTGGGCGCATCAATGCCCGGGCCGCCTTGGCCAGCGTTGTGATAAATTTCACCGTCACCGTCAATAAGGCAGGTGCCGGCAACGGTACGGTTAGATCCAATTCTGCCGGAATTGACTGCGGAGCGACATGCAATGGACAGTTTCCCCAAAGTAGCACTGTCAACCTCACTGCAGCACCAGATCCTGGGTCTGTCTTTGCAGGATGGAGTGGAGATTGTAGTGGATCTGATCCCTGCTCGCTGACCGGAAATGCGACTGTCACCGCAACCTTCAACATCGCACCTCCTTCGCCGGTTCCCAGCGATAACGTCGGAGGCGGCTGCACTCTCGACCCTGGGGCAACTGGAGACATGTTGCTGCCTGCCATGCTACTCATGTCTCTGATTGTCTTGTTGTGGAGAGTAAGACGCCGAAGCCGATGAGACTGAATTTCGGAACGCGAGGAGTGCCGTCACAGCGGAAGCTGGACCTTGACCCAATGGTCGGTGTCCAAGGCGTTTCCTCTGGTGAACTCCATCTACGAAGCCGCTCAGCGCAAGTTATGACATTACTGGGCCTTCAATACGATCGACCCTTTTATCGGGATCCTGTATTTCTCCTATTGTTAATCTTTGGCCCGATAGCATGGCTTTCCATGATCGAGTTCTTTACAGTTCAACCACTGCCTCGGCATGCCATATGGTTACCGGCCTTTCTCTCCGTCGCCCTATGGCAACCACTGTTCGAAGAATTGTTGTTCCGTGGCATCATTCAGGGGCATTTTCTGCAATCCATGGCGAGGCAGCACACATGGATTGGTCTATCCACCTCTAATCTTCTATCATCTCTCTTGTTCACATGTGCTCATCTGGCCAGTCATTCTCTCTTCTGGTCGTTCCTCGTGTTCGTTCCCTCGCTTTGTTTCGGTTTCGTACGCGATCGCTTTGGATCTGTGTATCCTTCCATCGCTCTGCATGTTTTCTATAATGCCGGGTATTTTCTTCTCATCGGTGGAGCTACTCTTTCAAACTCCTCTTAAGATGCTCACCTTTGGACTGCGCTTGCAGTGCAGATGGCGGAGGGCTCGTTTGGAAGCCTCTGGCCTAAGACTCACTCAGCCATCGATTGGCTTTTCGACGGTGGGATAAACACTTCATTCAGGTCGCTGAAGGAGCCGCCTGGCGTCGGACCACCGCTGATGACGTGAATGCGTCCTGCCGCCACTGCCGACCCAAGGCCATGTCGCCCCGTCGGCATTGAGGCCATTGTCTGCCACCTGTTGCGCACTGAATCATAGGCCTCGTTCTCACGGAATGTCCCCTCCGCCCCTTCGCCGCCGAACACGTAGATTCTCGCATCAATCACGGCGGCTGTCATGCCGCTGCGCGCAGTCGGAAGATCCGAGACACGCATCCAGCGATCTGTAACCGGATCGTACATTTCCGTTATGGCGAGGTTCCGAGAATAATCGCCATTCATTCGCCCACCGATCGCATAAATCATTCCGGCCACGGTGGCTGTGGCGAGATGATCTCGTGGTGTCGGGAGAGAGGCAGCCGCCGCCCAGGCGTCGCGCTCGGGATCGTACACTTCAACCGCCGCGATGTTGGCCTTCCGATCATAGCCGCCGATGGCATACAGCTTTCCTTCGCACTCTGCTACGGACAATGCGCCTCGCGCGGTGGGCATGGGAGCGCGCTCAATCCAACTGTCCGTAGCCGGGTCATAGACGTATACCGTCGCGATTGGGTTCCAGACGCTCAAGCCCGACTTGCTGTATCCGCCGATAACATACAATCGTCCGCCGGCAATCCCGATCCCGCCATGGTGCAGACCAACCGGCAAAGGCGCTTTGGAGGCCCATCGATCTGTCGCGGGATCATAGACTTCGACCAAGGGCGTGATCGCGAAATTCATCACATTGCCCAAGCCCGGCTTTTCAAACCCGCCGACGACGTAGATCTTTCCGTTCAACGCCGCGACAGCCACCTCCGTCCGCTTCGTCGGCATCGGCGCAGCTGCACGCCATGTGCCTCGATCCGCCTCGGCCAGTACCGAAGGAACGGAGACAGACAACATGATCAGGAGAAGCCCGGCGAGCAACGACGTGGATATCGGAATCGGCTTCAATGAGAACCAGCCCCGCCGCGATAATGATCTGCTGTCGTATGGCATAACTCCATTCTATACCTGATTAAGAGAAGGGGCAGCCTCAGTAAAACCTGAGGCGCACCCCGTTCAATGGATGAGACAAGAAAATTGGGAGATGGTGATGCTTCAGGGCGGCCGACAATACCGTGAGATATACTAAGATCTCACCGTCGTATTTGACAGTCTACTGGTCGTGGCGTAGTCTTGTGTGTAATCGCTACACATGGAGGGGCACATGGCAACCAACCTAGCCATCGATGATGCCTTACTGGAACGCGCTCGACGCGTCGGAAAACTTCGCACCAAAAAGGAGACGGTCACTCAGGCGCTGACGGAATTCATTCAGCGTCGGAGGCAGCGGGAAATCCTTAAAGCCCTTGGGACCTTCGAGTTTCGCGAGGGATGGAATTACAAGAAAGACCGACGCGGCCGTGAACCTCGTCGTTGACACCTCGGTGTGGTCGCTGGTCCTGCGGCGGCCTCAGATCGATGATAACCACATTCACGTACGAGCGTTTCGGCAGCATATTGAATCCGGAGATGGACTATTTCTGATCGGTAATATTCTACAAGAACTTCTCGATGGACTCCGCTCGGCAAGGCAATTCGACCATCTGTTGCCTCTCCTCGATCCCTATCCGCTGCTTGAGCTGACTCGTCCAACCTATGTAGCCGCCGCACGACTCCGTACGACGTGCCGTGCGAAAGGTGTCAATGCCGGAGCTATCGATTTTCTCATAGCAGCAGCCTGTTGCCAGTACGGTTTCCCGCTCCTGACAGCTGATCAGGACTTCGCGCGTATCGCGAAGTATTGCGACCTCGTTACCCTTCCGGCCTAGTGTTACTGCCTCATGCTCCTCCATCGGCATGGACAACTCTTGCCTTCGTTAATTTCAGTGAGCTCATCCGGACGATATCTTCACCAACTCCGGGTCTATCATCCGACTCTCAATTCCAGCTCGTCGCTGTTGCTGGGAATCCATTCGGTCTCGCGTTGCAAATTGTTGCTGAAGCGCGTTCTGACGCGATACTCGAATCGCGACGTGCCGCCGTCCACATAGTCATACTCAAAATGTCCGCGGTCGTCCGGCGATCGGAACGTGAACGTATCCGCGTAGCTCAACCCGTTGCTCGAATCCTCATAGCGCATATCGATCGTCAGGTCTTTTACTTGCTGAGCCCAAAAATCCACATGCTCCGGGCGCAGCATGATGATCCGATGGCCCTTCATGTTTCCCCGTATGACAATGCGCGTCTCCAGTGTGTAGGAAGTGGGCACCTGAGACACCGTGCCATCCTTGTCGATCACCGTCACGTTGTAGCCCACAATGCGCTTGTCCGGGTTCTCCATGGACACCATGAATTTCTGAACTTGTTTATTTGTTTCACTGAACTCGAAGGAGGCTTGTTCAAAGACCTCATTGGGTTCATCCTGATAGGCCACATCGACGAACACACGGTCCACCCTGGCCCAGTCAAACATAGGGATGATTTCCAGTATTCGCTTATCGGGATAGGGGTCACATAGCGTGATTTGCTCTGCATTGGAATCCTCCCACGGCATCTCGACATCCTTGTGGGTTCCGGATCGATAGATCACTTTGTAGCGATAACGCGTCTGTGTCTGATTCAGCACAAAGAACTTCCAAATGGCGCTCGAGGCACCCTGACTCAACACATAGGTGTCACCGATCTTGATACCATTGGCTGGATCGCTGTATTGAAGTTGCACCTCGATTTGCGGGTACCGCTCCCACGGAAACGCAAGCGCGACAATAGGCACCTGAACGACGCCATAGAGCTCACGTGGATCGATTTCGATGGTTTCGACAGTGATTGTCTTACGTGGGGACTCAAGCTTGGCGGGCCGCTCGGTGCCGTCTACCGCTTTAAAGTTCACCGTGTAATGAGCGGTGACTGGCCATCTCATGACGCCGTCCTCGAGAACACTGGGCCACTCGCACACATTCCTATCAGTTGCACTATCGAGCACCAAATTCTTGGTCTCATGTCCATACCTCAGATTGACATTCAATGATCGGATCGAATCTTCGGCAAACTCAGCCCGAGAGATGGCAGTGACCTTGCGCTTCCCGAACCAAGGATCGTCAGCATCAACGGAGATGATGAATCGCTCGATATCCAACCCCTGCTCCTTGATCACTCGAAACAGCCCGGCCAAATGTCCTTGAGGATAGATGCTCCGCTTGACCGTCGTCCGCTCATTCATCCTGACGTTGAGCCGTTTCTGATCGATTCGAGTCAGGTCGGCCTTGCTGTAGCTGAACAGCGCATTCTCCGAGGTGCCGGGCCTATGAAGAAGCTGAATGATGCGCGCGGCCTGGTTGATACCGGAATCACGCAAATCTTCGCGCGTCATGAGGCCGAGACTTGGCTCGAAGAACGTCTCCGTGACCATATCCTGAATCTCGGCCATGGCTCGATCTCGGCAAGAGATGAGTCCACTCGTATCGTCTCTTTCCGGAACGAAGGTATCCACGTCAATCCTGATGACTTGATCTTCGACCAGCTTATCGACAATCTTGTCTATGCTCGACTGAGTGATGTACGGATTCCCCACCTTGAAATGCTCTTCGAGGTGAGTCTGTACTCGATTCCAATTCACGTCGACCCGTACAGAATAAGCGGGCCGCAGGCCCAAGAAGTCGAGCGAGTACACAATCCCGACCGGAGACATTTCTCCCTGAAGGGCTCCTTCTAAGATCGTGACCTCTTCCGCTGAGAGCTGGATCGAAAACGTCGCCTGGTTCTTTCCAAACAAGGCCGGCTTCGCATTGTGATTGGCCTTCAGCCTAAAATGTGACGGCGGGGCGGCGACGCCGTAAGGTGGCGTCCCGGCCATCACGTCGAACAACATCAGTTTCACCGAGCCGGCCACCAAGGGAACGGGCGAGAGGCGCGGCAGCCCCTTCAAATCTTCGAGTTTCTTCAGTTCCCGGCGAATCTCGTCGAGGACGTCCGCCTCTTCCTGAGGATTTTCGCGCAACCCCAAATGGACATCAAAATTCAGGAACCCGCCGTCTCCTGCGGCCCCGCGAAATTTTATGAGTCGGACTTGAGGTAGCACCCCGCCGGCACCATCCGACATGCCTACCGGCAAGGGCACGGCAGATTGGTAATACCAGTGCATCCGGTCTTCGTGGTCACGGAAGAGTGACATGCCGTTGATGAAATGAAATGGCGGATTGAGATAGAGCATCCTCGGCTCCTTCCTCCCGTTCACTCAGTGGCCTGAACGCCGGTCATTCTCGAACTCGTACATCAGCCTGACGCGCCTCCTAATGTCTGAATGGCTAATGGAGTGCGCTCGACTGCTTTACGGCGAGTGTCTGACAGTCCACCTCCATCTTGCTCGGCCGTGACTTGTCTCAGTTGAGGATCGGAGGGTTTATCCAATGCAGTTCCGTACATGGGATCCACGACGCGGATGGGTGTGTTTCCTTGAGATCGAGGAAACCATGTCGACACATCGGTCGTGATGTCGAAAGGGATTTCCAGGTTCAAAGTTTTCGATATCATGACTGCGAAGTGAAGCACCTCTGGATCCACTAGTGTGGCCTGTCTCTGCACCAACCACCCAAGCGCTTTTGCCGCAGCCATGCGAACCTCTTCTTCAACCAGATCCTCAATGCCGGTTGGCATACCCCGCGGCGAGTGTCGAGTAAGCGTAAATTGTCCCGAGGCAAGCGCTCGATCCACGAGCGCACGGGCCTCGGCGACGGTTGAGGAAGGACGCAGCGAACGAACTTCGTCACGAGCGTCACCGGAAATAGACGCCGAGAGCGGCAAGGGGCTTGTGAAACAGCCTCGATACTTCACCGTGAGGAGATGGGGGATTCCATGAAGGGCGCGGATCACCGACGCCTTGGCCACGGCGTTCAGCCGCACATTGAAGATCGCCATGAACGGAGGAAACCCGGATGTGGCAACCGACTGCAGGAGTTCGGACCGGCCATTCTCACCGGTGGCGACAAGATCGGCACTACGCATCGTGATCGGACTGTGAATGAGTCGGACCATTGACGAAGTCAAACGGCGAGTGGGAAATTCATCGACAATGTCACGCCGGAACGCATCAAGCGTCTTTTCCTCGGGACCCCACCGAGCGCCGACCTTCAGAATTGCCGTATCCTCAAAAGCCAATAGGCTCAAGGCCGGCTTACCCTGTGGGTCTCGCTCCGGACTTGGCTCGCCGGGCACATAATAAAAGGTGTCCGGACTGTCCGAATCTTCATAACCGTACAGGCCTTGGAACATGAAACTCGGGTGATTCATAGACCATCTCCTGACGTATTAACCGTCAACGCCTCACAAGGTGAGCGGAAGGTGGTTGGCGAATCGAATCATCTGAACGGATACATGTTTACTTGTAGGCACTTTACGTGCCTAACTTATTCTGAATGCCGCGCGCCATTCTGATTCTCTCCAAAGTCGTCTCTAAGACTTTACGATTTGAACCGTGTACTTGTGGCGGGCATGTGCGATGGGAATCCTCAGCTTCTCTTCTTTGGTATCTAAGTAGATACACTGGAGAACAAAAGAGATACATCGTTCATGACACCGATGCAGACGACCTGCTTGCGATCATCTATGCCGTACACGGACGTGAAAGGGCGGGTGCCTGTTAATGCACAGGGAGCAGAATTTCACAGCACCGAAGCGGTTGCGATCCTATTCGTTCCATGTCGATGCAGGCAGGCGACGCCGAGCACATGCGCCCATCGTTATAAGCACGTGTGCAGTCGGCTCATTCAGGCGCGGTTAGTATTCGAGTTCCGAGAGGACGGCGGTTGATCTCCGGATGCGGAAGGCCGATCCGTACCTCTGGTAGGGTTATCTGCCCTTGGTTCGACAGAGCAGACCGACGGAGCTACCCAGCGTGAGGCCACCGAAGAAGGTCAGGGCAAGGATGATACCGAACAAAGACGGCGTGTGTCGCGCCTGCCTTCGGACATGCCGGCCGGCCTGCGAGCCAACGGCCGCTTCACCGCCAATCCAGGTGCACGGGTCGTCACTCTGTGTCTCAGCGCGAGTGTCCACAGGTTTCATGGGGTTCTCCCTTCATCAAGCGCGATACATTCCTCGATGAGCTGCTCCAATTCATCCAACTCTTGCTGCGGCACTTCGAGAAATCTGACGCCGAACGTTCGATCCAGGCTCCACTGGACCTGCGCTTGCTCGATCACGATCGGGGTATCATCTCCCGGGAGAATGAGCTTCACGGTTATCTGATTTCCGGGCTGGACCACGAGAGAGCTTTCGATCCGGGCGCCACCCACTGAAAGATCCATGGTCTCCCCTTCGACTTCATGAGAGTTGGCCTTGATCAAGCTTTTGACCTGTGCGGAAACCCGACGGTGACGACGCCGTTCCATGGAAAGCTAGCATACCCGTTTCGCCCACAAAAAGCACGTGGAACCCTTCCAAGTCACTGATTGTTCGAGTGTTCTCTTGCAAGTCATCGAATCTTTTCGTAAGGTACGGCACGATGGATGGATCTCGTCCGCGCCAGATACTCTTCGCCTGCACGAGCGGACTGCTGTTGCCTCTTTGTTTTCCAAAATTCGACCTGGGATTGCTGGCCTGGGTCGTCCTGATTCCTCTTCATCTCGCGCTCGATCAATGTTCCAGGCAACGGGCTTTTTGGATCGGTTGGCTGAGCGGGGTCGTCGGATTCACCGGGATCATGGCCTGGGTTGTCACGGCCATGACGACCTATGGCAAGGTGCCCGAGCTCGTCAGCTACGCGATTCTGTTGCTCCTCACCACATATCTCGGACTCTACGTCGGACTCTATAGCCTGGCCGTGGTCTGGCTTCGTGAACTGATTCCACGCTACGGGATATTCTTTGCACCCTGCTTCTGGGTGGCGCTCGAATTGTTTCGCACCCATCTCCTCTCGGGCCTTCCTTGGTGTCTCCTGGGTTACTCACAATACCAAGAGCTGGAATTGATTCAGGTGGCAGACCATACAGGAGTGTACGGAATTTCCTTCCTGATCGTGCTGGTGAATTTGTCCTTATCGGAACTTCTCTTGTGGATCATGCCGTTTTTCCGTGGATTCCACCCGGCCAAGCTTCCATGGGAGTTACTCACCACTGCGGCCGTCTGTATGGTGCTCTCATGGGTCTATAGTTCGGCGGTCCTGAGCGATAGAGACCTGAAACAACCGAAACCTTCGATTATCGTGGGGGTGGTGCAACCGAATATCGATCAAGCCGTGAAGTGGGATGCGTCGTTCCGCGACGAGACGATGCGGCGATTGGACCGCCTGACGGCCCAACTGGGAGCCAATACGGACTTGGTCGTGTGGCCCGAAGCCGCGACCCCGTTCATCTTGGAGCGGGAAAAAGAGTATCAGTTGCAATTGATCGATTGGGCTCAACGTGCGCAGGCGCCGATTCTCCTCGGCAGTCCGGCCTTGAGATTCTACCCCGATCGCCGCCCCTATCTCTTGAACAGCGCCTATCTGCTGGGAAGGGACGGCACGCTGCTCGGCCGTTATGACAAGCACCATCTCGTGCCGTTCGGAGAATACATTCCTCTCAAATCGTCGCTCCTGTTCTTTCTCGACAAACTTGTGGAGGGGATCGGAGATTTTGAAGCGGGCCCGGGGCCGACGACTCTTTCGTTCACCCCTAAGTCCTGGAGCAAAGACAGCCCGCTCGGCGCCAGATCCGTCAAGTTTGGGGTGGCCATCTGTTACGAAGTGATCTTTCCGGATTTGGTCCGTCAGTTCGCCGCAAATGGCGCGGAGTTTCTGGTCACGATCACGAATGACGGATGGTTTGGGCCTTCCTCAGCCCCCGCGCAGCACTTCGCCATGGTCGTCTTTCGCTCGGTGGAAAACCACCTGGCCTTCGCGCGCTCCGCCAACACGGGGATTTCCGGGTTCGTCGATCCGTTCGGGCAAATCATACAAGCCACACCCCTGTTCACGGAAGAGGCGTCGTACGCGGCCATTCCGACCCGGCAAGCCCCCACGTTTTACAGCTATTACGGCGATGTGTTTGCCCATGCCTGTGTTATAATCTGCGCGCTTTTGTGTCTGTTCGGGTATTTCCGCACGAAGGAACCAGCCCTGACGGCGATCACACCGGCGTGACCGAAGAAGGAGGATCACGATATGTTGGAGGACGTGGAAGTTCGTGTGCGCGCCCTTTCTGAACAGGTCTCTGAATTACGGGGGCATCTTTGACTTCGCTCATATGACCGCCGACCTGCAAGAACTTGAAGCACAAATGGCCCAGCCCGATTTCTGGAGCAATGCCCGGGCCGCTGCAGTGGTCAGCCGAAAAAAGGCAACCATCGAGCGTGAACTTCAACAGTGGCAAGAAATCGAGGCCAAAATGGGCGATTTGGGGGCTCTGCTGGAACTCGCCCATGAGAGCGACGATGCGAGTCTGGAGACCGAACTTGTCGTTGAACTGAGACAATTGGAACCGCGCCTGGCTACGTTGCGTGTCGAGCTCCTTCTATCAGGCGAACTGGACCCCAATAATGCCATCGTGGCGATTCATCCCGGCGCCGGCGGCACGGAATCTCAGGATTGGGCCCAGATGCTCCTCCGTATGTATGTGCGGTGGGCGGAACACAAGAAGTTCAAAGTGGAAACGTTGGACCTGCTGCCCGGCGACGAAGCCGGCATCAAGAGCGTGACGATCTCGATCACGGGACCCTATGCCTACGGGTACCTGAAGGCGGAAGCCGGGGTCCATCGGTTGGTGCGCATTTCCCCGTTCGACTCCAACAAGCGGCGGCATACGTCATTCGCGTCCGTCTTCGTGTATCCGGAGCTGAGTGAAGACATCGATGTCGTGGTCGAAGAGAAGGACCTCCGGATCGATACCTTTCGCTCGGGAGGAGCCGGGGGACAGAACGTCAACAAGGTGGAAACCGCCATTCGCATTACTCACTTACCGTCCGGCATCGTCGTTCAATGCCAGAATGAGCGCTCTCAGCTCCAAAATCGAAACGGCGCGATGAAGATCTTGAAATCGCGCCTCTTCGAATTGGAACAAAAGAAAAAAGAGGCGGAGTTCAACGCGATCGTCGGCGAAAAGAAAGACATCGCGTGGGGAAGCCAAATCCGTTCGTATGTGTTCCAGCCCTACCAGATGGTCAAGGATCACCGGACAGGGCATCAGAGCGGCAATGTGTCGTCCGTCATGGACGGCGACCTCGACGGATTCATCGAGGCCTATTTGAAGAAGAAGCTCGGGAAAGGAAGCGATCAACTTGCACCGGTCGGTGGTCCCGAGGACGATCTCTAGCAACCCTGTGACGACGCCATGGATGAACTGAACGAACAGCGTCAACAGCGGATCAAGAAACTCGACCTCCTGCGAGAGGCCGGTGTCGCACCCTACGGCAGCCGCTTCGAGGTCAAGGACCGTGCCGGAGCATTGCTCAGGTTGCACGGTGAAAAGACCAAGGAGACGTTGGAGCAGGAAAAGATCTCATGTACTTTTGCGGGACGGATCGTCGCGTTGCGGCGTTTCGGTAAGGCCGGGTTTGCGGTGTTGCAAGACGGTTCCGACCGCCTCCAAGTCTACCTTAAAAAAGATCTCCTCTCGGAGCAAGCGTATACGGTCGTCGAGCAACTCGATCTCGGCGACTGGATCGGCGTCACGGGAACGTTGTTCCGCACGAAGACGAATGAATTCACGGTCGAGGTTCATAGCCTGACGTTTCTCAGCAAAGCCCTCCGTCCGCTCCCGGAAAAGTGGCACGGTTTGACGGATGTCGAAACACGGTATCGGCAGCGCTATGTCGATCTGATCGCCAATCCCCAGGTTCACCAGATTTTTTCCACCAGGAGCCGCATCATCGCCGGCATCCGAGCGTTTCTCATTGCGCGAGGATTTCTCGAAGTCGAGACTCCGATGATGCATCCGATTCCCGGTGGCGCGGCCGCCAAGCCTTTCGTCACGCACCATAATGCGCTCGGCGTGGATCTCTACTTGCGTATCGCGCCGGAGCTGTATTTGAAACGCCTGATCGTAGGCGGGTTTCCACGCGTGTTCGAGATCAACCGAAACTTCCGGAACGAGGGCATCTCGACCATACATAATCCCGAATTCACGATGCTGGAGTTCTACGTTTCGTACGCGGATTATCAGGACTTGATCGCGCTCACGGAAGAACTGGTCTCGAGCTTGGCTCAAGAGATCTTGGGTAACACCATCATTCAATACCAAGGGAAAGAGATTGTGTTCACCCCCCCTTGGCGACGATGGTCCTATCATCAAGCCATTCTCGAGGTGAACGGCCTCGACCCCTCGGCGCTGCGGGATCGCGAGCAGGCACTGGCGGCAGCCAAGCGACTCCATGTTCCGGTGGACCCCAAGGCGTCCCTGTTCACTATCGTGAATGAGATCTTCGAAGAGACCGTCGAACCCAATCTCCAGCAGCCGACCTTCATCACGGACTATCCGATCGAAATTTCTCCGCTCGCACGACGGAAGGATTCTGATCCGACCCTGACAGACCGCTTCGAGCTCTACATCGCCGGGAGGGAGATCGCGAATGCCTTTTCCGAGTTGAATGATCCGCTGGACCAGCGCGAACGGTTTGAAGGCCAGGCCGCACAGCATGAGGCGGGCGATGAAGAAGCTCATCTCGTCGATGAAGACTTCCTTCGCGCCCTCGAATTCGGGATGCCGCCTACCGCCGGAGAAGGAATCGGGATCGACCGGTTGATCATGCTGTTCACGGATCAAGCTTCCATCCGGGATGTGGTCCTCTTCCCCCAGCTCAGACCGGAGAAATAACTGCAACTAACCTCAACTATGTCGCAGGATGTTCAAACACGTCAGCCTTCTCACCCGCCCATCCCTGGCGCGCCGAGCCGCGCCTTGTCCCAGACAAGGCCGCAGCGAGTGAAAAACCGAGGCGTACTCTTCGTGTTACGTCGAGGCTTTGAACGATGCGAGAACGCAGCTGGAGGCGTGTTTCAACATCCTGGCAGACCAGAGAAATCATAGTGGCACTTCCCTATGAAATCTTCGTCGGGCTCCGTTACTTGCGCGCGAAGCGCCGCAATCGAACGATCTCGCTGAACACCTTCGTGTCGATCGCCGGCATCACGCTGGGCGTGGCGGCACTCATCGGTACGGTCGGCATCATGACCGGCTTCCGGGAGGATATTCAGAGCAAGATTCTCGGCACGACCGCGCACATCATCGTCCAAGAGCGAATGAAAGAGAACATGACCGACTACGATCACTTGATCGACAAGATTCGGCCGGTGCCCGACGTGGTGGCGGCCACGCCCTTTGTGCTGCGCCAAGTGCTCCTGACCACTCAATCCGGCGTGCAGGGAATCGTCCTTCGAGGGATCGATCCGAAACGGGAAGCCAACGTCACCGAACTCTCGAAGAACATCACGACAGGACATCTGTTCGATCTTCTCACACCGGTGAAAGTCACTCAGGCTCCGATCGATGACCCCCAAGGCACCCCACGGGTCGTCGAAAAGCCGGGTATTATTCTCGGCAAAGAACTGGCGCTCAGATTAGGCGTATTCGTCGGAGATACGGTCAACGTGGTTTCTCCCGTCGGCCCGGTGAGTGCGATGGGCATGGTGCCCAAAATCCGAACGTTCGCCGTGGTGGCCCTGTTCCACTCCGGGATGTACGAATATGACTCCTCGCTGGCGTATATCGAACTCGGTGAAGCGCAAAAGTTTTTCAGCATGGAAGCGGGCGTGTCGGGGATTGAAGTCAAGGTGACGGATGTGTTCCGCGCCGGCGAAATCGCCCGCAGTATCGAGCAGGAGCTGGGATTCAGTCACGGGGCCAGAGATTGGATGCAGATGAACCGCAACCTCTTCTCGGCGCTGAAGCTGGAGAAGACGATGATGTTTCTGCTCCTCGTTCTGATCACGATCGTGGCCTCGTTCAACATTGTCAGCACCCTCACAATGATCGTCACGGAGAAGCAGAAGGAGATCGCGATCCTCAAGGCGATGGGCGCGACGAAGCGCAGTATCCGACGCATTTTCATGCTGAACGGGTTGATCATCGGATTTGCGGGGACCGGCATCGGGATTCCCCTGGGCTATGCGTTTCTCTGGCTGATTCAAACGTTTTGGACGTTCGACCCGACCGTGTACTACATCTCGACGATTCCGGTTCACGTGCTGGCCGAGGATGTGTTACTCGTGGCCGGGTCCGCCATCCTGATCAGTTTTGTGGCGACCGTCTACCCGGCCAATCAGGCCGCCAAGCTCGAGCCGGTCGCCGCGCTGCGCTACGAATGAACGTCATCCGTCACGCATGGCGCCGACGGTGACAGGGAGCGGGGGCTCTCGACGATTGTCGTATGATTAAAGTCGTCAATCTTCATAAATCCTTCTCGATGGGATCCTACGAACTGCCCGTCCTCAAGGGAATCAATCTTGAGATTCAGCGCGGCGAATTGGTGGCTATTGTCGGAGCCTCTGGAGCCGGCAAGAGCACCCTCCTGCATATTATCGGGACCCTCGACAAACCGAGCAGCGGAACCGTCACATTCGATGGACAGGACCTATTCCGAATGGCGGAGGCGCAACAGGCTGAGTTCCGTAACCGACGGATAGGGTTTGTGTTTCAGTTTCATCACCTGCTCGCAGAATTCACCGCATTGGAAAATGCCTGCATGCCGGCGCTCGTGCAGCGTCGGGAGCCTGCATCCGTCAAAACCGATGCTACAACTCTCCTCACGGAAGTCGGATTGGGACACCGGCTTCATCACAAACCCGGAGAACTATCCGGCGGGGAACAGCAACGGGTCGCCATGGCACGCGCGTTGATGCAGAATCCGGACTTGGTCCTGGCTGATGAGCCGACCGGCAACCTCGACACACACAGCGGGGAAGGGTTGTTCGAGTTGATGCGCAACTTGAAAACAACACGCGGAACCACGTTCGTGATCGTGACGCATAACGACAAACTCTCCGCCCAGTCCGACCGTATCATCCACATGCAGGATGGACAAATCGTCTGAGCTGATCGTCTCCCGAGACCGCAGCTCCGCCTCCCACCGTCTCAATTCCTGATTGTTTTGAACATGCGCTCCATCTTCTCATCGCGCACAATCTCGTCGGATAGACCATCCGAATCCTTGACGAACAATGATTCCTTCTCTAGACTCGCATGGTTGCGCATTCGCGCGAGGACATGACATGCGGGACTTACCATCCCTTCGCATAGCCGTTTTGCTGATCGTCGTTGCTTTGCCGTCCTATGTATCGGCAGCGGAGTTTGTCATCTCGGGACCTCGCGCCATGGGCATGGGAGGAGCCGGCGTCGCCGTCACGACGAATGCACTCGCGACGTATTGGAACCCCGCCGGGTTGGCGATGACCCAAACCGTAGATATCCGTGTCCAGGGGGGAGGGATGGCATTCGATCGACTCGGCCTGGGCGATGCGATTCATGATCTGGAGAACTTCAATACCGGCGATACCACGCCGGGTAATTTGTCGAGAGCTCAGAGCATCGCCGATCGCATCAATCGGTCAGGTGCGGCGATCTCGGTCAATGGGTCCGCCGGACTTTATGTGAAGGGACACCTTGGCGAACATGCGTTCGGATTCAACGTGTCCGACGTGGCAACCGGTGGTGGATTTGTCTCGACACCGGTCCAGGCGTCCCAACCAGGGGGGGCCGGTACACCCATCGCCGTGGCGGGCCAGATGGCGCTTCGCGGGCTCGAAGCCAGACAGTTGGCATTTTCTTACGCCTATGCCTTTTCCGACAAGACCTTTTCAATCGGGATTACCGCAAAGATTATCCAAGGTGCCGCATACCGCGGTTCGACCGACCTCCAAGGCGGGAGCGGTGTCAGCACCACCGATCACTTCGGTAAACCGAACATCTCAACAACCTACGGAATTGACATCGGAGCCATCTATCGACCATCCTCGTGGATCAGGTTTGGGATCGTCGCGAAGGACATCAACAAACCGACCTTCGATGCGGCAGAGGGCGGGGAGTTAAAATTGGAACCACAGGTTCGCGCCGGCGTCGCGATCAATCCGTACTCCACGCTGACATTGACGGCCGATGTGGATGCGACTTCGAATAAGACGTTCGTCCCGGGAGTGAAAAGTCAGCTCCTGAGCTTGGGGGTCGAACAAACGATCTTGTCCGAGTTTCTGTCATTCAGAATCGGCACGTTCAAGAACATGCAGGATGCGTCCACGCCCTTCGTTCCTACAGCGGGACTAGGGGTGCGATGGTTCTCATTCCGTGCGGACGCCGGAGGAGGGTACGACTTCCGTGAAAAGGGCGCCCTGGTTTCCGCCTCTGTTTCATTCACATTCTAATGGTATACTAAGCCAATGTTGTCTCGATCATGTGTACGTCTGGCATCTGTAATGGCTCTGGCCTTGGTGCTTGCAGGTTGTGGCGGCTTGCAGGAAGTGTGGGAAGGCCCCGGTGCCAGAGTCTTTCGACCGCAGAGCATCGCCGTGTTGCCGCCGATGGCGAGCCAATACGACAGTGCCCGCGAGGATATTCAGGATGTCTTGGCCGGAGCGCTCAATCGGCAGGGAACCATCGAGAAGGTCATATCGCCCGAAAACGTGACGGATATTTTTCAAGCCTCAAAAGAGGCGTTCGATTCACTCGTGTTTTATTTCTCCCGCCTCGAGATGACCGGTCAATCCGATAAAGATTCGGCCATCAAGCTCGGCAAAGCGCTCAACGTCGATTCCTTTCTGGTGGTCCGGGTCAATTCGTGGGAATACGTGCGGAAGGAAGGAGATAACGTCGGGCGAGTGGGGTTGAGCCTACGGCTGATCGATGCCGCGACCGGCACGACGGTCTGGAAAGCGCGCCATGAACGGTCCAACAGCTACATGTTCATCAAGCCGAGCCTCAAAGACATCGCCAAAGAACTCGCCGACGAGATGATCAAATACATGCCTCCGCAAACCAAGCGCTGATCACAGCCGCTCTGCTACAACTGGAAGACCTAAAAAGGACTCCCGGTACCTTTTCTTGGTCCCGTGGGTTACCACACTTCTTCACTTCACGCCGCTCCGCATCGTTATTTGCGGATGTTATTCCCTTGTTTAAAGTCTTCAGCGAAGTCCAGTAGCATTTTTTCCACATCGCGCCAGATCTCGTCCTCGCTGAGGGACTCCACGATGATCGGCAACGGCAGCGCCCGGCTCCATGTGACTGTCCGCGCTATCCATATCGGGGACTCCGTCACCGGCAATCGTGGAATCACGACTTTCTCCAAGAGTTCAAGCTTGCGGATATAGAGTTTCTTGCCGGGGCAGATTTTCAAATCTCTTGGAACAGCTGGAGTCTTGCTATCATCAATAATTGGCCCGATGTCCCCCCGTCTTGAGTAGCAGCCACGTTTAGAGTCCGGGCACTCCTGTCGCCGATTTGCTGGCCAATTGCCGCGCATAGGCGGCTGGCGTCAGTCCACCCAACGCTTTTTTCGGCC